>ENA-UOOR01003954-UOOR01003954.1-fermentation-metagenome-genome-assembly--contig:-NODE-3954-length-12297-cov-2.774057_pt1 | contig 12297 bp, 8 predicted proteins | sample MGYA00245780_ERZ724029 | MGnify/ENA primary metagenome ERZ724029 (study PRJEB28704, sample SAMN03018315) | fermentation metagenome | biome: anthropogenic terrestrial biome; feature: soil; material... | reverse complement strand
TCCACGCTCCCCGCGAGGGGAGCGACGGCGGGTGCTAAGGGACGACGGGACGCTATGGGTATTTCAATCCACGCTCCCCGCGAGGGGAGCGACCCGCGCTGTTTTTCTGTGCGGATGTATTGCAAAATTTCAATCCACGCTCCCCGCGAGGGGAGCGACCGCAGCAACCGCCCACGAGGAAGCGGGCGAAGTATTTCAATCCACGCTCCCCGCGAGGGGAGCGACGAGATGATTATGGACACGAAAGCGTCATAGTGTCATTTCAATCCACGCTCCCCGCGAGGGGAGCGACGCCTCACATCAGACTGTGATTGGTGGACGTTCGTATTTCAATCCACGCTCCCCGCGAGGGGAGCGACTCAGTTGGGCAAATCCTCACTTGCGATGGCGAATATTTCAATCCACGCTCCCCGCGAGGGGAGCGACGCGGCAGGTCGAGTATGAACTCATCCCCAAGCAATTTCAATCCACGCTCCCCGCGAGGGGAGCGACACTCGCCGCTCAGGGTCAGCCCCATGTCCTTAATATTTCAATCCACGCTCCCCGCGAGGGGAGCGACTATTGGTCAAGCTCGCCGCCATCGTGTGCAACGATATTTCAATCCACGCTCCCCGCGAGGGGAGCGACCTACGCAACATGATGTACTTGCATGGCATAACCATTTCAATCCACGCTCCCCGCGAGGGGAGCGACAATTCGATGCAAAGGCGAGTTACCACGGGAAGGCATTTCAATCCACGCTCCCCGCGAGGGGAGCGACCTTTGACCCGCCGGAAGAATCGGACTACATCCAATTTCAATCCACGCTCCCCGCGAGGGGAGCGACCCGCCCCAGCACCCGCCGCACTGGTCCGTCTGAATTTCAATCCACGCTCCCCGCGAGGGGAGCGACGTCACGCATGGAAGGCGAACTCGGCAAAAATGAGATTTCAATCCACGCTCCCCGCGAGGGGAGCGACTCCTTTTTAGTATCTTGATTATACACCATCTATAATTTCAATCCACGCTCCCCGCGAGGGGAGCGACGCTGAAATTGGAAGATTAAGCCCCGCGGTATTTAATTTCAATCCACGCTCCCCGCGAGGGGAGCGACCTCCGGCCATTCCTCGGCTGGATTGGCAGCCAGAATTTCAATCCACGCTCCCCGCGAGGGGAGCGACTCGCGTCGTCCCGCCCGTAATGGTTGCATCTGTAATTTCAATCCACGCTCCCCGCGAGGGGAGCGACCATATCCCAGCTCAGCAAGGTTGGCGTCAGCGTATTTCAATCCACGCTCCCCGCGAGGGGAGCGACGTGCCGGCCCGCCTCGCCCCGCCCTGCAGGACGATTTCAATCCACGCTCCCCGCGAGGGGAGCGACGTGATGATCCAGTCACCAATTTGCAGGCTGTTCAAATTTCAATCCACGCTCCCCGCGAGGGGAGCGACTGAATTGGATGACCTTTCGTCTGGTGCAGTCGAATTTCAATCCACGCTCCCCGCGAGGGGAGCGACAGGCGCGAGGGACAGGTTTAACGATTATCTAACAATTTCAATCCACGCTCCCCGCGAGGGGAGCGACTAACGGCCAAGAAATGGTCGATGTTATCAGCATATTTCAATCCACGCTCCCCGCGAGGGGAGCGACCATGCAGGTCAATGTCATATCCGATAGCCAACAAATTTCAATCCACGCTCCCCGCGAGGGGAGCGACCAACATTATGCGCAAGTGCGGGTGGTGCGGAGAAATTTCAATCCACGCTCCCCGCGAGGGGAGCGACCCCGCTCAGCGACGTTCCGCTAAGTTTCAGCCTATTTCAATCCACGCTCCCCGCGAGGGGAGCGACGTTGAAAGGAATACCGCCGTCAATCACATCGCTATTTCAATCCACGCTCCCCGCGAGGGGAGCGACTGTCCAGCATGGCCGAAACCATCTGGGCCTTCGAATTTCAATCCACGCTCCCCGCGAGGGGAGCGACATGTCACGTTGAAAAACACAGCCGTACAAGCGGATTTCAATCCACGCTCCCCGCGAGGGGAGCGACGTAGCCAGGGGTGGATGTGTCGGTTGTATCTGACGATTTCAATCCACGCTCCCCGCGAGGGGAGCGACCGCGAATCCTTCGCCGAAGTACAAGCCGCTTTGATTTCAATCCACGCTCCCCGCGGGGGGAGCGACGAGCCGCCTGATTGCCGTTAATGAACATGTTATGATTTCAATCCACGCTCCCCGCGAGGGGAGCGACCCCACACGACAGCGGTCAGGCCATAATAAACACATTTCAATCCACGCTCCCCGCGAGGGGAGCGACCCTGACGCTTGGTAGCGTGACCGTTGTGGACAGTATTTCAATCCACGCTCCCCGCGAGGGGAGCGACAAAGAAAGGCTAACACAAGTGGCGACAAACAAAATTTCAATCCACGCTCCCCGCGAGGGGAGCGACTGTTACTTCGCCGCCAGCGGCGCTCGACATCATATTTCAATCCACGCTCCCCGCGAGGGGAGCGACAGGCCGCGCGGGTCATGTTCCGGGCGCTTGCCAAATTTCAATCCACGCTCCCCGCGAGGGGAGCGACAGGTACGAGCTGCGCAACCTTCGCCCGCTGACTATTTCAATCCACGCTCCCCGCGAGGGGAGCGACGGTCGCGCGCACCGTGCCGTCCATCATCACATAATTTCAATCCACGCTCCCCGCGAGGGGAGCGACCTACTCGGATAGACAAGCGCAGCCTCCCGCTGCGATTTCAATCCACGCTCCCCGCGAGGGGAGCGACGCCCATACCCGTCTCACCGCTGTGGTTATGTGTAATTTCAATCCACGCTCCCCGCGAGGGGAGCGACTGCGCGGGAATGTCGATGATGTGTGTATGGCTTGATTTCAATCCACGCTCCCCGCGAGGGGAGCGACGATTCTGCGTGTCCATCTCCACATGATATACGCGATTTCAATCCACGCTCCCCGCGAGGGGAGCGACACGGAATGGTGATCGGAGCGATGTCGTACACGATTTCAATCCACGCTCCCCGCGAGGGGAGCGACGCTGTCCGACCTGCACGAATAGGAGGGACGCGATATTTCAATCCACGCTCCCCGCGAGGGGAGCGACAGCATTCCCGCATCCACATGACCGGATACACACCATTTCAATCCACGCTCCCCGCGAGGGGAGCGACAGGGCGCTGTGCGATGCTGGAGTGATAACCGAAATTTCAATCCACGCTCCCCGCGAGGGGAGCGACCCTGATTATCAGCCGCCAGCTGAAAATTTCAATCCACGCTCCCCGCGAGGGGAGCGACAACAGAATCGACCAAGAATGACTCTGCATTATTGACATACTAACCAAAAAGTTGTGCTGTGTCCAGACGTTTGTGTCGCATATTTTGTTTTCAAGGTGCCCGGAGCCTCAAAGGCGCCTTGTTAACGGTGCGAACCTTCCCAGGTTTTCATGCGCACCTATGGTTCGCACCGGGGAAAATGAGCAAACACGCTATTGGGTTTTCGAAGTCTTGCATATGACGTTGTATATGCTATCCAAGGATAGAAAACAGGGGTGAACATGAAGCGTACAACGGAATGACATCCGTTATTTCATCGCAATATCACGACATCACAGGGATAGCCCTACACCATCAGAATGCCTTCTGGTGGATAACTCTGGTGCGAGCCGATGTGCTCGATGCGGCTTTGATAGTTGTTGCCTAAGTTGTAAAATCTCAACGAATCCTTGCCAGGGTTTATCATTTGCTCCAATTCATGCTTCAGTAGTCGGTATTGTGCTTCATCCAACAAGCACTCGAAAACGGAGTTTTGCACCCGCTGTCCATAATCAACACATCGTTTGGCCACGCGGCGCAGGCGACTGCGCCCGGCGGCATCCTCCGTGCTGACATCGTAGGTAATCAGTACCAGCAAATCATCACCTCATTTCCAGAAGAAAGGGGGATACGCATCATAATCGCCCCGCAATGTGCGCGCCAACAAGAGTGCTTGCACATGGGGCAATAGGCCCCAGGGAATTTGCTCACCAAGGAAAGGGTGTGTCATTGTGTCTTGCTTGCGCTCCTGCCAGGCTTTGAGAAAAGTGCGACGACCTTCATCATCCAACAGACAACTCTCATTCTCTTTGACAATAAAGTGTTTGGGCTGCATCACACGGTTGTTGATGAGCGTCAGCACAAAGCGGTCTGCACGCACGCTGCGCTGCTCCTCCATCAGGTCGAGTGCCAGGGAGGTGCGCCCCGGTCGATCACGGTGCAGAAAGCCCACATAGGGGTCCAACCCCACGGCAGATAGTGCTGCTGCACAATCGCGGGCCAATAGAGCATAGGCAAAGGACAACATGGCGTTCACCGGATCGCGCGGTGGGCGGCGCGAGCGCCCTGAGAAGGCGAACACCTCCCGCCCTTGTAGAATCAACTCATCCAACACGCCAAAGTAGCAAAGCGCGGCCTTTCCTTCCAGGCCGCGCAAAGTTTCCAGATCAGTTTCATTCTCAATGAAGGGCAAGGTGTTGGCCAGTGTTGCGGAGGCAGTGCGCAATTTGGGGATATCTACCCGCTGGGGATGATCGCGCAACGCGCGCTCCAGCACGGCGCGGCTATTGTATACCTTGCCCAGAAGCATATTGCGGGCAATGAGGCAACTGGCAGACGCATCATCAGACAGGCGATATTGACGCTTGCGCAGCAAAACATTTCCCCGGGATTCGCCGGTAGCTGAAGCCAGATAGAATCCCCTTGGCGTGAAGAAACTGAGGTCAATATTCTTTTCTACACAGGCACCCATCAACTGGGGGCTGGCGCCCGCATAACTGAAGCAGACGATGCTGTTCAACGTGTGCAGGGGAAAGCGCGCGGCGACTTCGCCATCCTGCTGAACAACCACATTTTCACCATCCAGGCGCAGATAGCTGTCTTCCCGCATGACGTACAGGGTATTCAGCAGGCGCTTCATGGACTTTGTACCTCCTCCGTTGTACGGTGGACATAGGCTGTTACATCGGTTTTGGACAGCAGTTGTGGCAGGCACACTTCCTTCAGGGAGCAGCTGCGGCAGCCCGCCTTGGGCTTTACCTTGGGTGTAAAGCCGCGGGAGAAGTAGGCGTTCATTTCGTCCGCCATGGCATAGGCTTGGGTGCGCAAAGCGTCGTTGAGGTCGATTTCTTCTCGTTTGCGCGTTTCCTGATAAAACAATGCGCCATGCGGAATCTGGCACAGCAGCATTTCTTCCAGGCAGATGGCTTGGCAGCATAGCTGCAGCGCATCGGCCTGGGTACCAATCCCTTTCTTGCCGTGCTTATACTCAATGGGAAAGGGCTGCCACAGGCCGTTGCGTCCTTTGAGCGGGATACCTGAGGCGCTGCGGTGAAACTCCACCACATCGCACGCACCCTGCAATTTTAGTGTGTGGGACAGCACCCGCATCCCGCGGGAGACAATCAGGTCACCCCTGGTCTCCACGCGGGCTTCGTCATGCGCGGCTTGATGCTGGATACGCCCCTCTGCGGTGAGCACATTTTCCTGCCATTGCTGTTCAACATGAATGAGGGCCCACTGCCTGCGGCAGAAAACGAAGTGCTGGATGCCGGAGAGGGGGAGGTAGTCATCTGAACTGGTCATCTTGGCAGGCGAGGCCATCGAGCGGAGTAATCTTGATGTCAAAGTCATCAAAGCTTGCCGGGTTATCATTCTTTGGTTTGACACTCAGGCTGCGATGAACCTTTGCGGAAGGATATTGTCCGCTGGCGCAGTTATGCTGCCACCAGAGCACACGGCAAACTTCCATGCTGCCATCAGGACGAGCAGAAGAAGCATCATTTTCAAACAGTGAACAAAGCGCCTGATGGATCTTGTCAGCGTCTGCTTCACTGAAACCTGTCTTCTCTGCCAATTGGCAGTTGATGCTGCCATACAACACATACAATCCAAAGTTAACACGGTGCTTCTGCCCCATGGTGTCCGAAGCGCGTTTGTCGGCAGTTTCCGAGTTGACGGATTTCGTAATTTGCAGGCTTTCAATCTCTACAGGGGTGACACTAAATGCGGGATGCAATGAGACAGGGCCTCTAACACCCACAGAAAGGTTGTCACCCTTGAAGGCAAAAACTTGTCCGAAGGAGCGAACATCGGTCCATGTAGAACAGGCGACCTGGGCATATTTCCGTGCATCTTTTTTCCTGGCAGCCTCCTTGAGGGCATCTACGCTGTCTGCGCGCTGACGCAGGCTGACATAGCCGTCCTCGGCACGGTCATCGGACTGTACGAAAATCGATTCTCCCATGTCCTGCAATCGATTGCGGATCTTTCGCTTGATGCATACATCAGACACCTCCCCCAGACCGTCGTAGTTTTCACGCGGACGGTTGCCGTTGAGCGGGTCACCATTAGGGTTAGCATTCCGGGCGGTAAAGAGAACAGCAAAGTCAATCTTATTTCTGAGCATCATCGTTGTCATCCTCCTCAATATCTTTTTCCTTGGGGTTATTGCGAAGCGCAAGTAGCTGACTGCTGAAACCTAACAGGTATTGTTCCTTCAAAGCGTCATTGGTAAAGCCCTCAACGCCAATCTGATCAACAAGTTGATGCATTTCAGTATTCCATTTGTTAACCAGTCCCGGTTTCTTCAACTGGCGGAAGTAGCTTTGCAGCCTTTGCGTCAATTGTGCCCAACTCTTTGCCGGGTGAATGGTGAATTGATGCATCATGCGTTCAGCGTTAGTCTGTCGATGCGTATTCTCCGTTTTATACTGAACATAGCTTTCTATATGCTGAGCATAGGCCAACAGCCGTCCGAATAAATAGCTGCGGTCAGAGGAGTTTTCATCCAAGGCCATCGTCCAAGTTCCTCCTTTGCTTTCCATCTGGTGCTTTCTTACTACCGAACAGGCGATGCTGAGCGTCTTATTCCACTCCCATCGCTCCATGGCAACAGGATTGCCTGCCCGCCGGATCAAGTTGAGGCGAAGACCGGGCGGGATTGACTTTGCATCTACGATGCAGCGCAACAGGCGTTCAACGGTAGCTTTGATCAGTTTGTCAGCCGCATTCATGCCATATGCAGCTAATGCGATATCCTTGGGTGCAGGCGCGCCGACAAAGGGAACGCGCTTCTTCTCTCGGAATTTGTAGGTATGCAGCCAGCTGCACTGCTCGTGCCAGTCTTCGATGCGCTTGAGAAACTCCGTGCCGGCAATTTCCCGATAGAAGATGATGGACATGCGGCCGGGCGTGGCCGCGTCAAGGCCCATCACGACGACGTCATCTGCATCGCGAATATTGCTGCAGTATCCCGCCATGGCGCTTCGCAGACGATCGGCGTAATCGCGCTTAAGGCCGTATATGTCTATTGTCGATGTTTCCTCTGTTTGCACAGTCTGCTCAGCAGCGTCCGAATTTCCCTCATCTTCTGCGCCAAATAGGGATTCACTGTCTACGGCCAGGCTCGGCAAAGGTTGCAAGCGGGTTCCCCAAGCGACAAACACCTGGGAATCACTGCGGAAGCCATGACGGCTGATCAGCCATTTAAGCATATTATGTGCTTTTTGTGATTGATCATAGCTGATGCCAACAGCTTGGTCCCCAGTATGGAATCGACCGCGGTAGGTATAGCCGGAACTATCGTTGGCAGAAATCAGCTTGGCCTTATCTCCGGTATGACGCAGTTTGGACGGGTGGTTCTCTGCCAACTCAGAAACGGTCCCGGACGCATAACAAAGGCCGCTTCTCTGGTCAAAAGATCGTTGCCACGCAAAGAAACTATCATTCACGCTTTGATCCAGCCACAGCTCTGTCACAAGATCCCCTGGCAGCGCGACCCGAAACCTGACGAATGCATCGCTTTGAAGCAAGCCGCTGATGCCCAACAAAGGGCAGGACTTTTTTTGCGCATCCGTCGGATTTTGCACCAGCTTGCCATCCTCAACTAACATGGTGCCTTGCTGTACCAATTGAGCAATCAGGTCGCCGTTTTTCAGGAAATCCCTCACCACTTTGACCTTAGGGTGTGCATGGGCAGAATCGCACCAGGCCTCTATCTGCGTCATGTATACTGACCAACCGGGAACTTTTTCGCCGCCATACGCTTCATAATCGCCAGCTGTGTATTGTAGTTTGTCATGGAGCGGATGGGGAGCAACTTTCTTTCCTGAGCGACCAATAGAACCTTCTGTACAGGGGATGACCGTTATCTGGCTTGGCTTATCTGTAATGGCATGGGCTTCTATGATACGAGCGTGCGCATCCAGCAACACATCAATCTGCGCATTTTGTGTCGATTGGCCGACGCCAAGGAGTGGAATTCTATCCGCGGGGTCTCCGGGGTCGCGCAAACCCCATAACTGAGGGCAGTTGTCATAAGTCTGTGACAGCATGGACATCCAGCTCATAGAATCCCTCCTTCCTTTTCAAATAGTGAATCGACCGGTTCTACATCACGCCCCAACACAAAGCGGCTGGGCGTCTGGTTACGCACCTGCTGTACAATCGGGCACTCCTCGGGACGAGGGAAAGCAATCACACCGCCACGCATGACAGGCTGCCAAAGTCGGACGCTCAGTACATTTTGCTGCTGCTCATCCGCATAGGTCAGGCCATGCACCATCAGAGAAAAGGGCAGTTCTTCCACATGATCGTATGCGCCGTCGCCCTCTCCAAAGATACAGGGCATGACATATCCCTGGCATTCCCGGGTTCCCAGAAAGATATCCCGGCGGCCGCCACGATCCAGCATTCTTTTGGCAATCCAGTAGTGTTTGTGTTCGTCGCGATCCTTTATCAGATCCTCACGATTCATGTTCCACTCAAAATGTGCTTTGACTTGATACCGCACGTCAGACAGGTAAGTATAGATGGACAGATCGTTGCCGCCCGAGTAGCTGATCGGACGAATGCTCTTGGACTCTGTTCGGATGGGATTGAGAATACGCGCCTCATCAACAACCCACGTAAATGTGGGCTTCCAATAGATGCTTTCGCACATCCCCTTGAGAGCCTCGTAGGTGGGCAAGGAATACGTGAACTTCTCTCCCCCTACGCGCGTGATCGGATCGCTGAAGAGCGCATAGCGGCCCCACAGCAAGAAACTGATTGAGTTCTTATGTTGCAATGATACCACCTCCCTTCGTTTTGTTTTCCTGTTATAATATATAATTATTTCTTTTGTTATGTCGAGAGGCGAGAAGCGACGTTTCGTCAAAACCCGCAACTTGATACCTCGACTTTTCTGTGTTACGATACCCCAGTCAAGAGGCAAAGCCTTTTGTGGATTGAAAACTGTTATAAGAGGCCCAAGGATAGAAAGAGATGTTGCAAGTATCTGTGGACATCTTTTTCTAATGGGTTATATATGCGTCCGGATTGGCTCTCGGTTCACTCAACAACCCCAGCTTTTCTGCGTCATACCATTCCGGCCGCAGGGCAAAAGCGCCGCACGGGAGAGAATAGATGGCTTCGTCTGCTGCGAGCTTACGAAATCTGTCTTCATACAGGGCGATGGTATAGAGCTGCGCTTTTCGCAACAATAACTTCTCCTGGCGCAGCTGAGGTCGACTATTCAGTTCTTCTATAATCTGCGTGCCCTCATGATACGGTACAATCACAGCAGTCGTAGGGGCGTCAATCACAGCAAAACGCTTTCCCGCCTCAGCAAATGCCTGCCGCAAAGGCCATACGGGCCTTGCGCCAGCGCTGTTTTCCGCAAAGGTCATGACGCCTTCCGGGTTCAGGGATAACAAATCTACCAGCGTTGTACTTCTGCCTCGCTCCCTCACCGGAAAAGACAGTTCACTCTTTCGGATATGAAAGAACCGCCTGTAGTATTCGGTCATGGCGCTGGGCAACTGCAAGGCATCAGCATCACCCAACTCGTGCAGAGTTTGGACACAAGCGTCCTGCGCATGTTGAATATCTTTCAGCCTGTCCAGCTTCTCCTCCGCGCACTTAATGATAAAGACAGGGTGCAAACTGCCGTCGCCATGCCGATTGCAGCGGCCGGCTGTCTGCCAGATATTGTCTGCGCCCGCCAAAGACCGTACCGCGCATCCAAAGGACAGATCGACCCCGCACTCAATCAATTGCGTGCTCACACAAATGCAAGGGCGGGATGTCGCATTGTGCAGGGCATCGATGATGGCCTTTCGATGAGCGGGACACAAATCGTTGCTAAGCAGATACAGCTCTATATTCATGCGCTCGCTTTGCACGAGCGCATCAAAAGTACGCCGCGCCGCGGCGCGCGTATTGAGCACAACCAACACGCTGCCCCACTGCTCTTGTTTTTCAAAGGCATAGGCTGCCACTTGTTGCGCGCTCAACAAGCCCAGCGCTCGGTCATCAATCAGACGAACGCGTCGCATACCCTTAAACAGTTTATCCGGACTTTCAAACATACTGTGAACCGGCGGCATGGGAAAATCCATTTGGGCAAAAGTAGGCTGTGTCGCACTGGACAGCAGAACATCACACCCGCACAATCCAATCAAAAATGTGATGGCTATATTAAATAGATGGGTTAACTGTGGCGGGATGGTCTGCACCTCGTCAAAAATGACAACGGCATTTTGAAGCCCCCGCATCCGGCGAGCAGCACGTCCCGTTCCAAGGAAAAATGCGTTGAAAAACTGAACTTGAGTGGACAAGATTATATCTGCATCCCACCGTTCTGCCAGTTTCATCTGACGCTCTTCACGCAGTCTGGCTGCCTGCTGGGATTCCCCCGCCAAGATCTGATCGTTATCCGGGATGATGTTGCTATGATGAAGCAATAAATCATACTTTACCTTACATTGATTCAGCGCTTTTTGATATTCTCCATAGACCTGATCCAATATGGTGGTGTAACTGACCACATAAAAAACCCGGCGGCGCCCCTTTCTTTCGGCTCGAGCGAGCGCCCATCGAAGACCGGCAAATGTTTTCCCCCCACCTGTGGGCGCATGCAATGCCAGCAGCCCTTGCTCCCAGGCTGCTGCCTGCTTGCATTGATCAGAGATACTGGCCCTCACCTGATTGATGGGAGAGCTCAGTTCCGCAAGCGCAGCACCCTCACCCAGTTGTTTAAGATGTGCATCCAAAGAAGCCAGTAGTTCACTCCAGTCAGGCGGTTCACCACCTGTTTCGCTGCTCGTTACGCCGTCCTCATGGTTGGCAGCACTCAGCCTGTCCGCATCAATCACCGCTGCATATACCATCCGCGCCACCAATCCCAACAGCGCCTGCATCACAGCATCCTTATGGCTTTTCCCAACATGAGCGCAGGCCGCTCGAAAGCGGCCTAACAATAGTTGTACCTCCGCAGCTGCGCTTGCCCAGAGGCGCTCGATCTCGTCTTTTGAAATCACCTGATCAAAAAAACTGTCGATATTGTCCTCTGGACCTGACCGGAAGGTCTCGGTTATATGATTGAATTGCTCAACACCATCGATGCTCAGCGCATCCATCAGATACCCATGATGTGCGTAGAGGGACATGCAAAGGATTTGCAGGCAGGCTTTCTGTGGGGCAGTGGTAGCATGTTCATGTAAGAGGATATAAGTCATCTGTGTCGCAAGTGGCGCGTGCGGCACCCCCAATGGCCCGTTTTTACCTTGGCCAGTTTGCAAATATCGCTGCCTGGCTTCCTCCAAGGCATTCTGCCAAGCTTGAGTGCTTTTCCCCAAATCGTGCAGCCATCCGGTAAGCATTCCCAATTGGGACAACCCCAAGGCAGAAAGATTCTCTGCTGCTTGAATCGCAGTTTCGTATGCATGATCGCGTAAACTTTGTGACTTCTGATAGGTTTCGTCATAACGCGCAACCAACATCATCTGCCCTCCCGCGGTTAATATGATGAGTTGAGATCAAATATTGGAAGAAATATTGTGTTCATGATAGGGGAGTGTCCTTCGTATGTCAAACGATGCTGCAACGAAAAGCACCCGGCATTCGACCGGTCGCTAAAGATTCAATTGCTGTAGCAGCAGATGATAACAGCGGCAAGATAGTAGCCTATGCGTTCCCTTGTGCGGGCATTGAAACAATGCCTTCGTCCTCTCTCAGCGCTTTATCACCCGACACCCTCTTCCCCCTTTTCGCCCCCAGGTATGCATCGCGAATGGCCTGGTTGCTCAGTAGCTCCTCGCCGGCGCCGGTCAGGGTGATGCGGCCGGTTTCCATCACGTAGCCGGTGTCGGCGGCGCGCAGGGCGGCATTGGCGTTTTGCTCGATCAACAAGATGGTGATGCCCTCCTCCGCCAGGCGATGGATGATGGAAAAGATGTCGCGCACCACCAGCGGGGCCAGGCCCAGGGAGGGCTCGTCCATCATCAGCAGGCGGGGG
>ENA-UOOR01003951-UOOR01003951.1-fermentation-metagenome-genome-assembly--contig:-NODE-3951-length-12300-cov-2.583830_pt1 | contig 12300 bp, 12 predicted proteins | sample MGYA00245780_ERZ724029 | MGnify/ENA primary metagenome ERZ724029 (study PRJEB28704, sample SAMN03018315) | fermentation metagenome | biome: anthropogenic terrestrial biome; feature: soil; material... | reverse complement strand
GGGCCTTCGGGCTGCTGGCGGTGGCCCCGCTGACCGCCGCTGTTTGCGGTTGGCTGTACACCAGGGGACGCATGGGTTCGAATCCCGCCACGCAAGATAATACGCAAGATAATACGCAAGATAATACGCAAGATAATACGTAAGATGTTGTAGCTTGAAGCAAAATGTCGTATAATGCTGATATAAGAATGAGGTGATTGATTGAAGCATTATACGCCACCTTTTAACATAACCAATGCTATGGTCTCGACCATCTCCACCATAGCGGAAATGGTGGGCCGTATGAGCAATTATCGCGATTTTGAGGCGAAGCCGCAGCTTAGACGAAATAATCGTATACGCTCCATCCATTCCTCTTTGGCCATTGAAGCCAATTCGCTATCCCTGGATGAAGTAAAGGGCGTCATAGAGGGAAAGACGGTACTGGGTCCTAAGAAAGAAATACAGGAAGTGCTCAACGCCTATCAGGCCTATGATGAGATAGGGGCTTTCGACCCCTATTCGCTGAAGGATTTGAAGCGCATGCACGGCGTGATGACGGCCTTGACAATGGCGCAGACTGGCGTATTTCGAAGCGACGAAGAGGGTGTGTTCAACGGCAATCAATGCATTTTCATGGCGCCACCCGCAAAACTTGTTCCCCAGTTGATGGCGGATTTGTTTGGCTGGATGCGTGAGGCCTCTCGGGATGTGCATCCACTCATCTTGTCCAGTGTTTTTCATTATGAGTTTGTATTCATACATCCTTTTGCAGATGGCAATGGACGCATGGCGAGGCTGTGGCAAACAGCGTTGCTTGCACAATGGAATCCGGTATTCCAGTACTTGCCCATCGAAAGCCAGGTATACACATTTCAGCAAGAATACTATCAAGCCATCGCGGCTTGTCATACCGCGGGCAGCGCCACCGAATTCGTACGGTTTATGCTTTCGATGATTGCCCAGTCCTTGGAGATGACACAGATACAAGCCGCGCATGTGGCGCCATCTGAGTATGTGAGGCGACTGTTGGAGGTGATGACATATGATGTGCCGTACACGACCCTTCAGCTGTTGGATGCGTTGGGGCTCAAATCCAAAGAGACCCTCCGGCGGCATTATCTGGGACCGGCACTCGCCGATGGATTGGTTGTGATGAGCATGCCCGAAAAGCCGACCAGTCGTAACCAACGATACATCAAGACATAGCCTTATTGTGCTGCGCTCGCATGAAAACAGCCTTCTATCCCGTTGTTTTGGGTGAGGCATTGCATGAAGGGAGTTTTTCATTTTGAAAAAGATATTGCTCGCGTTGCTGTTGGTGGCTTGTCTGGGCCTGCTGCTGTTCGCGCAGGCGGAGGAAGCACCGCGCGGCGCGTTTTTGCTCAGCGTGGAGGGGCGGGCCTCCGGCGTGTGCAACCTGCCCGATGACTATGAGGTGCCGGCCGCCCTGTACTATGATGGCACGCGTGTTACCGTCAGCCGGGTGGAGACAGGCCTGGGCGCCTACCCAACCCAGCTGGGCGACCCCGACGAGCTGTGGGCGTATGTAACCATCGACGCAGGCGAGGGGGAAACAAAATTGAGCGGTTGGGTGCCCAACATCTGCCTGCAATACGATGGCGAGACGGCGCGCAGCGCGCCGCCCCTGCCGCAAGGCAAATTGGCGCGGGAGGCCGCGCTGTACCTGGACAACGGCATCACCGACAAGGTACTGGGCCGCTTCGGGGCGGATACCCCTGTGGAGCTGCTGGGCAGCAGCAGTGTATGGCTGCATGTGCGCATCAAGGAGCAGATGGGCTTTATCCATCGGGATGACTTGGTTATTGATGAGGCACTTCAGGGGTTGTCGTTTGATGGCTTTGATGAGGTGATGCTGGGCCATCTGGCTCGCTACGAGGAGTACATGGCGCGGAGCGATGCCCTGATGGGCGGGCTGGCCACGGAGACATCCGAGCTGGACCTGGAAACCCGCGCCAAGGTGAGCCAACTGGCGCAGGAGTATGGCTTTACCTACATGCGCTTTATCAACCTGGTGCCGGGGCAGGGAGACTTGACGCAGGCGCAGGCTATCGACAAGGGGTGGGCGGCCCTTCAGGCGCACTTTGGCTACGACAAGTCGGATATCAGCCGGCTGGTCGCCTACTTCTACGCCTGGCCGGACGCGCCGCAGGAACACTTCTGGCGCATTCAGGCCCTCAGCGCCGGCCCCAAGCCCAACGTGATCGCGATCCTCAACGCGGCGGGCGAGCCGGTGGACTATGAGCAGGGCATGCCCATCGGGCCTGTGGAGCTGCCGCACATGGAGGGGCAGGCGCTACGCGACGCGCAGGAAAACATCCACTACTACTTGGCGCGCATCGAACAGGCGCCGCCCGAGGGCACATTGAGCAAGGAAAAAGCCGTGGAACTGGCCTGGGGCCGCTTCCTGCGCGATGTGCCGGACGCCCGCCGGGAGGATTTTGAGGTGGTGAACGCCACCTTCCACAGCCTGCCGCAGGAAAATGCCGCCTGGTGGCTGGTGCGCGTGATGCACAAGGACGCGCCCATTGGCGGCGCGGCCTATGACATGGCTGTGTTGCTGCCCGATGGCGACCGGGTGGTGACAGGGGATAGCACCGCCTTCATCCTGGATATGAAGGCGCAGCAAGAGGTGCAGCGCCTGCGGGCCTTGGAGGCCGAGCGCGGCCCCTTTACCGTGTGGAGCAAGGAGCAGAAGGCCGACTTTTATCCGCAGTTCTACCGCCTGCCGGGGGAAGGGGATGTGTCCGAGGAACAAGCCATCTCCATCGCGCGCAAGGCACTTAACGAGCGCTTTGGCGTGACGGAGGAGGCGCTGGATGCCCTGCGCCTGGTGACCGCCCTGACCGTTGAAGGTGTGTGGCGGGTTGAATACTACGAGCCGAAGTGGCAGGGGAAGGAGCCCATCGGCCGCTACGCCGTGGCCATCAACGCCGCCGATGGACGGGTGGTGGACGTGCTGGAGGAAGCGCCGATTGGCAACGGTTGACGGCTTCATCTCGCCATAACATGTTGCGGGCATCGCATGGGATTTATTCGAGGCCACACTGCGAATTTCATACCAATGCCCAGGTTCAATCTTGGGCTCTGTGCTTCTGGAAGCCCCCAAGATAGTGTGATATACTCCACAACATGAGCTGGTTGCGTGCCGCCCGGCGGGAAGCCGGTGCGCTGTGGATTCTGATGCTGGTGCTGCTCGCGGGGGCGCTGAACGCCGCGGGTGTGATTCAATTTGGGCAGACGCTGTCTCATATGACGGGGAACCTGACAAAGCTTGGCCTGTCGCTGGCCGAAGGCGGCCCGGTGCTGCTGATAGGCGGGTTTTTGCTGGCCTTTTTACTGGGGGCCACGGTGTCGGGGTACGCCTTTCCCACCCACAGCCTGGGGCTGTGGCAGCGCTGCGGGTTTGTGCTGCTCACCTGCGGGGGGCTGTTGCTGATGTCAGAGTCGCTGCCCTTTCCCGACGCGCTGCGCATGGTGGCGGTGGCCGGCGTGCTGGGCGCGCAGAATGGCCTGGCGCTGCGCTATCGCGGCATCCTGACGCGCACCACCCACATGACCGGCCACCTGACGGACTGCGGCGCGGCTTTGGGCCGCATGCTGCACAGCCGCCGCTTCCTGGGGGAGGATTTGCGGCTGTTTCTGTTTCATCTGCTGTGCCTCATTTTCTTTGCGCTGGGCGTGGTATTTGTGGCCTGGTCATCGCCCTGGCTGAGGGAGCGCATCGGCCTTGACGCCATCGACCTGGCCGCGGTGTGTTACCTGCTGGCCGGGGGCTTCACGTTGCTTCGGGTGGTGTGGCACCGCTGGAACCTGCGGCGCGAGGATGTGCCGTAATGATTGAGGGAATGTCAAAGCCCTGCGGCGTGATGGGATGCCGCAGGGCTTATTGTTTCAGCGAATTACTCTCATTCCATCCGCGTTACGGGCCTCATCTCGATGTAGCCGCGTTTGCCGCGGGGCTCCAGTTGCATGCGGGGCGCGAGGTCAGGCGCGTAGCGCCAGCCATACAGACGCGGGTCGAAGGTGTCGATGCGCGCCATGTAGGCACCAACCGCTTCGGCAAAGCCCGCGTCATCATAGGGTTCCCCCTGAAAGACCATCAGGTGGCCGGGGGCCAGGTCGATGATGTCATACCCCTCGGGCAATGTGCCCCGGTAGTCCGCCGGCACCTCAACCCCATGCGCATAGATGCCGGTACCCGCCGACCGCATGTTTTCAGGCAGCCAGAGGCCCACGGGCTCGCCCACTGCTTCCGGGATGCGCAGCAGCACATCCCACACAGTGGAGTTGTTACTCTGGCCGCAGCCCACCTCCGCCGCGTAGTCAAAGTAGTTATCCGCCTCTTTGCCCCGGCGCAGTATCAGCCTGCGCGCCGGGCGCTCCACCACATGGGTGAAGATAAACGCCGCTGTGTGCATAGCAATCTCCTGATTCATCTTCATTCATTGTACCCGCCCCTGCCATCTGTTACAATGGGCGCGCGGACAAATGTCCGCTGTGAGGGAGTATGCCGACGCTAATCAGCACCTTATTGCGCGGGCAGATCAAGCTGCTCAACCCCATCATCTCAAGCGCCACCCTGGAGCAAACGCGAAAGGGGCAGGACGCGCTGGCCAAGCTGGGCACCCGGGCGATGGAAAACAGCGTGGCCTTTCATGACCTGCGCCTGCCCAACTTTGACGCGGCCTGGGCTATTCCGCTGGATGGGCGGGTGACGCAGGCCATCGTGTACCTGCACGGCGGGGCTTACGCCGCGGGCGGGCTGGATTATGCCAAGGGCTTTGGCGGCCTGCTGGCCCAGGCTACCGGCCGGGCCGTGCTGTGCGTGGGGTATCGTCTGGCGCCGGAGGATCCCTTCCCCGCGGCGCTGGAGGATGCCATGGCCAGCTATCGCGAGGCGCTGCTGCGCTACGCGCCGGGGGATATCGCCCTGGTGGGCGAATCGGCTGGCGGCGGCCTGTGCTTTGCTCTGGCGCTTCATCTCAAGGAGCAGGGCCTGCAGCTGCCCGCCCGCATGGTGGCCGTGTCCCCCTGGACGGACCTGACCATGAGCCGTGACGTGGCGGAGCTGGAAAAGCAGGACCCGCTGCTGACCCGTGACGGGCTGGACCATTACGCCCACCTCTACGCCGGGCAGCAGGACCGAAAATCCCCGCTGGTATCCCCGCTGTATGGCGATTTGACCGGTCTGCCGCCCTCGCTGATCATCGCGGGCAGCCACGAAATCCTGCTGGACGACAGCCGCCTGCTGGCAGCCCGCCTGCAGGATGCCGGGTGCGAATGCCAGCTGCATGTGGAGGAGGGGATGTGGCATGTGTACGTGCTCTACCCCGTGCCCGAGGCCAAGGACGCCATGCGCATGATTGAGGAATACCTAACCCTGGACGCGCCGGGCCATCAGGCAGAATCGCCATGAAAACCAAAGGCAGGCGCCTGCGCGCGCCCGAGTGGCTGCAGCTGGATAACGCGGGCAAGATTTATCCCGCCACCCGCTCGCAGGATTGGATGGCCATCTACCGGCTGTCCGTCACGCTGGACGAGCCGGTGGACCGCGTTTTGCTTGGCCGCGCGCTGCAAAGCACGCTCAAGCGCCTGCCCTACTTCGGCTACCGGCTGCGGCGCGGGCTGTTCTGGTTTTACCTGGAGCAGCAGGACGCGGTGCCCACCATCCAGGATGACGCGGCCAACCCCTGCATGCCATTAAGCCGCGGGCGGGACGGGCACTTCATGTTTCGCGTGCGGGTGCACGAGGCGCGCATCGCGGTGGAGATTTTCCACGTGCTGGCCGACGCCACCGGCACCATGACCTTTTTGCTGACGCTGACGGCTGAATACCTGCGGCTGAAGCACGGGCACCGCGTGCCGCCCACGCCCCTTGTGCTGGATTTGCGCGACAAGCCCGATCCGGCCGAGTGGGAGGACAGCTTTCCCAAATACGCGCGCCAAGCCGCCCGCCCCCGCAGCGAGGAGGCGGCCTACCCCCTGCGCGGTACCCCGGCCGAGCGGGATTATTTGCAGGTTGTCACCGGCATGACCGATACCGCAGCCCTGGCCCAGAAAGCGAAGGCGCACGGTGTATCGGTCAATACATATCTGGCGGCGCACATCTTGCAGGCGCTGGTGCACATCGCCCGGCAGGACAAAAGCCCCCGGCGCGCCAAAAAGCCGGTCAAGCTCAGCATGCCGGTCAACCTGCGGCGCTACTATCCCTCGCGCACGCTGCGCAATTTTTCCAGCTACATCAACATGCCCATCTACCAGCGCTACGGGGCGTATTCGTTTGACGATATCCTCAACCAGGTGAAGCATTACATGGGCTATGAAACCGGTGAGCAGCTGATCAACGCCCGGTTTTCGGGCAATGTGCACGCCGAGCAATCGCGCCTGCTGCGCCTGGCGCCGCTGTTTTTGAAGACGCTGGTGCTGCGCCTGATGTACGCGCTGACGGGCGAGCGCTATTTCACCAGCGTGATGAGCAACCTGGGCCTCATCACCTTGCCAGACGTCATGGCCCGGCGGGTGACGCGCATGGATTTCATCATTGGCGGCGGGCGCAGCAACCCGGTTTCCATTGGCTGCGTCAGCGTGAACGGGCGCACGTTTATCAACTTCAGCAAGACCATACGGGAGGCAACGCTGGAGCAGCGGGTGCTCACCGCCATGGTGCGGGATGGCCTGCACGTGACGGTAGAGAGCAACAGGAGGATGACAGGGTGAGCTATTGTGTACATTGCGGCGTGGAGCTGGCCTCCAGCGAAAAGGATTGCCCCCTGTGCGGCACCGAGGTGGTGAACCCGCGCTGCGCGTGGGAGCGCCCCGAGCAGCTGCCCTACCCCGAGACCGTGGATGTGAAGGACGCGCATATCGCCCGCCGCTACGCCCGGCAGCTTGCCGCCATGGTGATGGCCGTGCCCGCGCTGATCGTGCTGCTGGTGGACTGGGTGGACGGCGGCGGCCTGCGCTGGTCGCCCTATGTGGTGGGCGCGCTGGTGCTGATCTACTGCTGGGTGGTGGTGCCGCTGCTGTTCAAGCTTTCCCGCCCCTATGCCTATGTGGCGGTGGATTTTATTTCCCTGGGGGCCTACCTGCTGCTGATCGCCGCCATGACGGGCGGGCTAAACTGGTTTGTGCAACTGGTGCTGCCGCTGCTGGCGCTGTGCGGCGCGGCGCTGTCGGGCGCCATCTTGGCGCTGCGGCGGCTGGAGTGGCCGCTGCTGGACCGCATGGCCCTGTGCTGCGCCATACTGGGCATCTTTCTGCTGCTGCTGGAGGTGCTCATCAGCCTGTATGCCGGCGTGCCCGTGCGGCTGGCCTGGAGCATCTATGCCACCATCCCGCTGGACGTGATCGCCCTGATGATGCTGTTTGTGGAGCGCAACAAGCGCATGAAGCAGGAGATTCGAAAGAGGCTGTTTTTATGAATGAAGACTGGCAGGATATTGACACGCCGCACCTATGCATCCGGCGCATGCGGCTGGCCGATGCCGATTTTGCGGCATCACTCTGGGGGGACCCGCAGGTGGGCCGCTACCTGGGCGACCGTCCGTATGCGGATGGGGACGACCTGCGCCGGGATATTGCCGACATGGATGACTGGGAGGACCAGTTTATGTTCATCGCCGCGGAAAGGGAGACCGGCGAGGACGTGGGCATGTGCAGCGTGGGGCAGGAGGGCGACGGGGACCAATGGGGGTGGGGATACTGTGTGCGGCCCGACCGTTGGGGCCGCGGCTACGCCACCGAAATGGGGCGCGCCATGCTGGCCTTCGCCCGCGCGCGGGGCATCCGGCGCTTCCGCGGCACCGTGGCCACAGAAAACGCGGCTTCCTGCCGCGTGATGGAGAAATTGGGCATGCATGTGAAGGAACATAACAGCTTCAAAAAGCAGGGCACGGATATCACCTATGCGTCGAGCATCTATACCCTGGAGGACGGGGATGAACCGCGAACAGCTCAATGACTTCTACGCGCCGCTGCACCGGGCGGGCACAGCCATGCTGAAGACTGTGCGCGCGCTGGGTTACAATGCACGCCTTTGCTACTGCAACCTGCACGAGGTGAAGGTAGAAGGGGGGTATCAAACCAAATACTTCCCGCTGCCCGAGGTGGAGATTCGCGATGCGGCGCTATCCGCCGATTTGGGCATCGCGCTGGATGGCTCCGTGTGGCTCGAAGTCACGCAGTCACGCAACGAGGCCATGGCTCTTGATTACGAAGCCCTGGCCGCCCGCGCGGCGCTTGCTGTATATGGAACGGAACAATACTTGAATGACTTTCTGAACGAAACACTGCCGCCCGCTGAAACGGCCGCCCGCATCTGGCAAGCCAATGATTCGCACATCCACCTTTGCTTTTCTCTGCCCGATGCGGAAGAAGGGAAAGTGCGGGCGCTGTTGGGGCATCTCATCGCATGTCGGGTGATTTCTCCTCCCGCCGTTTGAGCAGCACTAATTGTTTTTTCGCAATTCTTCGGCGATTCGCTGCCCTTCCTCACCCTGCAAAAAGGCATAGGTTGTTTCCGGCACCAGCGGTTGGATGGCGGCCAAGTTGCCTTCCTTCAGCAGCGTGCGCACTCGGGAAGCGCTGATGGGGGTGGTGCCGTCATCGCTCTTGCGGGGAAAGATGGTCAGCTGCACGCCGGCTTGGGGCAGCAACTGCTGCATGGCTTGGTTATACAGCGCCGTAGCGGGGGAAAGCGGCTCTTCGCCCACAAAGCGGTCGGTGATGCGCAGCTCTTGGGCGATGCGGGTGAACACCGCCGCGTCCAGCCGCGCGTGGGCCAGCGTGAGGGCATCCGACTCCCGGATGAAGTAGCTGGGGAAGGTGGCGCTGCTGACCAGGTAGGGGCCTGTGGGGTGGCAATATACGTTGGGCAAATCGGCTGTGCCTGCCCGGATGAGCTGCTCGCGCACCGCTCGGGGGAAGGCCGACACATCCTCCGACACCATGAACAGGTGCAGCGCATCGCAACGCTGCGCCGCCTGCTCCACCAGCCAGCGGTGGCCCAGCGTGAAGGGATTGGCGTTCATCACCACCGCGCCGATGCGGGCGTTTTCCGGCAAATCAGGCCGCTCCAGCCCCTTGAGGTAGTTTTCAAAGCCGTTGCGCCGGTTCTCCAGAAACACCACCTCGTCCAGCGCCGCGATTTCATAAAAACCCAGGGACGTGAAGCTCTTCGCCGCGTCCTTTTTGGTGTAGATGAACAGCTCCCTCTGCCCGCGCTGAAACAGCTCGTCCACCAGGTGGCTGACCATGCGGGCCATCAGGCCCTCGCCCTGATAGCCCTGATCGACGGCCAGGCAGCGCAGGGTGTTGCGGTAGAAGCTGCCGGTGGCCACCAGCTGCTCCCCCTCCCACAGGCCCGCGGTGTAGTCCAGATGCTCGTCCAGATCCAGCCCCTCACTCGCCAGCAGGGCCTTGACCAGAGACAGGCTATGCGCGTCCCAGGGGTAGATGCGACGCACTTCCATCACATATCCTCCTTGCTTGTGTCGCAAGATGTTCCTTGACAATATCCCGAAATTCAATCATAAAACGCGTAAGTGTCATATCTTTTCGATAGCTAAAATAAAAGTGTCGCTTATATCCCATATTTTGTATGCGAAAGCACTTCACCTTATCACAAATCTCAGGTGATTGAGTAATATACACGCTTGGGCAAAGCATCAGCGCAGCGCCCTCAGCCACCAGGCGCTTGGCCGCTTCCACATTGTTCGTTTCCAATAGGATAGAAGGATCAAACCTATTTCGGGCGAAGAGCTCATCCTGAATGGTGCGAACGCTATGCCCCTGACAGAGTGAGACAAACAGCTCTGATGCAGCAGCTGAGATAGGAATTACAGACCCCGCTTTATATTGTTTGGCAAATGTCGTGTCATAAGCGGCTACCAGCACGACCTCTTCGGATTCCAGCAATTCGTAATGCAAATCGGTGTGTCGCGGCTCTGTGGTGATAAGCGCCAGGTCACAAGCGCCATCATGCAGCATCTTTTCCAAGGTGGAGGAGCCTTCTTCAATCAGCTCGATGGTCACGTGTGGAAAGCGGGCGGAGAATAGGGGAATAACGCTGGGCAATAGCTGAATGCCCCTTTGCATCGATATACCAAGACGCAACTCCCCCTGATATTCATCGGTGATTTCGCTGATTTCATTCATCAAATTGGTTGTGATGGCGTTGATTTTTTCGGACGCGGCCATGTATTTCTTGCCCGCAAGGGTGAGTCGGATGGGATTCTTTGAGCGATCCAGAATTTTCGTGCCCAACTGGGTTTCCAGGCGATTGATGGCCTGGGACAAAGCGGGCTGTGATATGAACAGGGATTTAGCGGCGCGCGTAATGTTACCCGTATCCAGGATTGCTCTAATGTAAGAATAGTATGACGTTTCCAAAAGCACTCCTCCATAACCAACTATCAATACCAAATATAACAAAAATAGTATTTGTATTATAATCAATTTGAGTTTACCATACAAACAGACAACTTTCAAACCAATATGTACAGGATAACTATAGCAGATGGGGGATCAATATGAAATATGATTTTGACCAAGTGATTGACAGGTACGGCACCCAGAGCTCCAAGTGGGACAACGTGGGCGTCCGTGTTGGCAATCCCGACGCACTGCCTATGTGGGTGGCGGATACCGACTTTGTGTGCCCGACGCCTGTCGTGGAAGCAGTTCGCAAGCGTGCGGAGCATCCCATATTCGGCTACCCTTTCATCCCCCAGGAATTCAACGATGCCACCATACGCTGGGTCAAAAAACAGCACGGATGGGACATTCAATCGGATTGGATTGTATTTACAACGGGCATTGTTCCGGTACTCAACACCATGATTCAGGAATTCACCCAGCCCGGCGATGAGGTAATCATTCAGGGACCAGTGTATCATCCCTTCGGAAACGCCATTCGCGATAACGACCGGGTTATTTCGTCCAATGCGCTGCTGTTTGACGGAAACAAGTATACCATTGATTTTGAAGATTTGGAGAAGCGTGCGCAGCGGGCGAAGCTCATGATTTTTTGCAGCCCGCACAACCCTGTGGGACGGGTATGGACCAAGGAAGAGTTAACCAAGGTAGCCGACATCTGCGAGCGTCACGACCTGATTCTCATCAGTGATGAGATTCACTCGGATTTGATTTATCCGGGGCATGAGCACATATCCATCGCCTCCATGAGCGAGAAAACCGCCGCCCGCACGGTAACCTGTTATGCGCCCAGCAAGACGTTTAACATTGCCGGCTTGCGCAGTTCCGGCGTAGTGATACCCAATCAGGATATCCGGGCGAGGATGTGCAAGCGTTTTCAATGCAATCGCGCGATACAGCAAAACATTTTTGCCGTGCCCGGATATGTGGCGGCCTATACGCAATGCGATGATTACCTGGAGCAACTGATTCCATACTTGGATGCGAATGTATCTTATACACTGGAATACTTCGAAAAGCATATGCCCAAAATTCGGGCGCTTAGGCCTGAGGCGATGTACCTCATGTGGCTCGACTGCCACGACATGGAGATGAGCGACGCTGAGCTGGAACAGTTCTTCGTGCACCAGGCTGGTGTCGCAGTCAATAAGGGCACGATGTTCGGCCCGGAGGGGTCGGGCTTTATGCGCATCAATGTCGGCTGTCCAAGGGCGACGCTAAAAACCGGCCTTGACCGCCTTTACGCTGAGTATCAGAAATTGTCCTAACGACTTGGATATTCGGAAGGGAGATGAAGAACGCTCAAACGCTAAGGCCACCAAATTCGATTTTTAATGGAGGAAGAAATGAAAAAGATCAGGTTGGTATCCCTACTGTTGGTGATGGTTCTCATGAGCAGCATGACGCTGGTATCAGCATTTGCCAGCGCTCCGGCGGATTACCCCAAGGACAACATCAAAATTTTGGTGCCCTTTGATGCGGGCGGCGGCACCGACACCATGGCGCGTATTTTTTCCAGCGCGGCAGGCCGGGATTATTTCAATGGTCATAGCCTGATCGTGGAGAACAAGGGCGGCGGCGGTGGGGTTATCGGCCAGACCTACGTGGCCAAGGAAGCTCCGGCGGATGGATACACTGTTATGCTTTTCACCAGTTCTGTAATCAACAACAGCATTCTCAAGCAGGTTACGTATTCTTATGAGGATTTCAAACCCCTCATCGGCAGCAACCCCGATTCCGAGATTATCGTGGTTCCTTCCGAGTCCCCCTTCAACACGCTGGAGGACATGATTGAGGCTGCCAAAGCAAATCGGCTGAAGGTCAGCACGCCCGGTCACTCTTCCGGTCACCATATCCGTGCCA
>ENA-UOOR01003950-UOOR01003950.1-fermentation-metagenome-genome-assembly--contig:-NODE-3950-length-12301-cov-6.042626_pt1 | contig 12301 bp, 9 predicted proteins | sample MGYA00245780_ERZ724029 | MGnify/ENA primary metagenome ERZ724029 (study PRJEB28704, sample SAMN03018315) | fermentation metagenome | biome: anthropogenic terrestrial biome; feature: soil; material... | reverse complement strand
GCGGGCGCGCGGGCGGTGGACCGCGAGCGCCATCGCCGTGAACTTCGAGTCGGCGGCGACCAGGTGGGCCCGAAAGCCCAGGGTGCGGCAGCGGTCGGCGAGCACCGCGAGCAGGCCCGGCTCGCCGCCGAACAGCGGGCTTGAGCTCGCGTCGGCGAACAGGCCCTCGGGCCCCGAGAGCTCGACCGCCGGGCTTGCGACGAGCAGCGCCTCGGCGAGCGATTCGAGGGCGCGCAGGTCGGCGACCGGGTCGTCGGGCAGCAGGCGGAGCCCCGGGAACAGGGCCTTCGCCTGCGTCGCGCTCATCCCCGGGGCGACCCCGGCGACGAGGGCGCTGCGCGAGGCGGCGACGAGCAGCTCGCCGCCCGCCTGCGAGCGGGCGACGCCGACCGGCTTGTGGGCCAGCGAGCCGTCCTCGCGCAGCCGGCGCTGGATAAGAAAGCGCGGCAGGTGCACCGCGACGAGCCGGCCCTTGTGCGCGCGCTCTTCCACTTGTTTCACCGCTCCTCGTTGCTCGCGCCGCCCGAGGCGACGAGCCGTTCGAGGGCCCGCTGGGCGGGCGCCTGTTCTTCGAGCTCCTCGGGGACCGACATCAGGCCGCGGGAGGTGCGGCCCGGGGGGCCGAGGCGGCTGCGCTCGACCGCCAGGGCGATTTCGCGCTCGGAGGGCCGCTCGACCGAGACGCGCAGGGTCGCATCGAGGCCGCTCGGTCCGTCGGAGAGGACGATGACGGCCGCCCGGCCGGTCTCGGCGGCCTCGAGCAGCCGCCGGCTCAAGGGGCCTTGGGGCTGGCCCGAGAGCGCGGCCGCGTCGAGGACGACCGCGCTGAAGGCCTTCGAGCGGGCCAAGAGGCTCGCCACCCGGACGCAGAGCGAGGGGTCCTCGGGGCGCACCACGAGCAGGCGTGAGAGGTCGGCGCCCAGGGCGCGGGCAGCCGGAGGGTAGAGCTCGCGCAGCGGGTCGACGAAGGCGCCGAGCGAGCCCGAGCGGGTGGCGCGGGCGAGGGCCATCAGGGCGAGGGTGGTCTTGCCCGAGGCGCGGGCGCCGGTCAATTCGACGACACGCCCGAGGGGAAAGCCTCCGCCCGGCAGCAGACCGTCGAGCGGGGCGTAGCCCGAGGCGAGAGCGCCCAGGCTCGCCTGGGGCAGGCTCGCCTCGCGGCGGCGGATCTCGTCGCGAAGCTGCCCGATGACTGCCTGTGCCTTTGCCGGATCCATGTGCGGTGCCCTGCCCGAGGCGAATCTACTGAACCGCCGTTCAGGCGGCAAGTTATCGCACGGGGCAGACGCGCTGGAGTTGGGAGTTTGGGGTTGTGAGTTGGGAGTCGACGGTCGACAGCTCGCCGCGGGAGCGTTGCGCGGGTCGGGGCGATGACACCTCTGGTCGATCGCTCACACCCTGCTCTCCAACCTCGAAGGGGGAGGCGCGCGATGGCGCTCAACATCAAGAACCGCGAGGTCGAGCGCAGCCCTCGAGATTCGTTGCGCGGCAGCACGATTCCGGACCGCCGGCCTTCGTGCCGGCCCGGCAGCGTGGCGGTCCACCGGATCGCTTGGAGTTCCGAGGGCGAAGCCCGAACGCCCGGCCTTTCGACCAGCGACTCGACTATCGCGTCACGAAATGCCCCGCGCCCGCCAGCGTCGCCGCGACCCCGCCGAAGACAAACCCGTCGCGCCCCTCGAGCAGGGCGCGCAGGGCGCGGTTGCGCTCCTCGGTCATCAGCCGCGGGTCCATCTCCTCGTAGCGAAACAGCAAAGCGGTCTCGAGCGCCCTCTTGCGCCGGGCGAGGAACTCCTCGAGCGTCATGAGCACGCGCGCCGGGTTGCCGGCGGCCACGCTGCCCGGCGGGATGCTCTTGGTGACCACCGAGCCGGCGCCGACGATGGCCCGCGGGCCGATCTCGACCCCCGGCAGGATGAGCGTCCGGGCGCCGAAGTGACACGAGTCGTGGATGGTCACCCGCGCGATGCGCGAGGCGTCGAGAAACTCGTTGCTCATCGCGTCGTGGGCGAGGATGAGGCACCCGTCGCCAAAGCCGCAGTTGTCGCCGATGGAGATGAGGTTGGCGTGCGAGGTGTCGATCCACACCGACAGCGGCAGGTTGACCCTCGCCCCAAGCTGCATGCCCATCGCTCGCAGCGCGTTCCAGCGGCGCTCGAGGCGCCAGCGGTAGTAGCGCTTGAAGGCCCAGGAGAGCATCCGCTGGCGCAGCGTCGCCGGCCTCAGCGGCGGGGCCGGCGGCAGGCTCACCGTGTTGCGGGCGGCGAGCTCCGGGTCGATCTGCGGCGGCCTGAGCAGCGCGTTTGTCGCCGGGGACCGGTTACGAGTTCCGCTGCCTTCGCGAGTCGGTCGCATGCGAGCCTCCCGGCACCTGTTTGGAAGCAAATCTAGCGACGCTCCGAAGGCCCGCCGGCACCCGTTCTCGACTGGCGAAAGGCCCAGCCCCGCGCGCCTTGACGGGCCGCGGAACCGGGGGCTAGGGTGCCTCTCTTCTTCCGGCTTATCCCCCAATCAAGGAGGCTTGCATGTCCCGTGAGGTCGTGATCGTCGGCGCTGCCCGTACCCCCATCGGCGCGTTTCTCGGCTCGCTCTCTTCGGTGCCTGGCCCGCGCCTGGGCGCAGTGGCCATCAAGGCCGCGCTCGAGCGCGCCGGGGTCAAGCCCGAGGAGGTGGACGCGGTCTACATGGGCTGCGTGCTCCAGGGCGGGGTCGGCCAGGCGCCGGCGCGCCAGGCGATGCGCTATGCCGGCCTGCCCGACAAGGTCCCCGCGGTCACCGTCAACAAGGTGTGCGGCTCGGGCATGCAGACGGTCATCTACGGCGTGCAGGCCATCAAGGCGGGCGACGCCGAGGTGGTCATCGCCGGCGGCATGGAGTCGATGTCCAACGCCCCGTACGTCACCCATGGGCTGCGCGGCGGAGCGCGCATGGGCCACCACGAGATCAAGGACATGATGATCTTCGACGGCCTGTGGGACCCGTACAGCGACCAGCACATGGGCATGTGCGGCGAGAAGTGCGCGGCCGAGCAGGGCTTCTCGCGCGCGGCGCAGGACGAGTTCTCCAAGGAGTCGACGCTGCGCGCCCAGAAGGCGCAGGTCGAGGGCCTGTTCAAGCCCGAGATCGCCCCGGTCGAGGTCCCGCAGCGCAAGGGCGAGCCCATCCTCGTCGCCGACGACGACGGCCCGAAGAACGCCAAGCCCGACAAGCTCACGAGCCTCCGGCCCGCCTTCAAGAAGGACGGGACGATCACCGCGGGCAACGCCAGCTCGATCAACGACGGGGCCGCGGCGCTGGTGCTGATGAGCGAGGAGCGGGCCAAGAAGGAGGGCCGCACCATCCTCGGGCGCATCCGCTCGTACGCGAGCTTCTCGCGCGAGCCGGTCGACTTCACCATCGCCCCGGTCGACGCGATGAAGATCGCCCTCGACAAGGCCAACCTGAAGACCTCGGACATCGACCTCTTCGAGGTCAACGAGGCGTTCGCCGTGGTGACGATGGCCGCGGCCAAGGGGCTCGAGCTGCCGATGGACCGGGTCAATGTGCGCGGCGGCGCGGTGGTGCTCGGCCACCCCATCGGCGCCTCGGGCTCGCGCATCATCGTCACCCTGCTGCAGGCGATGAAGGACCTCGACAAGAAGCGCGGCATGGCCGGCATCTGCATCGGCGGCGGCGAGGCGCTCGCGATGGTCATCGAGCGGCCGTAAGCCCCTCAGCTCCGGCCTTGGTGCCGGAAGGGCGCAGCGGAGCGCCGGCCCTCGTGCCGGCAAGAGGCGGTCAGACCTGGCGTCCGGCCGCCTTTTTTCTGTCTCGAGATCTCCACCGATTGCCCCGCTTCCGTCCGCTTCCGTAGACTCGCCGCATGTCCCGCCCCCTTCCGCTCCTGCTCCTCCTCCTGTCCGCGTTGCCGCTCTCGGCCCTCGCCACCACCGTCCGTCCGGCCACGCGAGCCGAGCTCGCCTCCGGCTCCGACCAGGTCGTGCGCGCCCGGGTCGTCGCGCAGCGCGCCGCCCGCTCCGAGCGCAGCGGCCGCCCGCTTACGGTCAGCGCCCTGAAGACCCTCGAGACCTATCGGGGCACGCTCTCCGGCGACTTCGAGATCGAGCAGCTCGGCGGCGCGCTCGAGGGCACCCGCTTCCAGGTCCCCGGCGACGCGCGCCTCGAAATCGGCGAAGAGGCCGTGTTCTTCCTGCGCTGCGCCGGCAAGCCGCGCTGCCGCATCCTCGGCCTCGGGCTGGGCAAGTACGCGGTCCGGCGCGAGGCCGACGGGCGGCTCGTCGCCGTCCGCGACGCGCGGGGGCTTCGCGATCCGTCCGGGCGGCCGCTGCAGGTTGACGCCGTCGCGCTCGAGACCCTCGCCCGCGAGCTGCGAGGGGCGCGATGAAGAGGTGCCGAAGAACCCTGCGAGCGCAGACCGGTGGGCCCGAGCGCGGGGCGAGCTTGCGAGGCCGAAGGCGAGGGCCCCCCGACTGCGCCTCCCTCGTTCCTCGGGAGGCTACGCTCGGGGTGAGCGGGGGGCGAGCCGAGGCTAGGGTGGTTTCCCGACACCTCTCGAGCGCTCGCAACGCGGTGGCGGCGCTCCTGGCGGTCGCGCTGATGCTCCCCGCGGCGGCTCTCGCCGAGGAGGACCTCTGCTGGCTCGGCGCCCGGCTCGCGAACGGCCCCGGACAGCCGTGGATCTGGCGGCTCGACGCGCGCAAGGAGCGGCCGGCCGGAGTCCCGCTCGCCGACGTCGAGCGCATCTTCCAGACCTCGTTCGGGCAGTGGCAGGACGTGCCGTGCGCCTTCCTCTCCTTCGAGCTCGGCGGCCGGGACACGACGCGCGGGACGCGACAGCACGACGGAGCCAGCGTCCTTGGCAACTTCCTCGAGGCGCGCCTGGAGGACGAGGAGCTCTACGACCTCGCGCTCGGCAGCGGGTTCGCCGCCGCGGCGGCGCTGCCGGTCTACTACGGCGGCACCATCTACGAGTGCGACATCGTCTTCAACGCGGTCGACTTCCGCTGGGGCACCGACGGCAACGTCGTCAGCTTCGACCTCGCCACCGTGGTCAACCACGAGACCGGCCACTGCCTCGGGCTCGATCACTACGGCGAGGACGCCAACTCGGTGATGAACCCCTTCGTCAACCCCGGCGAGCTGCGCCGCGGGCTCACCGCGCACGACGTCGACAACCTCTGCCGGCTCTATCCGCAGACCGGCGCGGTCGGCTCGCCGTGTCCAGATCGGCTCTGCGCCGAGGGGCTGGTCTGCGCGGGGGACGGCTCGACGGCCTACTGCACCGAGGGGTGCGATCCCGACGAGGTCGGCGCCTGCCCGGTCGGCTTCTCCTGCCTCGCCTCGTCCATCGTCCCGGGCTCGCCCGGCTCGTGCGCTTTCGGCGGCGGGGCTTCGACCAAGGTCGGCGCGCCCTGCGCGTCCGGGGCCGACTGCGGCACCGCGGCCGACGCGCTGTGCATTCCCTACGACTCGATCTTCGACAAGTGGGAGGCCGGCTACTGCAGCGCGGAGTGCTCGCAGACGTTGCCGTGCCCGGCGAGCTCGACCTGCCTCGAGCTCGCCGACGGCATGCGCCGCTGCGTCAAGGACTGCAGGCCGGGCAGCGGCGATTGTCGCTTCGGCTACGCCTGCGAGCCGATCTCCGGCGGCGGAGGCCGCTGCCTGCCCGCTTGCCGCAGCGACGCCGAGTGCCCCGGCGGGGTCTGCAACAGCTGCAGCGGCCTGTGCGTCCACGCGGGCAAGCCCGGCGCCAAGGTCGGCGATCCGTGCAGCGTCGACACCGATTGCCCGGCCGGTGGCCTGTGCCGCAGCGACATCGCCGGCGGCACCTGCGTGCTCTCGTGCGAGACGCGCTGCACGGCCTGCCCGCAGGGCTCGACCTGCCTTCCCTACGCCAAGACCGGCGAGCGGCTCTGTTTCCAGAGCTGCGCGTCGCCCTCGGACTGCCCGGGCAACCTCGGCTGCTGGCAGGAGGGCGAGAGCGGAGGATGCAAGCCTCCGTGCGAATCGAGCGACGAGTGCCCGATCGGCCAGCGCTGCGTCTCCGGCTCCTGCCTGCGCAGCTCGGGGCCGGACGCGGGGTGCGCGCTCTGCGACGATCGCGACGGCGGCCTCCCGCCGCCGGCGCCGGACGCCTCGCCGAGCGAACCGAGCCTGCCGTCTCCCGGGTGCGGCTGCGCGAGCACGCCCGGCGCCCTGATGGCCGGGCTCTTCGGCCTGCTCCTCGCGCCCCTGCGCCGGCGAGGCGCCGAGCGTCAGAAGATCTGGCCGAAGGTGAGATAGATCGCCTGGAATTCGGCCGAGACGCCGTAGTCGAAGCGCAGCACCGCGGCGCCGCGCACCAGGCGCAGCCCCACGCCGCCCGAGCCGTGGAGGCCGCCCTCCGGCGCTTGGGCAGCGGCGGCCGACCAGACCCGTCCGCCGTCGGCGAAGAGCACGGCGCGCAGGCTCGTGGTCGCGCCGACGAGGTCGAAGTCGACCAGCGTCGCGCGCAGTTCGGCGTTGCCGAGGAGCTTCAGCTCGCCCACGTACCGGTCGCTTGGCAGACCTCGGACGCTGCTCGTCCCCCCGAGCCCCTCGCTCTGGTAGAGCCCGCCGAGGTACGGCAGCTCGAAGAACGGCGCGTCACCGAAGGCCCAGCCGGCGGCGAGCCGGGCCGCGAGCACGAAGCGTGGGCCCAGCGGGACGAAGCGCGTCAGCCCGAGGTCGAGGCGGCCGAAGTCATAGCGGCTCGCCGTCGCCGTGTTCGCGATGCGCAGGGCGAGGTCGGCGATCCCGCCGCTGCGCGGGTCGCGTTCGTCGTCGCGCGAGTCCCAGAGAAGACCCGCGAGCAGCCGGCCGGTCGGTCCGCCGTCGAGGCCGAGCGGCGCCTGCTGCGCGAGCGCCGAGCCGGGGTAGGGGTGCACGATCGTGTAGTCGAATTCGTAGCCCGCGTATGGCCGCGGGTTGGAGCGCTCGCGGCCGAGGCGGACGCGGGCCCAGCCGCCGGCTCGCCGCGATCGATAGCTGAAAGCCGGGGTGCGCAGCTCCACGGCGAGGTCGGGTGAAGAGGCGTTGCCGAGCCCATAGAACGGGTCGAACCTCTCCGCGCGGTAGCTCAGTCGGCCTTCGAGCCGCAGGCTCGAGCCGAGGAAGTCGGGGCCGTCGTAGCGCAGGAAGTGCGACTGGATGCCGCCGGTGGTGAAGAACACCTCGGCGGCGACGGCGTGGGCGTACGGCTCGACCCCGCGCCGATAGAGGTAGGCGCCGCCGACGAGCCCGAGGCCGAATCCCTCGTCGGTGTTGTAGGCCACCAGCGGGATAGCCAAGGCGTCGAACCGGCGCTCGGGCTGCGGCGGTCCGACCGGCGGCTCGTCCGCTGCGACACCGGGCACGGCGAGGGCGAAGAGGGCGGTCGTGCCCAGGGCGAGGAGGGAATGGAGCGTCGTGCGCATGCCGTCGAGGCGCGTCCCCACAAGCTTGTGGATTCAAGCAGCCTGCGGTCAGGCGGGCTGGGACACCGGCCAAGGCGCGTGATCCCCAAGTCGGTCCACAAGGCGCGCATCGCGGAGAACGCCGACGTCTTCGACTTCGAGCTCACCGACGAAGACCTGCGCTGGCTCGACGGGCTCGACCAGGGGCTGCACACGGCCTGGGACCCGGCGACGGCGCCGTGACCCGGAGCAGGCCCAAGCTCGCATGGCGGCCCCAATGACTTTTGAGAGGGAGACAGGATCGCTTCGGGCAGGTCGCCCGGGCTGCCGGTGTCGTACGAGTGCGCGGCATGGTGCCAGCCCCGCGGCCTTCCTGGCTTCGCTCCCGCGCGCCTCGAGTCAGGGCTGCAGATATTGCTCCCAGGCCTGCAGGTACTCGCCGAGATCCTCGTTCCCGACCTTCGTCTGCAGGAGGCGCGCGGTGGAGAAGAACTGCCGTGCCCAAGTCCGCAAGGTCGCCGAGGTGGGGACAAAATCGATGGTTGTATTCGCGTCCGAGTGGAAGAAGGTCACCCGGTAGCGGCAGCCATCGATCATTGCCGCCCCGTCTTCGCGGGGCCAGAGCACCGGCTCGATTTCGAACCGCGGCTCGTCGAGTGTGGGAAGGTCCAAGCGTGCTGTCGCTTCCGGGAATCCGCCGACGACCATCCCGAGGCGGTATCCGGCGACGACGCCGCCACGGGTGGTCCGCACGAACCCGAGCTGTGACCAGGCGTGGAAGCTCGGCTGGATCTGGACGGTCCACAGGGTCGAGGCGAGCGGCATGTCGTCGCTGCGCTGCGGCGCGTCGAGGAATGGGGCGTGACAGGCACTGAGCATCCGCATGCCCATCGCCTCCGCGAGCGCGGTCGGCTCCGGGAAGGGACCGGCAATCTCGCCGTCGCGACGTCTGAATCGAGAGCCTGGTTGCGGGGCCGGTGCCTGCGAGGGCGCTTCCGGCTTGCGACTTCGGAGGAGGCGAGCAGTCCCATGGCGAATCTCCTATTCGGTTGCCGCGCCGGAATCCCCTGCGGTCATCAAGGAGGAGTCTGGCGTGAGCCGGGCGCGAGGTTGCTTATCGGAGCTGGGCGAAGGCGCGATCGGCTGCGCGGTAATGCGGTCCAGAGTCGAGCTGTCCGTGGCCGGCCTTGGCGCGGCTCGGGTGGCCACGACGGGACGCTAGACGAAAGGGCGCCCGGCCGAAGCCGGGCGCCCTCTCTCAACTGCGTTCTCTCTGCTCTAGCCGCAAAGGCCTACTGGCCGCAGCCGCCTTGGACCGGAGCAGCGTTGCCCGAGAGCTTGTTCTCGCAGCCCTTCAGGTCCTTGTTGTGCTGGCAGATGTTGCGGCGGATGGTCTCGGCGTCGATGCCCGAGAACTTGTGCTTGCCGTTGGCGATCCAGGTGGGGCTCGCGCCGATGCCGAGGCCGTTGGCGATCTTGATGTCCTCCTCGTGCAGCTTCTTGCCCTCGTCACCCTCGAAGCACTTCTTCATGACCTTGGTGTCGATGCCGTTCTTGCCGGTGCACGACTCCCAATCGGTGCCGCGGATGTTCTTGTTGCGGCAGCTAATGTAGTCCATGAACTTGAAGTTCTTCTTGTAGTACTTGATCGCGCAGAGCTCGCGGATGTTCTCGTCGACCTCGGGCTGGCCGTGCAGGGCGCGGAAGCCCTCCTTGGCAGTGCCGTTGGCGATGAAGTGGACCTCGAAGTCGAGCTTGTTGTCGAAGTTCTTCAGCACCTCGGGCATCGCGTCGAGCGCGCGCACGCCGTAGGGGCACTGCGACATCACGAACAGCTCGAGCCTCTTGGGGGCGTCCTTGCGGCAGGAGAGCGTGTTCTTGCACTGCTCGAGCGCGCAGCCACCCTCGCTCATGCAGACCGGGTTCCAGCTCCCGCCGGTGGGGAAGGCGCGGTACTTCGAGGCGCCGGCCGGGCTGAGGCGGCGGCCGAACATCTGCGAGGCCTCCTTGTCGGCGTCGAGCGTCTCGTCGAAGAGCAGGATGGGCAGGTTGCCGCCGCCGACCTCTTCGTGCAGCTTCTTGCCGGCCTCGTCGGAGTAGTCGAGCTCGGTGATGACCGGGTTGCCGACGCGGAACTTGAGCATGTTGACGAGCTGGTCGGTGCGGCAGTCGCTGCAGCGCTTGTCGCTGAGGACCGTCACGTTGACCTTGGGCGGCTCGGGGATGTTCTGGCAGGCCTCGGGCTTGGTCGGGCCCTTGTGGGCTCCGCAGACCGCGCGGAAGAAGTCGACCGTCGAGCGCCGGCCGCTGTAGGGCTTGCCGTCGAGGTAGATGGTCGGGCTGCCGCGCGCGCCGCGCTTCTCGGCCTTTTCGAACGAGGCCTTCATCAGCGCCTTGCCCTCTTCGCCGGTCAGGCAGGTGCGGATCGCCTCGACCGGCAGCTTGGCCTCGGTGGCGCACTTCTCCCAGTTGGTGGCGACTTCGCGGTAGTTCTTGTTCTGGCAGACCACCATGTCGAGGTAGTTGGCCGGGGCGTGCTTGGCGGCGCAGGCCTGCACGATGTTGCCGGTGACCTCGGCCTCGCCGTGCATCGAGGTGAGCGTGCCGTCTGGCGTCGTGCGGCCGATGAAGTCCATCGTGAAGTCGATCTCCGACCCCAGCTTCTGGACGACCTCGTGGATCCCGTTGACGACCTGCACGCCGTACGGGCACTGCGACATCACGAAGAACTCGACCTTGACGGCGTTGGCGCTCTTCGCGGCCGGGGCCGCAGGCGCCTCGGCGGCGCTCTTCTTCTGTTCCTGCTGCTTGCAGCCCGCGAGCGCGAGGGCTGCCAATGCCACTACGAGTAGGTTGCGCTTCATGCGATGAACCCGTCTTCCTTTCGTCTACTCGAGGACCCGCCGCACCTCGGCGGCCCAGTGTTTCGGTCCTCTTGCAGTCATCATCGGTTTTGGTCGGTGATGCCCTGAACTCGCCTCGGGCCTCCCCGTCGGCTTTTGAGAGCGGCGGGAGAATAGACACCTTGATGCCGATTACGCAACGGTGTCGTCCCCGGTCCATCCCCGCGGACTCGCTGAGCACCGGGGTCGCCGGGGGCTCGCGCGGGCGCCCCGGGAGCGGGCGCGGCGGCCTTCGGCGCCTCGGGGACCGGGCGGGCTTTTCAACGGGCGACAGATCGGTCTTGGATCTCGATCGTTCAGAGCAGAAGTCCGGAGGTTTCGCCATGTCCGCCGCCCCACGCTGCCGCCGCAACCGCGCCGCCCTCGCCGCGCTCGCCGTCCTCGCCTGCCTTGCCGCCCCGGAAGTCGCCTGGGGCCAGGGCCTGCTCATCCCCACCGACCCGTCGCTCAGGCCCTTGGCTATCAAGCACCAGCGCGTGAGCGCGGCCATCAAGGACGGCACCGCGGTCACCCGCGTCGACCAGGTCTTCGTCAACCAGGGCCCGCGCCAGCTCGAGGCCCACTACGTCTTCCCCCTGCCCAAGGGCGCGGCGCTCTCGGAGTTCTACCTCTGGGTCAACGGCAAGAAGACCAAGGCCGAGATGCTCGAGAAGGAGAAGGCGACCGCGATCTACGAGGGCATCGTGCGCCGGCTGCAGGACCCGGGGCTGCTCGAGTACATCGACTCGGATGTCTTTCGCGCCCGCGTCTTCCCGGTGCCCGCCAACGGCGAGCAGCGCATCGAGCTCGCCTTCTCGCAGGTGCTCGAGCTCTCCAACGGCCTCTATCGCTATCAGTATCCGCTCGGCGCCTCGGCGCTCTCCAACGTGCCCCACAGCGTCAAGCAGGACTTCACCTTCAGCGCCTCCATCGCCTCCAAGGTGCCGGTGCGCAGCCTCTATTCGCCCACGCACCCGCTGCAGGTCTCGCGCAAGGGCGACTACTCGGCCATCGTCGGGCTCGAGCAGGGCCCGGGCACCGACCTGACGCGCGATCTCGAGCTGTTCTACTCGGTCTCCCAGAAGGCGATAGGCCTCTCGCTGCTCACCTACAAGGAAGCGGGCGACCCGGGCTACTTCCTCGCGCTCGTCTCGCCGAAGCAGGAGGTGCAGAAGGACGAGGTCATCGGCAAGCGGGTCACTCTGGTGCTCGACAGCTCGGGCTCGATGGCCGGCGAGCGCATGCAGATAGCCAAGGACGCGCTCACCTACTGCCTCAAGCGCCTCAACCCCCAGGACCGCTTCAACGTCGTGCGCTTCTCGACCGACGTCGAGGCACTCTTCGAGGCCCCGCGGGCGGTCGAGGAGGCGACGGTGAAGAAGGCGCTCTCCTTCGTCGAGTCGATGGAGGCGCTCGGCGGCACGGCCATCGACGAGGCGATGGTCCGCGCGCTCCAGGACGGGGCCGCCGAGGCCGGCGGGCCGCACCTGGTCATCTTCATCACCGACGGCCACCCGACCATCGGCGAGACCTCGGAGGAGGGCATCTCCAAGAACGCCAAGGGGGCCAACCAGGGCGCGAGCCGGGTCTTCACCTTCGGCGTCGGCGAGGAGCTCAACGCGCGGCTGCTCGACCGGCTGGCGGCCGACAACGGCGGCACCAGCGACTTCGTCAAAGGCGGCAAGGAGCTCGAGGAGCGCCTCTCCTCCTTCTACGACAAGGTGAGCCACCCGGTGCTCGCCGGGGTCGAGCTCGACCTGTCGGGCATGGGCGCCTTCGACGTCTACCCGCGCAAGCTGCCCGATCTCTTCAAGGGCTCGCAGGTCGTCGTCCTCGGCCGCTACCGCGAGGCGGGCGACGTGAAGGTGACCCTGCTCGGCAAGGTCAACGGCGCCAACCGCAAGTTCGAGTACGGCACCACCACCTTCGACCGCGAGCAGAAGGACGACGACTTCATCCCGAGGCTGTGGGCCATCCGCAAAGTCGGCTACCTGCTCGAGGAGATCC
>ENA-UOOR01003947-UOOR01003947.1-fermentation-metagenome-genome-assembly--contig:-NODE-3947-length-12305-cov-2.525959_pt1 | contig 12305 bp, 12 predicted proteins | sample MGYA00245780_ERZ724029 | MGnify/ENA primary metagenome ERZ724029 (study PRJEB28704, sample SAMN03018315) | fermentation metagenome | biome: anthropogenic terrestrial biome; feature: soil; material... | reverse complement strand
TACAGGGTTTGGGCTGGATGGTAATGACAGCCGGCGGTGTTTATAACATAACTAGGGTACTTTCCTGTATTTTTATTCTGATGATACTAATGTCACTGCTTGATTTTTCAGTAAAAAAAGCAGAAGCAATTATTTTAAAATGGCGGCCTGCCGTTGATTAAACCTGCTTAAAAGAAGCATGCTTCTTTTAAATAAAACTAAAAACAAAAAAGGAGAGAAACAATTTGAAGAAGCATTAAAAAAGTTTGTCCTATTCGCATTAACAGTAACAATGATTTTTGCTTTAGCCGCCTGCGATAATGCAAATTCAAACCCCGGGCAAGAAGAGGATAACCAAAAACAAGTAACCGAGCTTACTAAAATAACAGTAAGCGAACCTGTAAGAAGTGAATTGTGGGGTCCCGTTTATTTAGCAAAAACCTTAGGCTATTTCGAAGCAGAAGGTTTGGATGTTGAATTTGTAACAGTTCAAGGAGATATGCCCACCGCTCCCGTATTATCAGGCAACTCTCAATTCGGTCTCTATGGCCCTGAAATGATTTTAAAATTTAAGCAACAGGGTCAAGATGTGAAATTACTGCTCACAGTAAGCGACCGTTACCCATATTCCTTTGTTACCACCAAGGATATAACCTCTATCGAACAGCTTAAATCACAAGTAGTGAACGGCGCAGACAGCGGTTCCTCTCCTCGTGCTTTTGTTCGCAGTATCGTAAATTCAGCAGGCCTGAACCCAGATACCGATGTTACCTATGTAAACATCAACGGCGCTGCCAGCATTGCCGCCTTGGAAAGTGGTGATATAAAAGGCACCTATGTTTCTCCTACCGCTCGTGCCATTGCTTTGCAATCCGGCTACAACCTTTTGGTAGATATTTATGACCCCAAAGTCCATAAACAACTGCTTGGTTCCGAAAGCTATGAAATGTACATAGTTTTTGCCACTGAAAAGTATATATCCGAAAATCCCGAAGTAGCACAAGGATTCAGCAATGCCGTTTATAAGGCTTTGCTTTGGGCAGATTCCCACAGTGCAGATGAAATAGTGGAAGCAATGAAACCCCTATTTACCAATTCTGAAACCTTACCTACGGCCATCAAAGAAATCAAAGAAAATGATATATGGTCTGTAACAGGTCAATTCTCTGATGAAGGCTTTGCTGCCATCAACCGTGTTGCAACTGCTTCAGGCCTCATCAACAGCGATGTTGACCGTGCAGATGTTATTGCCGAAGATTTTATGAACAACTCTCACAAAAACATTAAATAATTCCCCAGTACTCCTCTTTAATAACGCTGACCGTTACTTATAAGACCCCATAAGTAACGGTCCTTTTATTTATTTTCGCAAACATAATGCTTATATATTTAAGCATAACAATAATAACAATATATAAAAATTGTACATTAAAGAATACTTCCAAAATATTTATTTTACTTATAAATATATGAGGTGATTTAAATGAATCCTTGTGAATTGATTACAATTGTTTCATCTCTAGCAATAACAATTGCAAACAATGTACCCGATGATGATGATTTATCCATGTTAGCTTCAATAGTCACTCAGCTTGGTGATACATTAGCTACAATTGCCAATCAACGTAGTTTACAAAAATAACCATTGAAAATCATGCTGATTTAATACACCTTTTTTTACTACCGTATTTACAGCAAATTGAAGTTCCTTGCCTAAAGCATGTTCTATTATGGAAGCAAGCGCCGAAGCATCCAGTTTTATTTCAGACTGCAACAGCTTGATTTGCAAAGTAAAATTTTATCTTGAAGCTTACAAATACTATAAAAAGCCAATATGGATAAAACTTGTCTGAATTTTAGTAAAGTATTATAATGAGCAAACGCAGGCAGATTATTTTTAAAAAGTATAGGCAGGCCTTACATAATTTGCTATAATAAATTAAATACTTGTATCTTTTAAGAATAAAGGAGAATAATATGGCAAACAGTAAAAAAACTGTTACAAACTGGAAACTAAGCAAAAAAGCTTTAATTATGTGTTTGGTTGCGGCAGCAGTACTTTGTGCAATAGGTTTTGTTATCACTTATATATATGCCCAAAATCAGCCCAATGGCGAAGGTTTACAGGCGGAAATATATGTAGATGATACATTAGCTATGGTGGTACCATTAGAAAGCGATGGCTCTGAAATAGCAGAAATACCCAGTGCCCCCGGAACCCATTATCAGCATGTTACCAGTGGCTGCATCCGCATTTTGGGCAACGATTGTAATGAGCAAACCTGTGTGAAAACAGGCTGGATAGATGAACTGGGCGAAACCATAACCTGCCCTGAAAAAAATATTCTGATAAAAATAACCCCTTTGGAAACCAAAGCTAATATTCTTCAGGATAATCAAGAAAATACCGCACAAAATTAAAACAGAAAAGAGGTAAAAAAATGAGCGTACAACATGTAAACCAGCAGAATTTCGAGGAAGTTGTGTTAAAAAGCGATAAGCCCGTACTTTTGGATTTTTGGGCCACCTGGTGCGGCCCCTGCAAAATGCTTACCCCTGTTTTGGAAGAAGTAGCAAAAGAGCTTGAGGACAAAGCCTTGATTGTTAAAGTAGATATAGACGAAAACCCCGATTTAGCCAAAAAATACATGGTTATGAGCGTACCTTCGCTGTTTGCCATCAATAACGGTGAAATAGCGGATAGAACCATAGGCTTTATGGATAAAGATGCCATAATGGATTTTATGGGTGATTTGGTTTAATTTCCGCAAAAACTGAATTTAATAAAACTAAACTGCTGAGCATAAAAGTTTATGCTCAGCAGTTTTTATTTTTGTGTTCATATATTTTTAAAATTATTCTCTGACATACAAAAAATAAGCATCTCTATAACCTAAATCACTGCTTTTATTTAATTACACTTAGAATAACCGCAATTACGGCAGGCAACACAGCCACCTTCGTGCTCCAGCTTAGCACCACAATCGGGGCAAAATTTGGCAAGCCTGCCTTCATCGGGATACCCTGTTTTAGCAACGCTTTCAACCATGGGCATAGCTAAAGCAGAATTATCGCCGCTTGCTATCATATCCGCCACCCTTTTTACAACCCTGGCTACCGCATCGGGGCAGGAGGTACATGTACGCCCACCCTGGCGAATGGTAGAAGGACAACGGATACCCCGTAACTGCTCTAAGATTTCAGCAAGGCTTATACCTGAACGCAAAGAAATGGAAACCAAACGCGCCATGGCCTCTGACTGTGAAGGGCAGCCGCCTGCCTTGCCTGTGGAAGTAAAAACCTCACAGATTCCGTGTTCATCATAATTTACCGTTACATAAAGGTTACCTCAGCCTGTTTTCATCCTTTCGGTAACGCCGCAAACCGCTTCGGGGCGAGGACGAGGAACGATAGAATTATAGGCGGGTATATTTTGTTTTGCTCCCTGTACCGAGCCTATATTCAAAACCTGGTTATCACGGCTGCCATCACGGTAAATGGTAACACCCTTACAATCCAGCTCATAAGCCAATTCAAAAACCTCACGCACATCTTCTTCGGTTGCGTCTTTAGAGAAATTTACAGTTTTGGAAACCGCGTTATCGATAAATTGGGCTTATATCATGCGAACATACAAAAACCCTGCGAATATCTTCGGGGATTTCTTCCAAATGAGCCAAGGTACCCTCCTGAGCAATTTTTTTCATAAGCTCGGCACTGTAAATATCCCTTTCCTCCAAAACCTGTTTTAACACAGTATTCACTTCAATCATTTCCGTATTATCCATGATGTTACGAATATATACATAAGCAAATACAGGCTCAACGCCTGAAGAACAGCCCGCTATGATAGAAAGCGTACCTGTGGGTGCTATAGTGGTTACGGTAGCATTCCTTAAAGGCTCAGCTTCCACATAAATACTTTCAGCAAACAAGGGGAAAGCACCGCGTTTTTGGCCAAGCAAAGCAGAAGCCTTGCGCCCCTCTGCCGTAATGAATTCCATTATTTTTTCTGCAAGCTGTACTGCGGCTTCCGAATTATAGGGTATGCCCATCAGAAGCAGCATATCAGCAAAACCCATTAACCCCAAGCCTATTTTACGGGTTTGCTTGGTAGTTTCCTCTATTTGCGGAAGCGGGTAACGGTTAACTTCTATAACATTATCCAAAAAGTGTACAGCTTGGTTTACCACTCTTTTCAGCTTTTCATAATCTACTTCATAACCTTTAGCGGTTTTTTTCACCATTTTTACCAAATTTATTGAACCCAAATTACAGGATTCATAAGGTAAAAGCGGCTGCTCGCCGCAAGGGTTGGTACTTTCAATTTCACCCTGGGCGGGAACAGCATTATCCTTGTTCAGACGATCCAGGAAAATAATGCCGGGCTCGCCGTTATTCCAGGCATTGTGCACTATTTTATCGAATACTTCCGCCGCGTCATAAGCACCTACAGCAATTTTGGTTTTAGGGTCTATCAAATCATACATTTCACCATTATTTACAGCTTCCATAAAGGCTTCGGTTATGCCAACGGAAATATTGAAATTGGTGAGTTCACTGTTATTAATCTTGCAATCTATAAATTCCAAAATATCGGGGTGATCCACCCGCAAAATACCCATATTGGCTCCACGGCGGGTACCGCCCTGTTTTACGGCCTCAGTTGCCATATTGAACACCTTCATAAAGCTGATGGGCCCTGAAGCCACACCGCCTGTAGTTCTTACCGTACTGCCGCTTTGGCGCAGGCGAGAAAATGAAAAGCCTGTACCACCACCCGACTTATGAATCAAAGCCGCCTGTTTTATGGCATCAAAAATTTTCTCCATACTGTCTTCAACAGGCAACACAAAACAGGCAGAAAGCTGCCCCAAATCCCTGCCCGCATTCATAAGGGTAGGAGAATTAGGCAGAAATTCCAAATTTGTCATCAAATCATAAAATTCTTCCGCCAATTTTTTGGTGTTGGCTTTAGCATCGAAAAGCTTGTCGGCCTCGGCTATAGTGCCTGCCACCCTTTTGAACATACCGTCAACATCTTCTATGTTTTTACCCTGTTCATCCTTATTTAAATAACGCTTTTCCAGCACAGCTATGGCGTTTTTGCCAAGCCTTTTTTCTATAATAATTTGTGGCGACATCTGCATAGCCTCCTTAACAATATATAGTAACAACAAGAAATAAAGGTACCATATATTGTATAACATCGGCAATAAAAAAGCAATAGCATAGCATTATTTTTCTTATTAATGCCCTTTTTTATAAAGGCATGGATAATATAGCTTTTTATTTTGAGCAATAATACTAAATTTTTATTCTTACTATAAAAAACGCTTGCTAAAGAACGTTTTTCAGGATATAATTATGTATATTGTTTTTGGCGGATAGAGGCATTTTGGTATACAGCCAAGGTGTCTTTTCAAATTTTAAATTCCCAATTTAAAGGAGGCTCCACCATGGAAAAAATCGATGTGCCGAAAATTTTTGGAGAAAATGTTTTTAATGAAACTATCATGCAGCAGCAACTGCCACAGGAAATATACCAATCCATGAAAAATGCTATTGATAATGGGCTTCCCCTGGAACCTGAAGTAGCGGAAGTAGTAGCCTACGCCATGAAGGAATGGGCTATTGAAAAAGGCGCCACTCATTATACCCATTGGTTTCAGCCCATGACAGGTATAACAGCCGAAAAACATGATGCCTTCATAACACCATCTTTAAACGGCAAGGTGTTAATGGAGTTTTCGGGCAAGGAATTGATCAAGGGTGAACCCGACGCTTCCTCCTTTCCTTCGGGCGGCCTGCGCAACACCTTTGAAGCGCGCGGCTATACCGCCTGGGACCCCACCTCCTATGCTTTCATTAAGGATGCTGCCCTTTACATACCTACCGCTTTTTGTTCCTACAGCGGTGAAGTTTTGGATAAAAAAACCCCGCTTTTACGCTCTATGCAGGTAATAAGCCGTGAAGCCTTAAGAATAACCAAGCTTTTCGGCAATCAGGCCACTCATATTATCACAACCGTTGGCGCTGAACAGGAATATTTTTTGGTAGACCGCGAGCTTTTCAAACAGCGTAAGGATCTTTTGATAACAGGCCGCACCCTGTTCGGAGCCAAGCCTCCCAAGGGCCAGGAAATGGACGATCATTATTTCCGCAATTTAACAGAACGGGTTTCGGCTTTTATGCATGAATTGGATAAAGAATTATGGAAAATGGGCATCTTGGCCAAAACCAAGCACAGTGAAGCGGCACCCGCTCAATTTGAGCTTGCCCCCATTTTTACCACTACCAATATTTCCACCGACCATAATCAGCTCACCATGGAGCTAATGAAAAAAATAGCCAAACATCATGGCTTGATTTGCCTTTTACATGAAAAACCTTTTGAAGGTGTGAACGGTTCGGGCAAGCACAATAACTGGTCTTTATCCACCAATTTGGGTGAAAATTTACTAAAACCGGGTAAAGATCCCGCCAATAAACCGCAGTTTTTACTTTTCTTCACCGCTGTTATAGAAGCCGTGAGCCGCTACGGAGATATGCTGCGCGCTTCTACCGCCATGGCCAGCAATGATCATCGCTTGGGTGCTAGCGAAGCACCTCCCGCCATTGTTTCCATGTTTATAGGCAATGATCTTTTAGGCATATTGGAAAGTATTGAACGCGGCGAAAAGGGCCTTAAAACCGAACGCCAGGAATTGTATATAGGTGTAGCCACCATACCTGCTTTACATAAGGATTCCACCGACCGCAACCGTACCTCCCCCATGGCTTTTACAGGTAACAAATTCGAATTTAGAATGCTGGGCAGCTCGGCCTCCATTGCCGATACTAATATAGTTATCAATACCGCGGTGGCAAGTGTTCTGAAAAAATATGCCGACCGTTTGGAAAAAGCTGAAAACTTTGATGCAGAAGTTATGTCTATTATAGCTGAAACTATAGCCGCTCATAAACATATTATTTTTAATGGCAATAACTATACAAAAGAATGGTTAGCGGAAGCCGAAAAACGCGGCTTACCCAATTTAAAAAGCTCTGTGGATGCTATTCCCGCTTATATAGACCCCAAAAACCTGGAGCTTTTTTCATCACAGGGTATCTTCACCAATGCGGAACTGCATTCCCGTTATGAAATAATGCTGGAAACCTACACTAAAACCATCCATATCGAAGCACAAACCATGATTAACATGGTAAACCGCCAGATTCTACCCGCGGTCATCGATTACAGCAAAAACTTGTTTGAGGCTCTGTATGCCAAAAAAGTATCGGAACTCAGTTTGGATCTAAGCCGTGAAGAAGCAAGAGCCGCTCATCTTAACGAGTTGACCGAAACCCTGATCACACTTTTGGAAGCTTTGGCAAATACCCTTACAAAAGCAAAAGCTATAACTGAGCCCTTGGCTTTAGCCCGTTTTTACCATGATACCGTGCTTAATGCTATGAACAGCTTAAGAAAAACCGCAGACGAGCTGGAAACCCTGGTAGCAGACAGCTATTGGCCTTTCCCCACTTACCTGGAACTGCTCTTTAATATTTAATAGCTTTGATAACAAAAAAAGCCGTCGCATAGCGACGGCTTTTATGATCTATAACGCTTATGGTTTGGAAAAGAGCACAAGCGCTTTAATGGGTCTAACCCATAAATCCCGCTGTATCTCCTTTCCAAAAGGGAGGTTTAGCAGTTTCCCGCTAAGCCCATCGGCTTTATGCCTTTTTGGTAGGCATATAAGCTCGGAGATTATTAATATTATATTATTATTGTAGCATTTGCCAAACTCAATGTCAAGTTAGGGCAAATAGGTAAGCGGATCCACGGCTTTGCCTTTTTCCCATATTTCAAAATGCAGGTGCGGGCCTTCGGCTTCTTCAAAAAGCGGCGGCTCCGTTATCACGCCCAGGTTTGCTCCCGCCGCAACCTGTGCGCCGTTTTTTAACTTTTCGTTTGCGGTAAGCCCTGCATATACGGTTTTTAAATCCCCCGTATGTTTGATGGTTATCACCGTGCCTTGGCTTTTGTTTACGGTTATATCCTCTATTTCGCCATCCCAAACCGCAACTACATTAGCACCCTTTTCAAGCGGCATATCCAAACCCTTGTGGAAACGGTAATCCTGCCAAGTATCATCATAGGCATAGCCAAACAGCCTGTTCCACTCACCCTCAGCCGGCAAAAGTACAGGCCAGCTCAAACCTGCCATGGCCGACACTGTTTCTTCCGCTTCAGCTTTGCGCTCTGTTGCTTGGTCTTCGGCTGCTTCAGTATTGGGCAAGGCTTGTCCCGCTGCGGGTACTGTTATAGATGCTTGAGGCTCTACAGCTTCTTTCACACTTGGTTCTTCAGGCTCTAGCCAATAATCGTTTGCTCCCAAAAAAACAGGTGTGCTTTGGTTTTCTAATTCAGCTTCTGTCGGAGCATTTACTTCTTTATCATTAAGGGCAACTGATAACTGGTACTTGTTATACTGAAAAACATAAAGCCCTATTACCGCCAAAAGCAATACGCTAACCGTAATGCCACGTATCAACAAATTACGCCATTTTTCCGCATTCTGCGGCTTTGCCAGCTTAGCTTTCAGGCAGGCTATCTTTTTTTTGAGCCATTCCCTAAAAAACATATACACGCTTTTCCACCTCCTGAAAATATACTTATTATATTTTCACCGAAAAATGGAAAATTATACTTAATATTTTTGGCTGACCTTTACGCCTGTATAATAATGCTCCAAAATTTCCTCATAGGTTTTGCCCAGCTTTGCCATACCGTTGGCACCATATTGACACATACCTACACCATGGCCGTAGCCTTGCTCGGAAAAAAAGTAACCTTCCGCAGTGCTCACCCAAGTAAAGGCTGTGGAATTAAGCCCCAAAAGCATGCGAAATTCATTGCCCTTCCATCTTTTTTCACCACAGCTTATAGTCATTATCCTGCCGCTGTCGCTAAGCTTGGCAATGCTTAAGCTTGCCAGCTCTTCCTCAGTTACGCCCAGCTTTTGCAGCATATCTTCCTTTTTGATTAACTGCTCACTTACATATTTGGGGGCAGCGCTATCCCAGTAACAGGACACACTTTGCAAAGCCGGTACATCACTTGACCAATAATCCCCCGCTTTTTCGGTTTGACCACCGCAGGTAGAATGATAAAGTGCGGAAATAAGCTCACCGTTATAGGTAACCACCTGCCCATAGGTAGCGGCTGCGGCCGCCTCGATTTTTTGGCGGTAAGCCGCATAATTATCACCCCATTTTGCCTTACATTCCTCTTTATCATCATAAGCCTGACAATGCTTATGATCATCACAAATATTGGCACCTTCGGGGTGGCTGGTAGGGGTTGTACCTTCGGCCTGTTTAAGCTTGCTCATTACATAAGTGCGGGCGGCCACAGCCTGTGCTTTTAAGGCTTCCGCCTCAAAGCTTACAGGCATTTCAGCCGCAACTATATTTGCTACCGCCTCTTCCACAGTTACTGTTTCCGCCTTTTCCTCACCAGTACGCCAAACTACTACGGTTGGCTGGACAGAGTTTTTGGCCTGTTCAGGCACCTGACGACCTTTGATAGTAAAAAAAGCGGCACATAAAAGCAAAAATATCAACAAAAGGGCTGCAAGAATCACCCAGCTTATTTTCTTCGGCATATCTATACCTCCTTTTTGGCGAACATAATTATTTATATGTTCAAGCATGGCATTATAACCAAAAAAATTATTTATAAATTAAATTTCTTGAAAGCGCACCCTAAAACCAACTTTTATTGCCCGCTTTTGCTTATAAAAAAGCAATAGGTTTTTACTTTTTATAAAACACCCACAAACAATAAAGCTCTTTTAAAAAGGCAAACAAAAAAGAGCGGCAGCCGAAACAGCTTTTGCGCTCTTTTATAATACGTATTGAACTCTAATAAACAAACAGCTAATTATGATAATTTATATTCAACTTGTTTTAATTTAATTATTCATAGCTTACAGCAGCACCTATAGATTGCAGCTTATTTACAAAATTTTCATAACCACGGTGAATATGATCCACTGCCGTTATCTTGGTAATACCTTGGGCACCCAAACCCGCCATTACCAAAGCAGCACCCGCCCTTAAATCGGTAGCTTTGACATCGGCACCGCATAAGTTCGGCACACCCTTCACCACAACGGAATTGCCTTCAATTTTAAGGTCGGCAGACATACGGGAAAGCTCATCAACATGCATAAAACGGTTTTCAAAAACAGTTTCTGTAATCACGCTGGTACCTTTGGCAATAGATAAAAGTGCCATGAACTGAGCCTGCATATCCGTAGGGAAACCAGGGTGAGGCATGGTTTTTATATCAACAGGCATTATTTCGGCACAGGCCTTTACCAAAATACCGTCATCTTCTTCTATAACTGTTATACCTGCTTCCTCCATTTTGGCAATTACAGATTTCAAGTGCTGGCTGATAACATTTTCCACCAATAGCTCACTTTGGGTCATAGCCGCCATCAGCATAAAACTGCCCGCCTCGATACGGTCGGGGATCACCACATGGCTTACAGGTTTAAGGTCGGTTACACCTTCTATACGGATCACATTGGTACCGGCGCCTTTGATTTTAGCACCCATGGCATTCAAAAAGTTAGCCAGATCCACTATTTCAGGTTCTTCGGCGACATTTTCCAAAACGGTATTGCCCTCTGCCAGGGTAGCGGCCATCATTAGGTTTTCCGTAGCACCCACGCTGGGAAAATCCAAATAGATCCTGCTGCCATAAAGCTGATCCGCCTTGGCATCGATAAAACCGTTGCCAATAGTGATATTTGCGCCCATGGCCTCAAAGCCCTTAAGATGCAAATCGATAGGGCGTGAGCCTATAGGACAGCCGCCCGGCAGGGAAACCTTGGCTCTGCCCAAGCGCGCCAAAAGTGGGCCCATCACCAAAAAAGAGGCCCTCATTTTTTGTACATATTCATAAGGCGCGGTAATGCCCTGTAAACGGGAAGCATCTATATTAAGCGTTCCGCTTGCAAAATCTGTATCCACACCCAAATAATTTAAAACATCACACATCACCTTGACATCCGTAAGCCAAGGTGTTTCATGAATCTCACAAGCACCATCCACCAATATTGCAGCAGCCATAAGCGGTAAAACAGCATTTTTGGCACCGCTTACTCTTACCGAGCCGCTAAGTTTTCTGCCACCTTCTATAATAATTTTATCCAAAGCATTGCCTCCAAAAATTCATCCGATATATATTCTAGCTATAACGTCATTTTTCCTGCTCTGTAAAATATTTTCCCTAACCAGTTTGCACCAAAACTGCAATTTTAACCCTAAAAACAAAACACCATAACCCCAAAATCAAATTGCGGTTTAAAAATTAAACCGCAATTTGGTATAAAAGTTATAGTGCTTTAAATTTATTTTTTAAGCTCAGCAACATGAATACGGTTAATAGAGCGTTTTAAGGCAAGCTCAGCCCGCAGAACATCCAATTCTGCATCATCTTTGCGTACCAAGCGTTCCTCAGCCCTTTCCTTAGCATTGATAGCACGAGCAATATCTATATCCTCCGCTTTTTCCGCAGAAGTGGCAAGGATTATTACCACATTGTCCTTGACCTCCAAAAAACCGCCCGAAACTGCCAAATAATTCTCTTTATCCTCTTTAGTATATTTGATGGCGCCAATTTCCAAGGTCGTCATCAATGGTGTGTGGTTAGCCAAAATCCCCATTAAACCTAAGGCAGAAGGTACCTGCACAGTACTTACCGCATCGGAAAATACTATGCCCGCCGGTGTAACTATGTCTAAGCGAATTACATCTGCTGCCATAGTTTATCCACGTCCTTCCAATTTCCTGGCTTGTTCTTCTGCTTCCTCGATCGTACCTACCATAAGGAAGGCCTGCTCAGGGAGATGATCGTATTTACCTGCAACGATTGCGGCAAAATCCTTTACGGTTTTGTTCAAGGGCACATATTTGCCGGGCATACCCGTAAATGCTTCCGCAACGTGGAAGGGCTGGCTCAAAAAACGCTGGATCTTACGGGCACGAGCCACGGTAATTTTATCCTCATCACTCAATTCATCCATACCCAAAATAGCAATGATGTCCTGCAGTTCTTTATAACGTTGCAAAATACCCTGTACATCACGAGCAACTTTATAGTGCTCTTCCCCGATAATTTGGGGTTCCAAAGAACGGGAAGAAGAATCCAAGGGATCTACCGCAGGGTAAATACCCAATTCCGCAATTTGACGAGAAAGAACTGTTTTAGCATCTAAGTGGGCAAATGCCGTAGCGGGTGCGGGGTCAGTCAAGTCATCCGCAGG
>ENA-UOOR01003944-UOOR01003944.1-fermentation-metagenome-genome-assembly--contig:-NODE-3944-length-12313-cov-6.608827_pt1 | contig 12313 bp, 14 predicted proteins | sample MGYA00245780_ERZ724029 | MGnify/ENA primary metagenome ERZ724029 (study PRJEB28704, sample SAMN03018315) | fermentation metagenome | biome: anthropogenic terrestrial biome; feature: soil; material... | reverse complement strand
AAGTTCTACCTTGGTCCCAGCGGTGAAGTCCACTTTGCTGGACGCAATTTGACGGTTCCCACGCAAATCGAGGGGTTTAAGCCGGTTCAGGCTCAAAAGGTTTCGGCATCTAAACTTCGGTTTACCCTTAATGTCCCTAATATCAACCGCTTTTTAAGTTCTTTATCGGTCCGTGCGGTTGTACCTATTCAGGTAAATAATAAGCCTTTTTACTTAAATACCGCTGAATTAGTTATTTGTTCCTATGCAGCAATAGACCCTAGGGCTTCAGATTTAGTTATTGCTATTACCCTTCCTAGTGAACTAGAGGTTCCTCCCTCGGTTAATCCGGCAGACTTACGAGATGCTGTTTTAGCAATTCCGGGGTTGCCCAAAGGTCTCAAGACGCAATTTGCTAATGTGACCCAGGGCAGGGCTCTCCTCAGCCCTGAGGGGTTAGGAGAAGAGATTTTAATTCGTAATGGCTTAACCGGGTATTATACCGTCGGTCCCTATGGTCTGTTTAAGTGGGAACATCCTTTAAGTCCTGAAGGAGAGCAGTTTCAAAAGGAAATTCAGCGCTCCTTTAACCAGAAAAATGTAATCAATAGTCTGTGGGGGATGCGACTCTGGGCCGATAGTCTATCTTGGCTAGAGAAAGGTTTAATCGTTTTGGTCATGGGCGAACTGAGCCCTCAGCAAGCATGTGCAGTAGCGGAGATGATTCGATAATGGGTATGGCTATTGAGACCCAAGGGCTAACCAAAAGATATCGTAGTGGTACAGGTTGTTTTAATATTAACTTAAGAGTTCCGCAAGGAAGCGCTTTTGGTCTATTAGGAGCGAATGGTGCTGGGAAGAGCACCCTGGTTAAAACTTTAGTGGGGTTGTTAAAGCCAACATCAGGTACAGGTACCATATTGGGGCAACCCTTAGGTAACCTGAGTGCTCGGCAAAAGATTGGCTATTTACCAGAAAATTTTCGCTATCAGGCCTGGATGACCGGTCGAGAATTACTGCGGTTCCATGCCAAACTACACCAGGTAGATAGTAAGGTTGTAGACAAACGAATCTGTGAACTATTGAAGTTAGTTAAACTAGGGGGCTGGGGTGATCGCTGTATAGCCTCTTACAGTAAGGGGATGCAGCAACGGATCGGTCTGGCGGCAGCCTTAATTGCTGATCCCCAGCTAATTTTCTTGGACGAACCAACATCAGCTATGGATCCGGTAGGACGCCGGGAAACTCGGGAGTTAATTCTGAAACTAAAAGAGGCCGGTAAGACGGTTTTTTTAAACAGTCATTTGCTGGGAGAGGTAGAGACGGTTTGTGATCAAGTAGCGGTGATGAATAGCGGCCAACTGGTAGCGATGGGGTCATTAAGTCAACTCCGAGGGCTCCAGGCCGTGGTCGATTTACAGGTCGTCGGGTTAACTTCCCAGCTTTTAGCGGAGTTAGCTGAGGTTGCTATCGGGGTAACCCAGGAAGGGAAAAGAGTGACTTTGCACTTGACTGATCGGGCTCTGATTCCACAAGTAGTTCAACTGGTAGTGGGTTCAGGGGCCCATCTTTATGAGCTCATCCCCCGGAGTCGAGACTTAGAAGAATTGTTTTTGGACTTGATCCAAAAGAAAGAGATGGAGGGCTAATTAGTGGGTGTATTTATCTGGATTTCCGTAAAGGAAATGCTGCGGAAACGACTGTTCATCATTACGATTATAGTTACCGGGCTCTATTTAGCCCTCTATGGAACTACACTACAGTATGCCCAGAATTCGTTAGCAGCTAGTGAAAATGTAGTGCTTAAAGCTGTTTTAGTTCCCCAGATTCTGACCGCCGGTTTATATTTTAGTAGTTTATTAGTAGCGGTTTTTGCCATTTTTGCCACGGTGGCCATGATCTCTGGGGAGATTGAGAGCGGAATCATTCATACAATCGTTTCTGGTCCGATATCACGTACCCAGATTGTTTTGGGTAAGTTCGGCGGAGTCTCCATTGTAGTTGCTCTTTATGCTGTAGCTCTCTTTTCTGGAATAGTTATGTTAGTTCGGTTCCTAACAGGGCAAGGCATTCAAGCCTACTGGAGCGGTTTAGCGACCTTTACTTTACTGCCGATTTTTTTAGTAGGAGTTACGATAGCTGGTTCAACAATATTGCCGACTACCGCTAATGGGATTACTATCTTCACCCTTTATGCCTTGAGTCTAATTGGCGGCGTGGTAGAACAGATCGGGACTATTACCGAAAACAGTACCCTTTTAAATATGGGTATTCTCTCTAGCTTAGTAATGCCGGTAGATTCGATATATCGATTAGTGACTAGCCTAGTTATTGACGTAGAGAATAATCCGTTGGCTGGCTTAATTATGATCGGTCCCTTTGGCGCTCAGACTATGCCGAGTCCTTGGATGATGCTCTATACTTTAATCTACTTATTAATTGCGTTAACAGCGGCGGTAGTGGCTTTTAAATATCGAGATATTTAGGCAAAAAGTGGCGCAGGTTATTCCTGGTCCTGGTTAAAAGGTGTTGAGTTAAAATAATTCTCAACCCTAGAGGACTTAAGTAGGAATAACCTGCGTTATTAGTATACCCACTGGATTCCGATATATGCTACTTGACAAAAAATTTCACTCCAATTTGGTGTAGCGCATATGATGTACCATCTTTATGTTAGAAGGAGGGTACAAAGTGGACAAGCGTGCCCAGAGTACAGGGATTGAATTTTTGAATATGCGGTTGGCCCGGGCTTACATTCCTTTTCAGTTTTATACTGATGCCTTTCCTTTGGAGGAAGCGCTGCAAAAAGGGACTTTATTTCCTGAGCTCTACCGGCCCTATGTTGCTGGTGTCTGTTGTGGGTAAGCTGGTCGAAGGAGGGATTTACAATGCAAAATCGGGTTAGAATGCTGAGGAAAATCCAAATGGTTCAGTTTGCAGTTATTGACTTGAACCTTTATTTAAATACCCATCCCAGAGATCGTAGGGCATTAGATGAACATAACCGGTTAGTAGCAGAACTAGATAAGCTGGAAGAAGAGTATGTCCAAAAATATGGTATACTTACTGCTTTCAGTAGTTCTCCTGCGCCTTGGCAGTGGATTGACGACCCGTGGCCTTGGGAAATTAACTATTCCCGTTGAGAGGAGGGACAACTAGTATGTGGATTTACAAAAAAATGTTAGAGTATCCCGCCGACGTAGAGAGAGTAGACCCTCTTTATGCTTCCTATTTATTTGCTCAGTTTGGTGGGCCGGATAGTGAACTTTCTGCTGGGTTACGCTATTTGAGCCAGGCCTGGACTATGCCGATTCCGGAAGGAAAAGCGACCTTAATTAGTATAGGCACCGAGGAGCTGGCTCACTGGGAGATTATCGGTACTCTGATTTATAAGCTAACTAAGGGCGTTCCGGCTACAGAATTGGCGAAGTTAGGCGCCCCAGGTGCCCATTATGTCCAACATGACCGGGCTTTGTACCCCCATGATGCATCTGGAGTACCTTGGACCGCGGCATATATTCAGTCTATCGGTGATCCGGTAGCGGATTTACACGAAGATATGGCGGCTGAGGAAAAAGCTAGGGCTACTTATGAACATCTAATTGACATGGCTCGAGATGCTAAAGTTATTGCCACATTAAGTTTCCTCCGAGAACGGGAAATAGTGCACTTTCAACGTTTTGGCGAAACCTTGGATCTACTCTATGAATATATAGATAAATCAGCTCAGAAGGAGCCGGTTGAAAAATAAGGCTTCTATTAATATGGGACTATTGGCGCTGCGTATAGGGCGCCTTTTTTATTGGCAGGCATATAGAGAGTAAAGAACGAAAAATAGCCAAATGGGGGTGATCAATTTTGATTATTCAATCCTTGATAGCAGAAGCTTTAGATAGAGCTAAAGGAGAAAAGGTTCAACAAATTACTATTGGTCTTGGCTATGTAGCTCTGTCATTAACAGATGGTCGAACCGGTTTGGCTTATGTTTACCGTAATTATTTAGGACCTACTTGTGGGGTCTTAGGAGATGCCGGAAAGTTAGAGCTGCAACCATTAGCAGAGATAATCTCTGGAGCGGAAAGTGACAATTTACTGACCGCTGCTCTAGGTATGGCAGCTATTAATGCTTTAGCTGATCCAGAAGAAATTGCAGTATTTCCAGAAAAAGAGGAAGCTGTTTCGACTTTTTTTACAGGACAACAGGTAGGGATGATCGGTTACTTTGCTCCGCTAGTTGCTAGGGCCAAAGCAGCTGGAGCTACCGTATACGCATTTGATTCTCAACGGGCTGAATTGCCTGAGGTTTACCCAGACTCAGAACAAGAACAGCATTTACCCAAATGTGATAAATTGGTGCTTTCCGGAACAACTCTAATTAACAAAAGTTTGGAACAAATATTGGGTTGGGTCAAGCCAGGGGCTGAAATAATTTTGTTAGGGTACTCAACCCCACTCTATCCCCAGATTTTTGCCAAGAGAGGCATTAGTTTACTAGCGGGTTCCTTTGTACCGACTAATCTCCAAGGAACAGTACATAAAGTTGTGGCCCAGGCTGGAGGCGGTAAGCAGTTAAGTAAGGTGGTAAACAAGGTTAACCTCTGGTTAGGGGATAGTTAAGGGAATTAACTTTATAGTTCTGAAAGGACGGGTAACACTTGGTGGTGTTGCCTGTTTTTTTACTTGCAGGAAAAAGCAAGGTAATGTATAATATAAACAGTAACAATAATTATTACCGTTAGGAGGAAGGGCAATTATGCTTATGAACATTTCATTGCTACTTTTCTTGGTGGCAGTTTCCCCTTTAGTTGTAACTTTTATGGTTAACACCTTGGATTGGTTAATGGCAAGGAGACTTAACATGGCTTTTAATATCGCTAATGTGACCCAGGAGTCTTTACGGGTTCTTGGTTTCTCCTACTTACTCTTTGCAAGTCTCGCTTCAGTGCAAGTCTTGCTAATCTTTGCATTGTACAAAGGGGCAATTTAACAGTAAAATATTTGAATGACAAGGGGAAGCAGGTGGCATTTTTGATTTGGCCGACCTGCTTTTTCCTTATTTTGACCTGTAATGGGTAATGCTGTTGAACCAAAGGAATTTTTATTTTGTCAGAGAACTATTCTTTTGCGTAAGAGCTGGTAATAAGCTTGTAATGCTAGTTTAAACTTAAGGAGGGAATCTCGATGTTTAGCGGTCCGTATTTAGTGTTGCTCTTAGTTGTGGCCATTGTGTTCATTGTCTACATGACCGGTCGGAAACAGATGAATGCTTTTTTGGTCCTACTACTGGCCGCCTTGGGTGTTGGCTTGTTAGCTAATAATCCCCCGCCGGTTTCAGTTGGTGGTGTTGACGGACTAATCGACGTGATTGCCAAAGGTTTTGGCGGTACTCTGACTAGTATCGGTATTGTGATTATCGCCGGAACAATCATTGGTGCTATCTTAGAGAAAACAGGTGCAGCGCTAGTATTAGCCCAGACGATGCTGAAGTTGTTCGGCAAAAAGAATGCCCCGTTAGCGATGGCTGCTTCAGGTGCCGTAGTTTCGATTCCCGTTTTTTGTGATAGTGGGTTTGTCATTTTATCTTCCTTAAACAGAGCTTTGGCCCAGTCTAGTGGGGTTTCCTTAGCGGTTATGGGTACAGCTCTGTCTATGGGACTATATGCAACTCACGTTATGGTTCCGCCGACACCTGGGCCGATTGCGGCAGCAGGTACTTTAGGTGCGGATTTAGGTTTGGTAATCCTATTTGGACTGTTGGTTTCCATCCCTACCACTTTAGCTGGTTGGTACTATGCGGTAAAAGTTGGTTCTAAGTATAAAATTGTACCGAAGTCCGAAAGTAGTTATGATGATCTTCTGAAAAAGTTTGGCGAGCTCCCCGGGACAGTAGAGTCGTTCCTACCTTTAGTTGTACCGATTGTCTTAATTGCTTTACGATCTATCGCTATGTTCAAAAGTAATCCTTTTGGTGTCGGGATTTTTAGAGACATCCTGACTTTTATCGGGCACCCGATCTTTGCCCTCTTGTTAGCGGTATTCCTAGCTATGCGTTTAGCGCCGAAAATTAATAAGGAAGTCTATGGTGATTGGGTCAACGAAGCGATTAAGAATTCAGCAACAATCCTAGTTATTACCGGTGCGGGTGGGGCATTTGGTGCTGTTCTAAAAGCGACGGGTATCGGAGATTATCTGGGCCAGGTTTTAGCTACCTATAACTTGGGTATCTTCTTGCCGTTTTTGATAGCGGCAGCGATTAAAACGGCTCAAGGTTCCTCAACGGTTAGTTTAATTACCACGGCAGCAATTGTAGCGCCACTGCTAGATACTATGGGTTTTGGCGGTACCATGGGCCGGGTTTTAGCTACCTTAGCTATCGGAGCAGGTTCTATGGTTGTTTCTCACGCTAATGACTCTTACTTCTGGGTGGTTTCTCAGTTTAGTGATATGGATGTGAAGACCGCTTATAAATTACAGACCGGGGGAACAATTGTTACTGGCTTGGTGGCTATCGCCACCATTGCTTTACTTTCGACTATTATTCTCTAACTAATCTTGAGATAGGTAGGTTATCGTGATGAAGATCGTCATTGCTCCGGATAAGTTTAAAGGGAGTATGACCGCTTTAGAAGTAGCCGAGGCGGTGGAGAGAGGTCTGCGTCAGGTACTACCCGATGTAGAGATAATTAAGGTGCCTATGGCTGACGGTGGTGAAGGGACGGTTCGTTCTTTAATCGATGCTACAGGTGGGGTTCTGCAGGAGGTCCCGGTAACTGGACCGCTTGGCGAAGCACGGCAGGCTAGTTTTGGTATTCTGGGTGACGGGAAGACAGCGATAATTGAAATGGCTGCGGCTTCCGGGTTAGCTCTAGTGCCGTTGGAACGACGGAACCCCTTAATTACTACTACCCGAGGCACTGGGGATCTGATCCAAGCTGCTGTAGAAGCTGGGTGTCAGCATTTAATTATCGGGATTGGTGGTAGCGCTACTAATGATGGGGGGCTAGGTATGGCCCAAGCCCTTGGTTTCCGCTTCCTCGACGCAGCAGGTCAGGAATTGGGGCCAGGGGGAGGTTCTCTTATCCGCTTGGCGCATATAAATACTTCCCAGGTCGATCCCCGTCTACAGGAACTTAAGGTGACAGTTGCTTGTGATGTAAACAATCCACTAATCGGCCCTGAAGGGGCTGCTGCTATCTATGGACCCCAAAAAGGGGCCACACCCGAAATGGTCCAGCAGTTAGATCAAGCCTTGGCTAACTTTGCTCGGGTAGTGGAGACTGATTTAGGACTTACAATAGCAGAAATCCCTGGTGCAGGGGCTGCCGGAGGACTAGGTGCTGGTTTGATGGCCTTCCTTAGGGCGGAGTTACAACCAGGGGTAGATATTGTCCTCGATATAACCGGACTCCGGGAAAAGTTACCCGGGGCTAAGTTAGTAATTACCGGAGAAGGGGCTATGGATAGGCAGACCGTATATGGGAAGACCCCAATTGGTGTTGCGAAAGCAGCCAAAACTTTGGGGATTCCTGTGATAGCCATAGTTGGTTCTATGGGCCCAGGAATTGAAACGGTGTACGCAGCCGGTATTGATGCTGTTTTCAGCATTCTAGATGGGCCACGGTCTCTGGAAGAAGCTATGGCTAAGGGACCGGAATTGGTTAGTCAGATTAGTCGGAATTTGGCTCGGTTGTTAGCAATTTGCAGGTAATGGTGATTACACCACGAAAGAAACCCCTAATATGCTGTTTATTGATTAGGGGGAGTGGGAAAATTGGTCCAAAGTAATCAGAAAAGTAGTGGAGTTATCGTTGCTGCTCTGATCATGTTAATATTATCAGCGCTCTTAGTTTGGGCACCAGTTATTGGACCGATAATTGCTGGATTTGTTGGTGGTAGAAGAGCCGGTGGAGTAGGTCGTGGGATTGTGGCGGCTCTTCTACCTAGTTTGTTGATGGCAGCGTTACTTACTTTTATTATAGCCAGTGTTGGGGCACCACCATTTATGGGTGTTATTGCTGGGGTTGGTTTAACCGCGTATAAAGCGATTAATAGTGGTGCTTTAATTCTTGGAGCTATTCTTGGGGCTCTACTCTAAGTTGGATAAAGTACAATATTTTTGCAACGCCTGTTGAAACAGGTGGAGATGAACTTGTTCGTCCCGGATAATACGCATTAATACTCTTTGGACTCCAGGATCATCAATTTCGTGCAAAAGCCGTTCGTAAGCATCAATGGCTGTTTCTTCTGATTCAATATCTAGGCGGAGGAGTTCACCTACGTTCTGTTCTATCCCATAAGCTACATTGCCCCCGCTCCAATAGGCGGTATTAGCCCGCCAGAAGCGGGGGTCACCACCTAGTTGTTCAATAAGTTCCCCGATTAAATCTAGATGTAGCATTTCGACTAAAGCGATACAGAGCAATAAGTTAGCTACTTCTTGATTTTCCATTACTAAAGAATGGTGAAAATACTGGGTAATAGCGGTTAGTTCTGCTGCACCTCCGTTAGCGAAAGCATCTAGAAGCATCTGAGCATAAACAGCATTCGGTTCTGCAACCATCACTTCCGGATATGGTTCGGGAAACCGACAAGGCAAACTCTCCACAAATTGGTGTACCTTTTCTTCAATATCGCCTAAATCAGGTAACATTACTTATTGCCCCCTTAGACATAGATAATTTTGGTTACAGTTTATGCCTAGTTGGGCAGTTTAGACTTCGTTAACGAACCGGTTTTAGAACCCGTAGGGAGTTTAAAATGGCTAGTAACGCTACGCCGACATCGGCGAAGACCGCTTCCCACATACTGGCTTGTCCCATGATGCCCAGGAGGATAAATAAACCTTTGATACCTAGGGCAAGAGCTACGTTCTCGATTATAATCAACCGGGTTCGACGAGCCACTTTAATAGCAGTAACAACTTTCGAAGGTCGACTGTCCATGAGGACAATATCGGCAGCTTCAATGGCAGCATCAGATCCCAACCCACCCATGGCAATGCCAACGTCAGCCCGAGAGATTACAGGGGCATCGTTAATTCCATCACCAACAAAGGCGATGTGGCCTTTATGCCCTTGCTGAGCTTCCAGACTAATTAACTCTTCTAGGTGGAACATCTTCTGATCTGGTAATAGGTTAGCATGGACCTCATCAATATCTAAGCTAGCTGCCACTTGTTGGGCTACAGATTGATCATCTCCGGTTAACATGACGGTTTTCTGCACACCTAGCTTTTTAAGGCCATCAATGGTTTTTTTAGCATCTGGCCTTAGTTGGTCGGAAACCGTAATATAGCCGGCGTACTCGCCGTCAATGGCTAGATGAACAACAGTTCCGAAACTGTATTCTTCAGCGGGGCTAATATCGTGGTCTTCCATTAGCTTGGTATTGCCAGCGAGGACCCGGCGCCCTTCTATATTGGCCCTAACTCCATGGCCAGGTAGTTCCTGGTATTCCTCGATAATTGTTTCGTCAATATTATGACCGTAGGCCTGTCGGATAGAGACGGCAATAGGGTGGTTAGAATGAGCTTCTGCCAAGGCCGCAATACGGAGTAAATCTGACGCAGAGTAACTCCCTTGGGGTTTTATAGCGGTGACTTGGAAGACCCCTTGGCTCAGAGTGCCGGTTTTATCAAAAACTACCGTATGTAAATTAGCTAGGGTTTCTAAAAATTGGGCTCCTTTAACTAAGATACCTTGTCGGGATGCGCTGCCGATACCGGCAAAGTAACCTAAGGGAATTGATACGACTAGGGCACAGGGGCAAGAGATTACTAGTAAAATCAAAGCCCGATAGACCCAGTCAGCAAGGGTTGCTCCTGGGATAATCAATGGAGGCAGGAAGGCGATAACAGAAGCCACGCCGACAACGGCAGGGGTATAATACCGAGCGAACTTGGTAATGAATTTTTCGGTACGTGCTTTACGGCTACTGGCTTTTTCGACTAGTTCTAAAATCCGAGAAACCGAAGATTCGGTATAACTTTTAGTAACCTGGATAGTTAGTACTCCGCTGGTGCTAACCATTCCGGCTAATATTTGATTGCCAGGGTAAAGCAGACGGGGTACAGGCTCTCCAGTTAATGCAGAGGTATCTACAAAGGAGTTACCCTTAATGACTTCACCATCTAAGGGAACCCTTTCGCCAGGCTTAACAACCAAGATGTCTCCTGGCTGCACCGTATCAGGGGCTACCTTACGAAGTTCGCCATTGACTAGCAAGTTGGCGTAGTCTGGTCTAATGTTCAATAGAGCTTGAATTGAACGGCGGGAGTTAGCTACGGCTAAGTCCTGGAAGAACTCGCCAACGGAGTAAAAGAGCATAACCCCAACGGCTTCTGGTAACTCACCGATTAGGATGGCGCCGAAAGTAGCTACAGTCATCAAAAAATTCTCATCAAAGACCTGGCCCCGGGTTATGTTACGGAAGGCGGTAGCTAAAACCGGCCATCCAACTAAGAAGTAGGCAGCCAAAAATACGGCGTATTCCCCTATATTATAGGGGGTCTGTTGTAATTGAGACCGAAAGAATATACCGCCCAAAAAGAGGAGCGCTGCGCCACCGATAATAGCCAGTTGCCGTCTGTGATTAGGTAGAGAAAGTAAGGGGTTTTGGGGTGCGGACAGGGTTGCGTCGGTGATGATGGAAATTCCAGGTTCGATGGAATCCATAATGGCTTGAGCTTCTTCTACTAAGGCGGGATGCAAAGTGATAGTAGCTGAACCAAAATCAAGAACAGCATTTTCTAAACCAGGGGTCTGGAGAAAACGTTCTTGGATTTTAGCAGCACAGTTAGCACAGCCGAGGTTAGCAACAGCATATCTTTCTAGGTTAGATTGTGTGGTGTCTACAGCCATAGTTATCGCTCCTCCTGATAGTGTTCTTGGGCTTGTTTAATAAGTTCGACAATATGTGTGTCATCAAGGGAATAAAAAACTTGTTTGCCGTCACGACGATACTTGACGAGCCGCATGGCTTTGAGTAAACGGAGATGGTGAGAAATAGCTGGTAAACTCAGCTCCAACAGTTCGGCTAAGTCACAGACACAGAGCTCCTGAATAGAAAGAAGATAAAGGATTTTCGTCCGGGTTTCATCGCCCAGTACCTTAAAAAGTTCAGAAAGCCCAGCAACTTCTAGTAATCTACTTTGTAAATAATCAAACCGATCTGTACAGCTCGGGCAGTATTGGTCACAGAGGTCTGCTCTAGTATTGTCGCACTTAGACATGGTAAATCCTCCCCAACGATTAAACAATTAAGTAGATGTTTAATCGTATTATACCGACGTTTTTTCTCCTCGTCAACACAAAGGTTATCCTCTTTTAGGCCAAGGGCATAGCTTAGTATGGGGGTGGATTTCATGAATGTTCTAATAATACGGGATACGAACCTTCCCGATGCTAATACAAACCATCTAGAAAATGAAATCATGCAAAGAGGAAGAACCTGTCAACAGATACTATTTACCCGCATATTAGTAGAGGTTAATGGTGAGGTCAATTTTTACTATGCTGGTGAATTAATTCGGCCACAAATAGTAGTTAACTGGTTGGTTAACCGGAGCGCTAGGGGCTTTCAATTATTAAAGGCTTTTGAAGCAGCTGGGTACCCGGTAGTTAACTCAGCAGATGGATGGTGGAGTTCAGGGAGTGATTTTTTAACCAGCCTCTGTTTGCACCGGAATCAGGTGCCGCATCCCTGTAGTTGGCATGCTTTTAGCTGGGCTGGAGCCAATACTAACCGGCAACGGTTAGCTTATCCGTTAATTCATTTACCGTCAGGCCGTTTTGGTAATAGCACTATGATTAGGTTAGAGGATCAAACAGCTTTAGAAAAACGGTTACAGGCCTTTAGAGGTGGGCAGCAGTCATTAGACTTCCAACAGGCTCGGGAGAGCCAATGTTTAGGTTTAGTCCAAGTTTTTGTTTTAGATGGTCGGGCTTTAGCGGCTTATTCGATAGCCCAAAATTTTTGGGGGCAACCGCAACATTCACGACGGGCGTTATTAGCGTTGGAAGAGGGGGTCACAGTTTTGGCTGAAAAGGCGGCCCGAGGGTTGGGGCTAGATTTTTGTGCAGTTAAGCTGTACCAATATGCTGAGGAGTGGGAGGTATCCACTGTAATAGCTAGCCCTGATTTTAGCAGCTTTGAAGAAAGCTTTGGGTTAAACATTGCCGGAAGCATTGCCGATTGGTTATGCAAAATCAAATAATTTGTTATAAACCAGAGGGTAAGAAATAGCTAGCGGAGAATCAGGATAGTAATAGCAGTTTGCATTTACAGGAGGATGAACTATGAGCCAACTATACTATTTTATCCGCTCTGAGTTTCT
>ENA-UOOR01003943-UOOR01003943.1-fermentation-metagenome-genome-assembly--contig:-NODE-3943-length-12316-cov-2.540820_pt1 | contig 12316 bp, 9 predicted proteins | sample MGYA00245780_ERZ724029 | MGnify/ENA primary metagenome ERZ724029 (study PRJEB28704, sample SAMN03018315) | fermentation metagenome | biome: anthropogenic terrestrial biome; feature: soil; material... | reverse complement strand
CATTGGCGGCATTCCACTGGGACCCGATCATGCAGGTACCCAGCACGGCCAGGAACAGTAAAATACGCACGGTTCCGGAGGTTCCGCAGCCCTGCAGCACACTTTTGCGCACATGGCTCACATTTTCGGGACCGGAAATGCCCGCGTCCAGCAGTCGGTGCGCACCGGAAAAGGCAATGTAGCCGCCGCAGGAGCCGCCCAGCAAGGTGGTCAGAGCCACAAACATGGAGGGAATTTCATTGAACTTGGTCAGGCTGGATGCCACCACGCCCAGGGGAGGCCGAGAGATCACCGCCACCACCAGCACAGTGACCAGAATGATGGCAGCCAGAATAGTGGCAACCTTATCCATAATGGTCTTGGCATTTTTGTTGACAAAGATGATGATGCCAAGGCAGCCGGCAATCACGGCGCCCGCCTTTTCATTCAAGCCGAACATGGCGTTAAAGCCCAGCGCTACGCCTCCCACGTTGCCCACGTTAAATGCCAAACCGCCGATTGCCACCAAAATGGCAAGTGCCACGCCCAGACCGGGCAGCACCTTGTTTGCCACGTCCTGCGCCCGCATCTTGGACACACTGACGATGGACCAAATGTTCATTTGTGCGGTAATATCCATTAGGATTGCCATCAGGATAATGAGAATCAGTGCGGGACCGTATTGTGCGGTAAATTTTGAAGTCTGGGTCAAAAAGCCGGGGCCGATGGCGGAAGTTGCCATTAAAAACGCGGCGCCCAGCAAAACAGATTTATTATTATTCTTCTCGTTCGCACTCATCGAGATTTCCTCACTTTTATTATATTTGTAGCGCGCGATTAAACAATGGCGGCAATGGGCGCGATTTTTACGCCCTGTGCCTCCATGGCGGCACGGATGTTTTTCACAAATTCCACAGCGGAGGGGTTGTCGCCGTGTACACAGATGGAATCGGCGGAGATAGAAACCTCCTCGCCTGTAATGGCGGTGACCTTTCCCTCCGTCACCATGCGCACCGTGCGGCGAATGGCCTCGTCCTTGTCGTGAATCACCGCGCCGGGCTGCTTGCGGGGGACCAGAGAACCGTCCGCCTGATAGGCGCGGTCCGCAAACACCTCGCTGGCCACCCGCAGTCCTGCGGCCCGGCCCGCCTCAATCATTTTGCTTCCGGCAAGGCCCAGCAGAATCACGTCCTTGTCTACCTCCGCGATGCCCTGCGCGATGGCGGACGCCAGCTCCATGTCCTTGCCCGCCATGTTATAAAGCGCACCGTGGGGCTTCACATGCTGAAGCTTTACCCCCGCCGCGGCGGTGAACGCCAGCAAAGCGCCCATTTGATATTGGACATAGGCCTTGGCCTCTTTGGGCGAACACACCATGTTCCGCCGGCCAAAACCCATCAGGTCGGGAAAACCCGGATGCGCGCCGATGGCCACACCCGCCTCTTTCGCCATGGCCACGGTCTGCGCCATTACCAGCGGGTCCCCCGCATGATAGCCGCAGGCCACGTTGACGGAAGAGACGTGCCGAATCACTTCGCTGTCCAAACCGATGGTGTACGCACCAAAGCTCTCTCCCAAATCGCTGTTCAGATCCACCAGATTCATAATTGTAAGCTCCTTCCTTTTTTGCCCCACGGGCACAATTCCGATATATACCTGTCATACTTAGCAGCAAGTTTCATACCAAGTTTTAAAAAATTTATTACAAACGCACATCCTTTCCGCCTTATCCATAAAACTGTTGTTTGTATTTCACAATTTTCACGGGTTGCTTTTTGTGATTTTCACATTCATAGTTTCTGATTTTTTTGCAAAAAAACACGTCCGCTTAGGAAAATAGTTTATTTTCCTAAGCGGACGTGCGATTCTGCACGGACCAATCGTTCAATTCCGCACGTCTTCATCCTCCATCCGCCGCTTCAGCGTAAACCGGCTGATGCCCAGCAGTTCCGCCGCTGCGGTGCTGTTCTCCCCGCTCAGGGCCAGCGCCCGGCGGATATAAGCCCGTTGAAATGCCGCAGTCTCGGCCTCCAGGTCAATGGGCCCCAGGGAAAGGTCCTTTACCCCAGCGGGGGCGGCCCCTCCGCCAAAAGCGGCCAAAGGCGCACCCCGAAGGGTCTTCCCCTCACAAAACAGCACCTCCCGTTCCAAAACGTTTCTCAATTCCCGCACATTGCCCTTCCAATAATAGCGGCGCATCTCGCCCAGATAGGCCGGGTCAATGGCTTCAATCTCCTTGGAAAATTTCTGGTTGAAGTGGCGCAGGTAGTAATCCGCGATTACGGGAATGTCCTCCACCCGCTCCCGCAGGGGCGGAATAAATATCTGCATGACGTTGAGGCGGTAAAACAGATCCTCCCGGAAGTTCCCTTTGGCAATCTCGTCCTCCAGCCGGCGGTTGGTGGCGGCCACCACCCTCACATCCACGGGGATATCCGTCAGGCCACCCACCCGTTTAAAGCAGCGGTCCTCCAGAAATGTCAGGAGCTTTGCCTGCATGGCAAGGGGCATCTCGCCAATCTCGTCGAGAAACACCGTGCCGCCGTGAGCCAGCTCAAACAGGCCCTTTTTGGTCTTCACCGCCCCGGTAAACGCCCCCTTTTCATAGCCAAACAGCTCTGCCTCCAAAAGGCTTTCCGGGATAGCGCTGCAATTGATCTTCACCATGGGGCCCGCCTGCCGGGCGGAGGCGTAGTGAATCATATTCACCACCACCTCCTTGCCGGTGCCGGTTTCGCCCCGGATCAGCAGGTCCACATTGTCGTTTTTCGCCAGCAGACGGATCTGGGACCGGATTTCCTCCGTGGCGGGGCTGTTTCCAATCAGCTCCCGCTGCTTGCCCTTCACAGCCTTTAAGCTGCGGTCTTTTTTCAGTTCGTCCAGACCGCGGCGAATGATCAGGTTCAATTCGTCCAGATCAAAGGGCTTTTGCACAAAGTCATAGGCCCCCCGGCGGATGGCCTCCACAGCCTGAGCAACCGTTCCGTAAGCGGTGATCATAATGATGCGCACTTCCTCGTCAAGATGGCGGAGAGCCTCGATATAATCCGTCCCCACATCCCCTTCCAAGCAGTTATCCAGCAATATCACGTTTGGCCGCATCCGCTCCGCCGCGGCAAGGCCTTGGGCGATATTCCCCGCTGTGGCAACTTCATAGCCCATGTCCGACAGACCCGCCTCCAGAGAAATGCGAATGAGACTTTCATCGTCGATGACCAGTACCCGTTCTTTCATAGCGCCTCCCTTTCCCCTGTATCCGTCCGGCGGAACCGCATTTCAATGCACGTCCCGCCGCCGGGACTGCTGAGAATTTTCATTTCGCCGCCATTTTGCTCCAGCAGACGGCTGACAATGGCAAGGCCGTATCGTCCGGTCCCCCCCGAGGCGATGCCCCTTTCCACGGAGCGCAGCTTTTCGCGGTCCATTCCCGCGCCGTCGTCCGTAACCGATAAAAGAACCTCCTCCGGACCGCCCTGCGCCCGCAGAGCAATGCGTCCCCCCTGCCCCACGGCTTTCAGTCCGTTGCTCACAAGGTTTATCAGAACCTGCTTTAGCTCCGCCTCGTCGGCATAAATCGCAAGGCCCGGCTCCGCCGTGGTTTCCATGGTAACGCCGTGGTTCCCGGCCAGCTTGGAGTATAACATGGCCACCTCGCCCAGCAGCGGCCTTAGCTCCACCACGGCCTTGTGACTTTCCCGCTTGCGGGACAGATTCAAAAGGTCCCCAATCAGTTCATTGATGCGGTCCACCTCTTTGATGACGCTGACGCACAGCGTCCGGTCCCGCTCCCGCTCCAGTCCCCGGCCCACCACTTGAATAGAGGCGCGGATGCCCGCCAGAGGATTGCGGATCTCATGGGCCAGCATGGCGGCCAGCTTTCCGATATAGGCCAGCTTCTCGCTCTCACCCACCTTTTCCTCCATAATCTTGTCATAGGTCACGTCGTCAATCGTGCAAAGCGTCCCGGGCTGCGTTTCAAGACTCCCCCGCCCAAGCCGCCAGACCCCTATTTGATAGACCCGCACATCCCCCCGGCCGTCCTCCAGCCGGATGGCCTCAAGCGGAACGCTGGCCTGCATAAGACGGCGCTCCAACACCAGACGCAGCGTCTGTCCGGCGGCAAAAAACGTCTCATCCGCCAGCATGGCGCTGGCCCGGTCGTTGACACACAGCACCTGCCCGTCCGCGCCATAGGCCACCACGCCCAGCGGCAAATTTTGCACAATATTTTCGTTCAGCGCTTTCTGCTCCGCCAGCGCCGCGTTGTACCTCCGCAATTCTTCCAGCATTCTGCGGAACGCATCGGCCAACTGCCGCGTTTCCGCACCGCCCACATCTGTGGGAATCAGCTCCGGCGACGCCTTCTGGGGCCGCTCCCCAATGGCGGCGCAGGCTGCTGCCAGCCGCCGTACCGGCTCCGAAATCCCGTAGGACACAAAGACGCCCACCTGAATCGTGATGATTAACAGGGCGATGGTGGCAAGAATGGCGTATTTCTGCTCCTCCACAAGGCCGCTTTGAAACTCCGCCTCATCCAGCGTATAACAAAGTCTCCAGCCAAACCCATTGTCCCGCTGCTCCGCCAAAACGCTTCCCTCCGCCACCAGGGCGGCTCCCTGTTCCGTCCCCAGCAGACGAGCGCCCCTGCCGTCCAGAATGACAAGTCCGTCGTTTTCAAGGGCGGCGCAGCCCGCGAGAATCGCGTCCTGTCCCACATTGTCTCCAAACTGGCGGATATCCCAGCTGATATAGGCCAGCAGCTCCTCTCCCTTTTCCCGCTCCTGTGTCATCTTACTCGTATACCCTTCCCGGAGCATCAAAAAGCCGAAGCACAACACGGAGAGGACGCAGATCCCCACCACCGCCATGAGAATCTTATTTTCAATGGTCAGCGGCCGTCTCAACCTCATACTTCCGCCTCCTTTTTCCGGCTCAGCACGGATCCCAGCCACAGCGCCCCGGCGGAGATCAGCGTTCCCGGCAGGGCGGGATGCACGGGAAGCAGCCCCCCATAGTAAAGAGGATAAAATACTGCCAGCGCCAAGAGCCCGGCCCCCAGCGCGGCACAAACGCCTGTCCGGGTGGTGCTCTCCCACAGGAGGGTCCCAAACACCGGGGCCAGCAGCGTCACGCTGAACACGCCCCACACGTCCCCGCCATATGTCAAAAGAGAGGCCGGCGGCGACAGGGCCAGCAGCAGCGACAGCGTTCCCCCTGCCATCACCGCCCCCCGGCTCAGGTTGACCAGAGTGCTTTCCTTCAGAGGTCTTGGCCACAGCGCCCCCACGATATCGCAGGAGCAGCTGGACGCGATCAGCAGGAGCTGGGAGTTAGCGGTGGAAACGCACGCGCCGATAATGGCAAACAGCAAAAACCCGCTCCACTCGCTGTAAAGGTCGTTGTTAAGAATATAGGTGAAAATCTCGTCGGTGGATAAGGTCTCATTCACCGTGGGGATCAGCACCCGCATACCAAGGCCGATACTGCTTAGCGTGAAGTAAATTCCCGCCAGCAGCGCCAGAGAAACCCAGATCATCCGCCGGGCGGAGCGGGCGTCCCGCGAGGCCAGAATCCGCACGGCATACTGGGGATTTACCGCCAGACCCAGCCCCCAGCCGAAAAACATACTGATGCTCATAAGCGGTGCAAAGTCCCCCTGCCCGAAGGGCCTCAGAAGGTCCCCGGCCTCGGTGGCATATTCCATTCCCGCATGGGCGTATCCCGTCACGCCCGCCGCGCCGGAGTAGATTCCGCCCAGACTTCCCACCCGGGCCACCACGATTACCAGCAGAACGCCCAGTCCCACAATCATGAGAATCAGGTTGAATACGTCGCTGCGGGTCACCGACTGGTAGCCGCCGAAAGAAGTGTACAAAATGAACAGGTATACCAGCAGAATGGACAGGCTGTACGGTATGCCGAACAACGTGGAGGCCACAATGCCGAAGCCCTTGATCTGAATCACCAGATACAGCACGTACACCGCCGCCAGCAGCGCGCCGAACGCCGCCTGAAGCCCCTTGGACCCGTATCGGACGCGAAACAGCTCCGGCACCGTGGTGACGCCCGTGGCATATAGCTTCCCGCTGACGTGTATCATCAGCAGAGCCCCCAAAAACCAGGGCACCACCGAGAACATCAGCGCGGACAGCCCGCTTTCATACACCGAGCCGGTCAGACTGAGGATGCTGGCCGCCGAAGCCCACGTTCCCACAAAGGTGCAAACGCACCGCCACAAAGGCAGCCGCCGGTCGCACATAAAAAACTTCCCAACGCTGTCGCTGTCCCTAAGGCTGCTTTTGCCGATTACCAGCAAAATCGCGGAATATGCCGCAAAATAGATGAGATAGAGCAGAGTTTTGTTCATGGCCCGTTTTCCCCCTTGCGCTCCGGCAGCTTCTCTTTTTTGTATATTAGTTTATCATACCCCGCGATGTTTGAAAACCCCCGGGCCCGTTACAGATGTTGCAATCAGGCGGCGGGCTGAAGTCCCGTTTGAAAAGCGTTGGAAACGCAAAAACAAAGGCCCTGATGCTTCGTCATCAGGGCCTTTGCTTTTCGTAAAGCCGCAGGGGCGGAGGAAAAACGCAGGGTCAGCCCGCGTTGAAATCCACAGCCACCTGCGCGTAGAGCAGCACACTGTTGATCAGCGCACTCTCATCCACCCGGTATTTTCCGGAGTGCTGGGGCCACACAGCGCCGCAGGCCTCATTCCTAATGTTTATTAGAGCGATGGCGCCGGGGACCTTTTCCATGAAATAGGCGAAATCCTCACCTCCGGTGATGCGGTCAATGACAATCACTGCGTCGGCAGAAATTGCTTTGTGCGCCGCACCGATGGCCACCTCGGTCATTTGGTCGTCGTTGATGGCGGGAGGAACAATGTGGTCGTAATTCAACTTCGCCTCAGCGCGGAAAGTCTGCGCCGTCTGGGTCACGACCCGCTCCATCATCTCCGGGAAGCGCTGATACAGGTCCCGGGAGAAATAGCGGGTGGTTCCCTCCAGCCTTCCGTACTCCGCAACCACATTCCAGCGGGTCCCCGCTTCTATGCGTCCCACTGTCAAAACAGCGGGGTCGCCGGGGTCCACTTCCCGGCTGACGATGCTCTGCAAATTGGTCACAATCGCGCTGGCAACCACGGCGGCATCCACACACTGATGGGGTGCCGAGGCGTGGCCGCCTTTCCCCTTGATATCAATGCTGAACTGATCAGCGGCGGCCATCCGGGGTCCTGGGGCCAGCGACACCTTTCCGGCGGGCACATTGGACCACACATGAATGCCAAAGCAGCCGTCCACGCCGTCCAGCGCGCCGCCTTCAATCATGGATTTTGCGCCCAGCGCCGTTTCCTCCGCCGGCTGAAACGCCAGACGGACAGTCCCGCACAGGTCCGCTTTGATGTCGTTGAGCACACGCGCCGCTGTCAGCAGCGTTGAGATGTGGCAGTCATGTCCGCAGGCGTGCATAACGCCTGCGGCCTCACTGGCATAGGGCAGCGAGGTTTCCTCCTGAACGGTCAGCGCATCCATGTCGCCCCGAAGCAGGATGGTCTTTCCGGGTTTTTCGCCCTGAATGGTGGCCAGGATTCCCGTCTCCAGACCGCAGGGACGCCAGGCAATCCCAAACTTGTCCAGCTCCGCCTTAATCCGTTTGCTGGTTTCGTACTCTTTTCCGCTGACTTCGGGATGCGCGTGGAAACAGCGCCGCATCTCAATGAGGTAATCGCCGTATTTTGCGGCAGCTTCTTTGAGGTTCAACTTTCAGTACTCCTTTTTATTAAAACATAGTTGCAAACACGCCGGCAATAAAGACTGATGTAATGGTAACTGTGACAAAGCCGCCCACAATCATAGACGGGAACATCTTGCTCATCAGATACTCCTTCTCCTCCGGGGTCTGCGAAAGGGCCGTGCAGGTAGACTCGGTGATGATGGCGTCGCAGGGGAAGCCGTACAGCGCCGTCAGGCCGTTGGCAAACGCCATGGGGAAAGACATCCTCAAAATCTTGGCCACGACAAAGGACATGATCGCCATGCCCGCGACGCCCACGACAATCAGGGCGGCCATGGGGAAAATGATGGCCTTCAGCATATCGGGCGTGCAGTCCTTCAATCCGTCAAATACATACATCATCAGCGCGAACATCATAATTCCATAGGAATTGGCTTTATTCAGCGAGTTGGCATCCAAAAAGCCGATGGTGGTGAAGAGAATACCCAAAACCAGCGCCCAGATAGCGCCACTGATTTTGCCGATGCCCGGGAAGGCGATGCTGCCAAGCTGCGTGGCCAGCCAGCCCACGAGGGCCAGCTTGATCAGAACCACAACGGGGGAATCAAATTTCTGAGGGATGGGGGGAATCAGCTTCTTTTTTGCAGCAGACGCAGCGGTGGCGGCCTCCGCGCTCTTGACGGCGGCTCTATCGGAATCGGCCATGAAAGCCTTGCCGCCGCGGTACTCTTTCAGCAGGCGCTTGCCCTCTGCCTGAAGGCAGACGGCGGTGATGGGATATCCCGCAAAGCCCTGGATGCAGTACATGGTGATGGCAAACACGGCGGCCTTCTGGAAACCGGCCGCCGCCGCAGCGTCACGCATGAGCGTGGCGGCCACAATGCCGCCGGTCAGCGGAGGCAGACCCGCAATGACCAGCTCGCGCTCCATGATCAAGGGGGCCACCAGCAGAGAAAGACCGCACATACCGGCAAGGCCCATCAGGCATACCACAATGGTCTTCCACTGTTCTTTCAGCTGCTTGAGACTGATCACCGTGCCCATGTGGGTAATCAGCAGGTAGATGCCGATGGTACTGCCGAAGGGGATCAGCATACTGTCGCTGACCAAGGTGGTGGGGAGCACAGTCCAGTACCCAACCAGCATCACCACTGCCGTGACAAATACCGAGGGAATCCATGCCTTGGTCAAGGTGGAAACCACTTCACCGATGATGAATGCGGCTGCGCAGATAACGAATGCAAGTGCAAAATTGTACATATTTTCTCCTTACTCCTGTCGTGCTTTTTTCTATTCAAAACCCGGCGACTTGCCGCAGGGAGGTCCTTTGCCGATGTATGTCCGGGGCGGTCTCGCTTTCTGATTGGGAACGCCGCCCTCAGCGGTTGAGATATTCAACGGCGATGCCTGCCATGGCCCGGATGCCGCATGGCATAGCCTCCTCCCGAAGGACCAGCTTGGGGCTGTGAAGGGGATACAGTTCCTCCCCGCCCTGCCCGCCAAAGAGCATAAAATAGGCGGACGGCGTGCCCGTCATCTGATAGAAATAGGCAAAATCCTCACTAAAGCCCATGGGCCGCTCCAGCTCCACGATGGCGCCGTCTCCCAGCTCATCCGCCACCGCCTTTCTGGCGCAGTCCACCAGATCCGCATCGTTGTATGCGGCGGGATAGCCGTGGTAATGGTAAATATCCACCTTGCAGCCGGAGATGGACTCCATCCCCTTGCCAATGGCAAACATCTGGCTGCGGATCGTTTCCCGCACCTCCTCGGAAAAAGCCCGGGACACGCCGCCAAACTTTACCTCGCCGGGAATCACATTGGGGGCGTCGCCGCTGTGAATGCTGCCGATGGAGAGAATCCCCGTCTCCAGCGGATCAATTCTGCGGGCAACAATCTGCTGCATGTCCACAATCATCTGACAGGCGGCCAGAATGGGATCGTCCGTTTTCTGCGGCTCGGAGCCATGTCCGCCCCGGCCGGTCACCGTCACATCGTACAGGTCCACAGACGTGGTCATAGCCCCCGCCCGCATACCGATCTTGCCCACGCGCTCCTGATCCGGCAGCATGTGAATGGCATAGATGGCATCCACATGGGGGTTTTCCAAAACGCCCTTTTCCACCAGCTCCATGGCCCCTCCGGGGAGGGTATCCTCACTGTGCTGGAAAATCAGCTTCACCGTTCCCCGAAACCGATCCCTCATCCCGCACAGCACCTTTGCCACGCCCAGCAGCATGGACGCGTGCATATCGTGTCCGCAGGCGTGCATCATCCCCGGCGTCTCGCTGGCAAAGGGCAGCCCGGTATCCTCGCTTACCGGCAGCGCGTCGATGTCGGCGCGCAAAGCAACGCACTTGCCAGGTCCGGCGGCGCCGTGAATCAGGGCAACCACAGCCGTTGGAACAGGCTGCTCAATCCTGTCCACTCCGTACTCCGCCAGCTTTTCCCGAATCAGCGCGGAGGTGCGCACCTCCGACCGGCCAATCTCCGGATGACGGTGGATGTCTCTTCGGACGGCGACGATTTCGTCAATGCAGGCTTCCGTCCCGGTTTGAATTGCGCTCATGTCCATCATACTCCTTGCTCTTTTGATAAAATGCAGTGGCTGAAAAGCCATGCAGTGCACCTGTGAATGCAGGTGCGCCATGAAAATCACCCGCGGGTCTTTCCCGCCATGTATTCCGGTTCTCCTGTATACGGAAGGGCGGCACATCAAACTCCCGTTTTTTCTCCGGACCAGGCAGCCCCAGGTAAAAGTTTAATGGCTTTTGCAAACAGCCACAAAAGTCCCTCTCAAGTATGGGTCGCCCGGACGCCTTGTCCGTTCATTTTCTCAAGCGAAGTTTTTGTCAGACAAAGCAGTGATTTAGCTGTTTAAATAGTATTATCCTGCAAAGCTTTTCAACAGTCAACAGCGGTGTTTGAAAAAATATACAAAGTTTATGAAGTCATTTTTTTATTTTACAGTCTTTTTAACCAGACACCATCTGCATGCCGGAAGCTGCATCTGCTTATATTCCTCAAAAAGCCCTTGATTGGTCGGAAAATTTTTGAAGTCCCCATATAGCCCAGCATTTTTCAAACTGAAATTTAAGTTTTTAAATTACAGGGTGTTCAAAAAAATAACCATTTCTTTTCGTATTTTATGCATATCTTCAAAAGGCGCTTGATGCGGGCGGCGCACCTGCGCAGGGCCTTTGCCTGCCACTTGAAATTGCAGACCTTTAAAAGCTCTCTCAATGCTTTATCCAGAACAAAGGAAAGAATTCTGCTCCACGGAAGTAAAAGATAAGCAAACCCCAGATTGCCGGGTCCCGGCAGTCGGCAAGGCTCAAAAGGCCGGGGAGAATCGGCGCGTTGCGCCGATTCTCCCCGGTTCTTTCTCAGCGGTTTGCGTTACACGCCAAACTGCCGGCACAGGAAGGTCACAATCTGACCTCTGGTACAATTTGCATTTGGGCTGAACGTGGTGGCTGTGGTTCCGTTGGTAACTGCTTTTTCCACGGCCCACAGAATTGCGTTTGTGTAGTACGCGTCGGGGTGCACATCGCCAAACGAATTGGCGGTTGTCACAGCCGGGGAACCCGCCGCGCGGTACTGTAAGGTGACGATTTGCGCCCGGGTGACGGCGCCATTGGGATTGAATGCCGTGGCGTCGGTGCCGCCGGTGATTCCTTTCTCCAGCGCCCACAAAGCCGCCTTGAAGTAATAGGCTCCGCTGCCCACATCCGCAAAGGGGTTTGCCGTGGAGGCAGGCTCCGGAGACCCCGCCGCTCTCCACAGGAAGGTCACCGACTGCGCGCGGGTGCACGCGGCGTTAGGCCTAAAGGTGGTGGCGTTTATCCCGGAGGTCACGCCCTTTGCAACCGCCCGGCGCACCGCGTCCGCATAATACGCGCCGCTTGCTACAAGCCGCAGCCCAGAAATCAGGCAGAATTACTTGTCAAATTCCATAGTTAGTTTAAACTAACTATGGTTTATAAAAAAACACCCCGCCCCTTTCCGCAGCTCATTATTTTAATAACAGCATGCGTATGCTACTGCAACAACAGGCCGCGTGTCAACGATGATTCACAAAAATATGGAAATAGAAGTTTCGACTAAAAATAAGCCAAAGCACATTTGCAGTGCCGGGCTTAAAAAAGCGCTCGGCTTTGCGTCCCTCCGGATCGGCGATATCATCCTGCCGGGCCTTTGTGGACAGATCGCACGGGCGGCTCCATTCTCGCCCGCAGGGCTTGGTGGGCTGATGATTTCCCCGCCCTTTGCACTGTACGGACCGGGCGGGGCTCCCCTTCAAAGAGACGGCCCCGCCCGTTTTTTAATCAATCAGTCCTCGGGATGGAAATGGCTCTTGTCCGCGCCGCACAGAGGGCAGACATAATCGTCGGGCATAGGGCCTTCCGCAGCCTCGTCATAGACATAGCCGCACATATCGCACACGTACTTCATAAAAAATCTCCTTTCCGATATATTTTCCTGTTTTCAGGGCAGCGGCTCAAAGACTTCGGCGGTGCGATGGCAGATCGGGCACTCAAAGCCGTCCGGCAGGACGTCGCCCTGATAGATGAAGCCGCACACCTTACATACAAAGCCCTTG
>ENA-UOOR01003941-UOOR01003941.1-fermentation-metagenome-genome-assembly--contig:-NODE-3941-length-12320-cov-4.535181_pt1 | contig 12320 bp, 7 predicted proteins | sample MGYA00245780_ERZ724029 | MGnify/ENA primary metagenome ERZ724029 (study PRJEB28704, sample SAMN03018315) | fermentation metagenome | biome: anthropogenic terrestrial biome; feature: soil; material... | reverse complement strand
GTAGGTTCGACGTGAAGTACCCTGTACGAGAGCGGCACAGGGTACTTTATTATAAGGGAGGAGAGGATCGCTTGAATAAAGTCACGAGAAATCGGTTAACTGCCTACAGCTTTCTTTTACCCAATTTGATCGGTTTCATTGTCTTCACATTACTCCCGGTATTTGCAGCCCTTGGTTTGAGCTTTGTCCGCTGGGACAGCTATTCACCCCTTAAATACGTGGGGTTACGTAATTTTGAGATGATGTTTAGCGACAGCAGCTTTAAAATTGCCTTTTGGAACACCCTTTACTTCACCGGTCTAACGGTACCCTTGACTGTGCTGGTTGCCCTTCTTCTGGCTTTGGTCCTGAACAAGGCTTTCCGTGGCGTCAAGTTTATCCGTTCAATTCACTTCTTTCCCCATGTGGCTTCGACCATTGCGGTTGCTGTGGTCTGGCAGTTTCTCTATAACCCAGATATGGGCCCCATTAATCATTTTTTACGTGCGGTTGGGGTCGCCAGTCCGCCGCGGTGGACCTCGTCGGTGACTTGGGCGATGCCGGCGGTCATTATCATGACGGTCTGGAAATCGGCCGGTTATTATATGATGATGTTTCTCGCCGGCTTACAAGGCATCCCTGGCCATTTGTATGAAGTAGCCACAATTGATGGAGCGACATCCTGGCAAAAATTTCGCTACGTTACCTTACCACTACTGACGCCCACCATGTTTTTTGTCGTGACCATGAACCTAATCTATTCTTTTAAAGTCTTTGATCAGATTCATATCATGACGCAAGGAGGGCCGGGGCGAGCCACTTCTGTGCTGGTCTACTACATCTATGTACAGGCGTTTGTCAACCAAAACTTCGGTTATGCCTCCGCGATGGCGACGACGTTTTTCTTGATCATTTTGGGTTTCACCATTGTCCAGTTTCGGCTTCAAGAAAAATGGGTCAAATATTTGGATTAGCGGGAGTGTTTCCCTGAAAGATTAAGAAAGATGAAAGGATGGATTCCATGAAAAACAAACGTCTTTACTTAATAATACCCTTAATTGCTTCATCCCTCTTGATGCTGCTGCCTTTCTTCTGGATGCTTTCGGCTTCCTTGAAGACGAATATCCAGGTGTTTCAATTCCCGATTCAGTGGATCCCGAAAGAGCCCCAGTGGAAAAACTACCTGACAATTTGGTCGAAGATCGACTTTGGTCGCTATTATTTTAACACGATCAAACTAACAGTGGTCATTACCGTTCTCCAGTTGCTCACCTGTAGTTTGGCCGCTTATGCTTTTGCCAAAATGAAATTTCCGGAACGAAACGGACTTTTTGTGGCGTATATCGCGACGATGATCGTGCCTTTTCAAGTCGTCATGATCCCGCAATTTATTTTGCTGCGCAACTTAGGCCTGGTCAATAAACACATGGCCCTCATTTTACTACAGGCCTTCAGTCCCTTTGGGGTGTTCCTGATGCGCCAGTTTTATTTGAGTATTCCCGATGAGTTGATTGAAGCGGCTCGTATTGATGGCTTAAGTGAATGGGGGATCTACGCCAAAATCATGCTGCCCTTATCCAAACCAGCCTTGGCCAGTCTGACGATCTTCACCTTTGTCTTTGTCTGGAATGACTTTTTAGGCCCCCTCATCTATCTGCACTCGGGGAATTTGCGCACTATTCAGCTGGGTATTCGGATGTTTATCTCACAATATAGTGCGGAGTATGCTTTAATCATGGCGGCTTCGGTCTGTTCTTTGATCCCAGTGATCATCGTCTTTCTGGCTTGCCAAAAATATTTTGTCGAGGGAATCTCGCTTACCGGATTGAAGGGTTAGGAGGGATGAGCAATGGACGAAAAAGTCGTTACCCACATTCATAGCGAGTCCTATCTGGAGCAGTATGGTACCAAACGGATTGATCATCAATCACTGGTCTTCCGCACGAACCGCCCTGTCGAAAGTCTCAACGGGCGCTGGTACTTTTCGGTCGATCCGTACGATACAGGACTCCGCGCCAACTGGCCAAAAGATAGCCTCAGCCCTTACTGGGAAAAGGGGACCCCCTGGGACTACGGCTGGGATGAAGGGGAGTTGGTTCCGGTACCATCCTGCTGGAATACAGTGGATCCCAAATACCATTACTACGAGGGTAGCGCTTGGTACGCCCGGCGGGTCCACTACCAGCCCCAGCAACCGGGGGAACGGGTGTTTCTTCGGGTGGGGGCTGCCAATTACGACACAAAAATATTCTTAAATGGAGCATACTTAGGTTACCACCAAGGCGGCTCCACGCCTTTTTGCCTGGAACTCACCGCCTACCTTCAGGAAGACAATCTATTGCAACTATGTGTCAATAATGAACGTTTCATAGAGCGCCTACCGGGACGGAATACCGATTGGTTCAACTACGGTGGGCTGTATCGGGATGTGGAACTCATTCGGCTGCCGTCTAGTTTTATCCAACAGCTTGCCATCTACCTTGTCCCCGACGGTAAGTTTTCCAGCATCAAAGTAGAGGTGGAGCTTAACCAGGCTGGTCAGGCCGGGGCGGACGAGATGGTCTATTTAGAAGTGCCCGAACTGGATATTTCCGTGAAAAGTCTGGTTACGGGTGGCCGCGGGGAATTTACGGTCCAGTGTCAACCAGAGCTTTGGCGTCCGGAAAATCCCAAACTCTATCAATGCTTTGTAACCTATCGGGAGGATACCATCGAGGATCGGGTCGGTTTTCGGCAAATTGAAACCCGGGGGACGGAACTCCTGCTCAATGGTGAACCTATTTTCCTCCGGGGGATTTGTGTACATGAAGACGATGGTGAACTGGGAAAAACCACTACCGAAGCGCGGATTAGGCGGATGTTTTCCGATGCGCAAGAATTAGGGTGTAACTTTGTACGGCTCGCCCATTATCCCCACAGCGAATTAGCGGCGGAAATCGCTGATGAAGTAGGTATCTTGCTTTGGGAAGAGCTCCCGGTGTACTGGACCATTGACTTCACAAACACAGAGACGTATCGCGATGCCGAGAATCAATTATTAGAGCTGATCAAGCGGGATGTCAACCGGGCCAGTGTGATCATCTGGTCGATTGGGAATGAAAACGCCGATACCGATGACCGTTTACAGTTTATGCGCCAATTGCTTCACGCGGCGAAGAAGCAGGACCCCACCAGAATGGTGGCGGCGGCCTGTATTGTGGAGGGAGATCGCTTGGCCCATGATTTAGATTTGATCGGCATCAACGAGTATTATGGCTGGTATAACCCGGATTTTTCCGGATTGACTCAACTCCTTAAGAATTGGCAGCCGGGAAAACCAGTGATCGTAAGCGAGACGGGAGCCGCCGCCTTGGCTGGTTATCATGGCCCGGCGACCGAAATGTTCACCGAAGAATACATGGCCCGGGTCTATCAACGGCAAATTGCGATTACCAGAGAGGTCGATTACATTGCCGGTTTTTCGCCCTGGATTCTCTATGACTTTCGCGCGCCTCGGCGGCAAAACCGTTTTCAACAGGGCTACAACCGTAAAGGTCTGATTGCCGATGACAAGCGCACCCGTAAGCTGGCTTTCCGGGTCCTCCAAGCCTATTATCGGCAGCGACAAGCGGCGGATCGGCTTCCCTTAGCGGATTGACGGATGGTGTTAAAATGATGATCCACCAAGAACGAGTATATTGGGTGCAAATCCTGGAACGCCTGTCCCGTCCGGTTTTGGCAAATCTGTCAAAGGGGATGCTAAAAGCCCGGATGCCCTTTGCCGGTGATAAGCAGCGCAGGGAGTATGCCAGTTTGGAAGTGAGCGGGCGGCTCTTAAATGGCATTGCCCCTTGGTTAGAGCTAAGCCTTGAGGGGGAGGAGGGGGAACTCCACAGAGAGCTGGGGGATCTGGCGCGCCAGGCTTTGGCGGTTGGTACGGATGAGACCTCCCCGGACTTTTTCAATTTTTCCGATGGCGATCAACCTTTAGTCGATGCGGCGTTTCTGGCCCAAGCCCTTTTACGGGCCCCCACCGCACTATGGGAAAAGCTGAACCCACGGGTTCAAAGGAATTTGATTGCAGGCTTTATAAAGACCAGAGCGATTCAACCATACTTCTGTAACTGGTTATTGTTTAGCGCGCTGATTGAAGCTGCCCTCTTTCGGCTGGGTGGCGACTACGATCCGATGCGTGTAGATTATGCCTGTCGCCAACTTGAGCACTGGTACATGGGGGACGGAACATACAGTGATGGGCCGGAGTTTCATTGGGATTATTACAATAGTTTCGTTATTCAGCCCATGTTGCTTGATCTGGTCGAAACCTTCCGTACCGAACGGGACGACCTAAATAACCTCTGCCCCATCCTCCTAAAACGGGCGCAACGGCAAGGGGTTATTCTCGAAAGGCTGATCGCCCCCGATGGGACCTTTCCCCCAATTGGGCGGTCCATCACCTACCGGATGGGTGTTTTTCATCTCCTGGCGCAGTTGGCATGGGCCGAAAAGCTCCCGGCCAGTTTAACTCCGGCGCAAGTGCGTTGCGGTTTAAGCGCCGTATTGCAGCGAACCATGGAAGTGCCGGGTACCTTCGACGCCCAAGGTTGGCTGACCATTGGCCTTGCCGGACACCAACCGGCTTTGGGCGAGGTTTATATCTCTACCGCCAGCACCTATCTTTGTGCGACCGCCCTCTTGCCGCTGGGTCTGCCCAGCACGGCTCCTTTTTGGTCGGCACCGGCGGTTCCCTATACGAGCCTCCGGATTTGGAACGGGGAACAAGCGGTTTTGCCCGATCAGCCGCTGCCTGGTTCCCGCTGGCCGCTGGGATGAGGGTATGAGCTTAAGGTGAAGGAAAGGGGGGGTGGGCTTGCTTACTTCAATGTGGGAAAAGACGGGTCTTCATACTGCTTCGCAGCTCAAGGAAGGTCCAAACTGGGAAAAGGTTGCGGATTCCTTTCGGCACCAGTTGTTAGCTGTTGCCGAAAGATATCAAGCTTTCCGGTGGCCACCTTTACCGGCTACCCTGTATATGGATTTTGCCCGTACCGGTCAGCGGGCGGCCTTTGAAGCCGCTTACTTCCAACGGAGACAGGCCTTAGCCACGCTGGTCTTGGCTGAGTGTTTGGCAGGCGAAGGGCGGTATTTGGATGCGATCATCGACGGGGTTTGGTGTCTCTGTGAAGAATCCAGTTGGGTGTTGCCGGCCCATCATAATCAATTTTACGAAAATGGCGGCAACCACCGGTTACCCCGGATTCAGGAACCAGTCATTGACTTGTTTGCGGCCGAAACAGGTGCCTTACTGGCCTGGACATGGCACCTGCTCGGGCTGTCTTTGGCGACAATCGCGCCGCAAGGAACCGAACGCATCTTATGCGAGCTCAAGAAGCGGATCCTCACACCCTATTTGGAACGGGATGATTTCTGGTGGATGGGTTTTCGGAGTGATACAGGCCATACGCTGGGAAACTGGGTGCCTTGGATCACTGGGAATTGTCTCCGCGTGTTTTTATTAATTGAAGAAGATCCCACCCGACGTGGGCAGGCGGTGCGGAAAGGGTTACAGAGTTTAGATCGTTATCTTCAGCAGTATTCGCCGGATGGCGGCTGTGATGAGGGGCCGAGCTATTGGGGGCGTTCCGCGGGCTCCCTTTTTGAATGCTTAGAAATGTTGTGGGAAGCGACCGCAGGCGCTTTTAACCCCTTCACCAGTGAACTGCTGGTAAAGATGGGGCAGTACATGTCCCATGCCCATATTGCCGGGGAATACTTTCTGAATTTTGCCGATGGCAGCGCCAAGGCCGAAGTGGACGGACCCCTGCTTTATGCTTATGGGAAGCAGATTCGAGACGTAAAACTGATGGCTTTAGGCGCGCAAATGTATCAGTTATACGGGTTGGAAAAGTTAATGGCACCGAAGACTTTTTCCCTCGGACGTTTGATTCGTGCCGCTGTGCTCCATGGGGAGCTTACGGGGTATGAAGGGGGTAGGGAGCAGGCTGCATTAGACCATTGGTTTGGCAGTTTGCAACTAATGATCGCGCGGGGAGGAACGGACCAAAAGGAGGGGTTCTTTCTCGGGGCCAAAGGCGGCCATAACGGCGAGAATCACAACCATAACGATGTGGGTAGTTGTATTGTCTTCTATCATGGCCAGCCCCTCCTGATTGATGTGGGGGTTGAAACCTACACCGCTAAAACCTTCAGCCCCCTGCGCTATGAAATCTGGACCATGGGCTCCGCCTACCACAATCTACCTTTAATTAATGGCTGTGAGCAGTTACCGGGTGAGGAACACCTCGCTACTCAAGTACAATTTAGCCGTGATGAAAAGGGTGTGCAGGTCAGCTTCGAATTGGGGAAAGCATACCCGCGAGAGGCAGGAATTGGGGAATGGAAGCGCACTTATGGCTTGCAGCGGGAACCGGAGCCCATACTGCTAATTCGTGACCGCTTTAGATTGGAATATGCCCATTCACTCCAGCTTGTCCTGATGGTTCCGGAAGAGCCCCGGCTTGAGCAGGGACGGTGGTATTTGTCAACCGGGGCGGAAAGGCTGAAGCTGCTCTATGATCAGACCCAGTGGGCGCTTTCCTGGGAGTTGATCCCGATCACCGATCCATTATTGGGAGCATGCTGGGGGGCGCGGATTTATCGGTTACACTTGACCATGATTGAACCTGCTCTGGCAGGGGAGTTGACCCTCATGCTGCGGGAATAAGGGGAGACGTCTGTTTTTTTCTAAAGCGAAAGGAGGAATTTTGTGAAGCTCTCCTTTAGTACGTTGGCTTGTGTTGATTGGGATTTAGCAAAGATTGCCGGGCTCGCCGCGGAATGGGGCTATGATGGGGTGGAGTTAAGGGTAGCCGGAGAGGGACAGGTCAGCCCCGATCTTTCATCTACTGAACGGAAAAAAGTGCGGGATTTGTTTTCCCGGCATCATTTAGTGATTCCCTGTTTAGCAGCATACACCCGCTTTGCCTTTCCGGAACCGGAGTTGCGCCAGGAAAACATTAAAGCGTTAAAGCAAGTAATTGACCTGGCGCATGATTTGGAAGCGCCATATGTTCGCACTTTTGGCGCCAACCCGGACCGGCCGGTTGACCACGACAACTTAACGTCGTGGATTGCCCAGGCGTTAGTAGCGGTAGACGATTATGCGACTAGCCGCGGGGTAAGAGTTCTTCTGGAGACCCATGATCTCTTGAGTACTGGTGCAGAAGTGCAACAAGTTTTTGCACGGACCGGACCCATTACGGCCGGGGTATTATGGGATGTGAAGCATTCCCTTCGGAAAGGGGAATCGGTTACCGAAACCCTTGAGCAGCTTGGCGCTTTGGTCTACCATGTTCATCTTAAGGATTGGCTGGTGGTACCAGGGTTGAACCAGGATCGACTGGTCCTGGTGGGAGCCGGTGAATTGCCGCTGGCGACGATCATTGGGAGTCTACGGTCGATGGGTTATAAAGGTTATTTATCGTTAGAGTGGGAAAAATACTGGCATCCTGAGATCGAAGATTCCTACATTGCGATCTATCAATATCGACAACAAATGAAACTTCAAAGAATAAGTCATGCGTGACGAAGTGTTTAAAGCTGTCTAAATATCTGATTAAATGTATAGACAAATCGCAAATTTATAATATTATTGAGGGTAGAGTGATAAACTGGCTGTTTATGTCAGGTATAGAAAAGGGAGTGGAGGGCGACATAGTTAATGAAGAAACTCTTGTGGGCTAAATTCAAAGAATCCTTTTTATCGGTAGTTCCCATTATCATCCTTGTATTCATTTTAAATTTTACAATTGCGCCAATGTCATTTTATAGTATGTTTCTCTTTCTGCTGAGCGCCTTCGTGATGATTTTGGGAATCACCCTATTTAACCTTGGGGTAGATATCTCTTTAATGCCCATCGGCGAACACGTTGGTTCCGCTCTAGTTAAAAGCCGGAATTTGCCAATAATCATCGTGCTGACGTTGATTATTGGGATTTTTATTAGTGTGGCAGAACCGGATCTGCTGGTTTTAGCCGGGCAAATCAACGGGGTTCCCGATTTTATGATCATTCTTGCGGTTTCATTGGGAGTGGGGATTGCGCTGGTGGTAGCCTTTCTCCGCATCTTGTTCCAAATCCGACTTTCCTTGATCCTGACCGTTTGCTATTTATTGATCTTTATCTTGTCAGGATTTACCGGTAAAGGGTTCCTCTCCATTGCTTGGGAATCAGGAGCGGTGACAACCGGTCCAATCTTGGTGCCCTTTATTATGGCCCTTGGGCTTGGTTTGGCTGGGGTACGGGGGGATAAAACATCGGAAGAAGACAGCTTCGGTTTGGTCTCGCTTTGCCTGGTCGGGCCGATTCTGGCTATTCTGATTTTAGGGATGTTTTTTGAACCGGTTGGCGGGAGTGTTCTTTCCATTCCACAGCTTCTCTCCCTTACGCAGGTCTTCCGACTTTTTATCGCTAATCTTCCCGAATATTTTAAACAAGTGGCGGTCGCGCTCTTGCCGATGATCTTGCTTTTTGCCTTGTTTCAAAAAGTTTCTATCAAGCTCAGAAAAAAAGCGTTGCTGAAAATATCTATCGGTACGATCTACACCTATCTGGGTCTTGTTCTATTTCTAACAAGTGTCAATGTGGGTTTTATGCCGATCGGGTATCAATTGGGAAGCTCCTTGGGGGGTAATGCGTCTTCTTGGGTCTTAATTCTGTTTGGAACGGTCATGGGATTTTTTGTGGTGGCAGCGGAACCAGCGGTTTTTGTTTTAAAAGAACAGGTCGAAGAGATCACTGGAGGAGCAATCCCCGCTCGCGCCATGGGGATTGGTCTTTCTGTTGGCGTTGCGATCTCTGTTGGTTTAGCTATGGTCCGGATTATCACCGGAATCTCCCTGCTTTATTTTGTCATTCCCGGATATACAATTGCCCTGATTCTTGCCGGGTTTGTCCCACCCTTATTCACCTCGATTGCTTTTGATTCCGGAGCTGTGGCCTCGGGGCCTTTGGCGGCAACTTTTATGCTTCCCTTTGCCATCGGTGCCTGTGAAGCTAAAGGAGGACCTGTTTTTACGGATGCCTTTGGCATAGTAGCTCTGGTAGCGATGACTCCAGTGCTGGTCATCCAATGTTTTGGCTTACTCTATCGGCTAAAAGCCAAGCGGGCGGCGGAAGAAAATATTCTTCCGGTTACCGAAGATACGATTATTTTATATGATAAAATGGATGCTAGAGCCGAACAGTTAGACCGTGACGGTTGTGGTGGAAAGAAGGCAACGCCGTTCGGAGATTCACCAGTGGATCAGGGAATGGAGGGCTAGTATGATGGAAGGAAAAGCAGATACCCGCTTGGAACTATTAATTACGATCGTAGATTATAGTCTGCGTAAGGTGTTAAGGGATTTATATAAACGAATTAAATTACCGTTTTATCTACAAAGCCAAGGTTATGGTTCAGCTGAATCGGAAATCTATGATTTGCTAGGCTTTGGCAGTCCGAAGAAAATATTCGCAATTAGTATTCAGAACGCCACCACGGCGCGGAGGATCTTAGCTGCCTTGTACGGGCGAATTGGTTTTGACCAACCAGGAACTGGAATTGCCTTCACGATTTCCCTGAGTAGTGTCACCAGTTCGCTGTGGAAAATCTCAAATCAGGCTTGTGATCTTGATCAGATCAAGACGGAAAAGGAGGCGCTGCCGATGGAATTAAAGGAGCCCTATGATTTAGTCGTCGCCATTGTGAATAGAGGTCACAGTGAGTTGGTTATGGAAGCCGCTAAAGGGGCCGGCGCTACTGGGGGGACATTGCTGCACGCCTTAGGGTTGGGATCGAAGGAAGCGGAAAAGTTTCTTGGGATCGCGATCCAATCGGAAAAAGATGTGATCCTAATTTTGACTCCCCGGGAGAATAAAGCGGCGATTATGGAGCAAATCGCTCATGAAGCCGGAATGCATACAGCTGGAAAGGGAATCTGCTTCTCATTACCTGTTAACACCGCTCTGGGGTTGGAACCCCGTCTTGAACTTGAGTAATAACCCATTGGTAGTGATGATATTTTGTCCCGGGTACTTATAAATGAAAAGCTCTTGGTTTTACGCCAAGAGCTTTTTTTGGAATATATTGCCGCCTACTATTGAATTGCATAATAAATCCTTGCTACGGGTGATCCTATAAAAGCTATTGCGGCGTAAAGAACCGTATAGACGTGTTTGCACTTAAATGTAAGTTGAACTTAATTAATATGTAATATAAAAGAAGGTAAAGATTGGCTACAATTGAGTTAGACGATTGCCACGAATGATTGATAGAAAGGGTGGATAAAGTGGTTAGGCAAAAAAAGTTAAAAATAACCGGGATGTCCTGTGCCTCTTGTGCGGCCGGGATCGAAAAGAGTCTTAATAGATTAGAAGGCGTACGGCAGGCATCCGTCAATTTAGCCCTTGAGCAGGCAACGGTCGAGTATGATGATCAGGCGGTAAAACCGGAAACGATTACTACAACAATCAAAAGGCTTGGATACGATATAATTGATGATCAAAATACTGAAACGGTGAAGCTCAACGTAAAAGGGATGACTTGTGCAGCCTGTTCGGCCAGGGTTGAAAAGAAGCTCAATCAGCTCCCGGGGGTGGAAAAGGCTGGGGTTAATCTGGCTACCGAGATCGCAACAGTCGAATACGACGGTTCGCAGGTCAAAGTAGCTGATCTGCTCAAAGCCGTGGAGGCCTTGGGCTATCAGGCGGTTCGGGCGGAGGAGATTAGTCGGGACCGGGAAAAGGAAGCACGGGAGAAGGAGACTAGGCGGTTAAGGAGAGAATTTATCATTTCCGCAGTAGTAAGTTCGCCGCTGATGTTGGCGATGTTCCTTAGTATGTTCGGGATCGATGTGCCGTTTTTACATAATGCCTATTTCCAGCTGATCATCGCCACCCCGATTCAGTTTATTATTGGTTCCCGCTTCTATAAAAACGCCTATTATGCGCTACGGGCGAAAAGTCCCAACATGGATGTGCTGATTGCCATGGGAACATCGGCTGCCTATTTTTTCAGCATTTATAATGGTTTTTTTGCCCCGGCCAAACCGGGAATAATGCAAGATTTATACTTTGAGGCCTCGGTGGTGATTATTACCCTGATTCTGCTGGGGAAATACCTGGAAGCTGTAGCCAAGGGTAAAACTTCGGAAGCCATCAAGAAACTCATGGGTTTACAGGCGAAAACAGCGCGGGTAATTAGGAATGGTGAAGAAGTAGATATTCCCATTGCGGAGGTGGAACCCGGAGCAGTGATTGTGGTGCGGCCGGGTGAAAAAGTTCCGGTGGACGGTAAGATCATCGAGGGGAACTCGGCACTGGACGAGTCGATGCTGACCGGCGAAAGCCTACCGGTGGAGAAAAAAGACGGTGATCTGGTGGTTGGGGCGACGATTAATAAATTCCGAACCTTTAAGTTTGAAGCCACGAAGGTTGGTAAGGATACGGTCTTAGCCCAGATCATCAAGATGGTGGAGGAGGCGCAAGGTTCCAAAGCCCCAATCCAGAAGATCGCGGACCAGGTTTCCGGAGTTTTCGTCCCGGTGGTGATTGGAATCGCCCTGCTGACCTTTGTTCTTTGGTACCTAGTGGCTGGTGATTTAACGTCAGCGATCGTCAGTGCCGTCTCTGTGTTGGTCATTGCCTGTCCGTGCGCTCTTGGTCTGGCCACGCCAACGGCGATCATGGTGGGGACCGGCAAAGGCGCAGAAAACGGGATTTTGATCAAGGGCGGCGAATATCTGGAAATGGCCTACAAATTAAACACGGTGGTATTAGATAAAACCGGGACGATTACCAAAGGTGAACCCGAAGTGACGGACAGCTTGACCTTGGGTGAGTTGGCACCTGATCAGATTTTGCGGTGGGCCGCGATTGCGGAGAAAAGATCGGAACATCCGTTAGGGGTTGCCATCTATGAAAAGGGGAAAAAAGAGTACGGTCAGCTTCCCGATGCGGATGAGTTTACGGCGATTCCGGGCCGAGGCGTTATGGCGGTGGTAGAGGGCAAAGGGATCTACCTTGGGACGCGCAAGTTGATGCTGGACCAAGAGATTGATCTTGGGACGACCGAAACCACCATTGCCGAGCTGGAGGATGCTGGAAAGACCGCCATGTTGATGGCGATTGCCCAAAAAGTAGAAGCGATCATCGCAGTAGCGGATACTGTGAAGGAAAACTCCGGGGCAGCCATTGCCGAACTCCAGCAGATGGGGATTGAAGTTTATATGATCACCGGTGATAACCGGAGAACGGCCGCCGCCATCGCCAAACAGGTCGGGATCACGAAGGTATTGGCTGAGGTGCTTCCGGAGCACAAAGCGG
>ENA-UOOR01003940-UOOR01003940.1-fermentation-metagenome-genome-assembly--contig:-NODE-3940-length-12326-cov-5.678347_pt1 | contig 12326 bp, 13 predicted proteins | sample MGYA00245780_ERZ724029 | MGnify/ENA primary metagenome ERZ724029 (study PRJEB28704, sample SAMN03018315) | fermentation metagenome | biome: anthropogenic terrestrial biome; feature: soil; material... | reverse complement strand
TCGTATTAAACTGAATATGATTCTTGCGAATAATTGGAAGTTTAAAAAGTTTATTCCACAAAAATCCTTGAATATCATTTGATGAAAGGACATTGCGGGTAGCTTCTTCTCTATTCCATAGAGTTAAAGCGTTAGCAGCTTTTCCAGATCTTTCCCGAGGTCCAACAAAATTTTTATCATATTCTAAATGAACACTACAAATTGATAGTTCACAGTCATTTTGCACTACATTATGCAATAATAGTTCAATCCACTCAGGTGCTACATAATCATCACTATCAGCAAATGCAACCCATTCTCCCTTTGCAATGGCAATGCCTGCATTACGGGCAGCGGAAACGCCCGCATTTTTTTGATGAATCACCTGAATGCGCAAATCTTTTTTTGCCCATTCGTCACACATTGCAGGACAGTTATCCGGAGAACCATCGTCAACCAGCAGGATTTCCAAATTGGCATAGGTCTGGTCAATAACACTCTGCACACATTTATTCAGGTATGGTTCCACTTTATAGACCGGGACTATAACACTGACTAAAGGATTCATATTCTTCATTTCTCCTATTCAAGCAGTAATTGTTCTAATTTTTTTGCAGCATTTTGAATATCATATCCTGCGGCCACAATCTCTGCCTGTCTATCCTTACGCGGGCATTCTTGTATTTTCTTTTCGATTGTGTCTGCCCACGCTTCCGGAGACTTTTCCAATGGTACAAATTGAATACAGTCCGTTATTGCAATTTCCTGTGTAATTGCCTGTGAGACAATACATGGTAAACCTGCTGCTTGTGCTTCAACTAAAACAACCGGTAATCCTTCAAATCTAGATGGCAACAAGAATGCGTCCATCGCCTGGTACAAGTCTGCCACATCGTTGCGGACCCCCAGAAATGACACGGATTCCTCCAAATGATTCTGCTGGACAAACATTTTACAGTCTGCTTCCAGCACACCAGTTCCAATCACCAAAAGTTTGCTGTTTGGATTCTTCTGGTGATAGGCTTCAAAAACTTTTAGCATAAAAACGGGATTTTTCTGATATTGTAGGCGACCAACAAATCCAATTACTGTTTCATCAAGAAGACCCAATTCATGACGAACTCGTTTCCGTTTAGTTAAGTCAAATCGAAATTTTTTAGTATCAATAGCATTGGGAATCACTCTATATTTTGAGCTATTCATAATATTTGGGGGATAAAACCATCTACCCGCCGCATTAGAGCATGCCCAGAAATCCGTTGAAATGGATGGTATCTGTTCCTTATTGATAGTGTGCAACATTCCTTGGACAAACCCTTTCATTCCTCGCTCCATATTTGAGGAACTGTGACTATGAACTATACGGCGTGGAATTCCATATTTTTTTGCAAGCTTTATGTCGTCTATATTATTAAGCATACATTTATTAGACCATATGCAATCATATTTTTTTGCATATTGGGAAAAAAATCTAGTAATATCCTTTTGAGATTGTATAGGGTTTTCACTTCGCGCATATCCATGGTAAACTGTACCACCGTGCTTTATAATTTCCTCTTGAAATGCACACTTTCTGTTATTGCACCAAAAATCAAAAGATAGCAATTCGGTATTTAGGTTCCTTATGTAGTTCATTATAAAAGTTTCCACACCGCCAATGTTTGGCGACATTCCAGTTACAAGTATCTTTTTCATGCTCTCTCCCAATGATTCAAACCAAGGATTAATAATTTGTTTGGTAAAGGGTCGTTCTTTTTTGATAAGGTAAAATGCATAAAATTAAAAGCGGAAACGTTGAAGACTCATGCCGCACCCAAGAACCAAAATCCGGCTCAAAGGTTGCCGACGCAATTGTATATCCTAAGAATAAACATAATGCGATAAATTGGCGTTTCTCCTGAATATTCCGAAGCCGCAGTAGTAAACTAATAATATAAGTTGTTACCATAATTTGATATACAATAAAAGGAGTATAAATAATTCCTTTAGTCAATAATTCAACCGGAAACATTATTCGAAAAATATTAATAATAAGATTCAAAAAATAAATTCCTACCCCACTGCCGCCTATCAAATTATTAATGATAGTAACAGCGTCCGGGTCATTTACACGATTGTCATTTACACTTCTGGCATTTACTAATTTAAGGTACATATTGGGCACTACAATTTGGGCAATTATTAAAAAGGCAGCAATACAAATGAGCAAAACAGCCAAAACTTCAAAAAGTGTATGTTTTTTTCGCATGGTACGAAAAATCAGGTAAATTAATAGTCCGAATCCCGCTATTAACATATAATAGGATTTAAAAAATATACTCGCCAAAAGCAGAGTGCACACACATAAAAACACTTTTACTCCAGACTTCTGAATTGGTGAAAGCAAAATCAAGTAAAGAACAAAAAAGAACAAAAACTGGATAATATCTTTGCTGATATTAAAAACATAAAGATTTAGCAGAGCAATACTACAAATTAAAAAAAAGAACTGTTTTCCATCTGGTGGATTCATCCTGCTTAACATAAAGAAGAGTATGAAATTTCCGACAACTGCGACAAAGAAACTCCACTCCATAAGCGTATCAAAATGCAAAAGGTTGATTGCTCGAAAAAAGTCAGCTGCTACTTTGTAAGAACCACCCCAAGATAAAAAAGTGTTGGGGTTAAGCACCATCGCAAGGATACGTCCACTGTCATAAAAATACTTATCAGGTAAAACCGTAAACTGAAAAATTTTTATCACTGCCGCAAAAGGAAACAAAAATAGCAAACAATTATTTTTGTAATTTATTCTTTGCCTGCAAATCGCTAAAGAACTCCTTACGGCCACTGGCGAGGTCCGCGTCATTGCAAAGCCTCCATATATGCATCAATATAAAAATCTTCCATGCACTTGGCTCTGGTTGGAATATCGAAACCAGCTTTCGCCACTTGCTGTGCATAACTTGCTCTATCTTGATTTAGATGTTCCTGCATGATTTGATTTGCCCAATCCTTTGCAGAGTCGTTCAAACTTAAAAACTTCAGTCGATTGGTCACTTTGGCTGCTTTAGGAATGCCTTCTAATGAAGCGAAACATGGTAAACCTGCTGCTTGTGCTTCAACTAAAACAACCGGTAATCCTTCAAATCTAGATGGCAACAAGAATGCGTCCATCGCCTGTAGATAATCATAAACATTCGATACAGAGCCGGTAAACATAACCACATCTTGTAAATGGAGTTTTTTTACCTGATAGCGAATTTTTTTCTCCAGTCCTCCACTACCAACTAATAACAAGATTGCATTTTTATCCCGCATGTGAATATGTTGAAAAACATCTAATAAGAATATATGATTTTTTTGTTTTGAAAAACGAGCAACGCAACCATAAATATTCTTTCCCTCTAAATGCAGTTGTGCCCGATACTGCTCACGGATTTTTTCGGAAAACGCAAACTTCGATACATCAATTGCATTAGGAATAATCTTTGCTGTCTCACCATAAAAATTCTTTCCAAAAAGCCACTCCCCTGCCTCTTGCGAGCAAGCAAATCGGTGCGTGACATAGGGATTTAGGTGGTGACGAAAATAATTTCGAAAAACGGTTTTTGTATTAATGCCTTTATAAACATTATGCGCATGTGCAATTCTAACCGGAACGCCCATTTCTGCTGCAATGCGTAGCGGAAAATAGCTGCGTTCTTCTAAATTAGAATGAATAATCTGATATTCCGGATGTTCTTTTAAAAATTCACGAAACTCTTTCTTATAGCGTGCAAAGTATTGTGGGTACATAGGGCACATGCGGTAAATTTTACCACCAAGTGATTGGATTTCATCTTCATAAGCACCTTTTTCCTGCCGGTTAACCAAAAAATCATACTGTACTTTTTTTCGGTCCATATTCCGCATATAGTTCATAATCATGGTTTCCGCACCGCCACGGTCCATAATCGTATCCAACACCAGTATTTTAACTGGTTTACTCATAATGAATCTCCTTCATTTCCAGCTTTGCTTTCTGATAAACCAAGTGATTACTCGGAATATCTGTTCTAATCAAACTATTTGCACCAATTATAACATTATCCCCAATTGACACGCCGCTTAAAATAACCGTGTTACTGCCTATCCAGCAGTTCCTTCCTATTATAATTGGCAATTCATGAAACCCTTGGTCTTTAATCAACTTATCCCTGTCTTTATAATTATGATTGTGGTCATAAATGCGAACATTTTCTCCAAAAATACAATTATCTCCAATAGTGATTTGTTTTCGACAATGCACTGCACAATCATTGTTAAAAAAGCAATTGTCTCCAATAATAATTCTTCCCTGATTTTCAACAGTTACATGAAAATGCGCTCGCATATGAAACTTTTTCCCATATTGAAATTCCTTTCCAAAGAGTAACTTATAAAACACTTTTATAAAAGCACCAATAAATCTGTAATAAACTTTTAAAAAGAGCATAAGTCATGCCCCTCCTTGACCAAATAGTTGTCTTGAATCGTATCTATCATTGGCTCCAGTGAAAAATGGTCCCGATAAAATTGAGTAATTTTTCCTTTTTCAATTGGATTGTTAAGCATATTTAAAACTGCGCGTGCGCCATCTTCCACATCGCCAACTTTAAATAGTTCTCCACTTTGCCCAGGCAACACAATTTCGTTATTTCCGACCGTATCCGTTGCGACAATCGGTACACCCGCGCGCAAAGCTTCCAGCAATGCATAAGGAAAACCTTCATATAAAGAAGTTAGCAAAAAAACATCAAAAGCCGGAATCAGTAGTTCAGCATCCTCGCAATATCCACACAAGTGTACATTTTTATCGAGTTGGTGTTCCTGTATGTATTTCTGCATCGGTTCAAAAAGCGGACCACTCCCGATATAAAGGAATTGTGTATTGGGGCACGATTGAATGACATTTTTCGCTATTTTTATAAATGTAAATGGATCTTTTTGCTCATTTAAACGAACTGTCGTACCAACTACCGGAACATCTATAGGCAGGTTCAGACATTTTCGCGCTTCGTCTTTGCTGGGCAGAGGAATATCTGGAACACCATTGTAAATGACCTGAAACTTTTCGGGCTTGTCCAGGCGATTCTCAAGTGCGCATTGCCTTTCTCCTTTTGACACGTTAAATGTCATAGTTGTTGCATGTCGGCTCATCCAGCGCTCAATCGCGACAAATACCGCTTTTTTGCTTGCTGAAAATTCCGGAGCCTGAAAAGAATAGGCGTGCGGTGTATAAAAAATTTTTTTAATATGCATCTGTTTTGCAGCTAACCTGCCCAACACACCGGCTTTTGAACTGTGACAATGTACTATATCCGGCTGCACCTCTCGGATGACGTTTTTTATTTCTTTTAATGCAGCGTAGTCTTGTTTTGGAGAAAGTTCACGCACAAGGTTATCGCTGCCAATCAACTGCGCTTCTTTTTCTAATGCTTGTATTTGTGCAAGGAAAGAGGCATCCGCGCGGCGTTTTCCATATAAAAGTGTAATAGTAAACTGCGACTTGTCTAAACCATTAATCAAGTCAACTACATGCCTGCGAACGCCGCCACCCATTGCTTCCACAATCAATAAAAGTTTCTTTTTCATAAATCTCTCCAACTTTTAGGGGGAGGTGAATCTATCCGTCTGTAAATTTTAACGAACTAACCCATACCCAAATTTTCACTACTAACTTATACTTTCATAAAGTCCATTACCAACAATCAAATAATCATATTTCACCATCAATACTCCCCCACCCCAGCAGAACCATTGAAACCGTTCTCAAAATGATTTTATAGTTTCTCCACAAACTGCGCTTCCGTATGTATGAATACTCCTGCTGCATCCACTCCCCCAAATTCAAAAAGCTCAGCCACTGCGCTGCCAAGAGCAGGGCGAGGTCGGGCTTTTACGTCCAGATGATGCAACTGCTCCGGCGTGTACTGCACCTCTTCAATAAAAAACTGGGGACGCGGGCCAACGATGGATAATACAATATCAAAAATTGCTTCACACATGAGTAGAAGCAGTGCCTTTTTTCAAACTATACCTTATAAAACCTGTGCAAAGTTCCACTCTTCTAAAGGTTCCTATGCTACGCTATCTCTGTGGTATGCCACAGCTTTATGAGATAATCCTGTTCCTTTTCAAAATGTATTTATGTTAGGGCTAAGATTCCACATTATATAAATAGAAAAAGCAAGCTGACAAAACGATATATCTACTCCAAAAGTATGATATCAACGGTTATGGTTAACAAATCTTTTTTAATAAGCTACTCCAGTTTTTTACAATTAACAGTACAGTTATATTATAGCAAATTACATTCCTAATAGCAAATTGATTTATCATTTTTTTACATAATCAATCATAGAGCAACCGGTTTTAGAGGGTCAGTGTTAAAATAGTGGACAAAGTGATAAGATAAAATGCAATAGAAAAAAGGAGCTTATCATGATGTCAGAAACACGCCGAAAATATGATGAAGAGTTCAAGAAGCGCGCGGTTCGGATGAGTTACAGCAGCGAACGAACAGTAACGCAAGTTGCTGAAAGTCTGGGAATCAGCAGCAACATGCTGTATCGGTGGAGAAAGAAATACACGTCGGATGGTGAAAAAAACAGAGATAGCACAGCAGCAGGATGAAGTGTGCCAGCTGCGTTTACAAAATGCTGAACTGGAAGAGGAAAACTACATATTAAAAAAAAGCGGCGGCCTTCTTCGTACAACACCAAAAGTAAATGCCATAATCTGCTATCGATTCATGGAAAAGCAGGATCGATATTCTAAAGCGAAGCGGGCCAAACAATTAGGCGTTTCCACATCAGGCTATTATGCCTGGCTTCAAATGCGCAGCATACGGCAGGAACAATATGAAGCACGTAAAGACAGGGTTATTTCTGCTTTTAAAGAGGGAGAGATCACCTATGGTGCGGAACGTATCTGTGAAGTCATCCGGCGCAGTGGACATTCTATTTCTTATTCTGTCGTAAAACAGATTATGGCTCAGGAAGGGCTGAAATCCTGTCATTTACAGCGCAGACGGCTTTCTCTTACAGACAGCTGGGATGCGCATTCTGACGAGTATCAAAATCTGACCAAAGGGTTCCAAATCAACAGGCCCTTTTAGGTTTTATCCAGTGATATCAGCTATATCCGCATCGGCGAAGAATTTGACTATCTGTGTCAGATCAGAGAAGTCTATACCAATGTTATTTTAGCAAGCTGTCAGGAAAAGCGGATGAAAAAGGAACTGGTTTTGCATACCCTGCATGCTGCTAAGGGGCGCTGGAATTTACCGACTGAAGTGATTTTTCACAGCGACCGCGGCAGTCAATACACGTCACAGGCCGTTAAAGAACAGATTTCCAGCTATAGTTGGAAGCAAAGTTTTTCACGACTCGGCACTCCGGGAGACAATGCCTGGAGTGAAAGCTTTTTCTCCATTCTCAAAAAGGAAATCATCCACTGGCGTTTCTATCCCACGAGAGAAGCTGCCCGCCAAGCTATATTTGAGTATATTGAGGCCTTTTACAACCGTCGCCGGGCTCAAAAGCGGCTGGGCTATCTTTCTCCCATTCAGTTCTTATCACAATGGACTCAGCAGAATCTCCAGTTTAGTGCTTATCATTTTGTGCAACTTTTATTTTTCAAACAGGCCCTAGGAATATAACATCCATAAAGAACTGACCCTATCGCTATACCATCAGAATCATTGATCATCTCTATAGTCGCTCATAGCGCCTTGGAGAGATTTAATATTTTATCAATCATTTTCTGCATTTACATTGAACCTCACTCACATTACAACTCTGGTCTCCGTTATTCGGTTTCATTCATCATCATTTTGTAGTGCTGGCTCTGGCCCATCACGTCAAAAATGATGCGGAACACCTCTCTGTACTGTTCACAGCTTATGCTCTCATCCACAAAGTGGAGCCCGTCGTTGAAGGAATCTGCTCGTTGAATATAGGAAAGCATCGCCTGCGCCAGATGGTATTTCGTATAATCCGGTACGCTGCCTTCAGCCTCTTCTGTTATTTGTTTTTTCACGGCACTAAGTACCGTTGTACTAAGCGTCTTGCTGTCATATCCGCAAAGTTGTAGAAAGTAGTATTCGAGAATTCTCCGGATGACGTTCATAAGCGGAATTGGAACGTCCAGTTTCTCATATTCACGCCATAGTGCCGCGTAGGAATTTTGAACCGGATTGTAATTTCTATCCTTCTCAGATATCTTCGTGGCTTCAATAACGCACTTTTCAACGGTAGATATGTTGTTTTTCTTATTTACTTTGAAGAAGTTCACATACCTATAATGGCTCACCTGGTTGTAAGTAATCTCTCTATGGAAGAAAGCGTTATGCGTCAGGATGAACAGTTGCTGTATGTACTTACCCTTATATTCATGACCTTCCAACCGGATGTTATTGCTGCAGACGCCGATCATCTCACGCACGAGAGCGCTGACGATAAAGAGAGCGCTGGAGTCCATGCTGGAAACCGGATCATCGATTACCACGATCTTGTCCTTGCCAGAATCCGTTTCTGACTGGCTTCCGCGTACCAAATGGTAGAAGTATAGGAACGCGATGAAGTTTCGTTCACCCTCGCTCAACTTATCGGCAACTTTGCCGTCTTCACGGATAACCTCATATGTCCCTTTGGTGCCAGCCTTCTCCCGGAGCCAGAATCCTTCGAACCCGGAATCTTTCAAATGGGCATTTATGCTATCGACAGTCGCTGCCGTGTTTATAACTTTCGCATTGAGCGTGTTAATCTCGGAAGTGAGCGCCTTATATTTTTCCCGTAGTTTCTTTACCTTTTTATCCAGAGTCTTTGTCTCAGACTCAATATCTGCCTTACTCTTCAGATAGGCTGCGACATTGTCCTTAAGAAGGAATGCGATCTCCTCCCAAACCATATTGAAGCATTCAAGCTGCTTATCATGTTTTGTAGCGACAATATCATTGTTTTCCTGAATCTGTTTGTTGATATCAATGATGAGACCGTCGATGTCAGTAACAATGACATCAGTATCCTTAAGGCTGATAATCTGACCCGGAGTCGCCCGTTTTTGTGCGATCAGCTGCTCATTCTCTGTAACAAGAGTCTTCAACTGTGCAATCAGCTTTTCGTATTCTGCAGTCTTCACTTTGGGAAACACATCGTTCAGATTATCTTTCAGGAGCGTGATCAGTGCCTGCATCTTCTCCGCATAAGCAGTCTCGAACACCTCCAGCGCGTCCAATGCCTTCTGATAACCCTCGTCAAAAGCCTCTGCTATATCCTTCTCGAAGTTGGCGGGCAGGTCTCCTTGGCAGAATGGACATTTCCCTTTGGAATGGCCTATGTAATCAGCATGGCCTTGCCTCACCCACTCGGTTGCATTGAGTGCTCTCATGAACTTTGCAAATTGTGTCTCGCTCCTGCTGGTGACTTCTTCTCCTAGATAGCTTGCTCCGGAAAGGTCATATTTGCCCACAAGATCAGCGGATGTCTTAAACAACGGATATTTCTGCGCATTCGGATCATAAGCAATATCGTATAGTTTCTGAATATCTTCCTTCTTGTGTTCAACAGCAGTGTACTTTCCGGACAAGACTTCGTCCGTGAACTGTAATTTCTTTTTCTTGCCGCCTTGAGTCTGTTCAAAGCTTCTCCTGATATCTTCTGCATTATTCCAGCAAGCGGTTTCAAAGGTATCTTTTAAAGGCGTGAGCTCACCGCTTTTCTTGTCGCGGTCTTCGACAGCCTGTTTGCCGTCTGTTATTAAGGTCTTCCTCTCTTCGGCCTTATCATCAATCTGCTGCCTTATGTTGGCATTTTTTTCGCTCAGGGTAAATACACCCTTGAGATCTCCATAATTAGCTAAATTGCGATTTATGAATTCCTGATTATAAACAAGAATTGTGTAATCAGCAGGATTGATACCTTTCTGCCATTCAAGGCACTCAGGCTTTCCGAACGCATTAGCAATCGTTGTCTTGCCGGCACCGTTTTTGCCAAAGAAAAAATTGATATATGTCGGCTCTACTGTCTCACCGTGAAACGTGGCAGCGTCAAGTTTTATCTTTTCAATTAAAGACGTCATCTTTTCTGTCATAGATATTCTCCTTCTGCCACATTATTACCATATGACATTTTAATTTGAAATCTTCCCGCCGCGCAGCCACGCGTCGACTTCCGAAATCCTGAATTTATATCGTTTGCCAGCTCGATAGAACGGCAGCTTGCCATCCTTGATCCAGTTTCTGACCGTATCAGCACTAACGCTCAGATGCCCAGCGATATCTTCAAGATTCACCCATTTTTCCGGTGTTGCTTCTGATGTGATGTTTTCTATTTCATTATCCATGATTATCCTCCATAACTTCAGTGTGAATCACCCATGCTAAACACCGGGATATGAACTCCGGCTTTAAAAAGCTCCTGTATCAGGTTGCATCTCTTGATAGACCAGTGAGTTCTGTTCATTTCATTAAATCTGTTGTCACCGACGAGCTCCAGCTCTTCGAGACGCTCGTTCAGACACTGCTGCGGAATATCTATCTTGTAGCCGCAGTAGTATACCTTTACATCGTTGTCGTAAACCTTGATGTCCGAAACGAACCCATATATCACTTTCTGATCTTCATCGGCTTTTCCGTAGTTCCGGTTTTCCGCCATAAAAAGCGATGGCATCGTTTTTATCCACTCTTTGTTCTCCGGCGTCAGCGGCGAGAACTTTTTCATTGTCTCTTCCGATATCAGGTGGGTTAGTGCTCTGTCGCGTGGAACCTTAAAATAAGGCTTGTCGAACTCCTCTGTGCCGATCACGAAGATGTTGTAATATTCCCGGTCAACCCTGACAGGCACATAGAAATTGCCGCCGAAGTATGGCATTACAGCCATCTGCTGCTGAACCGTCAGGTTAACAGTTCCGTAATTCGGTATTGTAACATTATTGTTTCCGGTCTGAACCACCTGCGGCTGCCCGGAGATTGTAAGCCCAGTCGTGGATATCACTTTTACTTTGTCACTCATCCGAGCCACCTCCTCGCTTGCCTATGGTAAGGTTTAACGTTCCGTAATTCGGAATAACCGCATTACCGCCTCCATTCTGCTGAATGAATAAGGGATTGTTGATTACCTGCTGCGAGGGTGGAGGAGTTTCGGATTTCTGTTCTTCTGTAGCAAAGCCAGCAGACCGGGGCTCTTCATCGCTATTATCGCGGACTTGTTCATCGGGTCCAGATAAAGAAGGCATATATACACTTATATGTGCAGTGATCCGTCTCCCCATATCACCTGAATACGTTCTCGAAGCACCGCCGTTCTCCGGACACCAACCGTCGTAGGTGTTCTTACCGACGGTATTGTCCTTCCGATACACAACCACATAATGCCAAACCCCGAGCAGAAATGCCGGGAAACAGACTTTTTGAAGGCCGCCAAGTGCGGCCTTCTTTATTTTGCCGCCGTCCTCACAAACGAAGAATTCATCATTGGGATTGATACTGTCGTCCTGCTGTATCAGGTCTATCAGAGCTTTTACCAACCGGACATCTTTTTTCACGCTGGTGCCTGTTTCAAGGAACTCGGATATAAATTTCAACATGGCCATGAGTGCATTCGGATATTCATTCTGGACACGCTTGTCAAAGGTCTCTATTTCCGGAGTATTACCAAACGGCAAATAATAGCCGGTTGATGTTTTACAGGATTTAAAATCGTTTGTCTTTCCTTTGAGGGCTCCTTCTTTAGGCTCCTGGTAGTCGGGATTGATAACTTTGATCAGCCCGATCAGGACTTCCGGATCAGAGAGGCCATCTCTCTCGCCTTTGTAATGCTGCCTTGCCTTGACGCGCTGCTTCAAAGCCTGAAGAACCAGGACGAAGAAGGTGCCTCCGCAAAGCCGTGGATTTTCATCTGCTATCACTGTTTTTCTCCCCAAATTGTCAAGTCGAACCTAAATGGCCTTACGAACTATAGCAGCCGACCTACCGAACGATTGAATAGCTTTTGTGAGAAATCACAGGGGCTATTTTTTTTCAGGAATCGACTCGGATGACAGGACCTGTGGTTCATGGTGATTCAAAGTAATTCCAACTAATTCCTATTATATCGAGATCATCTGAAAATATCAATTGCTTTCTATAGATAAGCGATTGACAAACTATGAATTTCCCTCTGCGATTGCTCACAAATCTGCAAATCACAGGAGGAAATTTAAATGAAAAAAGATGTAAACCACAAGACCTATTTTATTTATCTTCGTGATATCAAAGCAAAGGTACCTGTTACAAAAGAGCAGCACGACGCTTTTTATAAAGAATCGTCCCGCATCCGCAAGAAGGAGCAGTATCACCACCGCTG
>ENA-UOOR01003938-UOOR01003938.1-fermentation-metagenome-genome-assembly--contig:-NODE-3938-length-12336-cov-10.252097_pt1 | contig 12336 bp, 9 predicted proteins | sample MGYA00245780_ERZ724029 | MGnify/ENA primary metagenome ERZ724029 (study PRJEB28704, sample SAMN03018315) | fermentation metagenome | biome: anthropogenic terrestrial biome; feature: soil; material... | reverse complement strand
CCGGATGCTGACGGAGCTGATGGATTTTGACTGAAGAAAGGGGCAGCGCTTTGGATAAGGATGAAGAAAAAATGAAAAAGACGTCCGTGCCGAAAACGGGCGCGGACGGAACGGCCGGCCGGGCCGGGCCGAAAGCGGAGACGCCGCCGGCAAAGAAGCCGGCCGCCGGGGCCGCGCAGGCGGAGGAAGCGGCGCGGGCCGCAGAGCAGAAAGCCCCCGAAAAGGCCCCGCGGAAAGGCCGGGCGCCGGCGGAGGGGAAAAAGCCGGCCGAAGGGCAGGAGCCGCCGGCCGAAAAAACGCCCCCCGGGAAGAGCCGCGAAGACCTGCAGAAAGAGCTCGACGGCCTGCGCAAAAAGCTGGACGCCGCGCAGCGGGAGCTGGAGCACCAGAAAGACCTGTTGCTGCGGACGGCGGCGGAGTACGACAACTACCGCAAGCGGACCGCGAAGGAAAAGCAGAGCGCCTACGCCGACGCGACGTCGGAGGCGGTGCAGGCCTTCCTCCCGGTGGAGGATAACCTGGAGCGGGCGCTGGCGCAGAAGGAGTGCTCGGCGCAGGACCTGCGCAAGGGCATTGAGATGGTGCAGAAGCAGATGCGGGCCGCGCTCGGCAAGCTGGGCGTCACGGAGATGGGGAAGGAAGGCGAGCCTTTCGACCCGGCCGTGCACAGCGCCATCGCCCATGTGGAGGACAAGGGCTCCGGCGAAAACACCGTGACAAAAGTTTTTCAGAAGGGCTACAAAATCGGCGATAAAGTCGTGCGCCACGCGATGGTGCAGGTAGCCAACTGAAAAGTTGATTCATAGATTTGCCCGTAAAATAACGACTGTTACTTGGAGGTAATAGATATGGCGAACGTATCGAAGACAATCGGCATCGACCTGGGGACGACGAACTCCTGTGTGGCCGTGATAGAGGGCGGCAAGCCCGTCGTGATTCCGAACTCCGAGGGCGCGCGGACGACGCCGTCGGTCGTGGCGTTCTCCAAGACCGGCGAGCGCATGGTCGGCCAGGTCGCAAAGCGGCAGGCCATCACGAACCCGGACCGCACGATTTCTTCCATCAAGCGCAGGATGGGCTCCGACTATAAAGTGACCATCGACGGCAAGAGCTTCACGCCGCAGGAAATCTCCGCAATGATTCTGCAGAAGCTGAAGGCGGACGCCGAAGCCTACATCGGCTCGCCGGTGACCTCGGCCGTGATCACCGTGCCGGCCTACTTCACCGACGCGCAGCGCCAGGCGACCAAGGACGCCGGCAAAATCGCCGGGCTGGACGTCAAGCGCATCATCAACGAGCCGACGGCCGCGGCGCTTTCCTACGGCATCGACAAGGGCGAGGACCAGAAGGTCATGGTCTACGACCTGGGCGGCGGCACGTTCGACGTCTCCATCATCGAGATGGGCGACGGCGTGCAGGAAGTCCTCGCGACGGCCGGCAACAACCACCTGGGCGGCGACGATTTCGACAAGCGCGTGATGGACTGGATGATCTCCGAGTTCAAGAAGGCGAACGGCATCGACCTTTCCGGCGACAAAATGGCCATGCAGCGCCTGAAGGAAGCGGCCGAAAAGGCGAAGATAGAGCTTTCGAGCATGACCAGCACGCAGATTAACCTGCCGTTCATCACCGCGGACGCGAACGGCCCGAAGCACCTGGACATGACCCTCAGCCGCGCGAAGTTCGAGGAGCTGACCGCCGACCTGGTCGACAAGACCGTCGGCTCCGTCAAGCAGGCCCTTTCCGACGCGGAGCTGAGCTTCAACGACATCAGCAAAATCCTGATGGTCGGCGGCTCTTCGCGGATGCCCGCCGTGCAGGAAACCGTGAAGAAGCTCTCCGGCAAAGAGCCGTTCAAGGGCATCAACCCGGACGAGTGCGTGGCCATCGGCGCCGCGCTGCAGGCCGGCGTCCTCGGCGGCGAGGTCCAGGGCCTGCTGCTGCTGGACGTCACCCCGCTTTCGCTGGGCGTCGAGACGATGGGCGGCGTGATGACCAAAATCATCGACCGCAACACCACCATCCCGACCAAGAAGAGCCAGATTTTCTCGACGGCCGCGGACGGCCAGACGCAGGTGGAAATCAACGTGCTGCAGGGCGAGCGCGAGTTCGCCCGCGACAACAAGCAGCTCGGCGTGTTCCGCCTGGACGGCATCCCGCCGGCTCCGCGCGGCGTGCCGCAGATTGAGGTCGCGTTCGACATCGACGCCAACGGCATCGTGAACGTCTCGGCCAAGGACCTGGGCACCGGCAAGCAGCAGAAGATCACCATCACCTCCAGCTCCAACATGAGCAAGGAGGAGATCGACAAAGCCGTGAAGGAGGCCCAGAAGTACGAGAACGACGACAAGAAGCGCCGCGAGGAGGTCGACCGCAAGAACGAGGCCGAGAACCTGTGCTATTCCGTCGAGAAGCTGATAAAGGACAGCGGAAGCAAGATTTCGGACTCCGAGAAATCGGACCTGAACGCGAAGGTCTCCGCGCTGCGCGCGGCCGTTTCCGCCAACAACATGGACGACATCAAGTCCAAGAGCGACGAGCTGCAGAAGGCGATGTACGCGGTCAGCGAGAAGCTGTACAAGAACGCCGCGCCGAAAGGCCAGCCGGGCCAGCCGAACGCAGGCCCGTCGGCGGGTCCGGCGAACGGAAGTTCTTCTTCCGGGCCGAACGGCAACGTCTACAACGCGGAATACCACGACGTGGACGACGACAACAAGAAAAAATAGCGTTGAACCGCCCGCACAGTCTGCCGCGGAAGGCCCGGGGTTCAGTCGGCGGCGGGCCGGGCGTTTGATATAAAGCGCAGTTTCAGGGCAGCCCTGCGGCTGCCCTGCGCGCATTATCCGGGAGTGATTTTGCTTGGCTGAAAAAAAAGATTACTACGAGGTTCTGGGCGTGTCCAAGGACGCCACCGAGGCCGAGATTAAGAAAGCGTACCGGCGGCTTGCAAAAAAATACCACCCGGACCTGAATCCGGGCGACAAGGCCGCCGAGGCGAAATTCAAGGAAGTCAACGAAGCCTATGAGGTCCTCTCCAACAAGGATAAGCGGGCGCGCTACGACCAGTTCGGCCAGGCGGGGGTCGATCCCAACTTCGGCGGCGGCGCGGGCGGCAGCCCGTTCTCGGGGGACATCAACTTTGACGATATTTTCAACAGCGTGTTCAACGGTTTCGGCGGCTTCGGCGGGTTCGAGGGCTTCGGCGGCGCGCGCCGCCGCCAGCGCGCCAACGTGCCGCGCCACGGCAGCGACAGCGAAACGGCGGTCAGCATCAGCTTTGAGGAGGCCGCGAAGGGCTGCGTGAAAACGGTTTCCTACGACCAGATTGACATTTGCCCGGACTGCCGCGGGACCGGCGCGCGGAACGGCTCCACCCGCACGTGCCCGCAGTGCGGCGGCACGGGGCAGGTGCGGGTCAGCCAGCGCACGCCGTTCGGTCTGGTGCAGACGACGCGCACCTGCGACCGCTGCGGCGGGACCGGCCGCATCATCGACGAGCCGTGCCCCACCTGCGGCGGCAGGGGGCGCATCCGCCACAGAAGGACCATTGAGATCAACATCCCCGCCGGCATCGACAACGGCCAGGTGCTGAACGTGAGCGGCAAAGGGAATGCCGGCGAGAACGGCGGGCCGAGCGGCGACCTGCACGTTTCGGTCAGCGTGCGCCCGCACCCGATTTTCGAGCGCAAGGGCTTCGACATCTGGTGCGAGATGCCCATTACCTTCACGCAGGCGGCGCTCGGCGCCGAGGTGGTTGTGCCCACCATCGACGGCCGCGTGGAGTACGAGGTGCATCCGGGCACCCAGCCGGGCGACGTGTTCAAGCTGCGGGGCAGGGGCATCCAGCGCCTCGGCTCCAGGGGCCGGGGCGACCAGTACGTGCGCATGACCGTCGAGGTGCCGAAGAACCTCTCGCAGCGGCAGAAGGCCCTTCTGCGGGAATTCGAGAGCGAGGCCGAGGACAAGAACTACCAGAAGCGCCGCAACTTTTTTGGCAAAATCAAGGATATGTTCGGGGACTAAGGGCGTTTTTTCCCCCCGTGCGGGGCGGGCCGCAGCAGCAGCCGCGTCTCGCCGGGGTTGAGGGTCAGCAGCTTGGCGGCGATGCGCGGGTGCTTGAGGCGCTGGCGCACCATGTCGCGCAGGGCCTGCCCGCCGTTGTAGCCGTGGATGACCCGCACTTCGGTCACATCGGCCGGGACGTTCCAGAGCAGATGTTCGAGCCGCTGCTTCGCATCCTCCACCCTGAGGCCGTGAAGGTCCACCTCCAGCGTGCCGGGTTTTTTCGTCACATGCACGGCGCTCCCTCCTTTCTGTGGCTATTGTTCTTTTCCCCTATTATAGAGCGGAATCCCGGCGGGAATTTTCCCACCGGGATTTTTGCGTGCCCGCCGCGCGGCGGCGAGGTTGTTTCGGCCCTTTCCGATATGGTATAATACAAAAAGAACCGGGGGTGGCAGCATTGAAAATCCTGGACCTGCGGAACGTCTTCAGGAACTGTACCGACACGCTGATTGAAATCGGCGACCCGCTGATTTATTATGCGGAGGAAAAAATGGAGGAAGGGCACCCGAGCCTGTTCCTTTTGGAATACAACCGCGCGGCGCGGCGCGAGCGCATCGTCGCCAACTACATTCTGACCGACCCGGCCTTTGTCCCGCACTTTTTCAGCTTCCCCGACGACATCGTGATGGTGCTGGAATCCGGCGGCAGCGAGGCCTGGGTCCTTCGGGTGGACAAGCGCACGGGCCGGGAGAAAAGCATGGCCCGGCTGAACTTCATCGGCAGTTTTCTGGACTGCCGCGCGCTGGACGAGGACCACATGCTGTTCTACACCGGCCCGAACAACCGGCACCGGGCGCTTTTCAGCGAATACAGCAGGCTCACGGGCTTTTCGCGCGTCTGCTACCTGTACGACCTGGAGGAGGGGAAGTACTACTATGCGCGCGACCCGCGCGTCTGCGGGGCCGACGCCTCCCGCCTGCTGACCTGCGAGTGCGGCGGCGCCCTGCAGGTCCTGCTGCTGGAGCCGCACGGCAGCGAGGCGGAAAAAGAGAAGTGCTACCGCAACATGCGCTGGCTCGGCGACGGCGTGTGCGACCGGGTCTGGCTCTGCCCGCTGCTGGATTTCGTGGTGTCCGTCAAGACGGGCGAGCCGCGCGTCCCGCTGGAGCTGATTCTGAACGCCGGGACCGAGGGGCTGGTGCGCTATGCCGGCATGAACCGCGAGAACATCTATTTTCGCGCGCGGTACTTTCCGACGGGCGACCAGCGCCTGTGCGCCTACAACAGGGCGACGGGCAGAAAGAGCGTCGCGGCCCGCCTGACCCTCGGCAGGGGAGAGCGCCCCGCGCGGTTCAGCATCGACCCCGAGGGCGGGCGCGCCTACCGCATCGAGGAGCGGGACGACGACTGCGAGGTGACCGGCGTGCTGAACTCCGGCATCTCGGTGCGCTACCCGAAGGAGTTGGGCCGCTTCGTCACCTGCGTGGACGACCGCTACATCGTCGCAAAATACATCCTGAAGGACGACCGGGATTCGTTCGAGTTCAACTCCCTTTTCGACGGCGAGACCGGCTACCAGAAAAGCTACGAGTGCCACTGCGCCGTCCGCGGCGAAACCGTCGTCTTATATTAGGCAGGCCGAGCCGGCAGAGCCGGTCTCGGCCCGGCGCGGGGCGCGGCGAAAATTGCAGGCCCGCTTTGCCGGGACAGAATAAGACAGCTCCCGAAGTGTTTTGATGTGCTTCGGGAGCTGTCTTTGACGGTCCCGCCAGGCAAAGCTGACGGTTCGCTCTGTTCTGAACGGCGGGCCGTGCACGCGGATGCTGCCCGCCGCCGCTCAGCTGGTGGAAGAGGACGTGTCGGCGAACATCGAGGGGTCATAGGAGCTGATGGCGGCGTCGTTCAGGGTCACGCCGCTCAGGGCGTCCGCCTCTTTTGCGAGGCCGTCCGAGAACTCCTGCCACTTGTAGGCGGAGAGAATCTGCTTGCGGCCCGAATCGTCCTTCAGCTTTTCGTCCGCGTCCTTCTGGATGTCGTTCTTGACCAGCAGGTAATAGGCGTTGTCGTCCTTTACCTCCACGGTCTTGATTTCGCCGGTCTTCATGGCCTTGAGCGTCTTGACGAGCGTCTGCGGCATCGAGGTGTCGGTGGCGAGATCCGCGACCGTGGAGTTGAGCTGGTCGGAGCTGCTCTTCAGCACTTTTTTGAGGGCGTCGCCCGCCTGCTGCGGAGTCATTTTGCCGGCCTTCATCTGCGCGGCGTACCCGTCGAGGACCCCTTCGGCCTTTTTCTTGTCGGCCGCGCTGAACGCGGCCTTCATGCTGCCGTCGGCGTTGGTCGTGTAGAGCGGGTAGCGCAGATAGGAAAAGTTGGTGTACGTCTTGGCGTAGTAGCTCTTGAGGTCGGCGTCCGGGACCGCCTTGGCGCCGCCCTTGCCGTAGACGGCGTCGAAGACCTTGCTCTCTTTGTACGCGTTGTCGGCGTAGGCCATCTGGAAGGAGGACTTGGCGATTCCGTATTTCTGGAACGCGGAGGAGTAGCTGCTCCACGCCTGGTCGGTCATCTGGCCGGCCTGCTTTTTCTCGTCGGCGGTCAGCGAGAGCTTGAGGTCCTTCATCTTTTTGTCGATTACGAAGAATTCCTTGGTGTAGGTCAGGGCCTTTGCCCGGATCCAGGCGGAGGCGTCCTTGTTCTCGATTTTCTGGCCCAGCACGGCCTTGCTCTGGTCCGGCGCCTTCGACTGCGCCTGCGCGTAGGCGGCGTAGAGGTTGTAGATATAGGCGCCGATGGGGACGGTCAGGCTGTCGCTTTTCGCGGCCCAGCTCTTGTCGGCGCACCCCGCCGCGGAGGCGGCGAGCAGAACCGCCAGCGCGGCGGCGGTTATTTTTCCCGATAGCTTCATAGTTTTCACACACTCCGATTCTTCATACTGCGGACGGATTCTCCTGCCATTATACACTGTTTCGGGAGGGCTGTCCACGGCTTTGCTTTTTGGCGGCGGGCGGGGACGTCTTCTCCCCGCTCAAAAGGCCCAGGGTCTCCTCCAGCGCGGCGAGGGGCGTCTGCCCGGGCAGGAGCCTGACGCTGACGTAGGGCTTCGCGCCCGCGTTCAGCATCACGCGCCCCCGCATGGCGGCAATCAGCGCGCCCACGCGCTTCATGTCGAAGGCGTCGCGGTAGAGGAAGAGGGTGCTGTCCTGCTGGCGGATTTCGCGGATGCCGAGCTGCGACGCCCGGTTGCGCAGCAGCGCGACGCGCAGCAGGCCGTCCACGCTTTCGGGCGGGTCGCCGAAGCGGTCGATCAGCTCGTCGGTCACGTCCATGGCGTCCTCGCGGGTGCGCACGTCCGCGATGCGGCGGTAGATATCCAGCCGCTGGCTGAGGTCGGGGATGTAGCTTTCCGGGATATGGGCGGGCACCTGCACGTCCACCAGGCACTCTTCGCCGTACCCGCGCACCTTTTCGCCCTTGGCGTTTTTCACGGCGTCCGAAAGCAGGTGCAGGTACATGTCGTACCCCACGGCCTGCATGTGGCCGTGCTGCTCGCCGCCGAGGATGTTGCCCGCGCCGCGGATCTCCATGTCGCGCATGGCGATTTTGAAGCCGGAGCCGAACTCCGTGAACTGGCGGATGGCCGTCAGGCGCTTCTGGGCGACCTCCGAAAGGACCTTGTTGCGCTTGAAGGTCAGGTAGGCGTAGGCGCGCCGGCTGGAGCGCCCCACCCGCCCGCGGATCTGGTGCAGCTGCGCGAGGCCCATGCGGTCGGCGTTGTCGATGATGAGGGTGTTCACGTTCGGCACGTCGACGCCGGTCTCGATGATGGTGGTGCAGACCAGCACGTCGATTTCCTGCTCAATCAGGCGGCGCCAGACCTCCGAAAGCTGCTGCTCGCTCATTTTCCCGTGCCCGAAGCCGACCTTCGCCTCGGGGACCTTCTCGCGGACGCGCTCGGTCACGCGCTCGATGGTGGCGACGTCGTTGTGCAGGTAGTACACCTGCCCGCCGCGGCGGAGCTCCCGCCGGATGGCCTCGGCGAGCACGGCCTCGTCGTGCTCCAGCACATAGGTCTGCACGGGGTGGCGGTCGCGCGGCGCCTCCTCTATCACGCTCATGTCGCGGATGCCGGAAAGCGCCATGTTCAGCGTGCGCGGGATGGGCGTGGCCGAGAGCGTGAGCACGTCGACGCCCTTGTACTTTTTCTTGAGCCGCTCTTTCTGCGCGACGCCGAACCGCTGCTCCTCGTCCACGATGATGAGGCCGAGGTCGCGGAACTCCACGTCCTGCGAAATCAGGCGGTGCGTGCCGACGACCATGTCGATTTCGCCGCGCCGGAGCCTGCGGAGAATCTCCTGCTGCTCCTTCGGCGTGCGGAAGCGCGAGAGCAGCTCCACCCGGATGGGGAAGCCCTCCATGCGGCGGGTGATGGTCTGGTAGTGCTGCCACGCGAGGATGGTCGTGGGCACCAGCATCGCGCACTGTTTGGAGTCCGTCACGCACTTGAACGCCGCGCGCAGGGCGACCTCCGTCTTCCCGAACCCGACGTCGCCGCACAGCAGGCGGTCCATCGGCGCCGGCTTTTCCATATCCGCCTTGATTTCGCCGATGCAGCGGAGCTGGTCCTCCGTCTCCTCAAACTCGAAGCGCGACTCGAAATCGCGCTGCCAGTCGCTGTCCGGCGGAAAGGCGTGTCCCTTCGCCTGCATGCGCTCGGCGTAGAGCTGGATCAGATCCTTCGCGATGTCCTTGACGGCGCTGCGGACCCGCGCCTTGGTCTTCTGCCAGTCCGTGCCGCCCAGCCGGCTCAGCCGCACGGAGGCGTCCTCCCGCGGGCCGATGTATTTCGAGACCATGTCCAGCTGCGTGACGGGCACGTAGAGCACGTCGCCGCGCGCGTACCGCACCTTGATGTAGTCCTTCGCCACGCCGTGCACGTCGATTTTGCGGACGCCCTCGAACACGCCGATGCCGTGCGTCGCGTGGACGATGTAGTCGCCCGGCGCGAGGTCGGAGATGTCGGTGATCTCCTGCCCGCGGCGGGGGCGCTTCGCCTTTCTGGCCCGGGGGGCGGCGACGCGCCCGCGGGTAATCAGCCCGAAGCACGCGCCGGGGTACTCCAACCCGGCGGAGAGGGAGCCGCCGGTCACGACGACCTCGCCCCGCTCGATTTTCTCCGGGCTTTCGACATCGGCGGCGTCGATGCCGCGGGCGCGCAGGTCGGCCGCCACGGTCTTCGCGGCGCGCGCATTGCCGGCGAGGACGGCGCAGGCCCACTTGTTCTGCAGCATCTCCTTCAGGTCGTCGGTCAGCTGGTCGAGGCTGCCGCCCCACACGGAGCGCTGGCGCACCGTCAGGTTCAGCAGGGTGCGCACCGGCGTGTCGTACCCGCCGTGGACGAAGGTGTCGAGGTACACCGCGCCGGCCTTTTCAAACTGCGAGAGGGCAAAGGCCCAGTCGCGGCTGTAGGTGTCGAGCGTGTGGCAGAGCGTGCCGTCGGCGAGGTAGTCCTTCAGGTCCTCGCCCCACTGCCAGAGCGCGCTGCGGACCTTCTCGCGCTGCCGGACCGGCTCGCTGACGAAGAGCAGCATGTCGTCCTGCAGGTAGTCGAACAGCGTGGCGGTCCTGCCGCCGTACAGCAGCGGCAGGTATTTGTCGGCGCAGCCCAGCGGCAGGCCGCCCTCCAGCTTTTCGGCCTCGCGGCCGAGCACGGCCCGCGCCGCGGGGGCGGCTTTGCCGCGCAGCTCGGCGGCCAGGCGGCGGATTTTTGCGGCGAGGCCGGCGGGGTCCGCAATCAGCGCCTCCTGCGCGGGGGCGACGGTCACGGCGGGCGCGGATTCGGTGCGCCTCTGCGTGAGGGGGTCGAAGAACGAGAGGGTGTCGATTTCGTCCCCGAAAAACTCCGCCCGCACGGGCGAAGAGAGGCCGGGCGGGAAGAAGTCGAGGATGCCGCCGCGGTGCGAGTACTGCCCCGGCCCCTCAATCTGCGCGGCCGGTTCGTAGCCGCAGGCGGCCAGCAGGTCCAGCAGACGCCGCATCGGCACGGCCGCGCCCGGCTTCAGCGTGACGGTGCGCCTGCGCAGCTCCGCGGGGGGAAGGGTGTACTGCAGCGCGGCGTCGATGCAGCAGACCACCGCGCAGTGCCCGCCGCCCTGCAGGGCGGTCAGCGCCCGCAGGCGCTGGTGTTCGTATTCGTGCGAGCTGCCCTCGGTGTCGCGCAAGGTGAAATCCCGCAGCGGGTAGAACAGCGCGGGCAGCCCCATGGCGCCGAGGTCGGCGCACAGGCGGTTCGCCTCCGGCTCGTCCCCGGCGACGACAAAAGCCCTGCGCCCCAGCAGGGAGCAGAGCGAATAGATGATGTTGGCCTTGTGGACGCCGGTCACGCCGGTGACGGCGGCGGGCAGGGCCCGGCTCTGCACGGCGGTCTTCAGGGCGCCGAACTCCTTCAGCCCGCCGATGGCTTCGGTCAGAAATTTCATGGGCATCTCCTGTTTTTCGGTTTCGTTCCGCCCGGCCGCGGCCTATCCGTTGAAGCGGTTCATCGCCTCGCCGGCCCGGCCCTGCACCATCAGCTCGAGGGCCTCGGCCGCGTGCTCCACCGCCTGGCTGAAAAGCCGGAACTCCTCTTCGGAAAAGCGCGAGAGGACCCAGTCCGCGAGGTCCCACCGGCGGTCGGGCCGGTCGCCGACGCCCAGCCGGATGCGGGGGAACGTGTCCTTCCCGGTCAGGTAAATGATGTTCTTCATCCCGTTGTGGCCGCCGTCGCTGCCCTTCAGGCGGATGCGCAGCCTGCCGGGCGGGAACGAGATGTCGTCGTAGAGCACGATGACCCGCTCGGGCGGCAGCTTGTAGAAGCCCATGGCCTCCGTCACGCTCTGGCCGCTCAGGTTCATATAGGTGCCGGGCTTTAAAAGCAGCACCTTCTGCCCGCCTATCACGGCGCCCCCGCACAGGCCCTTGAATTTGAGGCGGCCGATTTCCGCGCCCGCCTTCTGCGCGATGTAATCCAGCGCCATGAAGCCCGCGTTGTGGCGGGTGCCCGCGTATTTTTCCCCCGGGTTGCCGAGGCCCGCGACCAGAAACCGCACCGGCCCGGCGGGCTCTTTCCTTTTCGACAGCAAGCGACCGAACATCCCAAAACCTCCGCTGTTTGTTTTGCCGCCCGCGGCGGCATACGACGGGAGGGCGGGATGGATGCCCACCCCGCCCGGACGAATCTCCCGTGTCTTTTCGGCCCGGCCGCCTTCAGTTGAACAGCGGCGAAACGGGCTTGTCTTTGTAAATCCGCTCGATCGCCTCCGCAAACAGCGGCGCGACCGGCAGAATCGTCATGTTGGACAGCCGCTTTTCGGGGGGCAGGGGGATGGTGTCGAGCAGCACCAGCTTCTGGATGGGACTGCTCGAGATCCGCTCGATGGCCGGCCCGGAGAGCACGGCGTGGGTCGCGCAGGCGATCACTTCGGCCGCGCCGTTTTCCATCACCGCGCGCGCCGCGTTGCAGAGCGTGCCGGCGGTGTCGATGATGTCGTCCACGAGGATGACCTTTTTGCCCTTCACGTCGCCGACCACGTGCATCACTTCGGAGACATTGGGCTTCGGGCGGCGCTTGTCCACAATGGCCAGCGGGCAGCCGATGCGCTCCGCGAAGCTGCGCGCCCGCGTGACGGAGCCGAGGTCCGGCGAGACGGCCACGTACTCGTCGCCGTGCCCGCTAATCTGCTTCTTGATATAGGAGGCGAGCACCGGCACGCCGAGCAGGTGGTCGACCGGGATGTTGAAAAAGCCCTGAATCTGGGAGGCGTGCAGGTCCATGGTCAGGACCCGGTTCGCGCCCGCCGCGGTCAGCAGGTCGGCGACCAGCTTGGCGGTGATGGGGTCGTGCGCCTTGGCCTTGCGGTCCTGCCGCGCATAGCCGAAGTACGGGATCACGGCCGTGATCCTTGCGGCGGACGCGCGCTTCATCGCGTCCATCATGATGAGCAGCTCCATCAGGTTCTTGTTGACGGGCGCGCAGGTGGACTGCACGATGAAGCAGTCGGAGCCGCGCACGGATTCGTAGAGCGAGACCGAGATTTCGCCGTCGCTGAAGGTCCCCACCTTGCTTTTCCCGATGGGGAGGTTCAGGCACTTTGCGATCTGCGCAGCCGTCTCGGGGCTTGCGTTTGCGGCGAAAATTTTGATGTCCTTGCCGTGAAAACTCATATTCTTTTTTAATCCCCCTAAATTTTAGGTGCGGCGTTTCGGGCGCCGCACGGCCCCCGGCGAACGGCGGGGGCCTCCGGCTGACGACAAAGTCGCGCAACCGCAAAATTGCGTTGCAATTTTGCTTTCAAGTGG
>ENA-UOOR01003936-UOOR01003936.1-fermentation-metagenome-genome-assembly--contig:-NODE-3936-length-12341-cov-9.624613_pt1 | contig 12341 bp, 10 predicted proteins | sample MGYA00245780_ERZ724029 | MGnify/ENA primary metagenome ERZ724029 (study PRJEB28704, sample SAMN03018315) | fermentation metagenome | biome: anthropogenic terrestrial biome; feature: soil; material... | reverse complement strand
ACGGATTCAGATTGGTCTGGAACAGATTTGTCAGGTTTGTAATACTCCAATGTCCTGAAAATAGCAGAAGTATACCTGTAATTAAGGTTGTACCTATGTTAGCAAAAAGGCATGTTGCCTGCGCCTTTACAAGAAACTGAATATCCTGCATACTCATAATGAATACTAGCACCAGAATGAAAACACCAATCAGCATAATGTTCTGGAAAGTTAATCCCAAACCGAATGTACGGCTGATGAAAGTAGCAACAGCCATAACAACAGCAGGTGGAACTGAAATCCATGCAGCCATAATCAGCCAAGATGATAAAAAGCCGATATGTTTGTTGAAACCAACCGTATTGTAAATCAATTCACCTCCGGCTGTATGAAACATTGGAGACAACTCACTATACACAAGTGCAATTGGTAGAATTGCAAGTGTCATAAGACCGAACGCTAAGAATGTACCGGCACCACAGTATGTGAAAAATACAGAGTCCCAATAACTTACATAAGTAAAAATAGAACCTGTCGCTACTGTATAAACGAAAATCAATGCCAGACTTTTTTGTAATCCTTTTTCTTTTTTTTCATTAGTAGACATATTTTCTACCGCCCTTTCGTCTTCTAGTTAATACTTCAGATACTTTAATCCTTTTATTATCCCTAATCAAGTTAAGAATTTAACAATATTTTGACAATGTTTTTGTTAATTATATATAATTTAAGGCATACATATTTGTATAAAAAGTACATAAAATAAGCAACGATAAGGAAGAAGATTTATGCAGGAATACCACTTACAATTCCAACTAGGTTAGAAACTTAACAATGTTTAAATACAATTTTTACGAATTTTACATAATTTAGGGTAGGCGTATTTGTTTAAACTATACATAAAATAGGTAGTATATTAGCTTGTGCCAGCTAAGCCATCTGTTTTTATAACTTTACAAGATAAAGTTATGGGAAATGGATGACTTTTTACATTTTTGAAATAAAATTGCGTATGAAGCCGAAGGTTGCAAGGAATCTAATTAATTCTTGACCTTTTTTATGAAAACGAGTAAAATCGAGTTAATAAATGCAAAGATAGGAATATTATTACCAAAAAAGAAAAATTAATGTTGCAGTTCAGCCTGTGACAAATTAATTAACTTGCATAGGAGGTAAATTGTGGACGGAAATATATTATCCGGTGGAATAGAAGTCTTACAGACTATAAAAGGGAAAGTTATAGAATTAAATAGTAACAAAGAAAAGAAAGAAAGCCTCCTGGCGGCAGAATCAAAACTGGAAAAAGAAATTCAAAGTAAGGAAAAAGCCTTAACAGATGAGATTGTTTCCACTACAAAAAAACGGAAAGAAGAGATTGAATCTACATTTAATTCTCAGATAGATAACCTTCGTTCCAGAGTGAAAAAAATTCGCGGTAAAAAAGAGAAATCAAAAAGTGCAAAAGTAAAAGAGCGAATTGCGCTGGAGACTGCTGATTTACGTGAAGAGAAAAAGCAGATGGTACGGGAAACGAAAAGTATATTTAAACAAGATAAAATCCCTTCCTTCTATAACTCCAGATTATTTTATGCACTTTACTTGCCAAAAGGAATAGGAGATTTCTTTATTATATTATTGACTCTTTTAATCATTTTATTGGGAATACCAAGCTTGATTTATTTTGTCATACTTCCAGTAGAAAAGCTGGTATACCTGCTTATTATATATGTTCTTAGTGTTATTCTATTTGGTGTGCCTTATATGCTTATTGAAAATAATATTAAAGATAAGCATATAGAGGCAATACGAAAAGTAAGATTAATACGTAGTAATATAACAGCGAATAAGAAGCAGCAGAATAAAATAAAAAAGAAAATACTAAAGGATAAAGATGAAAGTAAATATGATTTAGATAAATTTAATAATGAATTACAAGAGCTGGAGGAGGAAATTAACTCTATTACAGAGAAAAAGCAAGATGCCCTAACGTTATTTGAAAATACAACTCGATTTGTTATTGGAGAAGAGATTAAGTTAAGATACGCAGAAGAAATCAAAGCTCTTAAGGATGAATATGATAATACCTATAACGAAATCAGAATGTTAGAAGAAAATATTAAGAATCTGATCATGGAAATATCCAGTAATTATGAGGTTTACTTAGGTAAGGAATTTATGTCCATAGAAAAACTGGATATGCTTGCTGATGTAATGTCAGATAATGGCCTGTCTACCATATCAGAAGCAATAAAGCTTTATACCCAAAACGAAAGTAAATAAATTAAAAATTAGAGGCTGTTGCAACAGTTATTGCCATGAAAGTGTTGTCATTCAAACTGGCATTTTTATTTTGCAAAAGCCTCATTTTATTTAATTACCTTTGATTAAGTTTATAAAAACAATAATTAATACCCTTACAGATATAATCTGCTAAAATCATAACAATATTAAGACGTGTTGTCTGCAGCAGCATATGATCCAACATTCCGGAGAAATTAACGATACCGGTAATAAAGATATCACCTACCGGAGGCAAATTCTTATCCACTCCGGCTCCGGGTAATAATGGACCTTCTCCTACTGTTATATAGCCTATGTGTGCAGACTTTCCTAAGGAGGCATCAATAGCAATCACCAGAGCATTACGATGATACTGGTTAATATGGTCCATAGTATCGTGTAGATTTTTTGCGTGAACAGGTTTTTCTAAAGTCCCGTATAAAATTATATTAGATTTTTGCAGCTTTTCTAATTTATATCCAACAATAGGTCCTAAGCAATCGCCGGTTGCACGGTCTGAACCAATACATAAGAATACAACCTGTCTCTTTTTATTAATATTTTTCTGTATTAAATCAAATAGAACATTACTAAAATCATACACAGAATAACGATCTTTCGTATTAAAATAATATAACTTCTTATCAATCTCTAACTCTTTATTCATTAAGCCCTCCAATAAACCTGTACTAATACATCCATATTCTGTAATATTCAAAGTATTACCCCTAATATTCAAAATAGTCTGATTTTTGATTAGAAAGTTCAGGTCAAAATTCACCAAAAAGAGAAAAAATTCTATTTATATTTACTGAAATAAGAAGGAAATATAGTAGAATCAATAGAACCAAGACGAATAAAGAAATATGAAAATTATAATATCAGAAAACCAAGTGTACTATTGTGACATAATTATTACTCAGCCTATGTTACGATTACAGATAAAATATGAAAGCTTTGTCTTATTAGTAAAAGATAAACTTTTATTAGAAAAATCTTAGGGCGTAAAGTTTAGGAGGGAAATAACGAATGGACGCTGGGCATAATAATACATATGGTGGGAAAAAAACTGATGACGCGATGTATGGTGGAACCTATAAATTACCTAAGAACATAAGACAGATTGGGAGCATCCCAACTCATAATAAAATCATTTATGTAGAAGACTATGTGATGACCTTTATGAAACAAATGGGCCAAAGGGAACCGGCTAGCTGCAACATAGCAGTTTTACTCGGTTATTTTGTACGTACAGAAGAAAGAAAACATATATTTATTAAAGGTGCTGTAGAAATGGAACATACAGACTTTAGTAATGGAATTACCTTTACCGATGAAAGTTGGACAAGTATTTACGAGAACATAAAAAAGTATTTTACCGATATTGAGATAGTTGGCTGGGCGTTGACCGGTTCTGGTTTTTACTTAGATAGTGAGGAAACTCTTCGTAAGGTTCACATGGAAAACTTTAATGGACCTGATAAAGCACTATTAAAAATTGATTCTTTAGAAAAAGAAGAATTCTTCTACCTGTTTGAGAATAATCAATTGGTAAAGCAATCTGGCTATTATATATATTATGAAAAAAATGAAGAAATGCAGAACTACATGATAGATTTAAAAAATGTAGTTAGTGAAGAAATCAATAATCAAGATCAGACTACCAGAAAAATCAGAAATGTGATACAAGAAAAAAATGAGCTTAAACAATTGAAGGTAGATGATAAAAGTGTAGTACGGCTATTATATGGAGCCAGTACTCTGCTTGCAATTATTGTTCTGGTAATAGCAGGAACTATGCTAAATAATTATAAAAAGATGAGGGATATGGAAGCGGCCCTTTACGCTATATCAGAAAACTTAAACAAAAATGAGAATGGTAAAGAAAGCGTAAATCATGGAAATTCTAATGACGCTCAAGAAGTATCTAATTTGGGCTCTAAAGGGAAAGATGAGCAAAAACAAATGAATATGGATGAAACACTGGAAGCTGACAAGAAGGTAGAAACATCGAAAACAGGGTCAACAGGCTCCCAATCGGATACAGTAGAAGTTGAAACCATACCCGGTGATATAGCAGCCGATAAGAAAGAGCAAGGTCAAGGAGGGAATACGGAAGAAAAGCTAAATGATGCTTATGAAAGTGCTGCTAACAAGGACGGGGAGCAAAAAGGTCAAGAACAAAAAGGTCAAGAACAAAAAAATCAAGAGCCAAAAGGTCAGGAGCAAAAAAATCAAGAGCCAAGAGACCAAAAGCAAGAAAATCAAGGGCAAGGTAAGATGGAACCAACTCCACAACCTACTAAGGAACCAACCCCGACACCTACCAAGGAACCGGCAAAAGAGAAACCTAAGGAAACAAAAGAAACTGCAAAAGAAATTAAATACTATGTGGTAAAACAAGGAGATTCTTTGGCAGGTATTAGTTATAAGCTTTATAATTCTGCTAATTACATCTCTAAGATAAAAGATTTAAATGGAATAGAAGATGAGAATAAAATATATACGGGGCAAAAATTAATAGTGCCATAAATTAATAGTATCAAAAACTAATAGTGTCATAAATCAATAATGCCATAAATTAATAGTACCACAAATATTCTTGCAAAAAGTCCTTAATTTATCATATGTCATCCTGAGCCAACGGCGAAGAATCTCAGAAAACATAGATTATTTAGATTCTTCGCCTAGTTCAGCCATGTTGAATTATAAGCTCGGAGAATTATAATGCTAAATAGCACTACAATGAATGAAGGGGATTCTTCGCTACGCTCAGAATGACATACTTTAATAGGAGTGACATGCTTTCAACGAAATGACATACTTTCATAGGAATGACACACTTTCATAGGAATGACATTTTTGCAACAGCCCCAGAGACTTGCCTACAGGAAGAGCTTTCCTAAAAGCAAAACTTTCCTATAGGCAAAACTTTCCTACAGGTAAAACTTTCCTGCAGGTAAAACTTTCCTACAGGTAAAACTTTCCTACAGGCAAGTAGGAATATCCTCTTTGTCCAGATACAGGTATGACGTTTGAAATTATTTGTACCATAAAGTGAAAAACTGTGGTATTTTATTCCCCACCAGGATTCATCTTACTGCAAATATTCAAATTATCATACCTGTTTTTTATCAAGAAAATAAGTACTATTTCCTAATTAGAAAAAAGATAGTGATATCATAACCAAAATAAGTTATAATTAGACAAGGAATAAAGGCAGAACTATATTGAACAGTCTACATATGTAAATGGGTTTGGGGATAGAGCCTGAAAAATAAATATAAGAGGTAGAAATCATGGCAATTAAGTTTAATAAGAGGCAGTTAGGGAGCTATGAAATAAAAGTGCAAAAGAAAAAGCATGTAAAAATATTTATTACTGTACTTTTAATACTGTTAGGCATTGCAATAGCTATAATTGCATTGAAATTTGTTTTACAAAAGAGTTATTCCGGTTATCAGGTAATCAATACAACGAAAAGAGAAGACAGTACTTCGGCTAAGTATATAAGTTATCAAGGTGGAGCATTAAGATACAGTAGAGATGGAGCCATGGCAATGGATGCTGCTGGCAATATGCTTTGGAATGGTACTTATCAAATGAAGGATCCTATTGTAGATATTTCGGAGAAGTTTGTAGCTATTGCTGATCGAGGATATAAAACAGTTGAAATATTCAATGAGCAAGGTGATGTAAACACTGTGGAAGTACTAAAACCTATTATAGATGTTAAAGTTGCTAATCAAGGTGTAATTGCAGTCCTAATGGAAGGAAAGGAAACTAATTACATTTATGTTTATGATAAAGAAGGCAATGAGCTGGTACGAAATAGAACTGTAGCTTCAAAAGATGGTTTCCCTATTGATATAGCTTTATCGGGGGATGGAAGAAAATTGGTGACTAGTTACATAGCTATTAATAGTGGAGAAGTGCAAAGTAAATTAACTTTTTATAACTATGGAAAGGTTGGCCAGAACTATGAAGATAGAACCGTGGGAGCCTTTGACTGCGGGAAAACAATGATAGCAAATCTGGAGTTCCTGGATAATGATACAGTATGTGCTTTTGGAGATGATAAGTTTAGTATATATTCCATGCAAGAAATACCTAAATTAGTCCATGAAGAAAAGATAACCTCAGAAATAAGGAGTATATTTTTTAATAATCAATATATAGGCCTTGTACTTAACAATCCGGGGGGTGAACAACAATACAAAGTATTGCTTTACGATTTAAAGGGTAAAAAAGTTTTAGACAAAAATATGAACTTTAATTATGAAAACATTTATTTATCTGGCAATCATATTATTATGTATACTAATTTAGAATGGGTTATATGGGATACGAATGGAAACGAAATATTAAGATATACTTTTGATAAGAACGTAAGTTACATATTACCAGGTACTAGTGAACGTAAATTCATAATCATAAATGACCTGAAGATGCAGGAAATTGAGCTGGAAGGATAACAAAACTTTAAAAACATAGGGAGGATAGATAATGAATTGGTTAGAAATTTTAGTGATTGTAATCTTAGCCGGATATACCCTTAATGGAAGAAGACGTGGATTTATTAAGACGGTATTCACACTATTTTCTACAATTATAATTTTACTTTTCACTATGTGGATTAGCCCTATGGTGAATAAAGAAATTCAAAAAAATGATAAGATTATGAGCTTTGTTAATAGTAAAGTAGAGAAGGGGGTTGATTTTAGCAAAAAAAATGATAAAACCTCTGAGCAGATGAAGTCTATAGATAAACTTTTTCTACCTAAATCTATAAAAGATACATTAAAGGAAAACAATACAGGTGATGTCTATAAAGCAATGGCAGCAGACAGCTTCAATGAATATATAACAGGGTCTATTTCAAGAATTATAATAAACGCAGCAGTATTTACTCTTGTAATGCTTATTGTTACCATAATACTTGGAATTATCTGCAGAACATTGGATGTAATAAGCAAACTTCCTATAATTAATGGACTAAATAAAACAGCAGGTTTATTAGTAGGATTTATACATGGAATTATAATTGTCTGGATTGGATTTATTATTCTTACCATGTTTAGTAGTACAAGCATAGGTAAAACCATGTTCCTTTTAATTAATGAAAGCCAACCCTTAACAATGCTTTACAACAATAATTTATTATTAAAATACATTACTGATATAGGTAAAATACTTTTCTAAGGTAAAATATTTTTCTAAGGTAAAATACTTTTCTAAGGTAAAATACTTTTCTAAGCTAAAATACTTTTCTAAGGCAAAAGGGAGTTCCGAAATAGACGGGATATTTAGTTTCGGGACCTCTATTTTTCATGAATGATTTTAAAAAAGTAGTAAAAGACAAAATACTTTTATTGAAATTTAATCAATCATGTAGTATACTAGAATGTATGTTAGAACGGATTAAATTACCCCATATATTTTAAGCAATTGCAGTAATACGGGGCTTGTAATAGCAGTTTTATTAACCTATAGTATTTGATATTTTATTAGAAGCTGCTCAATATGCCTTCTTGCAATAGCACTTTATTAACCTATAGTCAAGTATATGAAAAGGAGAATTAAGAATGAATGAAGTATTACAACAAATTAAAAAAATTGGTATTGTTCCAGTAGTAAAATTAGACAGAGCTGAAGATGCAGCACCATTAGCACAAGCACTATGTGATGGAGGTTTACCATGCGCAGAAGTTACATTTAGAACAGATGCAGCAGAAGAAGCTATCCGTATTATGACAACTAAGTTCCCCAATATGTTAGTTGGTGCAGGTACGGTATTAAATACGGATCAAGTGGACAGAGCAATCAATGCCGGTGCAAAATTCATTGTAAGCCCAGGATTAAATCCTAAAACAGTAAAGTATTGTCAGGAAAAAAATGTTCCAATTACTCCCGGTACAGCAAATCCAAGTGATTTGGAAACTGCTATTGAATTAGGATTAGACGTTGTTAAATTTTTCCCGGCTGAAGCAGCAGGTGGTTTAAATATGATTAAATCCATGGCAGGCCCATTTGTTAATATGCAATTTATGCCTACTGGCGGAATCAATGCAAAAAATCTTACAACTTATTTAGATTTTAATAAGATTATAGCTTGTGGCGGTAGCTGGATGGTGAAAGATGATTTAATCAAGGCTGGTGAATTCGATAAAATCAGAGACTTAACAAGAGAGGCTGTTACAAGTATGTTAGGTTTTGAACTGCGTCATGTTGGAATTAATGCAACGGATGAGAATGAAGCGGATACTGTAGCAAACTCCTTTGAAAAGTTATTTGGATTTACAAAAAATGTTGGAAATAGTTCCATCTTTGCAGGAGCAGGAATTGAAGTTATGAAGAATCCTTACTTAGGTAAAAATGGACACATTGCCATTCAAACAAACTATATTGAAAGAGCAGTATATCATCTTGAATTACAAGGATTTCAATTCAATCAGGATTCTGCAAAATATGACAATAAAGGCAACCTAATGGCTATTTATCTAAAAGAGGAAGTTGGAGGATTTGCCGTTCATTTAGTACAAAAGAAATAGTCATCTGAATGAAATCCTTATAGGAGAATATGAAAATATGAATGAGAACAAAGAATTTGATGCACTTGCCTTCGGGGAAATATTACTAAGATTATCTGCACCTGTTAACGACCGAATCGTTTCCAGTAATGTCTTTGAAAAAAGAGCGGGGGGAGCAGAGCTAAATGTAGTATCCGGCATATCATTATTAGGGTTGCGTACAGGAATTATTTCTAAGCTTCCTAAAAATGAATTAGGTACTTATATTAAAAATAATATCCGCTTTTGCGGAGTAAGCGATGATTGGCTATTATATGATGAAGGCCCGGAAGCCAGATTAGGCATCTATTTTTATGAGTATGGAGTATATCCTAGAAAACCTACAGTTGTATACGATAGAAGGAATGCATCCATAAATACAATTAATCCTGACGATATATCAGAAGAAATTTATCATTCCACCAGATTATTTCATACAAGTGGTATATCTTTGGCATTATCTGAGAAGACACGTAGAACAGCAACAAAAATGATTAAAAAATTTAAAGCAGCAGGTGCTATTATATCCTTTGATGTAAATTTTAGAGCAAATCTTTGGACAGAAGCAGAAGCTAAAATGTATATCGAAAACATTCTTCCCTATGTAGATATTTTATTTATATCAGAAGAAACATGTCGCCGTACCTTTGGTAAGACAGGTGAGTTAACGGATATTCTAAAGGAATTTGCAAAAGAATATAACATTAAAATTCTAGCTTCCACAGAACGTAAAATTATAAGCCCTAAAAAGCACACCTTTGGTTCAACTATATATAATGGGGAAGAAGACAAAATATATAAGGAAGAGCCATATGAGAACATTGAAGTTGTAGACCGTATAGGAAGTGGTGATGCTTATGTATCTGGTGTCCTTTATGGATTATTAGCATATGATGATTGCCAAAAGGCATTAGAATATGGTAATGCCTGTAGTTCAGTTAAAAATACTATATTAGGTGATCTTCCATCCTCAGATAAAAAGGAAATTGATCGTATCATTGCTGCACATAAAAATATAGGTATTCAAAGCGAGATGAATCGTTAGGATTATAATGAATCCACGGTTATAGCTATTGATAATTCACTTCATAATTAGCTTTTTATTGTAATCACTAAATAGATAAATAAAATGGTATTGTTAATATATGTTGTTTATGTATAATATAAATAGAAACAAGTTTCCATAATAATCTAGTCTATTTTAATGAAAGGTAAAGGATAATTATGATTACACAAATTTATTCAATCCAAACAGCAAAAGAAGCAATTGATTGTATTAATGCAGGAGCTGATAGAATAGGAGTTCTTGTTGGACCCAAGGATGGACCTTTTCCTTGTGCAATTAGTGAAGAAACAGCTTTAGAGATTTTCACTGCAATAGGGGACAAGGCTGTAAAAGTTTTAATTTCAGTTCAGGACAATGAAAGAGATATTATAGCGCAAACAAAGAAGCTACAACCTGACGTGTTACATTTGTGCGCAAACTTTGAAGGCAGCCCGGAATTTCGCAAAAAGTTATATGAATATTTACCACAAGTTAAATTAATGGAAGCAGTAGGCGTTACTGGTGAAGAATCTATTAATGATGCAATAAGAAAATCTGAATTCGCAGATATATTAATTCTTGACAGTGTTTCTACCACAGTGCCAGGGGTTGGTGCTGCCGGAGTTACACATGATTGGAGCATTGACCGGGAAATTGTTAATCGTGTTCCTATACCGGTTATATTGGCAGGCGGACTTGGACCGGATAACGTAGAAGAAGCAATTCGTGCTGTAAACCCATTTGGTGTTGACTCTCTAACTAAAACCAGCGTGAAAGAAAATGGAAAACTATTATACAAGGACATCGAACTAGTACGCCAATTTTGTGAGAGGGCAAAAAATGCAGCCAAAAATTAATATGAAAGATTATGATATTATATGTGTTGGTGATTTATGTGCAGACTTAATTATTCCTTATGGTGAAGCGAAAAATACAATACATAATATTAAAAGTGATCCAACAAATATTAATGAGCAAAAGGTATCTTTTCGTAGTGGTGGCAGTGTAGGAAATGCTGCCAAAGTCCTTGGTAAGCTAAAACAGAATCCTATATTTATTACGAATGTAGGTAATGATCAGGTTGGAGATTTTTTAAAAAAGGAAATGGAAAGTAGTAATGTAAATATGAGCTTCTCCCAAACTGCCGATAAAGGTTCTGTTATCTGTATAGCAGTACTGGATGCTGGTGGGGATAGGACAATGTTTACCTGGATTCCGCCTTGGTCAGCATTAGATCATTATACTTCTAATAGCTTTTCTGAAGAACTTTATAAAAAACCTGCGATTGTATTTTCAAGTGGTATGTCACTAACCAATAATATAGAAAGCGGAAAAGCGTTGTTAGACTTTTTCAGGCGTATGAAAGAGAATCAATCTATATTAGTATTTGATCTTAATATTAGGGTGGAATCCTATGGATACCAGCCTAGGCGCCGCCAATTATTTAATGAGGTTTTACAATATGCAGATATCATATTAGGCTCTGGCATTGAAGAATTTGGACAAATAACAGGGAAAACCAATATGAAAGAAGCAGTTCTGTCTTTGGCTAATAAAGACCGCTGTATCATAGCCCGTGATGGTGGGAATCCTGTACTAATTCAAGATGGATATACACGGGCAACAGTAGAAGTAGATCCGGTTACCCCGGTAAATACAGTCGGTGCCGGAGATACTTTTGATGCAGCATTTTTAAAGGCATTACGTGAAGGGCATAATTTAGCTGATTGTGTATCATTTGCAAATAAGATTGCTGGGTATATGATTAGTAAAGAAGAGCATTTAGCTATACCGGATAATGTTTTTGATATAATAAAGGCTAAATAAGGATAGTGAGAGGCATGACATTCCTAAGGGAAGCTTGCTTTTAAATTTCCAATGGAGTGTCAAAATCATGAATATTTTTACCTTCGTGATATATTAAGCGGTTAAGGTATTTAGATATAATATACATAAACGCCGACAATGATTATATATATGCCAATAAGAGAAGAAACGAACACACCCTGTACACTGTTTTTCATATGTTGTATCAGGGTGTTTTTATATACAAAAATGGAAGTATAATTGGGACAATAGTGCTGGGCAATAATGGATAATAAAAAAGATTAAAAAAAGTGTTGACATAATGTTTATATGATGATATAATTCTTTTTGCTGACGCGGTAATAACGGTTGGCAAAAACACAGAACATTGATAACTGAACAGTGAAACAACCCTGAAAATTCTAATAAAATTTTCATGATATAGATAAAACATCGAACTAAATTCGATGGATATTCTATAACGAACCGTATCTATTTAAATAGGTACAACCTTAAAACAGTAAAAGCGAATTTGATTTGAAAGCGGATTGAAAGATTCGAAAACAAATTAAAAGATTCGTAAACGGGTTGGAAGATTCAAGATTGGAAGATTCAAAAATGAATTAGAAGATTCGCAAACGGATTGATAATTCGTTGGTCAA
>ENA-UOOR01003934-UOOR01003934.1-fermentation-metagenome-genome-assembly--contig:-NODE-3934-length-12352-cov-10.061966_pt1 | contig 12352 bp, 10 predicted proteins | sample MGYA00245780_ERZ724029 | MGnify/ENA primary metagenome ERZ724029 (study PRJEB28704, sample SAMN03018315) | fermentation metagenome | biome: anthropogenic terrestrial biome; feature: soil... | reverse complement strand
CTTTAGATGGCACGTGAAAGAATGAAAATTACGACGAGCCATAGCGGTATTTGCCAGATTTTGAGACCTACAGTCGCAAAGGCTATTATTCATGCGAGCGACGAGCGACGAATATCGAGAGCTATTTTCTAAGTAGACAGGGGGGATTGTGGATGAAAGCTTTAAAGGATCGGGTCAAAAGGGAAATTATTGATTATTTAGGGGTTTTTATGGGCGCAAACCTAACAGCTTTAGGTCTGGTCTGGTTTTTAATTCCTAACAAAATTGCAGCTGGCGGAGTAAGTGGCTTAGCAACGGTCTTATATTATTTATGGGGATGGCCGGTGGGGATGGTCTTATTTTTGATCAATACCCCACTCTTCTTAGCCGGTCTTGGTTTTTATGGTCCTCGCTTTGGGATTAAGACTTTTTTTGGTTCAACTTTTTTAGCGTTAGCCGTTGAATATTGGGGGAGGATGGTACATCCTTTAACGCTTGATCCTTTGTTGGCTTCTCTTTGTGGCGGAGCGTTGACCGGGATTGGGGTTGGTTTGGCTTTTAGGTACCGCGGGACCACAGGGGGGACTGATTTAGCGGCTAAACTGCTCAATCATTTTACCGCCCTAACTATGGGTCAGGCTTTGCTGGTTTTTGACGGACTAGTTATCGCTCTTGCCGGTATGGTTTTTAAATCTGCTGAATTAATGCTTTATGCCTTGATTGCTCTGGTCGCTGCTGGTAAAATGATAGATGGGGTCTTAGAAGGTTTTAATTACTCCAAAGGAGCCTTTATTATTTCCGACCAATCAGAAAGGATTGCCCAGAGAATTTTGGAAGAAATGAATCGGGGGGTAACAGGTCTTTCAGGGAGAGGGATCTATTCTGGAAAATGCCGGGAAGTTCTATTATGTATCGTCGGACGAGCTGAAGAAACTCGTCTGAAGCGACTTGTTAAGGAAGAAGACCCAAAAGCTTTTGTCATTATTACGAATGTTCATGAAGTATTAGGAGAAGGTTTTAAGGAATAAAAGAAAAATACTAAAAGGATGTTTTGCGCTGGATTAATGTTTGAAAATATCTAGAGAAAAAGGAAGGAATTTGATTCATTGACGCGAATAATATAAAGTAAAGAGCCATTATTGTCTTTTACGGAGATCTAGTGTGGACATGAAAATTTTCCCATATAAATCTCCAATGGTCCTGGGCTCATAAAATATATAAGAAAAGGAGGATTAGAAATGAGAAAAACTATGGTCGTGTTAGTTACGCTTGTTATGCTATTCTCAATCGTACCGGTAGCAATGGGTGGGTTTGAAGATGCTCCGAAAGCTAGCCATTGGGCATATGACAATTTTACTCTGCTTTATAATGCCGGGTTGTTAAAAGGCTATCCTGATGGGACTTTTAAAGGCGAGAGATATGCGACTCGTTATGAAATGGTCGAATTAACCGCAAGGATTCTCAAGTATTTAGAGAGTCGGATAGATGAAACAGACGGTATTAGTCTTCCCGAAAACGGAGGACGAATAGCTCTTGATGAGGCTCAAGCAAAAGAGCTGATCAGACAGGCTCTGTTGGAAGCGGATCCGATTAGCAGGACTGAGTTTGCAGCTCAAAAGGATGAGCAAGTAAACGAGATCTATGATGCTCTTGAAGCTCTGGAAGATGAGTTTAAAGCGGAGTTAGCCAAGAGAGGCGATGTCAACATTTCTTTGCTTGAGAGCAAAGTTGCTGCGCTCGAGCAAAAAGTGGAAGAACAGGACGCCAAGATTGAAACTGTAGCTAAAGATACTAAAAAAGTTAAAACCCTTAGCATTGTAGGTTTGATCCTTGGGGTGGCAGGAATTGTCTTCGGGTTTGTGCCTGCTAAGTAAAAAACATATCGGTTGTTGAGAACGAAGACCGTTTTTACGGTCTTCTTTTTTATGCGTGCCACTATATATTGTGGTGTGACCCCAAATCAAGGTAACAACGCAATTAGCTTTAACTGGTTTTTTCTTGACAGTGACAAGAGGGGTATGATAGATTAGCACTAATATGAATGAAAAAAATAAGATTTTGTGAAGAACCGGTCAATTTCTGGCCGCATTTTGAGTTATAAGAAGTTGATTGGTTGCGAGAAGGTGATACCAGTGCGAATTTATCATACTGAGCGCGATCTGGATCAGATTAAAACTTTACTTGACAGACGGAGCTTACTTTCGGTTAAAAATCGAAAATTAATAGAACAGGTAAGAGAGATTATTGATCGGGTTAGCCACGAGGGCGATGGCGCGCTTCTAGAATATACTTCAAGTTTCGATGGGGTAAAACTAACCACCGTAGATTTGAAGGTGACACCTGAAGAATTTGCAACAGCCTACTCGTATGTGGATGAGGAATTTCTATCAGCCTTAAAGGTGGCGCGAAATAATATTCTCGGCTTTCATCAAAAGCAGATGCGGCAATCCTGGATGACTTTTGATCAGCAAGGGGTCCTGCTGGGGCAAAGATACCTTCCCTTGGCATCGGCAGGACTTTACGTTCCGGGAGGGACCGGAGGGAAAACGCCTTTGGTCTCGACGGTATTAATGAATGCGCTTCCCGCTGTCGTAGCAGAGGTTCCTCGCATTGTGGTTTGTACTCCTCCCCGTTCAGATAAAACGATCAATCCCTTTTTGTTAGTAACGGCAGCAGAAGCCGGAGTCACAGAGGTTTATAAAGTCGGAGGGGCTCAGGCCATTGCAGCGTTGGCTTTTGGCACGAAGACGATTGCTCGGGTTGACAAGATTGTAGGCCCTGGTAATCTTTATGTTACCATGGCTAAACGTTTAGTTTATGGTGAAGTAGGTTTGGACATGCTCGCCGGACCCAGCGAAATTTTAATCATTGCGGATCAATCAGCGGATCCGGCTCTTGTGGCTGCTGATTTACTTTCCCAAGCGGAACATGGTCCGGTAGACGAAGCAGGAGCAATTTTATTAACTACTTCTGAGTCTTTGTTAAGAGCGGTAGCCGCTCAGATCGAAAAACAACTGGCTGACTTACCTAGGGAAGAAATTGCCAGGGGGTCTTTGTTGAAAAGCGGCGGACTTATTTTAGTAAAAGATCTTGATGAAGCAATAGCTCTAGCGAATTTTGCAGCGCCGGAACACCTAGAATTGCAGATCTCCGAACCTTACCAGTGGGTATCGAAGATTAAAAATGCCGGGGCGGTATTTTTAGGGGCGTTTTCTCCCGAACCAATCGGTGACTATGTGGCGGGAACCAATCATGTTCTTCCTACTAATGGAACAGCACGTTTTGCTTCGGCGCTGAGCGTCGGTGATTTTATGAAAGAGATTAGCCTAATCGGCTATAACGAAGCAGGGCTTAAAGAGTATGGAAGAGCTGCGGTTACTCTTGCCAGGATTGAAGGGTTGGAAGCTCATGCACGGGCTGTGGAAAAAAGATTAAGGCGCCTTCCAGGGCGAGAAGGGGAATAAAAACATAAGATTTAAGGCTGTGTTAGTTAAGCTTTTTGCGTTGTATCCTTTTAAAAAGGTCCCAATACAATATATAGTGTTTGACTGGTATTAGGCTATCAATATATTGTATCGGGATAATTAAATCAAAAGACAACGCAAAAAGCCCTAGTTAGGGGAGAGGATGAAAGATGGCTCGGACTTCAACGCTTAACCGGGAAACTACTGAGACTAATATTAAATTAGCCATCGACTTAGATGGCGTCGGGGAATATCAGATCAAAACAGGGATTGGTTTTTTTGATCATATGTTATCCCATCTGGCCTACCATGGCCTGCTTGATCTGAAGATTGAGGCCTACGGTGATCTTCAGGTTGATGCTCACCATACGGTAGAAGATATTGGGATACTGCTCGGTGAAGCTTTTAAGGAAGCCCTGGGTAATAAAAAAGGTATTAATAGATATGGTTCGGCGATCGTGCCAATGGATGATGCCTTGGTGTTGGCCGCTGTTGATTTTAGCGGAAGAAGTTTTCTGAGTTTTGAAGTGCCATTGGGAGAAGGGAAGGTGGGAGCGGATTTCGATCTGGAGCTGGCGGAAGAGTTTTTTCTGGCCCTTTCCCGGGCGGGAATAAACATCCATCTGCGCTCTTTAGCGGGGAAGAATCGTCATCATTTGTTGGAAGCAACCTTTAAAGCTTTTGGGCGCGCGGTTCGAGAAGCAGTAACCATCGATCCTCGGAGGGTAGGGATTCCTTCCACTAAAGGGATCTTGATCTAATAGTCGCTTATGTGGCGATCATCCATATACGTCAAGAGATAAAACCACCCCAGCTTTGCTGGAGCACGTAAAAGGATGAAAATTGCGACGAGTATCGAGCAACGAGTGTCGAAAGGATGAAAATGGCGACGAAAAACAGAGCGGATGGAGAGAACAAAGATGATCATAATTCCGGCAATTGACTTAAAAGACGGAGCTTGTGTCCGCTTAGAACAAGGGGATTTTAGCCGCGAGACGGTGTACAGTTCCGATTTATTGGCAGTGGCCCAAGGATGGATAGCTGATGGCGCCGAAAGACTGCATCTCGTAGATTTGGACGGCGCCAAGGATGGTTATCCGGTCCAGAAAGAATTAGTTCTTCAACTCGCCCAGTCAGTAGCAGTCCCTGTGGAGATCGGTGGAGGAATCAGAGATGAAGAGACGGTCTCCTTTTATCTTGACCAGGGGGTGGAATGGGTGATCTTGGGTTCGGCGGCAGTATCAAATCCCAAGTTTGTCTCGACAGTATGCCGGCAATACCCGGGACGCATTATTTTAGGGGTTGACGCGAGAGAGGGAATGGTGGCGGTTGATGGCTGGCTAAAAACCAGTTCCCTAAAGGCGCTAGATCTGGTAAAACAGGCTGCGGACTGGGGTATTACCGAGGTTATCTATACTGATATTTCGCGGGATGGCATGCTCTCCGGACCAAATTTTGGTTCTTTAGAAGAAATGACAAAGTATAGTGGGATTAAGTTGATTGCCTCCGGGGGGATCTCCTCGTTAGCAGATCTGAAAAAACTAAAGAAGCTCCAACCCTTGGGTGTAATGGGCGCTATTGTTGGTAAAGCGCTTTATAGTGGAAAGCTAGATCTTAAAACAGCGATTAGTTTAGTTAAAGGAGAGAAGGGGAGATGACAATAAGAATTATCCCTTGCTTAGACGTGAAGGATGGAAGGGTGGTCAAAGGGGTTAATTTTTCTTCTCTGCGGGATACCGGTGATCCGGTGGAACTGGGGGCTTATTATGACCGCGAAGGCGCTGATGAACTTGTTTTTTTAGCAATTGCCGCTGCGCGGGAGCAAAGGAAAACTCTTCTGGAGATGGTCGCTAAGATCGCTCAGAAGATTTCCATTCCCTTTACCGTCGGAGGTGGTGTTTCCACCGTTGCTGGGATCGAGGAGCTATTGGCAGCGGGCGCTGATAAAATCTCCATCAATTCGGCGGCGGTCAAAAACCCGGAACTGTTATCAACAGCGGTCAGCAGGGTTGGCAGCCAGCGGCTAGTTTTAGCAGTGGATGCTAAAAGGCGGGGGCTGGCTGCTAATGAGGGGTGGGAAGTTTATATTAATGGTGGTCTTACGCCGACCGGTCTGGATGTTCTAGAGTGGGTTACTCATGCGGAAAAGTTAGGTGTCGGGGAGCTTTTAGTAACAAGCATGGATACTGATGGGACAAAAGATGGCTATGATTATGAGCTCTTGCGGGCTGTTAGGGACCAGGTGAAGATGCCGGTGATTGCCTCCGGAGGAGCAGGAAAATTAGAACATTTACGTGATGCTGTCCTCAAAGGAAAGGCCGATGCGGTACTGGCTGCCTCTATTTTCCATTTTCAGACCTATACTATTCATGAGGTTAAGGACTACCTGGCTTCAGCCGGGATAGCGGTCAGAATGTAGAGAAATTGAGGGGCGAAAGGAAGGAACCCGATGAATAAGGATGAACTCTTAACTGAAGTTAAATTTGATGATAAAGGTTTAATTACTGCGGTGCTTCAGGATTTTAACACCGGCGAAGTTTTGATGGTTGGCTTTATGAACCAAGAAGCTTTAAAAAAGACGATAGAAACTGACGAAGCCTGGTTTTTTAGCAGGAGTCGCCAGGAATTATGGCATAAAGGAGAAACCTCTGGACATCTTCAAAAAATAAAGGAGATTAAGCTTGATTGTGACGGAGATGCTCTTCTGCTCAAAGTAGAATCAGTCGGGGGTCAGGTTTGTCATACTGGGAAGCGGAGTTGTTTCTTTCGTAGTGTTGGGGTACAGGAGGATGTTACTCCTGTAGCGAAAAAGGAATTTCAGTTGATAAACGAACTCTATCAGCTAATCCTTGACCGGAAGGTCAACCCGAAAGAAGGCTCTTATACTTGTTACCTTTGGGAGCAGGGACAGGATAAGATGTTGAAAAAAGTTGGAGAAGAGGCGGCTGAAGTAATCATTGGTTCCAAAAACAATTGTCAAGATGAGGTTGTCTATGAGACCGCAGACTTAATTTTCCACTTGTTAGTACTATTGGCTTGGCATGGGATTAAACCGGCTGAGATCATCAGAGAGTTGGAAAAACGTCGTTAAGTTGAGAATATTGCGCAGTCGACGGGAGTGAAGTGGTAGTGGAATTATGGATGAAAGATCTTAACCCGGCACAACAGGAAGCGGTCTGCCATACAGAGGGACCGCTTCTCATTTTAGCCGGAGCCGGGAGCGGGAAGACCCGGGTGCTAACTTATCGGATAGCTAAACTTTTGCTGAACGGAGTTAATTCGAGAAACATTCTGGCGGTGACCTTTACGAATAAAGCGGCTCAAGAAATGAGAGAAAGGGTAAGCGCCTTAATCGGACCGCAGGCTGAAAGCATTTGGCTTGCGACTTTTCATGCTACTTGTGTCCGTATTTTGAGACAAGATGGGGCGGCTATCGGTCTCGACAAGAACTTTGTGATCTACGACTCTTCAGATCAGTTGACAGTCGTTAAACAGGTTATGCGCGAACTAAACCTCAGTGAGAATAATTTTAATCCGCGAGCGGTATTAGCAACAATCTCAAATGCAAAAAATGAATTGGTTGGACCAAAGGAGTATGAGAAACAGGCCGCAGATTTCTGGGCAGAAGTTGTTAGGAAGGTCTACCCTCTTTATCAGCAGAGACTATGGCAGAATTCCGCTGTTGACTTTGATGATTTAATTATGCTCACTATCCGTTTGTTCCGGGAATACCCGGCGGTTCTTAGCAAATATCAGGATAGATTCAAATATATTATGATTGATGAGTATCAGGATACAAATCATGCTCAGTATGTGCTCGTCCATCTACTGGCGAGTAAAGAGCGTAACCTCTGCGTGGTCGGGGATGATGACCAATCGATCTATAGCTTCCGCAGCGCGGATATTAGAAATATCCTTGACTTTGAGAAAGATTATCCTGAAGTTAAAATAGTAAAGTTAGAGCAGAATTACCGGTCCACCAAAAACATCCTAAAAGCTGCTAATGAAGTAATCAGGAATAATTATTCCCGGAAAAGCAAGACGCTTTGGACGGAGAATGAAGAAGGAATGTTGGTGACGGTCTTAAAAGCGGCCGATGAAAGGGAAGAAGCCTGGCTGGTCTCCTCGGCGCTGGAGAGTTTAATCGGTAAAGAAGGAAGGAAATTCTCTGATTTTGCTCTTCTCTACCGAACTAATGCGCAGTCTCGGGTCTTTGAGGAAGTCTTTATCCAAAAGGGCATTCCCTATAAAGTCGTAGGTGGTCAGCGTTTTTACGACCGCAAAGAAATAAGGGACCTTCTGAGTTATCTGAAATTAGTTTACAATCCCAACGATCGCATAAGTTTAAGGCGGGTGATTAACACTCCCAAACGAGGAATCGGGGAAACTACTGTTGAACGGTTGTTTACTTTTTTAGAGGAGAGCGGTTTAAGCATTCTGGAGGGTTTATATCAAGTAGCAGAAGCTTCTACCCTGACAAATAGGGCAATTACACTCTTAACTAGGTTTTATCAGTTTCTCCAAGAGATGGTTGTGCTTAAAGAAACTGCAACTATTTCTGAGCTAACCAAGAGGATAATGGAAGACTCGGGCTACCTCGGGAGTTTACAGCAAGAAGATACGGTGGAGGCAGAGAGTAGGTTAGAAAATCTTAATGAGTTTCTTTCGATTACTACTGGATTTGAGAAGGAAAGTGAAGACAAATCACTGGGGGCTTTTTTGGAGACCGTTGCTTTAGTCGCGGATGTTGATAATTATAACCAGGAGCAAGATGGCGTCACTTTAATGACCATCCACTCAGCAAAGGGTCTGGAATTCCCCGTTGTGTTCCTGGTAGGAATGGAAGAGGGGGTTTTTCCTCATAGTCGCTCTCTGCTTGACCAGGCTGAACTGGAAGAAGAGAGAAGACTCTGTTATGTAGGGATGACGAGAGCTTGTCAGCAATTATATCTAACTTATGCGGTGATGCGTACCTTATACGGAAACACTCAGTATGGTGTGGCCTCAAGATTTCTGCAAGAAATACCCGATGAGTTGCTTGCTAAACCTGGAGAGTCCAAGCAGGCTACTGCTTTACAACGAAAATTGACGGCGCCTAATTCTAAGAGAGAAGAAGGAAAGACTCTGGTTATTTATAGGCCTGGCGATAAAATCACTCATCGGAAGTGGGGATGCGGAACGATCATTTCCGTACAGGGTGAAGGTAAAAATTCTTCAGCTAAGGTTGCTTTTCCCGGGTTGGGGATTAAAGAACTTCTTTTAGACTTAGCCCCGATCGATAAAATTAACTAGTTTCCAATATATTCCTAAAAGCTCTTAGCTAGCAGGGGGAGGAACGTCCAGTGAAGAGTCGAAGATCTATTAAGGTCAACAATAGTTTTAGCAGGAGGATTCGATGGTGGAAAGATCTTCGGTTTGGAAAACAGTACCTCTTTATCTCATATTATTTTTAATGATCGTGATTTTCCCATTGAGAGGAGAGGGAAACGAGGCCCTTCTCCCGATCTCTTTCGAAGGAGAACAAGTGCAGGGTATTTCTAGTTTGGTGGTGGGGAAGACGCCTTTTTTAGCCTTGCCTTTTTTCCGTACTTATTTATCGGCTAAGGTAACCGTGACTCCCAAAGGTGAAATTAGGATGGTGGTTGGCTCTCTGACCGCCAGTCTAAAAGTAGGGGAAGAAGATTGTGCTTGGAATGGAAAGCAGGAAAGGCTGAAGAATGCGCCACGCCAAATAGGGGATGAAGTTTGGCTTCCTTTGGAAATTGCTGATCGACTGGGAGTAGCCGGTAAAATTGAGAAAGAGACACTTGCTTTGCAGTGGAAAGGAAAATATCTCTTAGGAATCGAACAAACGAACCAAAGCAAGATGGGTTATACGCTGAAAATCACTGGAGATTATACTTATCAATCTTTTTTGCTGGAGAAACCCGATCGCTTGGTCATTGATCTTAATGGAATAGAGCTATCTCCTTTTTTGTCGACCATAGATCTTGCCGGCGCGCCGGTTAAAGGAGTACGGGTGAGCCGCTTTGACCGCGATACAGTACGGGTGGTTTTTGATCTTGATTTTTTAGTGGGATATAAGCTCCTCCAGACTTCTACACAACCAAGGGAACTGCAGTTAATATTAAACGCCTTCTTAAAGGATGTGAGCTTTCACTCAGCCACTAAAACACCGGAAATCTACATTGATACTTCGTACCCAGTTAGCTACAGAACTGATTATCTGTTCGATCCCCATCGCATCGTGCTTGATCTTTGGGATGTAACCCTAACTGGACCAATGACCACTATTCCGGGGAATAATGGTTGGGTAAAGAATATTAGAGTCAGCCAGTTTGACCCACATACCATTCGCCTGGTATTGGAGATTAAAGAACCCAGGAACTGTATAATTACCACTGCTCAGGAGAATATGGGCCGCTTGGTGATTAAAACCGTTCAAGAGTTGTTAGGAGCTTCTTGGGTTAAAGATGGTAGCGCCAGCGAATTAGTGTTAAGAAGTTCCGGTGAAATGAAGGCGGACCCCATTTTTGATGAAAAAACGAAGACGCTACTAATTAACCTGCATCATATAGAAGTAAAGGAGCAGATGCTTTCTGAGCTAAACAAAGAATCAACTTTTCGGGTAAGGGAAAAAGATCCGGCGATGGTTCAAGTAGAGTTACCTATCCCTGAGCATCATCAGTATAGTATAATGCTTAATGAAGATCGGAGTATAATGACGATTAGAATTGAGAATGCTCCGCTTTTTGGTAAGATTATTCTTCTCGATCCCGGTCATGGTGGGGCGGATGCGGGCGCTATTAGTAGACACGGGCTCAGGGAGAAAGATCTGAATTTAGATGTGGCGGTCAGACTTAAGAAGTATTTGGAAAATTTGGGAGCCCAGGTCTTGTTGACAAGAGATGATGACCGTTATCTCTGGTTATATGATCGAGTGGCCATTGCCAATCGGGTAGGCGCTGGAGTTATGATTAGTATTCACGCCAACAATCATGACAATCCAAAGATTAATGGTCTCGAGGTCTGGCATCATCCGGAACGGCAAGAAAGTGCGGTGCTAGCCGATTTTCTGGCCAAAGAGGTAATCAGGAAAACGAAGCTCTATTTTCGAGGAATTATGGCGAGTAAAGATTTTGTGCTTCCCCGGGAAACAGAGATGCCTACGGTCATCTTTGAAATGGGCTTTATTTCGAATAGTGAGGAAGAAAAGCTCCTCCGTGCTTCGGAGTTTAAAGATAAGATTGCTAAAGGCTTATGTCAGGGTTTATTAAACTATTTTCAGACGCAAACTACTTTGGCGGAATAAGTTGTCAACGGCAACCACCACTTGACCCAAGCAAAAAAATCAAGTTGTTAGTTGATGTTGATCGATAATAAACTTCCCGTTTTTGGAGTGAGCGGGTTCCATAGGAGTTGAACGAAAGATGAAACCTTATTTACTAATTGATTTTGGCAGTACGTATACGAAAATGACCGCAGTTGACTTGGATCAAGCTGAGATTTTAGGAACGGCAAGCTCATTAACAACCGTGGAAGATGGTCTGATCGTAGGGTATAGGACTGCCCTTGAAAAGTTGGAAAAAAGAATAGGTCAGCTCAATTATGAACAACGCTTGGCTTGTAGTAGCGCGGCGGGCGGTCTGAAGATGGTAGCCATCGGGTTAGTGCCAGAATTAACAGTGGAAGCAGCTAAAAGAGCAGCTATGGGCGCAGGGGCGCGAGTGATCGGCGCCTATGGCTTTGAACTTTCCGGCGCAGAGATTGAGGAGATCATCTCTCTCCAACCGGACCTACTGCTTTTAGCGGGAGGAACTGATGGGGGGAATAAGGAGACTATTCTTCATAATGCGCGGCTGCTGGCTGGAAGCGAGTTAACTGTTCCGGTGATCATCGCAGGAAATAAAACAGTTGCGCCGACGGTAGAAGAAACATTAACAAAAGCAGGGAAAACTTGTTATCGAGTAGCCAATGTCCTTCCTGAACTGGGAAAGCTAAATATTGAACCGGTTCAAGCTGAGATTAGAGAGATTTTTTTAAAACGGATCATTCAGGCTAAAGGTTTAGATCAAGTGGAAAAACTGATTGATGGTATTACCATGCCGACTCCAATGGCTGTTCTTTCTGCGGCAGAACGTTTGGCGCACGGCGCCGGTAATCAACAGCCCGGGTGGGGTGCTCTTCTACTGGTGGATGTAGGGGGCGCTACTACCGATGTACATAGCATTGCCGAAGGGTTACCTACCGAACCTAATGTTTTTCTCCACGGATTACCTGAACCGAAGGTTAAAAGGACAGTCGAAGGCGATTTAGGAATGAGATATAGCGCTTATGCTTTAATGGAACATTTTACCCCAAAGTTAGTGGCGATGCTGGCCAAGCTGCCTGAAGAAGAAGTGATTAATGGAGTTAAAGAACGCTCCTCTTCTGTTTACTACCAACCAGGTAATGCCGGTGATGAACGACTAGAGGAAACCTTGGGTTACCTGGCGGTTAAGGGCGCTACTCAAAGACATGCGGGTAAAGTGGAGAAGTTTTATACCTCTCACGGGATCTCCTATCTTCAAGAGGGGAAAGATCTGACCACCATAAAAACAGTAATCGGAACTGGAGGGATTTTGGCTTATTCTCAGACGGGAAAAAAAATTCTCACAGGGGTTCTTGCTGACCCCAGCACACCTGAGATCTTAACACCAATACAACCTCAGTTTTATCTAGACCGAAGCTATCTTTTTTCAACCTTGGGGTTACTTGCCAAACAATACCCGGCTATTACTTTTCGTCTCTTGGAAAGAGCTTTAACTCAAGTTTAAATAAAAGTTTTATATAAAGTGAATGAGGGAATTGCCTAATTGGGCTTTTTGCGTTGTCTTTTGATTTAATTATCCCGATACAATATATTGATA
>ENA-UOOR01003933-UOOR01003933.1-fermentation-metagenome-genome-assembly--contig:-NODE-3933-length-12353-cov-2.999756_pt1 | contig 12353 bp, 11 predicted proteins | sample MGYA00245780_ERZ724029 | MGnify/ENA primary metagenome ERZ724029 (study PRJEB28704, sample SAMN03018315) | fermentation metagenome | biome: anthropogenic terrestrial biome; feature: soil; material... | reverse complement strand
AAGGTGTTGACCGCCTTAATGAGCCCGATGGTTCCTATGGAAATAAGGTCCTCCACCCCAATGCCGGAGTTTTCGAATTTGCGGGCAATATACACCACCAGACGCAGATTATGAACAATCAACTTCTGCTTGGCTTTTTCATCCCCAACAGTCAGCCGGGTAAATACTTCTTCCTCCTCCTCTCTGGTAAGGGGGGAGGGCAGCGTGTCCGGGCCGTTGATGTAGTAAATTTTAGTTCGGGCAAATTTGTAAAACAGATTGAGCCACAACTGATTCGCTTGTTCCAAAAAGGTACACCGCATTTGTTTACACCACCGTTATTTGCTTTTCTTTCCCCGTGGGGGATTTCAATGGAACACTGATTAAATCCGGGTTGAGGATAGCGTCGTACCCATCCCCAAAGCGCTGACCGGACACCGCCATATAGACAAGCTCTGCTTTGTATAGATCACTTTCCCGTTGTATCATCAGTTGGTCCGCCTGTATGGCCGGCAGTGCGCCACGGCTGCCCAGTCCCGCGTAAGGAATCATTCTGATCTTTACGTTGGGGAGTTTGGCCGCCGCTTCCCAATCCTCTTTCTTCAAGGCGTGATAAAGGGTAGCACCCAAAAGGTTTTTGACCGCATCCAGCCGGCAGACGATGACCGGAATGCCGCTGAAGGGCTCGCATAGGCTGTTGCCGGTATCGATTAAAGCCTCCAGAGCGCAGGTGTTCCCCCAAAGCTTAATCGTGGCGCGGCACCGGTTGCCGGGAAGCCTGCCCCCTCTGGACAGCCGCCCCCCCAGCCGAAGCAGCAGGTAAGCCGCCACCGTGGAAAGGAGCAGGGTAACCGGTTTGACGTTAAAGTAAACCACTCCGTTGTAGTAGAGCATTCCAGCCGGGGCAAAGAGCATCCAGATTCCCAGCATCACCCCGGCAAAAAAGAAGTTGACGGCAAAAAAGAGGAACCACCCTTTGAAGAACTGCCCCACTCCCCGAAAAGACAGAGCAGCCAGCACAATCAGGCCGGAGAGCAGAATACGGGTGATCAGCATGGTGAAAAATCCCATAAACGGTAAAAAAATAGTCAGCGAGCCCAAGGATCCCAGCAAAGCGGCCATGACTATTTCACGTCTTTTTATTTTGATTCCCATCAGCCCCGCAGTGCAGACAACCAACAGCGCCGTCACCGCGTAATTGAGCACCAACAGCACATCCACATAAACCGGGGTCTGCATGTTTCACCGTCCTAATATAATAAGTAACAAGTGCTTTTTTATTATAGGAGAGATTGGCCGTCATTTTTGTCGCAAAAGAGTGACAACCCTTATGATTTTTGTACAAATTGTTTTGGCGGTGAAGCGGACAAGGTGTCGGCAGTGACCAAGCATAACCATGCTTTAAACGCCAAGCCAATTGGAGCATCCCGGAACAGTTGGTCCAAGGATCGGCCCCTTTCCACAGGAAGCAAAAAGAGCCGGACCAATTGGTCCAGCTCTTTGTTAACGTCTTTATTGTGCCAAACGGGCTTTCTTATACTCATCCCGTTTGTGCTGTACCTTAGCGGTCAGATCGTTGGTGTCGATTCCCTGCTTTGCCTTTTCCAGCATCCCCTGCTCCCCGTACTGATAGGCCATCAGGGCAAAATTCTCACTGTACTTGGAAAAATATCCGGCCAGAATCGCCGTGCCCGCATCGATATTTTGATAAGGATCCAGCAAATCCTCAATGCCATGCTCTTCCGAAAGCCACTTCTTGTTGATGTCGTTAATCTGCATCAGTCCGCTGTCCCGGGTGCCGTTGCGGTTCACTCCCACCGCCTTGGGCTGAAAGCGGCTTTCCCGCCACATAATGGCCAGAATCATCTCGTATTCCAGACCCAGCTCCTGACAACGGCCATGGGTATAGCGCTGAAGCTCCTCGGACAATGGCAGCTCCATATAGGAATAGGGGGGATTGACGTAGGGCCCCTTGGCCTGAGTGACTACGGCAGGCTTGACGGGGGAAGGCTCCTGATAGTCCAACTCTTCCAGCTGAAGAGCAAGGTCGCTGTCGGTCAGAGGGGCCGGTGCAGGGGGGCCATTTACCGTAAACAGGGTGCGGGAAGGCAAAAAGGCCATCCGGCCGGCCGGCCCTGCTTCGGGGCAGGCCGCTTGGAGAATCACCAGTGCGCCAACTGCGGCAAAAGCTACCACAAAAATGGCAAGCTTCCGGCACATTCTATTTTTCAGTATCTTTTTTAGCATGAAACCACCTTGTTGCGGGCTTGACCGCACAATGCCGGCGGTACATTTTAATAACTTTGGTTGTACTGCCTGCATGTAACCTAATAAAAATTTACCTGTTGCCGCAAGCCCTAAATTTTTCCATATCTGGTATCAAATAGCATTATTGGTTGTCCGAAGCTATATTATACATTAAAAACTCCAGAATGGCAATGCTATTCCCTTTACAAGGACCATATACATTTACCAGCGGATCATATAAAAGGAGCTGTGTAAATGCAAAGAGCTTTACAGTTAATGCAAAGCCTTTTGTACCAAGGTTCCATGGTGACTTTGCTTTTTGGCACCGGTATTTGGCTTACCCTGAAAACCCGGTTCTTCCAGCTGCGTGGCCTCCCCTTCATCCTCAAGAACACCGTGGGCACTTTGATGCAAAAGGACGTCAAACCGGACCTGACAAGCATTTCACCTTTTCAGGCAATGAGCACCGCTCTGGCCGGAACATTGGGAGTAGGAAATATTGCCGGAGTTGCCACCGCTTTGACATTAGGGGGCCCCGGAGCCATCTTTTGGATGTGGGTATCGGCGTTCTTTGGTATGATGACCAAATATGGCGAAATATTTTTAGCGGTAAAATTTCGGGAAAAAACCATGGACGGATTTCGGGGCGGGCCCATGTATTATATGAAGAATGCCCTGAATAAACCGTGGTTGGGCAGCATCTTTGCTTTGTTGTGCGCCCTTACCTCCTTTGGAATCGGCAACATGACTCAGGTGAACGCGGTATCCGGGGCGGCTCTTGCCGCCTTTGGAATCCCCCCTTGGATCAGCGGTGTTCTGGTGGCTTCCCTGCTGGCTCTGGTGGTGTTTGGAGGCCTGCAACGCATCGCCTCCGTCAACGAGGTGATGATTCCCTTTATCTCCATCGCCTACATTGCCTGCTCCGTGACGGCGCTAGTCCGCAACAAATGGTATCTGGGCACTGCCTTTTCCCTTATTTTCCGGGGGGCCTTTGCCCCCGCAGGAATGGCCGGGGGGGTGTTGGGCCACGGCCTTTCCTCTGCGATCCGCTATGGAATTTCCCGGGGAGTGTTCACCAACGAGGCGGGGCTTGGTTCCGCCCCCATTGCCCATGCCTGCGCCGACTGCAAGAGCCCGGCTCATCAAAGTGTGTGGGGGATTTTTGAAGTCTTTCTGGATACCATCGTCGTCTGCACCTTGACGGCACTGGTACTGTTGACCGCTCAGAAAGGCACCCTCTGGCAAAGTGGCTTGGACGGCGTGGAGATGACCTCCGCTGCTTTTTCCAGTGTCTTCGGCCTCAAGGGTGCGGGCTTTATTGCGGTTTCGGTGATGTGCTTTGCGGTGGCCGGAATGCTGGGCTGGTGCTTTTACGGCGAGACCGCCATCGGCTTCTTGACGGGAGGCAGCAAAGCGGCCATCCATCTCTACCGCTGGCTGTTCATTGTCTGCGCTGTGGTGGGGGCCATGGGGGACATGCGCAGGCTCTGGGGATTGGCAGACGCCCTCAATGCCATGATGGCTATCCCCAACGTTGCCGCCATGATTTTGCTGCGCCGCCATATTCAGCTGCCCTGCAAAAGGATTTCGGCATCCCCCAACTTTTCTTGGAGAACTGGGAAAAGAACATAGCGGCCACACCCCATCTAAAAAGAGGAAAGAGCTATAAAGCTCTTTCCTCTTTTAAACGCAGGTATTTCTGAGGTGATGGCGGTTGCCCTTATCCCTGTAAGGAGCCTTTGGTGGAGGGGACTTTGCCTTCCATGTCGGGCTGGATGGCCACGGCACGGCGCAGGGCGCGGCCCAGCCCTTTCAAAACAGCTTCGGCGATGTGATGAGCGTTCTTCCCCGCCAACTGCCGAACGTGGAGGGTCAGCCCCATAGAGCGGGTCAGGGCAAGGAGGAACTCCTCCAACAGCTGAGTGTCCCACTGGCCGATCATGGGAGCGGTAAAGTTTACCTCATAGCCTAAATAGCTTCGGCCGGAAAGGTCCAGCGCAATCAAAATCAGCGCCTCGTCCATGGGGAGCACCAGATCGGCATAGCGGTGGATTCCCCGCTTTTCTCCCAACGCCTGCCGAAACGCCGTGCCCAGCGCAATCCCCACATCCTCTACGGTGTGATGGCCGTCCACCACCAAATCACCCCGGCATTGCAGGCATAAATCAAAGGAGCCGTGGGCGGCAAACAGTTCCAGCAGATGATTAAAAAATCCAATGCCGGTGTCAATCCCATAGCATCCCGTTCCATCCAGATTGAGGGTGAGAGATATTTGGGTTTCGGCGGTTTGCCGGTTCACGGTGGCCTGTCTCATAAAGTTTCCTCCACTGCGCGTAAAAACGCCTTTATTTCCTCATCGGTGCCAATGCTCACCCGGACAAAGTCAAGGGTGCGGGGATGCTCAAAACAACGCACCAGTATCCCCTTTTCCCGCAGTTTTTGATAGAGCTCTCTACCCGTCAGGCTGGGATGGGCCATGAATAGGAAATTGGTGCTGCTGGGCAACACCCTGCATCCCAATTCCCGCAGCCGGAGGGAGGTTCTATCCCGGGTTGCAATGATTTTCTCCAGTACGTGGCCCATGTAAGCGTCGTCCTCCACGGCAATGACACCTGCCTGCTGGGTGAATCGGTTGACATTGTAGGGGTGAAAGGAATATTTGATCCGCTCCAGTGCGGCGATGTGCTCCGGCCGGGAAAATGCGTAGCCCAGCCGCAAACCCGCAAGAGAGCGAGACTTGGAAAAGGTCCCCACAATCATCAGGTTGTCATAGTCGGAGAGCAGGGGCAGACTGGTGACATCCTCACCGGCAAAATCCACATAAGCTTCATCCACCACCACCAGATGATGGGGGTTTCCCTTGAGAATCCCCTCGATCTTGCAGCGGGACAGGGCAAGGCCGGTGGGGGCATTGGGGTTGGCGAGGAGGATATGTCCATCCAGTTCCAAATAATCTTCCTCTTTAATGGAGAAGTCCTTCGCCAAGGGAATGGGACGGGCCTTCAGGCCGAAGAGGTTGGCGTATACCTCATAAAATCCGTAGCTGGGATCGGGAAAATAGATAGGGTCCCCCCCATCAAAAAAAGCCATACAGAGGAAGGCCAGCACCTCATCGGAACCGTTGCCCACAAACACCTTCTCAGCGGCAAGGCCGTACCGGCGGGCGATGGCACCCCGCAACTCCTTGGCTTCCGGATCGGGGTAGAGGGCAAACTCCTGCCCGGTGTGCTCCGCCAACAGGCGGACAATTCCCGGCGCCGGGGGATAGGGGCACTCGTTGGTGTTGAGCTTGATGTACTGCCGATCCAACGGCTGCTCCCCCGGTACATAGGGCTCCAGTCCCCGCACATGGCGGCTGAGAAAACGGCTCACTGAATGCCCTCCCCTCTCCGGTTTACCTCTTGGGCCAAGGCATCCACCATGGCCTGAATGGCCTGCGCCTTAAACTTATAGCTGGCAATGTTGGCAATCAGCCGGGCGGAAATGGGCATCATCTCTTCCAGCACCTTGAGGTGATTGGCCTTGAGGGTGGAGCCGGTCTCTACAATATCTACAATGACATCGGAAAGCCCCACCAAAGGAGCCAACTCGATGGACCCGTTGAGGGCGATGAGCTCAATCTCCCTGCTTTGGGCGTCAAAATAACGTTTGGCGATGTTGGGGTATTTGGTGGCCACCCGCAAAACCTGCCGGGAAAAACTTGTATTCGGCAAGCCTGCCACCGCCATCCGGCAGGTGCCGATGTGTAAATCCAGCAGCTCGTAAACGTCGGGGGTGGTTTCCAGCAGAATATCCTTCCCCACCACCCCCACATCGGCAGCACCGTGGAGGACGTAGATGGCAACGTCGGAGGGTTTGACTAAAAAGTACCGGACTCCGGCGGCTTTATCCTCCACCACCAGACGGCGGGAGCCCTTGACCGGACCTGCTCCCCCATACCCTGCCCGCTCCAACATGGAAAACACCTGATCCCCCAACCTGCCCTTGGGCAAAGCCACGTTCAGCATTTGTTTCCACCTCCCCCAAACCGCTCAAGCTTGCCATAAGAAAGCCTTGTGATATCGGCGTCTTCCCTTTCGCAGCGCACGGTTAGACCCTGAGCGTTCAGCTCCCGCACCTGCTCCATAAGGGCGCTCCAATCACATTGGGCGGGATACAGCAGCAGCAGATCGGTCTGCCTTTGCCCTGCTCCCAGAAACGTATCCAGCTGATGCAGGGCGATACCGAATCCAATGGCACGGCAGTTCTTGCCCAGCTTTTGCATCAAATTGTCGTACCGGCCGCCGCTGCAAACCACTCCGGGAATGCCCCGGATATACCCCCGGAAGATCAGGCCGTTGTAGTAGTCCAGATCGTTGACCACCGAGAAGTCCAGATGCAGGGTTTGATGTTGGGCGGGTTGCAGGGATTTTGCCAGAACTTCCAGTTCAGCGTATGCCCTTGCCATCCCCTCCCCCCGAATCAGACCTTTGGCCTCCTGCAAAGCTGTTTGAAAGGGTCCGTGAATGCCTGCCAGAGCCAAGATCTGCTCCCGGCGGCTGTTGACCACACCCTCCGCCTCCAGAACCTCCGCCACATCATGGGGGCTTTTGGAGTGAATGGCTCCCAAGACCTTCCGCTCCACCAGGGGGGAAAGCCCGGTGTTTTCCAGCAGCCCCGAGACAAAGCCCAGATGGGAGACATCCATGGCGCTTTCCCCCATGAGGGAGAGACTGCGCAGGGCAAGGTCCAGCACCTCCAGATTGGCGAAGGCGTCCTCCCTGCCCATCCATTCCAGCCCGATTTGATCCAGTACCTTGTAGGCCCGGTTCTCGGGGGAAAAGCGCACCACTTCCTCGACATAATAGAGTTTTTCCGGGGTAGCCGAAGCCTGAGCAGGCTGGTTTTTGGCAAGGCTCAGGGTAATGTCGGGCTTGAGAGCCAGCAACCTTCCGCTATGATCCATAAAGGTGAGGATTTGGTCGGTCCCTAAAAAGTTTTTATTGTCCAAGTAGAGGCCGTAATCTTCAAACTTGGCAGTCTCTGTCCGCCAAAATCCCCGGCTTTCATACAGAGCCCGCAGCCTGAGGACACAGGCTTCCCGGGGCAAAAATGCCGGAAAAATCGCAAGGCCATACCCCTTCATTTCTTCACACATCCCATATATACATGATGTAACATCACGGAGCAAAAACCCTCCGCCAATTGGAGACACTTTTTTTATTATACTCTTCTTTATTATTTTAGTCAATTACTATGCTAAAGTAATTTTTGTTTAACTTTTTTATAATTATCTCTTGACAAGATCGGTTCATCGTGGTATTCTAATAAAAATTAAAGATTTTTTAAAGGCAGTGACAGGGAGGGTTCCTTCCATCCTTTGCCCTCAGAGAGCCGGTGGTTGGTGCAAACCGGTGGCAAACGGCGGGAACTGTAGCCCTGAAGCCGAGACAAGAAAGCGTACTTTACGCGAGTAGATGTCTACGCAAAGGCAGCGTTACAGGCCGAGGATTTGTTGGAATCCGTAATGAGTGGTACAGGATTATTTTCTGTACAATTTGGGTGGTAACACGGGTAAATGCTCGTCCCATTGTGGGATGGAGCATTTTTTGTTTTTCCTCAAAAAAGACGCTCCTTCCCCGCTCATTTCGTTTTCTCACTTCCGCCATTACAAACGATTATGGAGGAACAGAAGATGGAAAACACTGATACAGCCAATCAGACTATCACGGTGGAGACCCTTTATCAAAGCTTCTGCAAGGAAACCTTCGACGCAAATGGCGTGTTGGACACCTTTGAGCCTGTCTATCCCGCCAACTTTAACTTTGCCTACGACGTGGTGGATCAAATTGCCGCCTTGCAGCCGGACCGCCGGGCCATGGTATGGGCCAACGAGCACGGGGAAGAAAAAACATTTACCTTTGGACAGATGAAGTACTACTCCGACCTGACGGCGGGTATGCTGCGGGATTACGGGGTTCAAAAGGGCGATATGGTGATGCTGGTGCTCAGCCGCCACTATCAGTTCTGGTTCTGCATTCTGGCGCTCCACAAGCTGGGCGCTGTGGCTATCAACTCCACCAATATGCTTACCGCCAAGGATTACCTTTACCGCTTCCGCAGCGCCGATGTCCGGTATATCATCGCCACCGCGGAGGGTGAAACCGCCAACCACGCCGACGCCGCCTGTCAACAATACGACGGCATAAAAGGCAAGTTTCTGGTGGCAGGCTCCCTGTTTGACAGCGGTAAGCGTCCCGGCTGGATCGATTTTAACAATCAGCTTTGCTTCCATCAGCCCCTTGACGAGCGAATTCCCACCAAGGCGGAGGAGCCTTTGCTACTTTACTTTACCTCCGGCACCACTGGAAATCCCAAAATGGCCTATCACAACCACACCTATCCCATCGGCCACATCATCAGCGCCAAATACTGGCACGGCATCACCGGAGATGATCTGCACATGACGGTGGCGGACACCGGTTGGGCCAAGGCCAGCTGGGGAAAAATCTATGGTCAGTGGTTTGTGGGCGCTTCCATCTTTGTCTACGATTTCACCAAATTCATCCCCGCCGATTTGATGCAGATGGTATCTCAATATAAAGTGACCACCTTCTGCGCGCCGCCTACCATCTATCGTTTCCTCATCAAGGAAGGGATGGAGCACTACGATTTGAGCAACATCCGCCATGCCACCACCGCCGGAGAAGCTCTCAATTCCGAGGTATTTAACCGCTTCTACCAGCATACCGGCATCAAAATCATGGAAGCCTTTGGTCAAAGCGAAACCACCGCCCTTACCGTCAATCTGCTGGGCACCGAACCCAAACCCGGCTCCATGGGTAAATGCTCTCCCCTTTACGAAATCGATCTGGTGGATGCCGATGGCAACAGTGTTCCCAACGGCGAGGTGGGCGAGCTGATTGTCCGCACCCACCACGACCAGATGCAGGTGGGGCTCTTCTGTGGCTACTACCGGGACCGGGATTTGACCTACAAAGCATGGCACGACAATATGTATCACACCGGCGACACGGCCCGCCGAGATGACGATGGCTTTTATTGGTATGTGGGGCGGGTGGACGACGTCATCAAGGCATCCGGCTACCGCATCGGGCCCTTTGAAATCGAAAGCGTGCTGATGGAGCACCCCGCCGTTCGGGAATGTGCCGTCACGGGAGCGGCCGACCCCGTCCGGGGTACGGTGGTCAAGGCGACTGTTGTTCTCACCAGTGGCTTTTCCCCTTGCAGCATCCTTGTCCGGGAGCTGCAGGAGCATGTGAAGCAGCAGACCGCTCCTTATAAATACCCCCGCATCATAGAGTTTGTGGAGGAGCTTCCCAAAACCTTTTCCGGCAAAATCAAGCGGGCGGAAATTCGCCGTCAGGACGAGAGCCATCAGGCTCAGCCTGTGGCAGCCCGCCAGGGAGCTTAGATCTTAGTTGTATCATAATCATCATCGGCAACGACCGGAAGAAAAGGCTTCCGGTCGTTTTGTTGCAAAAAAGACTCCCCGGCAACGGCCGGGGAGGATTGCTGCGAACCCAAGTTATTTTACGGAGTTCTGATACGCCTCGATCATTTTCTTAACCATCTGACCACCGACGGAACCAGCCTGACGGGAGGTAAGATCGCCGTTGTAACCCTGCTTCAGGTTTACGCCAACCTCGTTGGCAGTTTCCATCTTGAAGCGGTCCATAGCTTCCCTAGCTTCGGGAACAAGAGTCTTGTTAGCCATAACTTTTTCACTCCTTAATACTCGATAAAGTGGTTTGCGTTTGCAATAGTAGTATAAGCGCAGTCTCCACAGATATGAGTGGAAATAACATGATGTCCCGTCACATTTTTCCTTTCAGCAAATGGCAGTTTCCCGACAAAATTAAAATCGCAGCCGCCGCCATCAAAGTGAAGCGGTCGATGGGTTTGGCAAAACCAATGGGCAATTCCTGAGGCTCTGTGGCCGAGCCGTCAAAGTTTACAATGGCCCGCTGAATTCCAATGACGGCGCTGTCCTCTCCCATGCTGGTCAGGGTGATGGTGTCCCGGCTGTGCAGACCACAGGTGATGGCGGGAAGCCCGGTGTCGGACAGAGTTTGGGATAATTGATAATTGGAGGAATCCACAATCGCCACCCCATGCCCAACCGCCAGCAACCGCTGGGGCATTGGCAGCATATCCTTATAGATTACAATGGCTTTTTCGGCTTTTACGGTATCAAAGCTCTGAATATCGCAGATGATCATGGTGGGATTGGATTTCTTCACGGAAAGAACCCCACCGTAGGCTCGCACCGTGTCAAAGTGTTTTTCCAGCAGACGTGTCAGCTCGCTTGTAAAATCCTTATTTTGTTTTTTAGCCGCAACAATAACCGCGATCATGCCTTCCCTCCAAACAATCGTTCCAATATTTCGTACCGCAATTTTAGTATTTTGTAAAATCCAAGGTTTATTCCAGCTTGCATCTTGAAAAGAAAATCAGAAAGAATATCTTTTAGGGCTTGTAAAAAATAACATCCTATCCGGTATTTTTTGGGGATTCTATAGGTTATAAATTGCATTTTGGTCTACTTCCCATTGTTTTGAATGATTTCGCCTTCTGCTTTCACCTTGGACATGTGTTGATAGAATCCAAAAAATATATTATAATATCATCAACAAAGATGCAGCGGCCCGCCAAGCAGGCGGGCACTTGGGGGAGCCGATGAAGAATTTTTTTGGATTGCTGTGTGCGCTTTTATTGCTGTTAAGCCCGGCGGTGACCTTGAGCGTCAGGGCGATGGATGAAATAGACCTGAAATCTCAGACCGCCGTTTTGATGGATTTGGACACCGGGCAGGTGCTTTACAGTAAAGATATGAAGCGCCGGATCTATCCCGCCAGCACTACCAAGGTTCTGACCGCGCTGGTGGTGCTGGAAAACAGCCGACCATACGAAGTGGTTACGGTGAATCAAAGCGCTGTGGACAGCATCACCTGGAACAGCTCCCACATCGCCCTCACCGAAGGGGAACAGTTCACCGTGGACAGCGGCCTTTACGCTTTGATGCTGCCCTCCGCCAACGATGCCGCCAACGCTTTGGCCGAGCATATCGCCGGAAGTCAGGAAGTCTTTGCCGACATGATGAACGCTCGGGCCCGGGACATCGGCGCTCTGGACACTCACTTTACCAACGCCCACGGGCTGCATGACGACAACCACTACACCACCGCCTATGACATGGCTCTGATCACCCGGTATGCCATGCAAAACGACTTGTTCCAAACCTATTTCGGGACCGCCCGGTATACCATGCCGCCTACCAACAAAAACCACGAGCGGCCTTTTACCAATTACCAGTATCAGCTGGTGCAAGAAACGGGCTACTACAATCCCAGTGTAGTGGGTGGAAAGGTGGGGTATACCGAAGAAGCCCAGCACACCATGACCACCGTGGCTCGGCGGGGAGATCGCACCTTGGTTTGCACTGTCATGGGTTCTCCAAGCCGGGGAGATAAGTTCGACGACACGGAAAAACTGCTGGAGTTTGGATTTACTGAGTTTGTCCCCTACTCCATTCCAAAGGCAAGCTTTTCCGGCTTTCAGGCTCCGGTGCTGGAGGGGGAACAGGTGGTGGGCAGTGCCACCTTTTATGCCGACAGGGATTTTACCGCTTTACTGCACAACGACGTTAATCCCGACGATGTTGCCGTGATCTTTCAAAAGCCTCAAGCTCTCGCGGTGAGTTCCCCGGTGGAATGCTGCGTCATCTTTGAAGCCACCGCCTCACCCGCCATGGTTCCCGCCGCCTTGGGAGAAGTCCACCTCACCGCCGATGTCAACCTTTCCTCCATTCCCGTCATGACTCAGGAAGTTCAGCTCTCCCCTGGTTTTGTGAAACATCCACTTTTTCGAAAGGCAGCGATCGGGGCAGTCGTTGTTCTGCTCATGATTGTATTGCTGATTGCCTGTCGCCGCTATCAGATCAGGAAAAAGAGAAAAGCCCGGCTCAATCGTCTGGCCCAAAAAAGAAAAGAGGCGGAACTGAGGCCCGCTGTTCCCTATCATTCATTGTCGTCCAGAGCCCCCCGGGATGGACGAACCAGAACCGGTTAAGCTGACCCAATCCCGGTTTGACGGACATGTCGAAGAGTTGCTACAATAGCCGAAAG
>ENA-UOOR01003932-UOOR01003932.1-fermentation-metagenome-genome-assembly--contig:-NODE-3932-length-12355-cov-2.867886_pt1 | contig 12355 bp, 15 predicted proteins | sample MGYA00245780_ERZ724029 | MGnify/ENA primary metagenome ERZ724029 (study PRJEB28704, sample SAMN03018315) | fermentation metagenome | biome: anthropogenic terrestrial biome; feature: soil; material... | reverse complement strand
AATAGAAACAGGTGATGTATATGATTAATACATTTAATGAACTGGGACTGGATTCACGTCTGGTAGAAGGTCTGAAAGAGCAGGGAATTACTGAACCGACAGTGATACAGGCTAATACCATTAAACTGTCATTGGAGAACAAAGATATAGTAGGACAATCCCCTACAGGAAGCGGAAAAACATTGGCATTTCTGCTTCCGATTTTTCAGAGAGTTGATGCAGGAAAGAGAGAGGTACAAGCAATAGTACTGGCACCGACTCATGAGCTGGTTATGCAGATCGATAAACAGATAAAGCTTCTGTCTGAGGCTTCCGGCATTGCGGTCACTTCTGCGGCGGTTATTGGAGAGGTGAATATCACCCGGCAGATAGAAAAGCTTAGAGAAAAGCCAAATATAATTGTAGGCTCAGCGGGAAGGGTGCTGGAGCTGATAAAAAGAAGAAAAATAAATGCCCAGACCGTAAAAACCATAGTTATTGATGAGGCAGACAGAATGCTTGATGAGCACAACCTTGGTGTTGTTAAAGATGTGATAAAGACTACATTAAGGGATAGGCAGCTTATGATGTTTTCTGCCACTATAAGTGATAAAACTTTAAACACCGCAAAAGAAATTATGAAAGATCCGCTAGTTGTCCGAATTGATAATGAGGGCGAAATAAGCCCGGGCATTGAACATATATACCTTGTAGCGGAGCAAAGGGACAAGATTGAAGTACTTAGGAAGTTGGCAGCATCAATTAAGCCGGAAAGGGCAATAGTATTTATTAATGGAAACGAGGAACTCCAACTGGCGACCGCAAAGCTGCAATATCACCATCTCAGTGCCTGTGCAATATCAGGCAATTTTCCCAAGGAAGAGAGAAAAAAAGCATTAGATGGTTTTAGAAAAGGGGAAATTAAGCTATTGGTTGCTTCTGATTTAGCTGCCAGAGGACTGGACATAAAAGGAGTCACCCATATATTCAACCTTGATTTGCCTGAAGACTCCAAGGGATATTTGCACAGGGCAGGAAGGACAGGCAGAATGGGAGAGCCCGGGATGACAATTTCTATTGCCACTGAAAGAGAGGTTCCCTTTATTAGAAGATGTGAAAGGGATCTTAAGATACGAATATATGAAAAAATAATCGCCAGGGGAAAGATATTAGATGCGCCCAATAAGCATAATAACAATAAGCAGGGTTAAGAAATGTATATATTAATTATACATTTCTTCTATTTGTCTTTGTAAATCCTCATTATCTAAATAATCATCATAGTTCATTTGTCTGTCTATCAGACCTTTAGGTGTAATTTCTATGATCCTGTTTGCCACAGTAGATATGAACTGATGGTCATGGGATACAAAAAGTATCGTACCCGGGAAGTTTATAAGACCTTCGTTTACAGCAGTTATTGCCTCAAGGTCCAGATGATTGGTAGGCTCGTCGAGTAATAGCACATTAGCGCCGGAGAGCATCATTCTCGAGAGCATACAGCGGACTCTTTCACCCCCTGAAAGTACAGAAGCGCTTTTAAGAGCTTCCTCGCCGGAGAAAAGCATTCTTCCGAGAAAGCCCCGTATGAAGGTTTCAGTCTTTTCCTCATTATTATCAGCCGTATATTGCCTCAGCCAATCCACAAGGTTCATATCAACTCCGTTGAAAAATTCGGCATTATCCTTTGGGAAATATGACCGGGAGGTAGTTACTCCCCACTTAAACCAGCCGCTGTCTGCTTCCATTTCATCCATCAGGATTTTGAAGAGAGCGGTTTTTGCATGCCCTTCAGGACCTACAAAAGCTATCTTGTCGCCTTTATTCAACCTGAAACTTATCTTATTCAGAAGAATATTTCCATCTATTGATTTGCTAAGGTTTTCCACAGACAAGAGCTCATTGCCTGCTTCCCTGTCCGGTTTAAATCCAACAAAGGGATATTTCCTGGAGGAGATCCCAATATCATCAAGAGTAAGCTTTTCCAATTGCTTTTTCCTGGAGGTAGCCTGTTTGGATTTTGAGGCATTAGCGCTGAATCGTAGAATGAATTCCTGCAGGTCCTTCATCTTTTCCACGGTCTTCTTATTCTTCTCTCTTGACATCTGGAGTGCCAGCTGACTGGACTGATACCAAAAATCATAGTTACCGACATAAAGCTTTATTCTGCCATAATCTATATCAGCCATATGTGTGCACACCTTATTTAAAAAGTGTCTGTCATGGGAAACGACAATAACAGTATTTTCAAAATCCAGAAGGAAGCTTTCAAGCCATTTTATAGACTTGATATCTAAATGATTTGTAGGCTCATCCAGAAGTAAGATATTAGGTTGGCCAAAAAGCGTTTGTGCAAGAAGCACTTTGACCTTTTCTGAGCCATTTAGCTCTTTCATTTTCAAGCTATGGGATTCTTCCATAATCCCCAAACCTGTAAGCAGTGTTGCAGCTTCAGATTCGGCTTCCCAGCCATTAAGCTCCGAAAATTCACCCTCTAACTCGGAGGCTTTCATTCCATCCTCATCAGTAAAATCAGCCTTTGCATAAAGCTCTTCTTTCTCTTTCATAATCGAGTAAAGCCTGCTGTGGCCCATAATAACAGTTTCAAGAACAATGGAATCATCAAATTGAAAGTGGTCCTGATTAAGTACAGCAAGCCGCTCGCCGGGAGTTATTGAAACATCTCCTGTATTTGGCTCAATCTCTCCTGAAAGGATCTTAAGGAACGTAGATTTTCCTGAACCGTTTGCACCTATCAGACCATAGCAATTACCGGGAGTAAATTTTATATTAACATCGTCAAATAGTTTTCGCCCGCCATACCGTAGGCTTACATTGTTTGTACTGATCAAAACTTATACCACCTTTAATCTATATTTTTCAAAATTCTAGTGTTTTTTAGACAACTACATGTTTCGCACTAAACATTATAGCACAAATAGCTTCATAGGAATATATTACTGCATTGCTAAGCAAATTGTATGGAATCTTATATACTTATATATTTAAATAAATGAAAGTGTGTCGTATAATGAAATAAAAGGAAAATGATGGTACTATGTCGTAAACACATAGTATATTGAATGCATGAACGACATATTGTCACCAATGCAATAGTTGAACGGCAGATGGTGAAGATAGGTTTATAAAAGAAGTACGATTCCTATTTTTCATATAGCTAGAGTATTGCGAAGTAAAGAGTTTTTGCATAACAGAAAGGTGTGAAAGAAATGGAAGTTATATCTATAAAAAAATCTCCTGAATTTAAAGATAGGGCAATTGAATACTTTCAAAGTAAATGGGCATCCCCAAATAGTATGAAGGTCTATGATGACTGCATAACAAATTGTATTACTACCCCGAGTCCGTTGCCGCAATGGTATCTATTGATGGACAATGATAGAATAATTGGTTGTGCGGGTCTTATAACAAACGATTTTATAAGCCGTATGGATTTATACCCTTGGGTTTGTGCTGTTTATATTGAGAAAGAATACAGGGGAAATGCTTATGGTTCCCTTCTGTTAGAACAGGCAAAGATAGACGCAAAAGCAGGAGGCTTTTCTAAGCTATACCTCTGCACAGACCATATCGGATATTACGAAAAGTATGGATTTAAGTATATTGGTACAGGCTATCATCCATGGGGAGACAGTTCTCGTATATATGATTCAGCATTATAATATGCTTCGCAAAATTATCATACTGTGCAAACTCCTATGTGTCATCTGATAGATATTTAAATCCAAGGGAGACAGTATTTACAGAAGCGACCCATGTTAGGTCACGGGTACCGGACCACACCCTTTCACCGGGAGCAATCACCGCCAGGGAGTAGGGCTTCGGGGTCCGGTTTAGTGGTGTCGGAGATACGAGAACGTTATCCGAAAGGCAATGCAGATCATTATTCTAAATTATACAGGGTGCTATTGTTATATTGTGTATCAATTAAGAAGTATGAGGGTGATTGGATGGATAATATGAGATCAGAACTTATTGCCCCGTGTGGCATGAATTGCAAGCTTTGTATGGCCTTTCAACATACTCACGCTACGGCACGTCAACAAGGGCAGGTGGCAGGCGTACCTTGGGCCATTTATAAGAGATTTAAAATAAAGAAAGGAATTTTATGAAAAGAAAACAGATCTTATTATTAAGTTATATTCTGGTCTTTGGGTGTCTTGTATTGGTGGGATGCAGGGAACAATATAAACCTGTTAGTGAACCGCAGGAAACCCCCGGCGTGATTGAAACGGATTTAGAGCCTGAACCTGAAGAGATTACTTCTTACAAAGAAAACTATGAGGTGATTGACGGTAAAACAGCTGCATTATTAAGTTACGACTATAAGAACGGGAGTATGTACATTGCAGGGTTGAAAGCATTTGAGGAGTTTGGCACATCAAATGAAGGCAGTGTTTCCATACGCACAGATGAAAATACTCTGACCTTCAGACTGACAAAAGCCACGGGATCTGTCAGTGGTACAGTTGATGGTCCATTTGTATATTACAAGATGGATCTTACCACAAATGAGATCATAGAAAAGAGATTTGAACCTGCCCCGAACTATGCTGAACTAGGTATTGCAGAGTTCATTGAACATAGCGAAGAAGTAATTGAATTGCCTGATGAACGTATGGTTGAAATAGGAGTATATTTTAAAGAACTTATTATGGAAATAGAACAGAATTAACACTATAAAAACTTCATACAGGCTCAGAATTTTTGATAACTTCACTGGTGCCGTGAGTTTGAACCCGTTATATGACAGATGGCACATATACCGAGCTGTCCATGGCGCGAAATAATAAAATAATAATACATTTGAGGGTGAAAAGGTATGATTGATGAAATAAAAATAAAAGAGTATTGTGAAGAGTATAAAGATGAAATCGTCAACCTAATTCTCAATATTCAACAGAATGAGTTTAATATCCCTATAAAAAAAGAAGATCAGCCTGACTTAAGTAATGTTTCAAAGTTTTATCAAAAAGGTATTGGAAACTTCTGGATAGCCCTTTATAATAATCAGGTTGTAGGGACAATATCATTATTGGATATTGGCAATAACCAGGGCGCATTAAGAAAAATGTTTGTAAAAGCTGAATACAGGGGAAGTGGGTATAGTATTGCCAGAAAGCTGTTAAACCAATTAATATATTGGTGCACCGATAATAAAATCGAAGAGATATACCTGGGTACAACTGATAGGTTTATTGCAGCACATAAATTCTATGAAAAAAACGGTTTTATGAAGATATCAAAAAATGATTTACCTGGTACATTCCCTATTATGATAGTTGATACGATATTTTATAAATATAATGTCCAAACTTATGAAAGGTAATATCATTAATTTGATTATGTTGCATATTGGTCATATTTTGCGAAGTAAACATAAGGAAGAAGGGTTATAGAGTGAAGAATCAAATTAAAGAATTCATATTGAGTATTGGTGCGAATGTATGCGGCGTCGCAAACGCTGACCGTTTTTCCGAAGCGCCTGCGGGATTTCATCCAAGAGATATTTTTCCGGATTGTAAGTCAGTAATTGTATTCGGTATAGCTCTCCCGAAAGGTCTGACAAAGGTAGATCCGAGACTTATATACGGTCATTTCAACTATGGTACATGCCCAAATGTCGATTGGATCGCTTTCAGAGCAGCAAAAGAGATTGAAAGGCTCTGCAGCGGATACGCTGTACCGCTTCCTGCAGACGGGCCCTATGAATATTGGGATGAGGAAAAACTGGAAGGTCGTGGTCTGATATCCATGAAACATGCTGCTGTGCTTGCAGGAGTCGGAACGTTGGGCAAAAACACCTTACTGCTGAATGAAAAATACGGTAATTTGCTGACTTTGGGAACAGTTCTTACAGACCTGAATCTTGATTCTGACCCGCTTGCGGAGAGTATCTGTATTGAGGGATGCAATATGTGTATAAAAAACTGCCCGACACAGGCATTGGACGGACAACAAGCAAATCAGACAAAATGTAGACCGAATACATACGGAACTAATACCAGAGGCTTTGATACCGTCAACTGCAACAAATGCAGAGTTGTTTGCCCAATGAGGTTCGGAAAGAAAAAGTAAGAAGTTAACAAAAAAACCCTTGAAGCCTTTTAATACATGTATTAGAATGTTAATATGAATAGGTATAGAGTAATATAGTAGGTGTAAAATGAACAAAATATGCTTCAGCATAATTGAATATCTGGCTTATGCCCATGCAATTACAGGGGATTTTGGAGCACAAGGGAGAAGTGTATCCAAAATTAGATATTATGTTAACCAATAAGCCGGAACTTTACTATAAAAATGATAGCGTTGTATCCCTAAGTAAGGTTTTACTTAGGGATTTTTGCGTATAAGGAGAAGATTATTATGAATTATGACATTCAACTGAAAGATAACATTAAGAAAAATTATTTATTTACATTGCTTCAGAATATTGATCTGACCAGGGGAATATGGATGATTTACCTGGCAAGTAAAGGAATGAGCCTCACACAATTGGGCTTTCTTGAGACAATATTTCACATAACCTCTTTTCTTATGGAGGTTCCCACCGGAGCTATAGCTGATATCTTCGGAAGGAAAATTAGCAGGGTTTTGGGAAGGGCGTTGTCATTAGTCAGCGTTGTAATCCTGTTTGCTGCAAATGACTTCTTGTGGTTTGCCATATCCTTTGTGTTCACGGCACTGTCCTTTAATTTGGAATCAGGGGCGGGGGATGCCCTCATTTATGATTCATTGAAGGAGATTGGCGAAGAAGATAAGTACATGAAAATCTCCGGAAATAAGGAAGTGTTCTTTCAGGTTGCAGGTATTGTGTCCTTTTTAGTCGGAGGCTATTTGGCTGTAAAGAGCTATAGTATTGCTTTTGCAATCACAATTATCATAGGTGCAATATGCTTGCTGCAGTCTTTCAGCTTTAAGGAACCCTCTCTTGGCAGGAAGAGGGAAGCTCATAAAAAAGAAAATGTATTTGTGAATCAGCTAAAGGATAGTATTGGGCTGGTAAAAAGTAAACCGAGGATTGTATCCTTGATAGTATTTACAGAAGTAATACTTACCTTTTGCACCTGTATATTCTATTATTTACAAAACTATCTAAAGGGCGATGGCTACAATGAAGCGGCAATAGGAATTATCTATGCGTCTACGTACATAGCTGCTGCTCTGGTTGCACCACAGGTCCACAGGATTGAAAAAGTGATAAAGGAACAGGGGCTCCTTCTTTTGATACCCTTTGTTACAGTGTCATGCCTGTGGGGGATAGCTATTAGCGCATATCATTTTATATTCTTTATTGTACTGACGATTACAGAAGAGATAGTGTATGTTGCTATGAGTGATTATATAAACAAGATGATACCCAGTGAGAACCGTGCTACTATACTCTCCTTTTCAAGCATGGTATTCAGCTTTTTCATGATTACGGTTTTTCCGGTTGTAGGTCTTCTTGGAGACAGGTATTCATTGAGTTTTGCATTCAAGTGTATTGGGGGGCTGGGTATTGTATTTGTAATAATTAATAGTATTCTGTTATTAAGACCAAATATGAAAAGTCAAGGATAGAAATGGTCAAGTTGCTTTAATATATCCCCGGGAAAGGAGGATGATTGTGTGAATGAAAATAATTACAGCCTTATTGTAAATCAAGCAATTAACTATATTCACTTTAACGTAGATAAGAATATAACTGCCGAAGATATAGCAAACCACTGCTGCTTTTCGAAATACTATTTTAACCGGATGTTTAGATCCATTGTTAATGAAAGTGTATATTCGTTTATAAAAAGGATGAAGCTGGAGAATGCTGCTTTTAAACTCAGGACAAACAAGAGGAAAGCAGTTACCGAAATAGCTCTTGAGGCCGGTTATAGCCCGTCGAATTTTGCTGTTGCCTTTAAGGAGTATTTTGGCGTCAGTGCTTCAGATTTTCGTGCAAACAGCAGCATTGCTCCCAAAGATACTTATAAGGCCACAGTAGAGTATATTTCCGGAATGGAAAAACAGGAGGATTTTTTCCGAAAGATAGCTTCAAAGATAACAATAAAAAAGATGCCTCCGATGCTGCTTGAATATGAAAGGTTCATAGGCAATTATTATGATTTGACCAAAGCATGGAGCGATTTTTGCTGCGATGCCGAGAACAGGAATCTAATTAAGGAGGACACATTATTCATTGGGATATCCTACGATGATCCTCTTATAACAGATGAGAACAATTGCATGTATGATATGTGCATTACTGTAGATACTGCAAAGGGTACCAACGTACACAAATTGGAGACGGGGATGTATGCCTGCTATGATTTTTACGATCGGATAGAGAATCTGAACAAAGCTTTTAATGAAATGTTTTCCTTATGGCTTCCATACAGTAATTTCAATATAGACAACAGGCTTCCTCTGGAAGTATACAAGTCGCCCCTCGACGAAGAGGGTAAAATGCACATAGATATATGCATACCGATTGTATAACAGCACAGATTCAGAAGTTTTTAATTTAATATGTATGTAGAATGGAAATGCGAAAAAGAAAGGGGAGTTTTAAATGAACGCAAATATCAATAAATCCAGTCTTTTAAAAACCTTTTTACAGTATTCCATTCCATGCATACTGGCCATGCTTCTCACCTCATGCATTACAGTGGTTGATGGAATGTTTATCGGATGGAAGTTAGGCGGAAAGGGCCTGGCAGCAGTTAATCTCACTATTCCGGTGCTTTACTTTCTCTTTGGAATTACCATTATGGTGGGTGTAGGCGGTTTGACTCTTGCAATGCACAGTTTGGGAGGCGGAGATAAACCTCAGGCGGATAAAAGGTTCACTTTTACAATTGTGTTGAATGCCGTGGTTAACTTAATTGCATCAGTTGTACTAATTGCTTTCAGGGATGAGGTAATCGGATTCCTTAACGTCGAAGAGGAGCTTTTACCTTATGTCAGAGACTATTTAGGCATAATGTCCTATTTCTATATTTTCATTATGATGAACATAACTATAATGATGTTTATAAGGGGTGAGGGTAAACCGCAGCTCTCACTGGTGTTCAGTATTATAGCAAACGCTTTGAACATTGTCCTGGACTATCTATTCATAATGAGGTTGGGTTACGGTATGAAAGGGGCGGCACTGGCAACGGGCATATCTGTAATCGTTGCATTTGTCCTGGGCATGTTTTACTTTGCCCGAGGAAAGTCGGTTTTTAAGTACTGCAGAATAACCTTCGACGTTGAGGATTTCAAAAGCATTATCTTCAATGGTTCTTCAGAGTTTGTAGGTCAGATATCCATATCAATCACAACCTTTTTGTTCAATCTGGTAATCATACGCAACATCGGGGTTAATGGAGTAGCCGCATATACTATAGTAGGGTACATATCCCTCCTGCAATACATGGTGATTACCGGGATAATGCAGGGAATACATCCCCTTATCAGTTATAGCTTCGGTGCTAAGGACAGAGAAAAGATATTTCGCATTCTGTCCATCGGAATCAAGGCGGTATTGCTTGTGGGAGCAGTAGCTTTTGTATTGTCCTTCGGGGCAACAGAGGGAATAGTAAGAGCATTTTCTCATGAAAATACTGAACTTATGAAGATTGCAAACTATGGTATCAAAATATATTCCATTGCATTCTTCATAAACGGATTCAACATGGTTGCTTCTGCCTACTTCACATCCTTGGGTGATGCAAAGACTTCCATGTTGATATCTGCTCTCAGGAGCTTGATAATAATAAATATACTAATTTTTCTTTTGCCTGTTTTTTTAGGAGATACAGGTATATGGCTTACAACACCTTTGACGGAAGCAATCACTTTCATTGTATCTTATGCCTTCATCAGAAAGTCACGTGCAAGGTTATTCTTTGCTGATAATTGCGGGGGTAACACAGCAAAAGCTTAATAGGTGGCATGAATCTTGTAAGATGTGCAAATAGAAAATTAGACAGTCGTGAAGGAATATTGGTAAAGAATGGCGTATAGATATTTTTATTAGTGCCTAAACTTTTATGACTAAATCCCTATGTTTGTAGCATTTCATTTGCTGCAAACATTACGGGTTTTGTTACTAGGTGGTGATAAATTGAAGCTGGACAGACTTGTTTCCATACTTGTGCTGCTGCTTAGGAAGGAACGGATACAGGCAAAAGAGCTTGCAGAGATATTCGAGGTATCTGTGAGAACTATCCTAAGAGATGTAGAGGCAATAAACCTTGCAGGTATACCTATCGTCACATACCAGGGGGCAAATGGAGGAATAGGGATAGCAGAAGGTTATCGCCTTGATAAAAGTGTGCTTACGGAGGATGATATGTCTACCATCATATCCACATTAAGGGGTATCTCAGGAACAATGCCTGACAGCAAACATGAGGTCCTTATGGAAAAACTCCGGAATGCGTTACCCTCGTCGCAGCTCGATTCACTTGATACAAAGGTGCAGCAGTTTATTATAGATTTATCTCCCTGGGGCAGTAATGAGCTGTTTAAGCATAGTGTTGCATGCATAAGGCGGTCTATAGAGAATAACAATGAAATAGAGTTTATATATATTGATTCGTCAGGAAATAGAACAAATCGCAGAGTTGAGCCCTATTCCCTGGTGCTGAAAGGCCAAAAATGGTACCTGTATGCCTGGTGTCATATTAGGCAGGAATTCAGGCTTTTCAAGCTTTCCAGGATGAGAGAACTTAAGGAGACAGCAGTGGTCTTTCAACCCAAAAAGGTATCTTTGGAAAAGTTTGATTGGGAAGACCCCTGGAATACCCCTGAAAATATGATCTCACTACGACTGGTATTTGAAAAAGAGCTGGAAAGTTTAGTGACGGATTGGTTCGGGGACAGCATAGAAAAGCTGGAAGACGGAAGACTGCTGGCAATAACCATGCTGCCTGAAAATAATTGGTTATATGGATCTATACTGAGCTTTGGCACGGGAGTAGAGGTTATAGATCCTCCTCATATCCGGAATATAATTGCAGAAATATCCAAGGGGATATATGAAAAATATTCTTTGGAAACATGACATACAGGTGTCATATATGCAGTGTTATAATCAAGAAAAAGTCAAGGAGGAAATAGAAATGAATTATAGCATCGAATTGAAAGAGCAAGGGGCTCGGCCTGTATTATCTGTCAGAAAAATAACAGATGTAGGAAATCTTCCTCAGGAAATCGGGAAGGCATACGGCAGCATTATGCAGTACATGAATGAACTGGGGGAACAACCGGCGGAAGCGCCATATACGGCATATTATAATCTGGATATGGAGCATCTTGATGTGGAGATGGGCTTTCCCGTTTCAAAACAGATTGCAGGAAAGGGAGAAATTAAGGCAGGATCGATTCCGGGAGGAAAATATGCAGAATGTACTTACAAAGGACCTTATTCGGAAATGGTACCGGTATATGAAGCAATGAATAAATGGATAGTTGAAAAGGGATTTGAAGCTACCGGAATATCCTATGAGGTATATTACAATTCACCTGCAGAGGTACCTGAAAGCGAGCTTTTAACAAAGGTAATGCTGCCTGTAAAATAGGAAAAAGCAATATAGGGAAGGGGACGATAACATGACTGAAAAAGATCTTATGCTGGACGGAAGCCATATGCCTGAATATGATGAAATAGTTGGATACATGAATCTGCCTGCAAGGAATCTATGGGAAAATATCAATAATTTTATCCAACAGAGGTATAAATCCTCCCCTAAGATAATGTATAGTTCATGCTCCGGAAAACCCGGATGGAATATGAAGTATCAGAAATCCGGAAAGTCTATATGCACTTTGTATCCGGAGAAGGATGGGTTTGTTGTCCTGATTGTCGTTACCCTTGACCTGATGCCTGTAATTGAAGCTTTGTCTGAAGAATTTACTGAAGAGACCCTTCAAACTATAAGAACGGCAAAGCCGTATAACGGGACCAAATGGCTGATGCTTCAAGTAAAGAATGATTTGCAGCTTGAAGATGTCAAACAGCTAATTTCTCTGAAGCAAGAGGCAATTGCGCGCTAACGTGCGCAGACACTAGACACCAGACACTAGAGTTGAGAAGGGCTTCGAAGGAATGCCCAGAATTCTGGTGTCTGGCATCTGGTATCTGGCGTCTGAAGAATGTAACAACTTATATTTTGACGTTTTAGAAGTCGGTTTTTACCGGCTTTCCGTTTTCATTCAGAGTAATCCGGGTAATCTTGGATAGCTGCTGAACACCTTCAATCTTTACACATTCAATTAGCTGATATACCTTTGAGGTGTCCCCGTTCTGCTTATATACATCTCCCAACAGCTTAAGTACCGAATAAGGATGGTCAGGGTCTTTAAGAGCAATGAAGGAGGTACCCTGCTT
>ENA-UOOR01003930-UOOR01003930.1-fermentation-metagenome-genome-assembly--contig:-NODE-3930-length-12359-cov-16.134915_pt1 | contig 12359 bp, 10 predicted proteins | sample MGYA00245780_ERZ724029 | MGnify/ENA primary metagenome ERZ724029 (study PRJEB28704, sample SAMN03018315) | fermentation metagenome | biome: anthropogenic terrestrial biome; feature: soil... | reverse complement strand
GGGTGGCAGGATAAGCAATTTGTTTGAAATAGTGTTCTAAGAAAGAGAAAAACAATTATTGATATCTTTCTTTGTTTATCTAAATAATTGCTATTTTTGCATTTAATATAATCTGTTTCTGGTGAGAAACTTATGTTTATACCATTGCTTTTGGATTAAAATTAATCTACGTAAACGTTCACAGTATAGTAAAAATATACCGCTTATATGTAAAATGTCATATACATGGGAGCAGTATTAAAATACTGACAGATGAAATTGAGTTTTTCCAAAGATATTAAATAAAAATAGCAATATAATCCATTGTACCATGAACCCTAAGACACTGGTCCACTCTACTCTATCCTTTTTTCTAAAAATTACTATAATTAGTGTTAGGCTGGAGCGTGAATAGCAAATAACCCACTTGAATCAAATGATATGAAAAATCGAAATGTGATATTAACAGGAGCTGGAACTGTAATTCCGTGGGGAGCTCCAAGCACAGATAAATTAACAGATATTTTGCGACAAGATTCTATTTTTATCAATGATAAAGGAGAACCAATAGGTGAATATTTATACTCACTTTTGAAAACACAAATGGGTAAACGGAGAGCATATAATACTCCAAATTTTGAGTCTATTTTACATTTTATAGAGTTGCTATTTGAGTATAAGAAATCTCGATATTCAATGTCAAGCAGTTTTTTTAGGATAAATGATTTCTTTTTAATTGATCCTGAAATACAGAATAAATTAGAAATATATGAAAGTCAAAAATTGGACAAACGCTTAGATACATCTTTTGGCACCAAACGCCTAATTGCAAATGAGTATTACTATTATGAGCTTTATCTACATTTCACATTCTTAATCAAAAAAGAAATTGAGAAATATGAAACTGTCGAAGAAAAATATCATGAGCTAAATAAAAGTTTTAATCGATTCTTACATCAAGTTAAGGGTGAAAATGGAATCGTAAGGTTTTACACTTTAAATTATGATTATTTAGTACCTAAAATTTCAAATTTGAAATTTTTCGATGGATATGATGAAAAAACCGGAAAAATGAATGTGAAAAAAATCATTGAGGATGATTATATTGATTGTTATTATCACTTACATGGCTCCTTTAAACTTAATTTTATTGGCGAGAAATCTAATGATTACAGTGTTTGTTATGTTCAGAAAAACTTCGTTCAAAATAATCTTATACCATCGAATATAATAACAGGATATAATAAGCCTGAAAGAATCTTGAATGAAACATTTTATGAGTTTTACCAGAAAATGATTGAAGATTTGATTAAAGCTAATAAAATTTATATCATTGGTTATTCATTTAACGACATGCATGTTAATGCTGCACTAAAAAGAGCATTAAAGAAAGGTAGTGCTAAAATCACAGTTGTTGATAAGTGTAGCCTTGAGGATTTTCATCTAAAATATGATAAAATTATAGATAGTAATCCAGACTATGATATGAATAAATTAATCAAATTTCCTAATACTTATCAAATGACAACAGAAGCACTAAAAGCAAAAGCGTATTTAAATGGATTGAATGATTTTTTAGATAATTTGATAAGATCCAATAATTAAGTACATATTTCTGTGGGAATTTGGTGGTGCTAGCTCCGCTAATTCATGTTACCAGTCATTGCGGAAGTGTTGCTTAAATCAAAAACCTGGAAATACAAACGGTTGATTGTATTCATAAATTGAAAATAATACCATGGAATACGTTGTCTTTACGGATGAAAGTTATATAACAGATTCAAGATTTCAAAGTTTAACAGCATTTTCGATTCATAAAAATGCCTGGGATAAAGCAAAAAGTGAACTGAATAATATTCTCGCAAGCTCAAATGTTACAGAATTTAAATGGCAGAAATTGAATAACGCAAAAAACTATTTTTGTGCTGATAAAATAATAGATTTTATATTTAACAATCTAAGTGATTTCAAAATGAGAATTGATATTCTCATTTGGGATACTCACGATTCACGTCATCAAATTTATGGTCGAGATGATATGGCAAATTATGAAAGAATGTTCTTTCATTTATTAAGTGCATCAATGAAAAGAAGACCAAAATCTGCAAAGTGGGATATAAGACCAGATCAACGAAATGGAATTGATTGGCATACAGTTCATAAATGTCTTTCTGCAAAAGGAAGACAACAAAATTTCCATCACGATATCTTCGGATACTTCATTTCTGACCCACACTATTTTATTGAATCCTTTCAAGAGCAGTGTTCAAATGTCGAGCCACTGATTCAGGTTGCCGATCTTTTTTCAGGTTTAGCTGTATTCTCAAAAGAATCATATGCCAGTTTTGTACAATGGAAGCAGCAGAAAACACCTATTTTATTTGAAGAAGAATGTATGTCTTTTTCTAACCGGCAAAATTACAGATTTAGACTACTTGAATTCTTTGATCGTAGATGCAAAGCCGGTAAATATGGTGTTAGCCTTGAGAGTAAACAGTGTCTCTTTACCTATAATCCCAAGAACCCTATTAACTTTTGGTACTATGAACCACAACATAATAGTGATAAAGCACCAGTAAAAGAGAATAACAAAATGTTATAAAAAAAACGTGACATCATGTTATTGGTTTAATAAAACGTTTTCGGGAATCCAAAGATAAATAAGTAAAAATCTGCTACTCTTGGCCCCAGCAGTATATGCTATAGTCCTGGCAAATAGTAAAGCGCTAATAAAAACAAATATTATACATCGTCTAGTTCTATTTAATTCACTCACTACAGTAGCGACATAGGAAACAATATTAATAATCTTTAATACTGAAATAAATCAAAACAGAGAAGATCACACCTAATATAATTCCGGTTAGGAAGATTTTAAGGTTGAAAGCGGGGGATGTTGAGGTTTTTGCTGTGAGTTCTTCGTTTTCTTTGGTAAGGTTTTCGATTTTGAGCTGCAGGCCGATATTTTGTTTGGTAAGATTTTGATTTTCTATTGATGTGGTTTGGAGAAAGGTTTCTAGTTCTTTTTTAGTTTCTTCAAGTAAGCTTTTGGAAATGGATATTACTTCACTTGCAATGGGTGGTTTGCCGGTGTCTGGATTTATGGGGGTGGATGTGTCGTAAAATATTTCATGTTTTGAAATTTCGTTTATTGAGTGGATGTTTTCGTTCCGGGTGCGCTGTAAATCGGTTTGGAGGATAGCGAGCTGAGCTTCTTTTTTGTAAAGGCTGTCTTTAAGGTTCCAGATGGCAGTTTTGTCGGTTCTGATGGTCCTTTTTTCCATGATGGTTTGTCGGGATTTACAACCCACCAGAAAGAGCAGTGCTGTTAAGATCAACAGAATCAGTAAAGCACTTTTATGTTTCCTCTCTCTTTTCATGATGATTTTCTAATAGCTTCCAGAAACTTGCAATGATAACCGGCAATGATTGGAGCTTGATCGAGTCCGTTGACGATTCTTCTGGCTCCCAAGGGATCATCGCGGTGATTATTGAAAAAGTTTTCAAGAGAATATCCGGTAAAGTCGCCTCGGCTGGATTTTCCAAGGATCATTCCCTCAACCAGAATATGTGCTGAGATGTCGGGATCCAGCGCAAGTTCAGGTTGTTCTAAAAGTGGTAACCCCAGAATATCTCCCATCTGCATGTAATTATCGAACCAAGTTAATTGTACATCACCCCTACCGTAATACATCTTATCCGGCCAGGTATAAGGCAGTCCATTATACTTCACTTTTCGTCCGTAAGGCTTTCCTATACCTTTCCCCCGTTCCTCTATAGGTTGCATGGTTTTGGCAGTCTCGTGATAGGAAGTGGCCAACATATAAGCTCGCCATCGGTCGTCGGTTACTTTAAACTTGTCAAATGCTTTAAGTTTATGGAGTATTCCGTTCCTTTGGCGGTTGTTCATTCTCCCAAGGAAGAGAGATTGATTTATTTCCTGAAAAAGTTGTTGCCGTTTCATTTTGTTGAGGCCTAATCTTCTTTTCGTATGAATGTACCCAAAGGCGGGACCCTTATAGCACAGTTATCGACCATGCAATAATGGCGATCACTATCTTTTCTCCATCTGATCTCCCTTTCGACCGTTTTCTCAAGACCGGTAATTCTTCTGTGATCCTCCATCCTCTGTAATTGTAAAAGCGCGATATCTTTTTTCAGTTTCTCATTGATTCCATCTTTCTCTTTTAGTAAGTTCAACAATTCCTCAGAATTCGACTTATTGTACGAGTTCATTTTCTCCATATGTGCAACCGTACGTTCCAAGAGTCCCATGATCTCAGCTGCAGCCAGTGCATCTTCGCGTTTGGCAGTCGCTTCGGACTGAAACGCTTCGCTCATTCTAATACGCCTGTTCTCTTTCCGGTTGACAATGGATGAGATCAATCCTCCCAAGGCTCCTCCGCCTGCAAATGAACCGATAGTATAGAGCCAATCAGGATGTATTTCAAGTAAATCGATCATTGGTTTAAGAAATAGTATTCTATTTAAGCGGTAAAAAACCGCCCCATCGTGGAGCGGTCTTAATTGGAAAAATCATCGGATCTCCTAAACAATCGTCTTTTGACCGAGATAAACGCTATTGGCCACCAAGGATCCATTCTCAGAAATAAACCCTAAGTATACTTCCACAGTATCTCCAATCCAGTTTTCCGGAACGTTTAACGTTGCTGAACCGGAGGATCTATCTCCTGTAGTGGTACTGAAAACAGACTCCCCTTTTGTACTGTTGTATACCAGCGCCATGGCCTGATCCGTTTCCGTTGCATTGCTCACCCCGCTGTTGTCACTCCAGGTGAAATTCAGGCTCCTTTCAGCAGCAACAGCATCCGCATTTTCGGCCGGCAAAAGACTACCTCTTGAAACAAGAATGTTGGAATAATCCATCTCATAATCGGGGAATACACCGGTTACAGCGTTTTTCACGTTATAAGACATTGCCGCATTGAAAGCTGTCTGCCTGCTCGCATAATTTTTGAACCCTACCCTAATGAAAGGAGTGATGGGTTTTAGAAAATCGATCGTCACCATGAATTTCGTACGCTGCATCACCTGAGCCTCGGTACGAGGATTCCTCACACTTGTTGGAAGACTTCGCATATAATGGATGCCTTTCCAGGTTCCACCAACAACCGTTCCTACCTTGCCGGAGAAACCACCTAAAATTCCTTGTTTGATAGTGCCCATAAAAACTGTATCCTTTAACTGTTAAACATATTTTGCTTGGACTTGGTATGGACCTGGTAAGGCCATGACCTTATCCGGTGTTGAAAATAATGAATATCTTTAATGTTGTCGGACTCTGGTATAGAGTGCTTTCGGATGCCTCAACTTGCGTATGAGGCAATGAGTAAATGGAAGGGATGGATTAAATGAAACCTTAGCGTTTAGCCAAATGGTGGCTCTGTAATCGGCAAGGTTTTCCGGTGAAATACGATTTTCGCGGATGCGGAATTGGAGATTTCATCGGAAACCGGGAGGGCTTGACCTTGCAAGATTACATCGAAAGTCACCGTACCTTTGCGGAGGTGGCATTTATCGGGTTAAAAAATCTTTGTTCTAAGCGATCAAATACATATTTGGACAAGTATTGATTTTCTGAAAGAGTACCTCTTTTATTCATCTGACACAATATATCTCCTTGTCAAATAGCTAATCCATTTCTCGTAGTTTTTGTCAGGGCAATACTTCGTTAGAAGTGTAAAGAGGTCTTCGTAAGTCAAGGCAATAAATTTATTCTTGTTGTACACAAGTAAATCAATGTACTCCTTACTTGTTTTTACAAAGTGAGAGTTGCCAGATGGAAATAGTGTTAGGGATGTAAAATATTTGAATTTATCGCTGTCCATTTTTAGGATGCTTTCACCAAGGATGTGATTTCTCCAAATTTGTCTAAATTTATCTGTGGATAATACACTAATAGCATCTTGTTTGTAGAGTCCACAACTTTTTGTGACAGAAAAATATAATGAGTTCAAATTGTGAATATCTTTATCTTGCTTTGAATTGGGGCGAAGTTTATATTCTCTCTCAGTGTACTTTACTTCTATCCCTATTAATCCTTTCGCACCATCTGCACTTGTGTATTCAATACAAGCGTCAAAAGAGGTTCCATCGTTTAGATACTTCTTTTTCGGTTTTGGAGCAAATTCAATTATTACGTTATCAATAGAATAAATATTTGATTTTAGTATTTCTTCAAAAACATTCTTGCAATAATCTCTGTCTTTATCAAGCGGAATAAAAATATTAAAAGGGATATGTTCACTCCTTAACAAGTTAGCGTAAAGAGCTTTGTTGTAGTTCCGACATTTTTTTACCGCTTCAAATATCTTAAACCCGTCATAGAAATTCTTGCCTTTTTCAGCATCAGATTTTTTAAGGTAATTGCCATAGGTATCGTATGATAAGTCAAGATGTTTTGATCTAAAAACCGATTGATGAAGGCGAGCACGCGCCAGGAAACCACTTGGATCAGTTTTGTTGTCCTTTGGGTATTGTTTCCCAATTTTTTCCAGATCACTCATCCTTATTATTTGACTACACTATAAATATTTAAAATACTTTATCTCAATGAAGTGTAAGTTGTCTTATATGAAGATATAAATCAGGTAGCGGTTAGCATCCATCACAGATTAACTGAAGAATAAGTATTTCTAAAGTTTTTCTGTTAGCTCTTTTATTAGTTGTTGTTTTTGAATTTTTTGAATTTCAGGAGCTTCCAGCTGTAAAAACTCTAAACCTGAAAAAAGGTTTCCTTGTTTTCTGTTTTGCCTAGGTTCCATGCTTTCAATTAACACAGCTTCCAGTAAATCTCCCAGATTCTGAAAAGTAAAGTTATCTAATTTGACGTCCGTGATAAGATTACCTTTGTCGCTTATTGGATAAAATCCAAACCAGGAAAATCTATCCCAACGACCACTCAGTCGGTCAATTGTGTGAATCTTCAACCTTTTTCCTAGCGGCTGATCAATTGCTTGACCCACGTAAATTGTTTCACGACCATCATGTAGCAAGTAAATACCTATCTGTTCTCTGAAATTGACTTCTGAAGCACCCACTTGCTGTATTCCTAAAAGATCAGGATACGATTTCCAATGGACAAGAGTTCTGTTCCAATATATTCCAAAAGAATTAATTATTTTATAGATCTCCTTGGTTGTTTTCTCAATTATGACCGTTTTAGATTCAATATCAGATGCCTCCAGATCTGAAGAGTTTTCCAAAAATTTTCTAAGTATATAAACTCCTTTGTCAACTCTGGCGAAGATTGATTTTTCCTTATAGGAATTTATATCTGTTGTGATACTTGCACTTACAGTATCTTGAGGAGTTGCACCAAGTGACTTTCTATACCCTTTTTCCGCAATTAATTCTGCAATCTCAGTGTAATGAAGTGCCTTTTTCTCGTCTTCAAAAACTTTAACAATAGCATCTTTCCATTTTAATTGTGTCATGTATCTTATTTTAGGGTAAAAAAAAATTTATCAAAAGTTTGTGTTGTGGAAGTAAAAAAGTTTTTAAACTGCAAGTTTAATTAATTTTTTTGGATAAACTAATTTTACCACATAGGATTTATATCCCAACAGTTAAAATTTCCTATATTTCGGTGGTGTAGTATAGTGAGAGGTGTTCTTGACGTAACTTATGTTTTAGTGTATCCTGGGTAGAGAGACGAACTACTTCTATGTGATGTGATATTTCGGGTTTAACGCGTCAATGACTTCCAGTATTTTTTGTGCCTGGGATTGGAGTTAAAAACAGAGATGGCTGGAGTTCATAGGCATGTACAAAATCCATCAGATGTACCTCACACTCAGTTTGAAACGGATGTTCTTCTTGTAGCTCTGTTTCAATCCGTTGTTAACGAACTTTATCAACTCCAGGATGGAACCGGTTGGGAATGGTAATTTTATCAGTATCAAGGGATAACATTGTGTTTCGGTTTCCTTTTTTTGGACCTATAATGAGCTGTTAAAAGCTGAGTTGATTTTATTGACCAAGTATGGTTACAACGAAGCAGGAAAACAGGATACGGAGCGAAGCGACGTCTGTTTCCCTGAGTTTAGTAACATTTAATGTTTATCTTATATTGCTTTCTTTAGGATGGGTTTTGAATTTCCACTGTGCCAACGCTTATAAAATTACCTGTCAACATTTATGAAAGTTAATGGAAAAGTTGTGAACAGGTTATCAGCCTTGAGCTGGAACGAAGCAATGGAAAAACTGAGGAGCGAAGCGACATGTTTTTTCTTGCGGAGTGACTAGGCGCGAGCCGCAGCGAGTGGAGCGAGGGTGGTGGCAGAAGAAAGCATGAGTTTACGAGTGCGCCTGACGGCTACTGTGATCAGCTGGGGTGGCGCATCTTTTTGTTTATGGGTAGGGGCAGAGGCAAATGCCTGGTGCAGCGAGTAGCATAAGTGGAATTGAGCGAATGGAACGTTGGGGCTTTGGAAAATACGGGTTGAAACGAAGTGCAAAGCAAACTTGGTTGCAATCCGTAAAGATGGTTGGTGAAAATTATAATGATTGGGAATAAGTGCCAAAAGTGTAATGAGCGAAAACGGAACGTGCAGACGAGCGGAACCTGACTTTTGCCCTTGATACAGCGGTGCGGTGTGAATGTAGCGAAAGAGGAGATTGGAGAACGAAGAATGTGGGCAACAATCGACGTAGTGAACGAAATGAACACTGCAAGAGCGGAGGGGCGGTGTTTTTACAAAAAGTGTGACACCCCGCGAAGCCCGAGCGACTAGCAGGCGAGCAGAACACTCAGTGGCGATTGCCCCCTTTCAAAAATGTATGAGCGTAAGTGAATACCGTATTGGGGTTTATAAGGGGGCAAGAGTAGCCACGGGTGAGGATTGAGTGAGCGTCGTGCAATAAAACAAGCAGCTACGCCACGATGAGCACCAAACGAAGCGAAGCGAGTGTGCCGGAGCACAAGCGTGAAGTGTGGATGCGGTGTGTGCAAGGGTGGCGAAAAAATACTACCCGCAGTGATTGCTGAAGAGCAAAACGAATAATATCAACGGAAAAAACACGATTGATTCTTGATAAATACCATGGAAGTTGCGGTGTGGAGATTTTTTAGTGCCACTGTTTACAGCTTGCCCTTGCTCACATGCTTTATTGCATTAAGTGAGCGATTGACGAACACCTTATAACCTGTTCTGTTTAATTTACGGGATTTACGGTTGTAGAAACGGGATGGTGATTGATACTGCTGCAGATTAAAAGCAGGAGGAGACCAGCGTATGATTTGGGAAAAGCTTCGATCAGGGCAGCCCGGGGGGTATGTTGAAAGGAACACAAGACGGTTTATGGGTTGCACTGTCGGTAAGGCAAAAATAGCCTTTGCCTGGCAGGAGAACAGGGGGAATGGGGATTTGAAGGTTTCTATGGTTGATGCTTTGGGTATCGGATCTGTATCTTATTTTGGTACACTTTTCTTTTGCGATTCCCCAATTTCCGCTGTGACCGGATTATTGAAGCTGCTAGAGAGAAATTCTCGAATGTGATCTTTAAACTGGGAGGGTATAGAAATGTAAAGGTTGTTTTTGCCGGGGGGAGGGCAGAGCTCAAATATAATCTATTGACTCATCACAAACATTCATACCTTATAGTAATCAGAGTCATACAATCTATTTTGTTTCCCATAATTGACTGCCAGTTAAATAATTCTTAGAGAAAATTTGAGACTCAACTTCTTTTCAATAACTTTGATCGTATTTCGGATGATTGGAATTTGGTGTAATTACAAATATAGTTTATGAGTTAGGATGCCCTAAGGAGAAAACGAAAGAGAAGCCATCTTTGCAAAACTGTTTACCATTGATCTGGAAACTGAAAATAAGTAAAAAGAGCCTGTGGGATGAATAAGTGTATTGTGGAATGAATTAATAAAAAAAATACGGGATGAAAACATCAGAAGAAAACATAATCAATTCAGACATAGGGGAGTTGTATAACTCAGTTTTTCAACTTATTTCAGAGACAAGAAAACGAGTCGCCGCATTTGTAAATGCCGAAGCCACGTTGTTGAATTTCAAAGTTGGTAAGCACATACAAACTTTCATCCTCCAGGGAAATAGGGCCACATATGGCCAACAAATCATTATCAGGCTATCTGAAAACCTTACCCAAGCCATTGGCTCCGGATGGTCTGACAAGCATCTTCGGCATTGTCTCCGCGTTGCAGAGAATTTTACAGAGGAGCAGATTGTCTCCGCAGCGCAGAGACAATTAAGTTGGACACACCTCAAAACATTAGCTTATGAGAAAGATCCGCTTAAACGGAATTTTTATCTTGAAATGGCCATCTTAGAAAACTGGAACACCAGAGCACTGGCAGATCAAATGGATAAGATGCTATACGAACGTACTGCCATTTCAACAAAGCCTGAAACACAAATAGCAAAGGTGCTAAACGATTTGAAAGAAGATCACACCTTAAACCCCGAACTGGTATTTAAAAGCAGCTATATACTTGATTTTCTGGGTTTGCAAGGAATGTATTCAGAGAAAGACGTGGAAAACGCCTTGATTGCGAACCTACAACAATTCATTATGGAACTGGGGAGCGGTTTTGCATTCTTGGAACGACAAAAACGGATATCGGTTGATGCTATTGATTACCATTTGGACTTGCTTTTTTACCATCGCAAGCTAAAAAGACTGGTGGCAATTGATCTTAAACTAGGAAAGTTTAAACCCGAACACAAAGCCCAAATGGAGTTATACTTGCGCTGGCTGCAAAAAAACGAAATGTTACGGGGTGAGGAAACACCTATCGGGCTCTTGCTATGCAGCGAAGGCAATACCGAACATATTGAACTATTGATGCTCGATAATAACCAGATAAAAGTAGCTCAATACCTTACTGAGCTACCTGATAAACAATGGTTTGCCGACAAACTACATAAGGCACTGGAAATTGCTAAAATGAACCAAATTGAGGAAAAATGATGTCGGCAACAGCCGGAGACAGGTCTTCAAAATTGACTAGAAAGATTGGTTATGGTATTTAAAAATTTCAATCCAGCACTTTGCATTTTCAATGCAAAATGGATAAGTGCTTAAATGTCTGCATTTTCTTGATTCACATAAAAAATGAAATAGGTCAAGACATGGATTTTAAGTTGCTTTCTAACTACAAATGTTATATATTCAGCTGGTTACACTGAAATGTTTTCGTTAAATTCGTTGCTTGGTTTCGTTGCCAAGATATGGGTATATCTTAACTTCATTCGATTACATAAAAACAATATGCGTTATGTTTGAAATCAGGGATTTTCACAAGGATGTTTTTGTAGATGGGCATATCATCTTTGATACTGACAAAGAAGTATCCTACCTAGATTTAGTAGCTTATTCAAATCTAAATAAAGATCAATTTACAGAGGTAATATTTGCTGATAAATCATTAAATGAAAACGGTAAGATAGTTAAGTACGTTAATAACGACCAAATTTGCCGAGACGACATCATATATCACACAGCAGGGGAAATTTCCAGTTATGGGAATGAAATTGTTATAGAAAATCCATACCGCTGCATCTACTCATACAACTACAACATATACGGTATGTGGGAAGTTTTAAACAGGAACAAGCGTATAGATGATCTATCAACAGAAGAGACTACAGAATTTAATTCATACAGAAACTACAGCCTGTCAAGAAATATTCACCGTATGATTTATCTCTCTGTCTTTTCAAATTATGAACTCTTCATGATGGAGATATTAATAGCATGTTATTCAAGATTTCCTGAAATAAAAGAAATGTACAACATAAGTAAAAAATTTCACGGACTGACAGAAGAAAAAGTAATTGAGAAATTGAGGAGATCCCATTACAATAATTTTGAAGTGGTTGATTCCCTTTTTTCAACTTTACTCGGAATTAAAATACCTGATTACACATATTTAAAAACTGCATATGACACGAGAAATGATATTGCACACAGATATCATTTCTCCATTGATGGAGGAATAGTTGAAATCTCAACGGAAGAACTTGAGGATCATGTGAATAATACAAATAATTTCGTTTATGAACTATTTGAGAAAGTGATTGATGTGGTATATCAATCGCAATAAAAACGCCATCCTAATATAACTCATATTTAGCATAAATAACACGATAAACCATTGAATTTTTGATGAAATCAATAATAAGGTAATAAGACTGTAAAATCCAGGTGAAGCAGAATGTTTTATTTTGTAAATTTGTACTTTAATCACTTTAAAGTTATATTTTACTGTCTGATATGATATGAACATACTGGTTACTAACGACTAAGACAATTGCATACAAGTATAATATGAATAAACAACAATTGGCAGCCAAGATATGGCAGTCTGCTAATCAAATGCG
>ENA-UOOR01003923-UOOR01003923.1-fermentation-metagenome-genome-assembly--contig:-NODE-3923-length-12376-cov-25.180829_pt1 | contig 12376 bp, 7 predicted proteins | sample MGYA00245780_ERZ724029 | MGnify/ENA primary metagenome ERZ724029 (study PRJEB28704, sample SAMN03018315) | fermentation metagenome | biome: anthropogenic terrestrial biome; feature: soil; material... | reverse complement strand
GCTAAAATAATCAGCTGCCTCCTTCTTTATCGCTTATTCTGAATTCAAGATAACACCACCCTACAGGAAGCTTCCCCCATAGGTCATAACTATGACAAAATCATTCGCCAGAATCAAGAATACTAATTCGAAATCCTCATTTCCACCAAGTGGTTTATATGGTATAATCTTGTAACTAAACGAAGAATTTACAAGAAATTTGACTATAAAATACTTCTCGGGAGAAGGATGATGTTATGTGGAAGCATCTTTTAAAAATGAAGCAATCCTATTATCTGGTACTGGCTTATGCCCTGTCAATTACGATAGCCATTCTGGTTTATGCCACAGGGGGAACCCACAATTCCATCGTTAATTTTATGAATATTCCTATCCTTATTGCTTCTTCGACGAATCGTAAAAGCAAAGGGGTAATTCATGCGGGAATCAGCGGACTCATAGTCGGACCATTTATGCCGCTGTTCACCACAACCGGCACTCCGCAGAAGCCATTATATTGGGTGATTCGTATGGTTTATTTTCTGATTCTATCCTTTGTGGTTGGCACTTTTGCAGATTATTACAAAAAAGAATTTGAGAAAAACAGCCGGATCGAAAAAGAGATCTCCGAGTCCCATTTGGCTACCATCTATGCTCTCGCCAAGCTATCGGAGTCGAGGGATGATGAAACCGGCACCCATATCGAGCGGGTCTCCGAGCTGTGCAAGATCCTAACCGAAAAGCTAAGCCATCATCCCAAGTACTCCGGCTATATCAACAGCAACTATATCGATAATATCTATATTGCAAGTACACTGCATGACATCGGTAAGGTAGGCATACCGGACAGCATTCTGTTAAAGCCGGGAAGATTGACACCGGGGGAATTTGAAGTCATAAAAAAGCATACTACGATCGGTTCCGGTATCCTTGCCAAAGTACAGGAGAAATACCCCAGTAATACCTTTCTTTCCTTAGGTTACAATATCGTTTATTACCATCACGAAAACTGGGACGGCTCCGGATATCCCACCGGCAAATCTAAAGAGGACATCCCCTTATCCGCAAGAATCATGGTAGTGGTTGACGTCTATGATTCCCTGCGTTCAAAAAGGGTCTATAAGGAAGCTTACAGCCATGAAACAAGCCTTGATATCATCCTGCAGGGCAAAGGAACCCACTTTGATCCGGATATCGTGGATGTCTTTATGGAGAACGAAGCTCTGATCCGGGATACCTATGACCGGATCACAGAGCGTGTGAAATTCAAATCATCCATATAGGTATGATATAATTCTGACGGTCCACTGCGGATAAGCCTTCACGTAAGCATAGAATGGCTCCTGCGCCGCGCGGAACCGATGCCGCGTCCAGTACTTTGAAGGTACTCGCCAATTCGGTACCCGGTCGGGTGGATTTCTTTATTTCCAAGGGATGTAATTTACCGTCCGCCTCTATTACCACATCGATCTCCTTGCTGTCCCGGTCGCGATAATAGTACATCAGGCAATCCATACCTGCGTTGATATAGCTTTTCCTGATTTCGGATATGGTATAGTTCTCCAATATTGCTCCATTGATGGCGCCATTTAGCAGAATTTCAGAGCTGCTATATTTTGTAAGGTAGGCCACCAATCCTGTGTCGAAAAAATACAGCTTGGGTGTCTTGATGGTTCTTTTCAAGAGATTGTTGGAATAAGGCCGAAGATAAAATATTATATCCGAATTTTCCAGAATACCCAGCCATCGCTTGACCGTATCTGCACTGTAACCTACGTCAGATGCAATATCATGAATGTTTAGCTGCTGTCCGCACCGGCAGGCAACAGCCCGGATAAAGTCCAGAAACCCCAGCTTATCAATGCGCTCCACCATATCGCTGACATCCCGTTCGATATAACTCTGGATATAGCTTCTATAAAAGATTTCCCGGTTCGTATACTTTCCGCTCGCCATACCGGGCATGGCTCCATTCCAGATACGCTGATAGATGCCGACCGCATCCGTCTGTGCACCTCTTTGAGCCCGCTCCTGCAGCTTAGACAACTCCAGTGTAAACGGTGTATTTTCGCCACTCCCGTATATTTCATGCTGAGATAAGGCTGTCAAATGGAAAATGGCAATCCTCCCCGCAAGGGATTCCTGCGCCAGCTCCATAAGACGGAAGGACTGCGACCCAGTCAGCCAGAAAGCGCCTGGCGCCGCACCATTGTCAATTGCTATCTTAATATAAGAGAACAGCTCGGGAGCGTACTGCACTTCATCAATCAATACCGGTACAGGATGCAGTGACAAAAACAGAGCCGGATCCTCTTTCGCCAATCTTCTCTCATCCAAATCATCCAGCGTAACATAGTGACGGCTGTCATCCATCAGCTGCCGCAGCATGGTAGTCTTTCCGACCTGCCGGGGACCGGTGATCAGGATTCCCGCATACTCCTTTGAGGTATCAAGAACGAATGCTTCAATGTCTCTTTTAATATAGTTCATAAAGCCTCCTCCTTTCGGCTAATCTACGATATAATCTTACATTAGCCAAAAAGTAATCGTGTGTCAAGAGTTTCGGCAGATATACGATATAATCTTATTATTGCCGAAAATATTGGAAACCAAACACGAAAATAGCAGTCGGACAACCATTCATGCAAATATCCTTGATGGGGAGCTTTCCTATGAAGCATTTATTTCATCATCTTAATAATTGATTCATTTATAAAGATTTCCCCAATTCCGACTGCAGTTCATTAACAAAGCGCCCAAAGGCCGCTCTGCCCTTCACATCTCGCTTATATACTCCGGCATCCTCAAGCACTTTCAGGAATACCAAGCCGATTTCCTTCTTAAGAATGTCATCAATGTTATTTTCATTAATATCCGTATAGTGCGTTGTAAACTCCTTTGCCCAGTCTGCGTGCTTTGCAATCATTTCATTTGAGGCTACATCCTTACCGCCAAGGATATAATCTTTCAGCGTTTCCATTTCTACCTGTAATCTTGCCGGCAATACGGCAAGCCCCATAACCTCAATCAGACCGATGTTCTCTTTCTTAATATGATGCAGCTCTTCATGCGGATGGTAGAGACCGAGCGGATGCTCCTTGGTAGTAAGGTTATTTCTTAACACCAGATCCAGCTCATAGGTATCGCCTGCCTTACGAGCGATTGGCGTAATCGTATTATGAGGTTCGCATTGCTTTAACTCTTCTGCAGAACACTTCGCAGCTGCCTCGCCGGACATTGGATTACCCTCTGCATCGGAGTATGCGTAGATAGAGGCATTTTCATCGGTATAACTTCTCCAGCAATTTAAGATGGCATCTCCCGCGCCGGTCAGGGAGTCTATATTCTCTGATTGCAGACGAATCACGGACATCGGCCATTTCACAATACCGGCCCTCACATCCGGATAACCGGGTATCGTAAAGCTGCTTTCCACCGGTGCTTTTGCCATGGCAAAGGTATAATTTCCTCCTTGGAAATGCTCATGAGTAAGAATGGATCCTCCGACAATTGGCAGATCTGCATTCGAACCGACAAAATAATGGGGAAATTGCTTTACAAAATCGAATAGCTTGCGAAGCGTTGCCTTATTAACTATCATAGGAATATGTTCATAGTTGAATACGATGCAATGCTCATTATAGTACACATAGGGAGAATACTGGAATCCCCATTGCTCACCGTCTAACTCCACGGGAATAATCCTGTGATTCTGTCTGGCAGGATGATTTACCCTTCCCGCATAACCTTCATTCTCACGGCAAAGCTGGCACTTGGGATAACTGCTCTGCTTGGCTAATTTAGCTGCAGCGATCGCCTTCGGATCCTTCTCTGGCTTCGATAAGTTTATCGTAATATCCAAGCTGCCATATTCCGTATCAATCGTCCACTTTTTATCCTTCTTAATCCGGTAACGTCTTATGTAATCGGTATCCTGGCTAAACTTATAATAGTACTGAGTCGCCTTGACCGGATCCATCCTATATAATTCCTTGAACTTATTAACAACCTCCGAAGGCCTTGGTACTAAAAGCCCCATAATTTTCGTATCAAACAAATCCCGATAAACGATACTATTTTCCTGAAGTATTCCATGCTCATAAGCATAATCCGTCATGCCGTTCAGAATTTCTTCCAGACTCATTTTTAATTGTGCAGATGGCTCCGATACTGTCTGTACCGGTTCCTCGTATTGCTCCAGCTGAAATAATTCTAGCAGGGAATTGATTATATAGACCCTGTCCTGCTTATGAATGAGTCCTGTGTCAAGTCCGTATTCCACTAATTTCGTAATGTAATAATAAATCATCTGTCGTACTGCCCCATTTCTATATAATTTTTCTCATTTCTGCGCTGTCTTTTGCGCATTACCTAGTAAATATATTAATCTAAATTTTATCACAAATTTTGATGAAATTCTATACAATTCAACTAACCTCTATTATATATATATCTATTTTCATTTACTTTGCTAAACTCCGCTGTTTCATGCCACCTGTTACTGTTCACACCCCCAACAAAGTCTATCATATGATTTCGACAAATGATATCCGATAAGGAGTATTTGCTTTCGTCGGTACTTTGGCTCCGTTTTTTGGAGCCTTATGTACCGCTACGTAATGCAACTAAGCGAAAGCGTCTCCGATTCGGATACATTTGACAAAATCATAACATGGTATACGTTGGGGTGTGAACAGTAACATAAATATATCTATTTTCATTTACTTTGCTAAACTCCGCTGTTTCATACCACCTTCCAATAAAGAAAAAATCCCACCTTTACAAAAAGGGGGAATATGGTATAATAGAAATAGGTTAAGGCAAATTGGCTTGCCAATTCATCTTAATGGGAGTAACCGCCCACATAGGTGGTTAGCCTCGTATAAATAATAAGCCTACTTATACTGGCAAGTACAGGGTAGGCTTATTTATTTTCGCTTGTTGTTCCTATCTATATAGGCAAGCAGTGCTATGATAAACATACCAAACGTTATCATTAAAGATATTGATTCATATGTCAAGAAGAGTGCTGCATCAGAGTCCATCTCCTGAGCAACACTCTTTATAATTATTTATCTATTATAATCGCTTTTACAAGTATACGGGTGTTTTATCGTAGAGGTATTCTTCTTTTACTTACCGAATTTGGAAACCAGATCCGACTGAAGTTTATCGACTGTCTCCTGAACATCTGCGTCTTGAAGTAATACCTTTGTAACAGAGGAGCCAACCGTATCGAGGGCTTCTGCGAAATTCTCTGTATAGTTGATCGTTGGAATGACTTTTCCGATCTCGATAAATGTCTGATAAACCTTTTGTCCGCCGAAGAATTCATCTCCCTGAGCAAAGACGGCATTACTATATACCGGCATGTAAGAAGGATATAAACCGTAATTTGTAAATCCATCCACTAACAGCTGCTCGTCCGTCATAGCAAATTCAACAAACTTCTTTGCCATTTCAGCGTTCTTTGTTTTTGCATTAATCGCAAGTAAAGAGCCTCCGTTGGTTGCACCATGGTTTTCCCCCGAGGAAAATGCCGGCATATTCATAACGCCCCATTTCCCGCTGGTCTGAGGTGCTTTATCTTTGATCGTACCGATCATCCATACGGCTTCTGGAATCGTAGCTACGCTTTCATTTGCAACCGTACCTTCGTACTCATCCCAGCCATTGTAGGATAAAGCGATACCGGAGTCAAAAATCTTCTTTTCCAGATTCAATGCCTTTACGGATGCATCGGTATTTAATATCGTGTTTCCTTCCGCATCAAAGAAGCCCTGTCCTAATTGTAATAAGAGCATACGGTAGAAATTCGTTGATGTCGGCGCAATCGGAAGCATCATGACCGGATCACCGCTTGGTGTGGTACAGGTTGCTGCCACTTTTTTACCAGCTTCAATGAAATCCTCCCAGGTGATGATCTCTTCTGCTTTTACACCTGCTTGTTCAAAGTAATCCGTACGGTAAAACATAGCGATTGGGCCGGCATCCCAAGGGAAACCATATACCTTGCCATTTACCGTAACCTCACCCATTTTTACCGGAAGGAAATCATCTTTCTTAACAATATCATTTAATTCCAGAAATCCCTCTGGATAGTTTGATGCGTAACCGCTTAACTGCTCGCCCTCCAAAGTAATGATGTCTCCAAGTCCGTCACCGGTAGCAAGACCGGTGGATAATTTGGCATATATCTGTTCCGTTCCCATTTCTTCGAAAACAAATTCCACATCGGGATTGGTTTCTTTGAATCTTTCCGCACTTGCCTCTAATTGCTTTAACGCAACGTCCCAGGACCATACGGTTAAGGTTACTTTTTCATTTTCATTTTCTTTGCTGCCTTCTTCTTTGGAACAAGCTGTGAAAGCCGTCATACTAACCATTAGCAAAGTGAATATTAACAATACTTTTTTCTTCATACTTATCCTCTTTTCTGCGCTGCCTTTGCGCTCTAACGCCCATGCTTTTTGGGCATAAATCCTGAAGAATAGCTGCTTTTGCTATTCTTATAATGGCTCGCAGTTTTTTTGCGAGACTATTTCCTCCCTAATTCATTTTTTGGTTGAAATTAAATTGTAAGAAAATGCTTTATTTCATTATTCTTTGACAGAGCCACCCATGACACCTGCAACGAATTGTTTTTGAAATATAAGGAATATTATTAATATTGGCAGCGTTGCAATTGATGTTGCCAGCATAATCACCGCATAATTTTTATTGGTAGGATTCCCATCCAGCATTGCGAGTGCTACCGGGAAGGTATATTTTGTTTTGCTCCCCAGAATAATTAGCGGCCACATGAAGTTATTCCACATGGAAGTAAACATATAGATAACGAGGGCTCCCAATGCGGGCTTTACATTCGGTAAAACAATACTGAAAAAGGTTCTGGTCTCCGTAGAGCCGTCGATCCTGGCCGCCTCAATCAATGCGGTAGGAAAGCTCAGCATGTTCTGCCTCATTAGGAATACACCGAACGAGTTGGCAAGCATCGGAAGTATTACGCCCCAATGGCTGTCCGTCATCCCTGCTCCAATCATCATCTTAAACCACGGTACATATAAAACCTGCGTCGGAATCATCATGGACAGCATGATAAATCCGAAGATGACCGTTCTTCCCACAAAATTAAATTTTGCTAAGATATAGCCGGCTGCAGAATATATAAATACGGCCAGCAAGGTATAAACGATTGATACAAAAAGTGTGTTATAAGTCGTAAGCAATATATCCATTCGTTCGGATAGCATCTTAAAGTTTTCAGCCAAGTAGGGACCGAATGATAATTTTGGCGGGTTTGAGAGGATGTCCTTGTTCGTATTGGATCCCGATATAAACATGAAATAAAATGGAAAGATTGAAATAAATGTAGTGATTGCTAAAAATATATAGATTACGACATGACCGATCCGGCTCTTCTTTTTCGTATCATTAACCATTTCTTTCTTCCTCCTCTCTAATTATCCTTTATTTTAAATTGCAGCACCGATAAGATTCCGATGATAAATACCATCACATATCCAATTGCCGATGCGTACCCGAAGTTCATATAGACAAAGCCATTGTTATATAAGTACTGGCCAATGGTTATTGTTGCATAATCCGGTCCGCCCTGCGTCAATACATAGGGCTCATCGAACAGCTGCAGAGTTCCAATGGTTGATGTGATCGTAGTAAACAGGAGGATCGGCTTCACCATCGGCACCGTGATATACGTGAGCTTCTTCCAGAAGCCGGCCCCGTCAATTGCAGCGGATTCGTATACGCTTTCCGGTATGGCCTGTAATCCCGCAAGCAGAATAATCATATTGTATCCGGTCCATCTCCAGGTAATGGAAATGATAATCGAGAATCTGGCCGGCCATTTGGAATAGAACCATTGGACCTTATCACCGCCAAGCGCGCTAATTACGTAGTTTATTAATCCGTAATCTCCATTAAACAATACTTTGAATACTAAGGCATAGGCAACTAACGCTGTAATGGAAGGGAGAAAAATACTGGTTCTCCAGAAGGCCTTTCCCTTAACATATTTCTCTTCTACAAAAACGGCGATAATCAAGGCAAGCCCTATCATAATCGGTACCTGGACAATCAGATAGAAAAATGTGTTCATCAATGCCTTATAAAAAATCGGATCCTTAAACAGGACAATGTAGTTTTTTAGTCCGACAAAACGATAGGTGCCATGCTTAAATTCCTGAAAGCTTAAAATCAGTGAATAAACAATCGGATATACCATAAATACTACAAAGATAATTACCGTTGGAGCAATCAAAAAATAGGGAAAATTCTTTAGACTATTCAGCCTTCTCCATAAACTTTTTGTCTCACCCTTGCCACGTTTCATCTAATTCCCTCCTCCTTGTGTGTAATTCCCATTATTTTATATTGATAACGCTTTCTCTCTCCATTAGTTTGGCGGGAATTACAACCTTTTTACAGATTTTACGTTCCGTATGGATTCGATCCTGAATTAATTCCACCGCGGTCTCTCCCATGAATTCCATGTAGAGCCGCATGGTGGTCAGCGGCGGCAGCATATATTTTGCCGCCGGAATATCATTGACACCGATGATACTGATATCCTTTGGAATTTCCTTTCCAAGTTCATTCGCGCTTTTATAGCAGCCGGCTGCGAGTGAATCGTTGGCGACAAAAACTGCTGTCGGAGGATCCTCCGATTGCAAAAGTTCATTTAGGGCTAAGTATCCAAACCTCGGGGTGTATTGGCCGATCTTCACATAGTCCTCGCGGTATAGTTCCTTCTCTTTCATATACGCTTCGTAATATTGCAGCCGGTTATCGACAATTTCATTGCCCAGGGTATCCATATCAATACCGCCGATATAAGCGATCTTCTTATGACCCAATTCTGTAAAATAATCGAGTGCACTATCCACGATCTGCTGATAGCTGATGACTACCGAATCATATTTGTTTACATCCGGCGAACAGTCAACAAATACGGCAGGCTTTTGAATTGCTTCCATCTTCTGCTCAATATTCTTGTCATAGCTGCCAAGACAGATTACCCCATCGATGTGATTGTATTTTGCCATGGAATCCTTTAAGGAAATGTATACCTTCTTTATTTTTTCTTCCTCCATTTTCTTTTCCATCGCAATCCGAATGGATAGGTAATACGTGTCTGTCAGCTCTTCTTCCAACGGATACGTAAAGCATATACCAATCGTCAGTTTTTTCTTACGCTTCCCATATTCTTTCTTCTGATACTCCAGTTCTTCTGCAATTTCCAATATTCTGCGTCTCGTTTCCGGCATCACGTTTAATGTTTCATCCTGATTCAGCACTCTTGATACCGTTGAGGCAGAAACACCGGCTTTTATTGCAATATCATTAATGGTAGCCATCTTATCTCCTCCATGCTCTTTCTTTCGTTCCATTAAGGTTCGTAAGCATTTTGCTGTTTCCAATAATCGCATCATTTGTTACAACACGGAAATATAGATTCATTGTAAAATCATTGATGCCAGCTCTATGAATATAGGTCTGCTCCTGCCCGCAGCTGTTACTGCCCAGCCCGGAATGCTTTGCATCCAAGTGGACAACTGTCCTACCGGCTTTCTCGATCTCATCGGTATGCGCAGCCTTTTCCAAGGCTTCTATCGTATAATCATGCACATTGATTCCGATCGGCTTTTTGGAAACGACTAACAGGGAATATGCCTGATCCCCCACCGCCACCCAGCGGACCTGTTCTCTGTGCCCGTTCTCCTGCGGCATTACGTAATCCGTATGCATCTCCTCTACCGTTGCCTGATAGACTCCCATATGGGCTGCTTCGCGGCTGTCCGAATAATTCTCACCCGGACCCAGTCCATACCATTGTACCGCGTCCATTTCCTGCGGCATCCGGTATTCAATTCCTACCCTCGGAAGCATCTCCGGTGCAAAGCTCGAATACCGGAAGGCATCTCCCTTTAAGTCGAGCTTCATCGTATGATTGGCATAGATCGTGTAGATGTAGTGACATTTGAAGCCCCAGGTCTGGTTCCAGCAGGAGAAATGCGTATTGATCTTCACGGTTACTTTATCATCTTCTGCAGCATATTCCATTGCCTCAAGCTGTTCGTCCGTATGCTGTATAAAATACTGTGTTTCCCAATCGGAACGCTTATACATATCGTTATCAATCGTAGCACGGTTAATATTGAGCCGCGGCCCCTGGCAGATATAGGTCGTTCCATCCACCCGGTAGGTAAGGAGCCTTCCTCTGACCTTGTCAAATTCAACCCGCATGGATTTATTGTAAATAGTTAAGGACACCTTGGTTTCTTCTATTTTCAAAGGATCCTCTCTGAATACACTGTCGAAGGAATGGTCTCCTGCCGGTGCCGCCGATGCTTGCTCTGCCTCTTGCTTTACGCTTTCCAACAGCATCTGTTCCTTAGAAACAATATGACCTTTCGGTGCATACAGGCTGTCTTCCTTCTGGCAATAGATCAGATTGAGATAGTAATCTGTGTTCCCCTCCCGCTCATACTCCGGAAGCTTCAATTGAAAAATTCTACTTGCTCCCGGTGCAACCTCCAGCTCCCGGATACATCCGCCGGCAACGATCTGGTCGTCCTTCTGGATCTCCCATTTTAATTCTAAATGCGCCAGCGACAAGAAATCATATTGGTTCGTTACACGGATCTGTCCGTTCAGCAAATCCAGTGCCTCCGTTTTTACCGGAGCAATCACCTGCTTGTACTCGATCAGGCCGGGAGAAGGAACCCGGTTCGGCATCAGCAGGCCATCAATGCAGAAATTGCCGTTGTTCGGTTTATCTCCAAAGTCTCCGCCGTACAGGTAGATCTCTGTATTGTCCTCTTTCGTCTTTAAGATACCATGATCGTACCATTCCCAGATAAAGCCGCCCTGCAGCCTCTTATATTTACGGAAAAGCTTCTGGTATTCCGACAGGGTTCCGGGACCATTTCCCATGGCGTGCCCGTATTCACATAAAACATGGGGTTTCCCATGCTTCTCCTCACCGGCAGCGATCTCCTCGAGCCGGCCCAGTCTTGTATACATGGTGGAATAGACATCCGTAAAATCAGCATTCATATCGCTTTCAAAATGTACTAATCTTGTAGAATCAAGTTCTTTCACCCGCCTGGCAGCCGTTTCAAAATTGACTCCCATATCACATTCATTCCCCAGGGACCACATGAGGATGGACGGATGGTTGCGATCTCTCTGCACCATTCTCTCGATTCGGTCCAAATACACTGCCTGCCAGCTCAGATCCTCATTCAGCCAGCGGTAATGCTTTATCCATTCAAATCCATGGGTCTCCAGATCTGCTTCATCAATCACATATAAGCCGTATTTATCACATAAATCATAAAAATATTCGTTCTTCGGATAATGAGCGCAGCGAACCGCATTGATATTGTACTGCTTCATCAGGCGGATATCCTCTTCCACTTTGCGGGGATCCACCGTACGTCCGTTGACCGGATCATAGTCATGATAATTTACACCATTCAGCAGGATCACTTTCCCATTCATCGTGAAATTCTGATCCAGGATTTCAATTTTCCGAAAACCAAACCAGATTCCGATCACATCTTTTAAAACTCCATTTACCATAAGCTGCAGAGTAAGATAATACCGATTTGGAGTTTCCGCCGTCCAGGAAGCAACATTCGGTACGAGCTCGTCAAATTCCAGTATCCGGTCCGGTGCCTGCTGCGTCTTGCTGACAACATCTTTTAAGGTATGACCGACTTCCTGATATAGATTCCATACCACCTGAGCCCCCTCCATAGGTTGATTCAGGGTGATTTTAGCCTTCATAATGCCATCGGTATATTGATTCTTTAAATCTCCATAGACATTGCAGTCCGCAATTGATTCTTTTGGCTCCTTCAGCAGCTCAACCTCCCGGTAGATTCCGCTGTACCACCACATATCCTGGTCTTCCAGATAGGTGCCGTCGGACCATTGGTACACCCGGACGGTGATCTGATTCTCTCCTTCTCTTACATACGGGGAAATATCAAATTCGCCGGGCAGACGGCTGACCTTGCTGTAACCGCAGTAATTTCCGTTAACCCAGAAATCATAGGCGCTGTCTACCCCATGAAATTTAATTATGATATTGCTGTCCATCCAGTCCCGGTCAAGATGAAACGTCCTTCGGTAAATACCGGTCGGATTGTCCGACGGTACGAAAGGCGGATTAATCGGAAAGAGATACCATACATCCGTATAATGCATCTTGCCGTATCCCTTCGTCTGCCAGCAGGATGGAACGGCCAATTCGTCCCATTTACTGTCATTAAAATCGACCTGGCTGAAATTCTCTGGGGAGTATTCCGGTGCTTCCAAATATAAAAATCTCCACTGGCCATTTAAAGACATTCTGTTTTTATTCATA
>ENA-UOOR01003921-UOOR01003921.1-fermentation-metagenome-genome-assembly--contig:-NODE-3921-length-12384-cov-2.711818_pt1 | contig 12384 bp, 11 predicted proteins | sample MGYA00245780_ERZ724029 | MGnify/ENA primary metagenome ERZ724029 (study PRJEB28704, sample SAMN03018315) | fermentation metagenome | biome: anthropogenic terrestrial biome; feature: soil; material... | reverse complement strand
CATCTGCAAACGCTTTGGCTTGTGATGCGAATGATTGGCAGGCTCGATTTGAAACAATCAAAAGCACTTTCTCTACCAGAATAGGTCAAATTTGCAATGCCGCTTTTGACCGCAGTATCATCGCTTATGATGAAAATTCATCAGCAGAAGATCGTGAGCGTTTGCAGCGTGAAACAGAAATGCTGGAAATCCTTACCGGACTTGAGATTGATTCTGTGAAAAGCGGTATTAAGCCGGACTTAACAGAGTTTCTAAACCAAAAGACGGTCAGCCGCAGCTCTTTTCTCAAATACAAAAGCTTGGTTGGCGAGGACGATAGCCGAGAATGGTATGAACCCACAAAAAACAAAAAGCTGAAACGGTTTTTTGATTCGATTGATTGGGATATCGTTACTTCCAATGTGGAGCGGCTTCCATATCTCGCAAAAATGCTGGAGGAAAACACGCCGAAAATAAAAGCAAAGCCAGCGGAAGATGCTGAACTTTTCGTCTTTGCACGAAAGTCAGGCTGGAAAGAACTGCTTGACTCGTCAGCGATGGAATATATGCAAACTTTAATTGCGGATTACGAGGAAGCACTCAACCGTATTCGTCGGAACTGGCATATCGGAGACATAAAAATGATTCGCAGAAACGATATTGAACGGATTTTATATGCCCGTGGACAGGAAAACGATTTTACAACGGATGAATTATATGCGGTTTTTAGCTTGTGTGATGCAAGACGAATCAATGATTTACGCAAGCTGCTAACCGAAGAACAGTGGCATTTGATGCTTCCGGAAGGACGGGAACAATTTCTCGATTTGTTTTTGCCGTATGATACACCGCAGCAATATTATGATTTTTTCTCTGATTTCCGTTTTGGTGGATATCGTATATTGGGTGACATCATTTGTGATCTTGATGATATGTTCACAGCAGAGGAATTAAAGAAAAACCGTCTGCACCGTAAAGGTGACAGTGCGTTTTTGAAATACCTGATTGAGGGTTACGAGCACATGCGTTCTGTGGATTATATTGAAGCTGTATCAAAAAAGTGCAGAACGTACATTAATGGGATAAAGACCAAAAACAAAGCGTCCATGGATTTGGATACCGCTTTACAATGCGCCATTGCATTGGGTAAACGGAAATTTGCGTTTGAAGTTTTACTGGATAGAATTGAGCAAAATGCCATAAAGGGACGGTGATTGTTATGCTAAATGAAATAGAAGAATTTGCCGCCTACACAGGTGTTGTAGATTACACCGCCAAAAATAAATATGACAGCACCTATCTCGGCAGATTTACGTTTGATACGCTCCTTAAATTCGAGGGATTATCTCGCATACTGACGATTATCGCACGGGGATACATGTTCAAAAACGGCACTGAGCCGCAGATTGACTATGCTCGGAGTGTGCTTCAGGCATGGTGCAGTATTCCTGACAGTAAAAAAGCCAGCCCCAAAGAGGACTGGCAATACAAAACGGATTTTAGGAATTTACATGATGATTTTCCGGAGCTTGTTGATGTAAACGGCTGCGGTTGGTATTATCGGCACATTCAAAACTTGATTAATTTTATACAGAATAACCCTGATAAAGTCATGAAAACAGCGCTAAACAACTGTGAGGGTATGAAGAAAGGCTTTGACGGTGAATGGCGTAAAAAGGTATTACAGTTTCAAATACCGCTATTCGCTGAAAAAACTAAAGGCGCATGGATATTGCGTTTTGATGATATCCTTGCTGATGCTCTGGAACCTGGCAAGCTTAGAAACACAGAAATCACTTTTACAGCGGAAGAATGGCGACAGGTTGAAACTGCCACGCCGGAAAAAGTGCCAACAGAAGTGTTATCTACGCTTATAGCTTATTATCGTGCCAATAAACCCGATGATTCCGATTGGGTGGTTCTGCCAGTTGCCAACTTCGATGCTTATTTCGGCAACACCAGTTTCAGTCGCAAATGGCTGAACCAAATGCTGCCGGAGATCATTGAACGCCAAACAAGTTTTGGTGTATGCAGGTATAAGGTAAATGGGATATGGCTAACCGGAACCTAATGGGAACCAAATGCTTGTTGCAGAGTAGTTTTGTATAGACGTTTCAGCTTCTTATATAACATCTTTAATACTACTCACAAATTGCTTCACTGGCTCAATACTTTCTCTGCCATATTCCGCAACCAGCTTAACAATTGCACTCCCAATGATAACTCCATCCGATAACGATGCCATATCCCGGGCTTGCTCCGGAGTCGATATTCCAAATCCAATGGCACAAGGAACAGATGAAACTTTTCTTGCCTGCGAGATCATACTACGCACTCCGGTGACGCCAAGCGAAGATACACAGTAAAGAAACCCCTCGGCGTTTTTCGCGATCTTTTTAATTCGTTCCTGCGATGTCGGTGCGATCATAGAAATTTGATAAATTCCGTGTTTTGTACAATCATCCTCTAATTCATCTTTTTCTTCAAACGGCAGATCAGGGACAATGATACCGTCAATCTCGCAGTCGGCGCACTTTTCGATAAACCGTTCCTTACCATAAACGAATATAGGGTTTATGTATGTCATAAACAATAGCGGAATATCCACTTTTGTTCTGACTCTTTTTATCATCTGAAACAATTTATCAACCGTGCAGCCGTTTGCGAGTGCCCGTTCATCGGCTTGCTGAATAACAATGCCTTCAGCAACAGGATCGGAAAATGGAATGCCGATCTCAATAATATCTACGCCCGATTCAGCCATTGCGACTATCAGTTTTTCCGTTGTTTCAATATCAGGATCGCCGCCTGTGATAAACGCTATGAATGTCTTTTTATTTTCGATTGCCTTAGAAATTCTATTCATGAATACTCACCCCTTTGTATCGTGCGATAGAAGCGACATCCTTGTCGCCTCTGCCGGACAGGTTTACAACAATTATCTGATCTTTTTGCATGGCTGGCGCGATTTTTTTTGTATAAGCCAGCGCATGGGCGCTTTCTACCGCTGGAATAATCCCTTCGGTACGCGACAGATATTCAAACGCTTCCACCGCTTCCTCGTCCGTAACCGGCACATATTCAGCCCGTTTGATATCGGAGAGATGCGCGTGTTCCGGACCGATACCCGGATAGTCAAGACCGGCCGAAATAGAATACACAGGCGCTATTTGTCCGTATTCATCCTGACAAAAATAAGATTTCATGCCATGAAAAATACCGATTGTCCCATTTGCCATTGTCGCGGCATTCTTGGGATTATCCACACCCAACCCTGCGGCTTCGCAGCCTATGAGCCTGACAGACGGATCATCAATAAATTCATAAAACGCGCCTATCGCATTACTGCCGCCGCCTACGCAGGCAACCACAGCGTCGGGCAATTTATTTTCGGCTCCAAGTATTTGCTCCTTAATCTCTTTACTTATAACTTTTTGGAAATCGCGTACCATCATAGGAAACGGGTGCGGTCCCATAACTGAACCAAGTACATAATGCGTATCGTCTATCCGCGATGTCCATTCACGCATGGTTTCATTTACAGCGTCTTTAAGCGTCATTGTTCCGCTGGTTACAGCGTGAACCTTCGCGCCAAGCAGTTCCATTCTAAATACGTTCAACGCTTGCCGTTCAGTATCCTCTTTACCCATAAAAATTTCACATTCGAGTCCTAACAACGTCGCCGCAGTGGCAGTCGCAACGCCATGCTGTCCTGCACCGGTTTCGGCAATAACACGGGTCTTGCCCATTTTTTTCGCAAGCAAAACCTGCCCTAAAACATTGTTAATTTTGTGGGAACCGGTATGGTTTAAATCCTCTCGCTTCAGGTAAATCTTTGCTCCGCCTAAATCCTTAGTCATTTTATCAGCGAAATATAAAAGCGATGGTCGTCCGGCATAATTATGGAGTAAACCGGTAAGTTCTTTTTGAAAATCCGGGTCATCTTTATAATGCAGATATGCCTTTTCAAGTTCTCCCACAGCATTCATCAATGTTTCGGGAATATACTGACCGCCGTAATTTCCGAATCTACCTTTTTTTATACGCTCTTGCATTCCCATTCTCTCACTCTCTTTATAAACTCTTTAATCTTTTCGGGATCTTTGAATCCGTCTGTTTCAACGCCGCTGCTGACATCTACGGCAAACGGATTTGTTTCTTCGATAGCTTTCTTTATATTCTCTAAATTCATCCCGCCCGCTAAAAAGAACGGCTTATCCGTTTTGCCGATTAAATTCCAGTTAAAACTTAAACCTGCACCGCCGCCTTTATTATCAAGCAGCAAATAATCCGCTGAGGTTGCTGCCCATTTTTGAACATCACCTTCATTTTGAACAGCTATCGCTTTGATGATTGGCTTTTTTATCAGCACCTTTAATTTTTCTATATATTTTTCATTTTCAGAGCCGTGAAGCTGAACAGCATCTATTATCCCATTTTGCATCAAAGAAACGATATTCTCTGCCTTTTCATCTACAAAAACTCCAACAGGTATTATATCCGGCTCGAGCATTTTTCGCAACTCCAACGCTTGCTGTGGTGTGACTTTCCGGCGGCTCTCGGCGAACACAAAGCCTATATATTCCGGTTTTACCTCATTTACAGCTTCAATATCACAAGGACGGGAAAGTCCGCAAATTTTAACCTTAACCATACACATCACCCCGCAGACGAATTATTTCCGCTTTTTTATCATTGCTCCGCATAATTGTCTCTCCAATCAAAGCGGCATCCGCGCCTATTTTTCGCAACGCTGCAACATCTTCGGGTGACTTTATACCGCTTTCAGAAACAAACAGTTTATCATGTGGAATCATTTTTCTGAGCCGTTCACTTAAAGTTATATCAACCTCAAAAGTTTTAAGGTTTCTATTATTAACACCTATGATTCTCGCACCGGCATTGAGCGCCATTAGAATTTCTTCTTCGCTGTGTGTTTCCACGAGCGCGGAAAGTCCAAGACTGTGAGCAATGTCAATATACTCGGCGAGAGTATCTTTGTCCAGTATGGAACAAATGAGCAAGACAGCACTTGCGCCGAGAACCTTCGCTTCGTAAATCATGTAGCTGTCAACAGTAAAATCCTTGCGCAGCAATGGGATGGAAACTATATCGGCGATTTCGCGAAGATAACTGCCGTTGCCCTTGAAATAATACGGTTCAGTTAGTACCGAAATTGCAGATGCGCCTGCCGCTTCATATTCTTTGGCGATGTCCAGGTAGGGAAAATCCTCCGCTATAATGCCTTTTGACGGCGACGCTTTTTTTATTTCACATATAAAAGCCATATCTTTAGATTTTAATGCTTCTTCAAAGAGAAAACCACCGCAACTGGCAGAGCGTGCAAGCTCTATGACTTCTTCAAACGGTTGCAGTTTCTTTTGTTCAGCGATTCTCTCTTTTGTACGAATTGCGATTTCCTGTAAAATACTCATCCTGTCACCGCCTCAGCTTCATTGGAACAGCGTATGAACTCGTCCATCTTCTCTCTTGCTTTTCCGCTGTCTATGACATCTTCGGCAATTATTACGGCTGACTCAATTGATTCATATTTTCCCGAGATATATAATGCCGCCGCCGCATTTAATACCGCCGCGTCGCGTTTTGCGCCTTTTTCACCATCCAACACCGCTCTTAATATTTCAGCGTTTTCAGCGGGAAGTCCGCCTTGCAAATCAGATTTGGTACACCGTTTAAACCCGAACTGCTCCGGCGTTATTGTGTATGAGCGGACCCATCCGTCTTTTACCTCGCACATAAGCGTAGGCGCACTTAATGAGATTTCATCCAATCCGTCCTCGCCGTGGACGACTATGGCTCTTTTCACTCCTAAATTACAAAGCACCTGCGCCAGCGGTTCAACCAAGTCTCTGTCATATACCCCCATCAGCTCCATCTTGGCTCCGGCAGGATTGGTGAGCGGTCCCAAGATATTAAACACTGTCCTGATAGCTAACTCACGGCGAATCGGCGCCACATATTTCATGGCTATGTGATAGTTTTGCGCATACAAAAAGCAAATTCCTATATTTTCAAGCAATTCGGCGCTTTTTGCGGGGGATATGTTGATATTTACGCCAAGCGCTTCCAACACATCTGCGGCTCCGCACTTGCTTGACGCGCTCCGGTTACCGTGCTTTGCAACCGGAACGCCTGCGGCCGCCGTAATTATCGCCGCTGTGGTGGATATATTAAAGGTGTTGGCATGATCACCGCCTGTGCCGACAATTTCCAGTGCGTCCGCATCATGCAGCAGCCTGACGCAATGCTGCCGCATACCAGAGGCGGAGGCTGTGATTTCGTCAGTCGTTTCACCTTTTAGACTTAAGGCTGTAAGATACGCACTCATTTGTACGGGCGTTGCTTTACCGGTCATAATCTCGTGCATAACTGCCTCGGCAGTTTCATAAGTTAAATCTTGTTTTTTAGACAGAGATAAAATTGCTTCTTTTATCACTTTTAATTCCTCCATTATTTATTTTTTTTGATTAAACTCGCGAATGTATAAAACAGCGTCTCATGTTTGATTGCAGTGACGTCAAATTTAAGCATTTTAAAAACAATTTGAATGCATAATCCTCCTGCGACCGCCGCGATTATTGTTCCGGCTCCGACCATACCGCCCAACAACCAACCGACAACCGTTACGGTTATATCAACAATGCTGCGGCAAATTCCAATGGGCATTCCTGTCTTTTTGGTAAGAACAACCATCAAATTATCTCTCGGTCCGGTTCCAAAAGCCGATTTCATGTAAAAATACGATCCTATTGCGATAATAAATAATCCCGCAACAATCATTATTACGCCGAGTGGCAGATTTAGAGCTATAGGTATAATTCCACTTTCTAAGATAATATCAAGGAAAATGCCAATTACTATAACATTTAAAACGGTTCCAAGTCCTATCTTTTCGCCCGCGAACGTGACTATAATAACGATTATCATCCCTACGAATATTGATACGATTCCGATTGTTGATCCGAATTTATCCGCAAGCCCGATATGGAAAACATCCCACGGAGCATAACCGATATGGGCTTGCACCGTGAGCGCGATACCAAGAGCGTACAGGAAAAGTCCAATCATGACGTTTATTAAACGTATTAAAAATTGTTTCAAATGTTACCTCTTATAAAATTTCTGATAATAATTTCCCCTTTGGGAGTAAGTATGGATTCAGGATGGAATTGCAAGCCGTATATCGGATATTTTTTGTGGCACACCGCCATTATTTCATTGTCTTTAGTCCAAGCAATGATTTTAAGCTCTTCGGACAAGGTGTCTTTTACGCCTGCTAATGAATGGTAACGCGCTGCTATTATAGTTGTCTCCATCCCTTTAAACAAAGAATTGCTTGTATCAACCACTACCTCCGACGACTTCCCGTGCATAAGTTTTGCAGCATACGACACTGTACCGCCAAAGGCTTCATATATCGCCTGATGTCCAAGACAAATTCCTAAAATCGGTATATCGGTATATAATTGCCTTACGGCATCAATACATATTCCCGCATTTGACGGTTTGCCGGGACCGGGGGAGATCACAATACGATCAGGAGCAATTTTCCGTATTTCATCAATACTCACCTCATCGTTCCGTACGATTCTAATGTCGGAATCCACCGACCCGATAAGCTGATATAAATTGTATGAGAAACTGTCGTAATTATCAATCAAGAGTACCATCAGTCAAGCCCTCCTTCGGATTGCTTCAACGCGGCAAACATTGCTTTTGCTTTGTTTAAGCACTCCTGATATTCTGATTGCGGATTACTGTCGGCAACGATACCCGCGCCGGAACGAACGAACACCTTGCCTGCTTTTTTATAAGCGATCCTGATGGCAATGCAGGTGTCCATATTACCTGTAAAATCAAGATAACCGATAGCACCGCCGTAAATTCCGCGTTTGTTTTGTTCCAGCTCATTTATGATTTGCATAGCACGTATCTTGGGTGCGCCGGACAATGTTCCGGCAGGCAACACAGCGTTGATGGCATCCAAGCCGGTTTTGTCCTCACATATCTCTCCGCGGACAGTCGAGCCAATGTGCATAACATGGGAAAACTGCAGAACCGACATGTATTTCTCAACTTCGACTGTACCGAATTTACTGATCTTGCCCAAATCATTACGTCCCAAATCAACCAGCATATTGTGTTCTGACAATTCCTTTTCGTCCGCAAGCAATTCTTTTTCCAGCGCAATATCCTCTTCATCGGTCGCTCCACGCGGACGGGTGCCGGCAAGCGGAAAGGTAAACAGCTTGCCGTCTTGTAATTTCACCAGCGTTTCAGGCGAAGCTCCCGCGATTTCGACATCGCTGCCGCTAAAATAAAGCATATACGGCGACGGATTTATTGTTCGCAGGACGCGGTAAGTATCAAAAATGCTGCCCTCAAAATCCGCTTCAAAACGATTTGACAATACAACTTGGAAAATGTCACCCTCTTTAATAAAACCTTTTGCTTCTTCAACCATCCGGCAAAATTCACCTTTTGTAAACAGAGCCTTAAACTCGGATTTGATGTGTGCGGGAAACGTCTGTTCTTGAGTTTTATTTTTAATAAGGTTTTTTAAGTTTTCAAGCTCAGATATTCCGTCTGCATATGTGGCCTCTATATTTTCAGTGCTTATATTAACAATCAAAACAATTTTTTGCCGGTAATGATCAAATGCTATGACTTTATCGAAAAGCATCAAATCAACATCATTAAAGCGTTCCTCATCACACGCATCAAGTCTGAGTGAGGGTTCCGAATATTTGGCATAATCATAGGAAAAATAGCCCACAAGCCCTCCGGTAAAGGGTGGCAGCCAATCAAATTTTACACTCTTGTGCCGGTCTAAAGTCTCCTGTATGCACCGGTTAGGATTGTCGGTTTCAAACGATTCCTCTGTGTCTGATTTAATACGCACCCCGCCGTTTAAAGCTGTGATTTCCATCTTGGGGTCAAATCCAAGAAAGGTGTATCTTCCCCAGGTTTTAGCGTCCCCCGCACTTTCAAGCATAAAGCAGTGCTGACTGACGGTTTTTAATACTTTCATCACTTCAATCGGTGTAGTCATATCCGCATAAATTTCGGTACTGACAGGTATAACTTTATACTGTCCTGCTTCGGCAATACGTTTCGATTCTTCAATGGTTGGTTTGAACATACCTTTCATCTCGTTACATCTCCTTTTCTTCAAGCACTGCGCGTTTTTTTAGGTCTTCCATAAGTGCGTGAAATTGTTCTAAATCAAGGGATTGGGCGCCGTCGCAAAGCGCTTTTGCGGGGTTGTTATGCGTTTCTACCATGATGCCGTCCGCCCCGACAGCCATAGCAGCCTTTGCGAGAGGCGGCACCAGACTTCTTATACCTGAAGCATGGCTGGGATCGGTGATTACCGGCAGATGTGATTTCTGTTTAAGCAGCACCACGGCAGACAAATCCAGCGTGTTCCGGGTCATTGTTTCAAAGGTGCGAATACCGCGTTCACACAGGATAACCTGACTGTTTCCCTCGGCCACTATATACTCTGCGCTCATTAACAATTCTTCAATCGTATTGGCAAGGCCGCGTTTAAGCAATACCGGCTTTTTCAGTTTACCAACCTCTTTGAGCAAATCAAAATTTTGCATATTTCGGGCACCGATTTGCACGATGTCTACATCTTCAAATAAATCAATCTGCGTTTGATTCATTATTTCCGAGACAATAGGTAATCCGGTTTCCTTTTTTGCAATACGCAGCATCTGAAGCCCCTGAGCCTGTTTACCCTGAAACGCGTAAGGTGAAGTTCTGGGCTTAAACGCCCCTCCACGAAGGATTTTTGCCCCGCTTTCTTTCACGCTCCGGGCGATTTCCGTAATCTGTTCCTCACTTTCAACCGAACACGGGCCGGATATTACCGTAAAGAACCCTTCTCCTATTGATATATCCCCGACATTGATAATCGTATTATCTTCATGTACTGTTCGATTAACCGCTTTGTATTGTTCCGTAATACGTTTGCCGTAGGATACGATATCGGTTGTCTGAACAACATGATCTAAATCCACCTCAGCAGTGTTTCCGATCAGGCAGACAGCGGTGTGTTCCGTGCCAACACTTAAAATTGTAGAAAATCCTTTTTGTTCCCAACCTAATATAAATTTATCAATCTTTTCCTTTGATACCTTGGGGTTTAGTATGAATACCATTTTTATAATCCGCCTTTCTGCAAATAAAAAAGTCCTTGGTAAAGTAAAATACTTTACCAAGGACGAATAAACTTATCCGCGGTGCCACCTTGATTTACGAAAAAATCGTACAACTTTGTAGGATACTAACATATCCCTCGCAACTGACGTATGCGTCACGTCATGGAATACTCAGCGCGAAAAGCGCCTTTGACCATGCCCTCAGCGGTCCATTTAACAGCTTGCATTCTATTCGGTTCTCAGCACCCCGAACTCTCTGTACAGCGCATATGCTGTTTTTATCTCCACTTCAACGGTTTCGAAATATTAAATTTTCTTATATTATACGCCGATTAGTTGAATATGTCAATAATAATTTTTGGGAATTTACTTGACACGGAACGGTTTAGAAAACTTCTCGCTCTTTTGTTATTAATCATAAATCAATTCGTTTCTAATAATTTCATCGGCACAATTTCGAATATTGTTGACTTTGCCAACCCAAGCCATCATATCATCAGCTTTAAGCTGTTCAGTAATGCCTTGCGATTTCATCATCTGTTCAATTAACAATTCCCGCCGTTCAAAAGCAGCAATATCAATCTCATGCAAATGCTCCGACAACTTACAGGATGTCAGAAGATTTGTGTAAAGAACACGTTTGTGTTTTTTCAGATAGTCAAGCCGCCGTTGTCCCCAAATTCCAATAGTGTATTCCGGCTCATCTGGTAAAGTCAGATTTGGAATTTGGTAATCTCCGACCATGCGATATGCACCACCTTGTTGTTCAAATAAAGATTTTTCCATAATAAACGCCCCTTTCAAAATTTATAGTTTTATTCTAATCAAATTATTTTTCCAATGCAAATGTGCAATATAATTTTCTTAATATAATTACACACAATATTGTGTGACAAAAACTTAAAAAAAAGGAGTTTACTTAACCAATAATATGAAAAAAGCTCTCAACCATATTGATTGAGGGCTTTATTTGCATCTGCTATGATAGGTATTACTTATACTTTAAACTCAGATCATTTCAAAATGTTTCAACGCAGTTGTAATAGCTGTTTCTTTCTCAGCAGGGCATTCTGGAACTCTTGCATTATCGGATTTTGGCAAATTATAGCACACGCCCACTACAAGACCGAGTTTACGTTTGACTTGCGAAATATATAAAGAAGAAACCTTTAGTCCTGTTGTTTTCAAGATATAATCCTTAATTTCTTCATAGGTTGCCTTACTTTCTGAACTGGTCAAATCAAGCTCATCGAGCTTCAAATCTACTTCAATATGATGCTCCGTATTAAGTTTGGACAATAAGCATACCGTCTCAACGTTTGGGGTCTGCGGAAACATATCAAAAGGCAAAACAGATTGAATGGTATAAGCAGGTAATTGCATTGTATCAGCTAACTTCCCGCCGTCCGTATTAATAGTGTCTTTAGCTAGTAATCGTACTGTTAAATCGGCATTTTGTGCCCCGCTCATTAAATATTTTATATCCCGCGCCAAGGTGGCAGGGTTACATGAAACCATAATAATTTTTTTAGGAGCAAGCTGTAAGCAGGTCTTTAAGACTTGTTCAGCGCAACCGGCACGCGGCGGGTCAAGTATTATTACATCAGGTGTCAATATTGTTAAAAAGCTCTTATTTAAACTGTTGATCTTACCTCGATTATTTATATCAGATTCAAGCTCGGTATTATTAGATAAATCAGCGTTAAGCCCAACTAAACTGGGTAATATCTCCTCTGCTTTACCGCAAAAAAACTCAGCGTTATCAATGCCATTAGCTGCGGCGTTATACTTGGCCGCCTCAACAGCCGCAGCATAGCTTTCAACTCCTATTGCGCGCCCTGTGGATACTCCTTGTTCAGTGGATTTGGCAGATAGGTTAGTTAATTGCGCCGCTAGCGGCAAGCTAATTGCACCGCTGCCGCAATAAATATCAAATATCTGCTCTTTACCCGTTAAAGCCGCGGATTTTATAATATGCGCCAGCATTGTTTCGCGCTCATCGCTGTTGACCTGCACGAAAGCCCCGGGCGAAATATAAAAATCCAGCCCGCCGATATTGTCATGTAATTTTTCTGCACCCCATAAAACATAGGTTTTGCCTGTAAAATTAAGATATATCTGCTTTATTTGCTCATAGGTATCTATGAGTTTAGCTGCTGTTTTAATAATCTTATCGGCTTCGCCATCTCCGACAAAGCCTACGGATATTTCACTT
>ENA-UOOR01003920-UOOR01003920.1-fermentation-metagenome-genome-assembly--contig:-NODE-3920-length-12385-cov-10.773398_pt1 | contig 12385 bp, 8 predicted proteins | sample MGYA00245780_ERZ724029 | MGnify/ENA primary metagenome ERZ724029 (study PRJEB28704, sample SAMN03018315) | fermentation metagenome | biome: anthropogenic terrestrial biome; feature: soil; material... | reverse complement strand
GTAGGTGCTACTAATGGCAGAAACAATCATCACCAAGATATTACCACCCAGTGCACAATCGGGATTAATTGAACGAATCCGCCTGCACGAACAAACATCGGGGTCTGAATTTAAAAAAGCCACCTTATTTATAGCACCGGCTGGATATGGGAAGACCGTCTATATGACTCAGTTAGCAAGAAAAATGAAAAAGCCACTCGTCTGGTATCATATGGATAGCTATGATAATGACCCGGTGGTTTTTTTTCAATATTTGTGTGCTGCCCTTCGCCAACAAGTGCCTCGTTTTGCTCAGGATACATTAAAAACAATCGAGCGGGGGGATTTACAAAGTAGCATCCACGCTTTTACCGCCATGCTCATCAATAGTCTTGCCATCGAAGCTACAGATGGTTTAATCATTGCCTTTGATGATCTTCATCTCATCAACAATCCCCTTATCCACCACTTTATGCAGGAATTCCTAGAACACTTACCTTCTAATCTGCATCTGTTAATAGCCAGCCGGGCGCCACTTCCTTTTTCCTTTGACAAAATGTTAATGACAGGGGAAATTTCATCTTTGGGCGTGGAAGAGTTACGCTTTGACCAGAAAGAAATAGAAATTTATCTTCAGCAATTTAGCAAACTTAAAATCAGTAATTCTAACCAAAATTTATTACAAGAAATCCGGCAAACAACGGAAGGTTGGCCTGTAGCTTTAAGGTTAGTTATGGAGACCAAAGGTCCGATTAATTTAGAAGCAAAAGGGAAAAAAACACTTTTTAACTATCTGGCCGCTGAGGTCTTGGAGAAGCTACCATTAAATATTCGGGATTTTCTGCTTACTACTGCTGTTTTAGATATACTGACTCCAGATTTATGCAATCTTCTTATGAAGCGGACTGATTCTAAGCTGATATTATCAAATCTAGTGCAAGAACAATTATTTGTTACTCAGTTGTCCGGTAAAGAAGATGTCTACCGCTATCATCAGCTCTTTAGAGAGTTTCTTCTTACCCAATTAGGAGAAGACTATTTTCGACTTCTCCATAAGGTTGGAGAACTTTTAAGCGCACAGGGAGAATGGGAGCAGGCTGTCCGTTATTTTATAGCGGCTGGTTCGCAAGAAGAAACAATCTCTTCGCTTGTCAAAGCCGGTAGAAAATCCTTAAATAGCGGAAGATGGCAGACCGTGCTCGAGTGGTTAAATTCAATTCCCTTTGAACAGCAAACAAATCATCCCTGGCTAGTATTATACCGAGCGGAGATTGAAGTTTATCGCGGATGTAATGAACAAGCCGAGAAACTTGCTCAAAAGGCTTTTCATCTCTTTACTGAATTAAATGAGACAAAGGGTTTAACACAAACAAAGATCTTGCAAGCCAGAGTCTTTCGTTGTCGAGGAAAGTTCTTTGAAAGTCTAGACCTCTTAAGACAGATTGAGGATTTGTTGCCCGGTAATGACCAACGCTTAGATCTTTTAATGGAAAAAGTTGTTAGTCTTTACTTGACCGGAAGTTTTTTAGAAGCTGAGAAATTTTTGATCCAGGCGCTTAACAGCGCGGAAAAACAAGGAAATCGATACCTATTAACCTATATATTCGAAGGCTTAGGTAATGTTTATTACCTAAAAGGTGATTATTCAAAGGCCCTACACTTTTTTAAAAAAGGCATCGAAGTTTCTCCTGAAGGGTTTTTGCCTGGGTATCATACCCAAGATCATATGGCAGTGATCTACCAAGACTGGGGTGAATTGGACCAAGCGCTTAACCTTGCCCAACGGAATGTCGCTTTCAAAGAAAAGTTGGGCCTGGTGGAGACGCTGCCCTCCGCCTATACTCATTTAGCTTGTATCTATACAGAACTTGGCTGTTTTAAGGAGGCGGAAGAAAATTTCCAAAAAGCAATCACCTTGTTAAAAGAAAACCATGGGGAATTATCCTATCTCGCCTTAAGTCTGGTCTTTTATGGCCGCTCTCTTTGGTTACAGGGCAAGTTGGTTGCGGCTAAAGCTAAAACCGAAGAAGGACTTGCCATCAATGAGATTCGAGATTGTCTTGCCTATGGAGCTTGCCAATCGGTTGGCGGTTTAATTCTCTATCAGGCCGGCGAGACTGAACAGGGCAAACAAATCTTATTAGAATCCATAGCCTCTCTGGAAAAAATGGGTTTTATAAAGGCGGTGGCCTATGCCTCTCAAGCGTTAGCAATCTTGTATTGTACCGAGGGGAATGAAGATAAGTTTCTAACGTATGCCAAAAAAGCATTGATTTTATCTGCTCGGATTGATTATATCCAGAATTTTATTACCTGTTTTGATGTGTTTTTCCCGATCTTACGGGTGGGGATGGAAAACAATATCGAATTATCATTTATTCAGCGGATAATTGTTCGTATGGGCGGTCGTGCTCGCATAATTCTTTCACCATTACTCCAGCATCCTGATCCGGAGGTGCGAAAGAGGATCTGTGCTCCCCTATCAGAGATCAAGGATGAGGAAGCCAGAAAAGGTCTTCAGCTTCTAGCACAAGACCAAAATTCGCAGGTTAGCAAAACCGCCCGTAATCTGAGCACTAAATACAAGCTAAAAGCGAATAGTAATCAATTTTATTATACTGAGCAAAAAGATAAGATGATTAAGATTTATACCTTAGGACGGCTGCGCATCTTCCAAAATAATGTGGAAATTACTGACTCCAAATGGCGGACCAAAAAAGCTAAACACCTTCTAGCCTATCTCGCGCATCAGGGTGAACCAGTCAGTAAAGAAAAGATCATCGACAACATATGGCCAAATTTCGAAGGAGAAGAAGTTGGAGCCCTTTTCCATACGACAATCTATCGTTTACGCCAAGCCCTTAATCATAACCCTTCCTGTAAGATTATTTCCTACGAAGGAGGTAGTTATCAACTGGTTCCCGGACATTATGAGACCGATAAGAAAGAATTTGAGAACTATTTGTTGGCTGCTTCCAGCGAAGAGCTAAACCAAGAGGAAACCATGATTTACTTGGAGAAAGCCGTTGATCTTTACCGTGGTGATTACTTGGAAGATTTAGATTATCATTGGTTCCTCCCTTACCAAGAGCGTTTAAGGCATCTCTACGTTTCCACCCGCATAAAACTGGGCCGCTATTATATGGAGAAAAACGATTATGCAAAAGCAGTCACCCATCTCCTTTCTTTAGTGGGTATCTCCTATCTTTCCGAAGAGATTCACTCCCTGTTAATGAAAGCCTACGCTGGCCTAGGGGACATTATGGCCGTTCGAAAACAATTCCAAAATATGACCACAGTTTTCCAAGAAGAGCTGGGGTTATCTCCCTCCCCTGATATCGTCGACTTGTATTATAAATTAGTTGGCAAAACCGTTCATTAAGGTGTTATCCCTTGAGACTAACGCCAACAAAATCATAATTTTTTGTTACAGTTGAATTATCACCCTTTTTTAAAGGTCAACATAGAATATGGCAGAGATGGAAAGGGGGTAATAACCATATCTACTCCTCGTATTCCCGAAACTCTCTGTGGTGTTCTAGAAAAATTGAAAGGCGAGAAAGTAATTTTAAACCTAAGATCAGGTGATAAAGAGCAGGTAAAGATTGTGGATGTTGTCGGTAATGTTCTCATCGCGACTACTGATCGGAGATTCAAATTCGTAAGTTGTGACTGTATCTGTGCCGTTATTGCCGATTGTTTAGATGTCATCTCCGCTCGCTTCGACTTAGAATACTAATAATAACTAGTTTTTCGCTTCTTAACAGAGACCACCGTAAGTACGGTGGTCTCTTCACTTGATCGTCAATGAGCTATGATAACTTAGGGCTTTTTGCGTTGTCTTTTGATTTAATTATCCTGATACAATATATTGATAGCCTAATACCAGTCTAACACTATATATTGTATTGGGACCTTTTAAAAAGGATACAACGCAAAAAGATTTATTAGTAAAAAAGCAATAATAAGAATACTTTCGATTGCCGAGATGTATGTTTGAATAACCTTTAATTCAAACTTTAGGTCTTGTAATAATTGCAGGAAACTGTATACATTTATTTCCATCCGTGATATAATTTCCACATAAGACTATTAATTTCTGCTATGAACTGTCCATTACAAACAGCTCTTTAGAAATTAAAGGTCTCATTCTTGATTTAGGTTTTTATGAAGGGAGGGCATAAGATGCTTTACCTTATAGTAGGCACTATTCTCCTAGTAGTAACCATCTTTATCTTTATAATCAAAAAAGTCCATGACAAAATCAAACTAACCACTTTAAGTATTTGTCTTTTTGCTTTGGCTTTTTCCCTAATCAGCTCATACGAGCTTTTATTTCAGTCTTTTGAGGCCGACCAATTCCGACCTCTAGCTTTACTTAATCTCCAATTAATCTTCTTATTCAATGTGTTGATTAAATTCTTAATCTTTTATTGGTTAGTAGCCATTGCCACCGGGATCATTAATCCTGAAAGGATCTCAAAGTATGGCGCTAAGCTCTTGGGCTTAGAAGTTTACAGCGAATACGCCGAAAAAGCAAAAAAGATCGAAGATAATGCGGAAAAAGCAGATAAGCAAATGGATCTAATTGTTGAATTAAACCGCAATATCTTCGATTTTTTATTAAAACCCTTCGAAGAAAATGTCATTAAAGCCGAGAATCAAGCTGATATGATCCGTGATTTAGTTAAAGATATCCTGATTAAGTCTTATAATAATTACCCGGGAGTGAAAATTTTTGTTCTTCCTTTAAATGAAAAAGGATTTCTTCGCCTCGGAGAAGAATTAACCGCTTATGTCAGGCCCTTAAGTATGGAAAACAGACCTTTGACGACAATTGAGAAGAAGACGATCGGAATTGGGATCATTCCTGGGATGGAAAACTTAAGTACGGCAATAATAATCGACACTACCAAAGAGCATTATGAAATCTCAGATGCGGAAATATGCTCAGCAGGTTCTCTGTTTGTCTCGATCGCCACCGCCATCCATTGGTCAATAAGATGTAAGGATTTTTAGCTTCCATCTGTTTTTTTAGTAGAAGTAATCATTAATCAAAGATTATTAAGGAATTTGCAAATTAATCTCGAATTCTATATAATAGAAGCAGAAGGTAAATTGCGTCGCTACGCAATTGAAGGGTGTGTGATATAATGATCACAGTAAAAAAAGGACAAACCGTTGATTTTCGAGGTTCAAAAGTTCCATTATATATTAAAGAAACGAAAGAAGCGGCTCGTGAATTAGCTAGGGGTTTAGAGTTAGAAAGAGAAGCTTGCGCCACTAAGGACAGCTTCCTTAAACAACGCGTTAAAATCAAAACAAGCCAAAAAAGAGAAACGCAAATCCCGGTCATTCTAGGGAATAAAATTAAAAAATTAAGGAATGCTACTCACCAAGAGGGGTGATAACATTTGGCTCTTGGTATCAATAAAAGTCATTCTGATAAAAAATCAATTTTAAATGAACCAACTAAATCCAAACCGTTACAGGAGATAAAAAAACTAGCGAAAGATTTACAAAAGAAATATAATTAAATTAGCTCTCCAGGCTGCCCAACGTCATAAAGCCAACCCTTTTTCGGGTTGGCTTTTGATGTCTAGTTAGTCCGGCTATTTATTAGATAAACCTCGCCACTTCATTAGCGGAGGTAATGGCCTCCCAAGCCCGGCCAGGGACTCTGGCGTCGCCGATGCAATATACCTCCGGAGCCGCCTTCTGCTTTAATAGTTCATAATATAAAGAATCTTCCGCCCGACCGCCTGTTGCGTAAATAATAAAGTCTGTATCAATCACCATTTCTTCAAGATTCTTGGGGTTCAATGGCCGGTCGAAGGGATTATGAATATTCTCCGGAATCAAAGTGGTCCAAGGCGTATAAGGGTCCTTTCTTTTTCGATTAGCAAGGATAAATACTTTCCCTGCCGCCAAACGGTGAACTTTCGAGGAAGTAAAAGCTTTTACCGGCGCCTTTAAAACATCCCCCTGTCGTCCGGAAGGGGAGCCCTTCCCCATCATCATCCATAGTAGCATACTACGATTGGCATGTACTGTTCCAGTCATCAGATTAGGAAGCATCTCCACCACTGTAACTTCTAGTCCTCGTTCATAGGCTAAAGAAAAAGCTACCTCACACCCAACAACTCCGCCACCGATAATCGTAACCTTTTTTACATCCTCCGGTAATCTCATCCCATTAAGCAAAAATTCTCTGGCTTCAAGTGACCTAATCAGATCCTTCCCTTCAATCTCTGGAACTACAGGAGTCAATCCATTGGCGCAGATGATGACATCATATTTATCTTTTAAATCTTCCGTCTTAACTACAGTATTATATTTTATCTCTAGCCCGTTTTTGCTTAAGATATCCATCTGGTATTGAAGATTACGGAGATACTTAGCAACGTCATGTTTAATCTTCATCTTGCCGCCGGCTACCAATTGCCCTCCAATTTGGTTCGTTTTTTCAAAAAGCGTAACCTGGTGTCCTCGGGCAAAAGCTGTTTTCGCAGCTTCACAACCACCAGGCCCGGCGCCAATAATCGCTACCTTTTTGACCTTCTCTGCTTTGATCAACTGTTTAGTATCTTCAAATCCGGTATAAGGATTTACTGTGCAGCAAGGATGCCCCCCCAAGATAAAGGATTGGATACAGCCTTCCTGGTCACCGATGCAATGTATGATCTCCTGCACTCTGTTCTCCCGAACCTTCTGCGGCCAATAAGGATCGGCTAGTAAGGGGCGGCCCAGCATGAAGAAATCGGCCCAACCTCTCTTTAGAACCTCTTCAGCCTTGTCTGGGTCTCCCAGTTTCCCTACGGCGATTACCTGAGCATTAATTTTTCTCTGCTTAAAGAAATCCTTCAACCGCCCAGCCATCTCTTCCACATAAGGAATGTCATTAAAGTAGGCCGGGGGATGAGGCCAGAACCAGTTATCGTAACAACCCTTATCCACATCAAAGGCGTCTACACCCGCTTCTGCCAATGCCTGACAGAATTCCAACCCCTCTTCGATTGTTCTTTCCATCCCACGGAACCTTTGGGCAAAAACTTCTTCTCCATAAGACTCCCGTAGACCCTGAGTTAAATCTACTCTATAGATAATAGGGAAATCCTCACCACAAGTCTTTTTGATCTCACGGACCACATCGATGGCAAATTGGAATTTATCTTTATACCTCCCGAGCTTTCTCCGATTCCAGGGAGCGGAAGTCAACTGATCCATCAAATAACCTTCATGCCCATGTAATTGGACGCCATCAAAGCCAGAAACTTTGGCATTAATGGCACTTTGGCCAAAACTTTTCACGATTTTTTTGATCTGCCTACCGCTAAGCGGTAAATGGGGAAGTTGAGGGACATAAAAGTTTTTATTGATAGAAGCTGATTTTAGAAGTTTACCCTTGAGAAAAGGTTCGGGTGAACCCACCCTACCAAGTCCGGCTGTTAATTGGATAAAAATCTTAGCATCAAAGGAATGAACCCCGGCAACAAGGTCACGCCATCCGGCCATCCTGGTTCGGGAGGAACCATCGATCCTCGGAAAATAAGTGGTATCACTATCCTCAGAAACCGTAGGGTCTACGCCATATGAGACAGGAATTAAACCAGTAATCAACAGTCCGGTTCCACCCTTCGCCCGCTCCACGAAATAGTCGATCATTTTCGGAAGCGGTCTTCCAATTGGGTCTGCCATATTGATATTCCCCATCGGAGCCATAATGATCCGATTTTTCACCTTACACTTCCCAATTTTCCCCGATTCAAAGATCTTATGATAACTCATCTCTTTACTCCTTTCATCAACAATCAATTTTGAACCAGAAACTTAAAATTAACAGCTAAACTGTCTTTTATCTGATAATGACAGTGCCATCCTCTTTTATCTCCATGGTTTGGTCATCTTGAACATTATCTAAAAAATCTGCTCCTAATTGGTCAACTGTGATAATTCTGCTTTTTAGCCAGACCTCACTTAAAATAATACCGGCAGCCGCCAGAGAATCAATATGTTCTGAAAAAAGCATAGCTTTGGGTCCAATCCCCATTTGGACCACCGTCTCTAAGACCATTCCTCCAGTGGTTGAACCGATGGTTTGGGGAAGACAAATGATCTTATCTGTTAGATCCTTTTTATAAAGATCCGGGTTATTCTGGTCGGCACAGATTACCCGTTTGGCTTTTTTCAAAGCGCTTTTTTGGTAACTGGCTAACAGGTTCAGTCCTTGTCTCGAGACAACAGCTTCGCCGATGGTATTTCCAGCCAATACAACCCGACCTTTAAATACTCGCTCCTTCATTTTCATCCTCCTTTACAAGTTGACAACTTGCATAATTCATTTTTTTATGAGGCAACTCTAAAATACGACTCAAGCGTTTCGAAAGATAATTAGGTAATTTCCTCAGTTAATAATCTGAGCTAACAGTTCCTCATCCAATAAAAACTTGGCTGTAGTATAAGTACGTAACTTGTTGGAATTAGTAATCACTGGCTGTTTAGCGCATAACGGGTTATTCATATACATTAATGCGCATATAGAGGTTATTCGAGCGCCAGTCGCTAATAACTGGCTGTATCTTGTCTTATCCCCTTTGAAAGCATTTACCACATCAGGTGCAGCGCATAATAAAGTAGGGAGTCCAACTTTTTCTCGATCTGCCTTTTTTAAAGCAAGAGAAATCCTTTCCGACCAGCTCGCTAGTTGTTCCAAGGATAAATGAGGACAACCAATGAAACAGACTTTGGGTTTAGCCTCTTTCTTCTTCCACATTAACGGATAAGAATTAATAATTCGCTCAACCCCCTGATCATCAATGGTGTATTTCTGATAGTTCTCTACCAACAAACTCCTTTGTTGTTCTATGGCTTCCGGAGTAATATTCTCCACATGATAGAGTCCAACCGCCCCATTGGAGGCACTGGCCGCCCCCATATCTTTTAAATAGTCACGTGTATCGATAGAAAAACCGACACCCAAAAACTTATCTAATCCCGTTATATAAGGAACATCTTCTACCACCTTCATCCCAATTGCGCTCCCCAGAACCTGGGCATTGGGTACTTTAGAAGTTTTTACTTCCACCAGCCATTTTGCCTTCCGGCCTTCATCAGTTAATAGTCCGAATTCCGGAGCTTTACCCACAATTCCACAGCAAAGTTCAATGATACCAGAATTCCGATTACTCCTGGCGCCAAGCACAGAGTTAGCATAAACCACCGCCGAGGACTCCGCCCAAGCAAGAATATCTCCTAGTGACGGAGTATTACCAACCTCCGGTAGATAACAAGTGCAAGTAAAGGCATTTTCATTCTTTAATCCTACCTTTTGGAGTTGTTTCTCATATTCTTTTTGTTTACCATACATAATCTTAAAAACTAGTTTTTCTAGGAGATTACATTTGACATTATCATAATCAAGGGGACGAGGATCGACAGTAAATTCTTCCTTGCTTTGAATACCATTCTCAACCAACTCATCCATCATCTCAAAGACCGGCTTTAAAAGCGGTATCCCAAAAGAGGTTACCAGATGTACCGGACCGTTCAAGGGCAGCAGTCTTCTAGCTCCAAAAATCTCACCATACAGAACAATCGACTCCATTACCTTTTGCATGGTTTCTCCTTGTTTGCCCGCTAAAATCTCCTCTTCCTCTTGAGTTAGTTCCATTTTAGTCTGAATCACCTGATCACCACTCCTTTTCGAAGCCATTTTCTCGTTAATCTAAATTCTACAAATTGTTATAATATCCTTTAATATTGTTAAGTCTTGGCGGCAAATTTAAGGTTATTTTGGTTATAGTGATTAAGGAATTGCATAATTCAACTATTTAAGATGTAACCGCAATATATTAAGGTAATTATGCAATTCCCTCATCAATCCCACATTTCGCACCTTCTAAACAAAAGTCAAGCTAATTCCGTTTTCCAAAATCAGGATGCATGATAAAAGCCCAGTTAAATTAGGGAGGTGCGAAAAGTGAGATGGATAGATACATTGACTTTATTTGATTTAGTTATAACGGTTTATTAACGTTTTCTCTAAAGTATACTTGTTATGTAGACGATTAAATATTTAGGGATCATAGGGAAAGTGGAGGTTAGCAAAGTGGAGTATATTAACCTGTTACAAGAACACGAATTATGGGCAAATAGGGTAAGCACCAGAATAATCGGGGTCTTTTGTCTTTGTTCCATCCCTATTTTCTTTATCCTCCAAAACGTCTCTTTCATATTGCGAGTTTTCTTATCACTTGGCAGCCTACTTGTTACCATCTCTGCTTTAATTATTTCGGTCAATAAACAAACTAGTAAATATACAAAATATGCCTTAACCATCATTTTAAATACCTTTGGCTTTCTAATGACCGTTACAATGGGTGAGGGCAACCGCTCTGTCCCTTTTTATTTCTTTACCATCCTCGCATTATGTTTGATTTATCTAAACCCTAAAGTAATCTTAATGGCTGCGGGTGGCACAATTGTCAGTCATGTAATCATGATGTTATTCTTCTCTCAACAGATCTTCGCTCTACATGAACCAACCATGTATATCTTCGTCGCTTTTATTTACCTCATTTATTCCCTGACTATGTTTACAATCGCTATTAAATCCTCCCAACTACTGGATACTCTCAAAAAAAGAGAAGACGAACAGAGTAAATTAAATCAGAATTTAACTGAAATCCAAAGACAAATCGCTGTAGCCTCCGCTCAACTCCGTAACACCAGTAACACTCTAGCGAAACAAGCAGGCGAACTTTTATCATCTTCTCAAGAGACAGCTTCTGGGATGGAAGAGATGGCACGAATGGTGGATGTGGAGACTAACGAAGTAACTAAAGTCTCTTACAATGTTATGCAGATTAATTCCATCGCCGAAAAAATTAAAAAGCAGGCCGATGAATTGGCAGCAGACTTTAATAAGACGGAGGATCTGTCTAAACGCGGAGCCGAACTAATGTATTCTACCATTAACGGAATGTATGATGTTAGTATGCAAATTAATGAAGTTGCTGATGCTACCCAGAGACTCAAAGTTAGTTCCTTAAAAATCGAAGATATTCTTACTATTATGAATGGGATCGCCGAACAAACTACTCTTCTTTCCTTAAATGCCAATATTGAAGCGGCTCGAGCTGGTAACGCCGGGCGAGGATTTGCCGTAGTGGCTACGGAAATCAGTAAATTAGCAGTTCAATCAGCACAAGCAACTGAAGAAATTAAGCAAATTACTGGTACCACTCTACTTGATGTGGATAAAGTTTTGAACTCGACAGCAACTAGTTTAGCAATCGTACAAAAAGGCGCTGAAGAATCTAACACCGCTTCAGGAGAAATAGAAAATATAATGATTAATATTTATAAAAATTCAGAGCAGATCACAGAAATTTATCGAGTCCTCGAAAACTTAGTGGCAATGAATAACGCTATTATGGACGGAGCTAATAGTTTGGCTGGGATCGCCGAAGAAACTTCGGCCGGAACTGAAGAGATTGCCGCTACCACCCAAACCCAAGCCACAAATGTGGATAAAATTGCCGAACAAAGTCGAGCTTTGGAACAGATGGCTTTGGCTCTTGATCATCTGGTAAACCAGACCACCAGTTAATATAGCAAACCTTTATAAGTTTTTTATGAGTAATGATCATAAAATCAGCTTTATCTCTTTCAAAATTATAATTCTATTTCTTTTGTCCTAGAACACCCTCTTTTTCAATGACAATCTGCAAGGACAGGTAACAAAGAGCCACAATTACTTAATACTCACAGTAAAACGCAGTATTATGTAAAAAGTCCCGGATCCAAATTCTCAAAAAAACTGCTTGGACTCCCGGGATAAATAGTATATAATTTAAATGCCAATAAATATAACTCATAACAGTAAGTTTTTACAAGCAAGTAGTAATTATGTAATTCCTCATACCCTGAACTTCAAGCGTTGGCTTTAGGTGAAGGGAACACAAACATAAGCTGCTTATTGCAGTACATAAAAGCCGCTTATCCCCTGAGGCGAAAGGTTATAACCTTTTGGTTAAACCTAACGGTTAAGGGTAAAAGGGTCAACTGTCTATTATAATAGCAATCATTGATTGCTCAAATATTACCTTTTACTTTAATCTCAAATAACCGGATTCGTCTTTATGGGGAGGCGAATCCGGTTATTTATTTTTTCTAGGTAGTCGCTCACGCCGGCTACCGCCCTGATAAAAATTCAAAGCCGGGTGAGTCGACAAGCCCCAAAGGCATCTTTAATTAGTTGTTCACGCCGACTTTCCTTAGTGCACGCTAGTGCTTTAATCAAAGTCGGGTGAATCAACCAAGGCTATTTTCTAGGTAGTCGCTCACGCTGGCTGCCGCTAACACAGATGAAATTATGAATATTAATGCCGAATAAGACGACAAA
>ENA-UOOR01003918-UOOR01003918.1-fermentation-metagenome-genome-assembly--contig:-NODE-3918-length-12391-cov-2.655561_pt1 | contig 12391 bp, 20 predicted proteins | sample MGYA00245780_ERZ724029 | MGnify/ENA primary metagenome ERZ724029 (study PRJEB28704, sample SAMN03018315) | fermentation metagenome | biome: anthropogenic terrestrial biome; feature: soil; material... | reverse complement strand
TTTTAGTCGATCGATTAATAAATCCATCGTTACGTCCGATTTCACTTGATATTTTTCTTTGTCTTTAATTAGATCAGTAAGTGTAAGTTGTTTTGTTGGTTGTTTTGTCATTATAATTCCCCTTTTCTTATGCAGTAATTAAATCAATTGGGTCATAGTCCGCAAAGTTAAATGGTAACTCTTCCGTGCCTAGTGTTTTTTGTTCAAATTTTAACAGCATGAATTCGTTAAATGTCACTTCATTGATCGCCACACGCTCCGAGCCAAATGCCCCAGGATCAGCAAGTTTTCCTACTAGGCTAATATCAGGTAAAATACCACTCTTAACTGAATTCGCAAGCAGTCCAGCGCCACGGCTATATACTTTTTTAACTGTCAATGAGCCATCCCCAGTCCAACCAATCATTTTCTTATGTTTGGCTAAATCTTCGGCCATGTCCACATCTTCATATTCAATTGTTACTTTTGCTTCAAATGCGCTGACGTCCAACCATTTTTCGTTGTTCACCCATACGCTGCCGAACGTACCATTGATTTGCTTATTAGCTTTTAACTTTGTCATGTGTCACCCTCCCTTAAATAGCAATGTCGAAGTCGAGGTCTTCCATTGCATCGACGATTTTAAAATTTGTTGCCTTCAAGAAAACCTTTCGTTTAAACGACATTTCTTTCACCTTTTGATCATCCCACTCTGATGTATCTGTGCCGATAGACTCCCATGCCAGGCGTTGCTTTTCAACGCTAATTTCAGCTTTGTTTTCCGCTTTCGGATCGAGAATCTCGTCACCCGCTAAACCTGTAAAATAAGCATTAACGGATGTGATAAATAGCACTTGATTATCATAGATGTTATTTATCTTGCCGACATAATGGTTATTAAATGTAGTACGTACGTCATCACTCACCAAGTCCATAACCTCGACAATTCGTATCGATTTGAAATCTTCCGTTTTGCTACCAGTCGCTGTTGTTAAACTGTTTACACCGCGACCGATTTTGATATTTTCACCGTCATTAATAAGGATGAGTTCTCCGTTATCAACAGCCGCGTCTGGATCTTCAATTTCTGTAATCGATTCGACTTCTGGGAATTCGTAGTAAGTGGAAGAACGAGTAAAAGGAAGCCCTGCGAGCACCCCGGCGACTCGTGCTGTGAATCCTGCTGTGGAATATTCCTTTCCATCCTTATTGACAATGCCTTCAGTTGTGAAATTGATGATACCTTCATGGTCTGCCTCTGTTTTCGGCAAAACAGCTTTGAAAGTCTTCTTATTGTTTTCCCGTTTAGATTTAATCCAAGAAGAGATAATAGTAGTATCCTTTGCTTCGATTTGTGGAATGGCAAGATAGTTGAAACGCTTATTATTCAGTCGCTTCAATGCTTCGTTGTAGTCCGTTGCATCCGTGCTCAATCGTTCAATAATAACCTTGGAAGGCGTACCGTCGAAGGCTTTTTGGATATAGTCCAAGTTCTCGGAAGACCAATCGGTCGTATCCACTTCCTCCACGCTTTTGTAGATGACGGTATCCGCTGTTTGCTTACTATCTTTGAGGATGAGTGCTACAATGCCCAACTGGCTACGCTTGACCGCCGTTACGGCTTTACCTTTAAACTCAATATTAATTTCTGGTAGGCCCAATTTGATCACTCCTTTTCAAAATCCAATTCTTCCATCAGCTCAGATGGATATTTCTCGTAAAATTCACGTTCATCTTCAGGTTTCCATTCTTTGTTTCGTCCATCGTAAAACTCAAGATCAAATGAGCAATTCAGAACCCCGTCTATCAAGTCGGTATTCAATTCATTGATATCCAGTAATCGATCATGGACAGACAACTTCAAATCAAATAACTCTTCCAGCTGATCCTGCATGTCCAACACTTCAATTGAATTTTCGTATCGATCGGAAGGGAAATAATAGATTTGGACCGTCATGGCCTTATGGACCTGATTCTCATTGGCTGACCGGATAGGGTTGATTAATTGCACAAAAAAAGAAGGCCTTTCAAAGCCCTCTGTTACGTCACTACTATTAATGTCTACGCCTGTCTTGGATAATTGTCGATTAATCGCTTTTTTAATATCCTTATAAGCAATCATAATTTTTCACTATCCAACATTTCATCTAGCCATTCTGATAGCATATTCTCGTATTGACCGCTATCGTCAAAATTCTTAATACCAGAATCTAACACCTTTTTACCAGGGACAAATCCGATTTCACGATCATCCTTTACCAACCGATGGCCATCTTCAATTAAATGAGCATGGTTCGAGGAATTAATAACACGGACAATGATTTGTCCATTCTTATCTTTAAAAACTTTCCCTCGTTTGAATTTCTTGTGATAGTTACCTGTTTTCTTTTTAACCTTACTTCGCGCTTCTTTCCGTACATACGTAGTTGCTTTCCCACCAATTTTACCCATGATCCGAAACGTTTCTCTAGGTAGTTTTTTCTGTGCTACTTCCAGTAAGTCCTCCTGTAAACTTGTCAAGCCGTCAAGATTAAAGTCCATCAGTCCATCAGCTCCTCGCAAAATATTTCCAACGTTTCATTTTTGAAATATGGATTGAGAATAAATTTAATTGCAAAGAGATGGCCACGGAAATTAATTTGCATAGCATGAGTGATATCCTTACCAGCGCTATAACGGACAATTATTTTATGTGTGACGTTAGTTAAGATCGTACCGGCTTGTTGGTTTTGTAAAGATCCGGTTTGTGGGACAATTTCAGCAGATATGGTTTTAATTTTTACAAATTTATAGGATACCTCATTCATCTCATTCATTGTTTTCTGGTTTTCGCAAATATCGATCTTGTGCTTAAGTCGATTCGTTTGTCTCTTCGGCATCCACAAACACCTCCTGGACGAAGAAAGGAGTCAGGGCATTTAAAGCCTGTTCCAATTCGTTCTCGGATACACGATATTCATACATAATGCCGGCAACCATGATAATTAAATAATTGGTCTGTGAGCCTGTCGCATTTTTAACGTACGTCTTCGCTTGATCCAAATAAAAAGAGAGCATGGAATCATCCATGTCCTCTTCCAAATGTAAATGGCTTTTCAACTGCGCTGTTAATGCCTCCATTTCAATCGCCTGCAGGTGCAGTTGCTCCGACTTCGTAACGATAAACTGCTGGAGCTAATGGACTGTAAATCAATTGGCCATCTACTACATTATAAATCTGGAATCCGACTTTGTTTTGAGCTGAATATGCTTCAACTAAACGTTGGATTTCCATGGATCCCATAACGTCCTGAATACGGAATTGCGAGAAGTCACCGAAGTAGAATACAGCTTTAGTTGGGTCTGCCGCATCTGCATCATCCGTGAAATCAAATTCATACCCAAGCAATGTATGCTTAATTCCACCTTCAGGCGCTTCAAACGGACGTAACAACGGGAATCCATCAGCTGTTTTCATCGTTTCAATCAGCGTCAATGCTGCACGGTTAATGATCCAACGAGCTGCTTTCACAACTTCCGTGACTGGTGTGTTTTTCAGTTTAATTAAAGAATCGTAAAGGTCATCATTCTCCTTGTCGTAAAACGGTACTGCTTTTTTAGCAAGCGCACCTGGATTTTCATGCCCCACATCGTCCCCGTTGAACATATAGTTCGTTTCTTTCCGAACATACGCCTTTTTAAGCTCGTCAACTACAATATCTTCAACCGGCACATCCGCACGCGCAAGGAGTTTTTTCGTCACTGTGGCAAGCGCGTCAAACTCTGCTGGGTTAAGTGATACTTCATCGAATTCGATTTCCGTTTCCGCGATGTTCGTACTACGTTCACCTTTGTTTACGTTCGCGACAGCTTTTTTCACAAGAATTGGGTAACCTTGCGTGTCCTTTGTCGTTACTGCAGTTCCGTATTTACGTAGCAGGTTTTCTTCCTGTGCATAAGTGATAACTTCGGATGCAATGACTTTCGGAATTGTGACTGAACCGTTACCCACTTCAATTCCAAGTGACCGCGCTTCTGATTCGTTAATTTTTCCAACAACAAAATTAGCAAATGCAGAACGAATTTGGGCATCTTTTTTCTTCATCGGACTTGAATTGCGTGTGGATAGTGATGTACGTACTGCACGCGAAGCAGCTGAACGTTGTCGATGTGTCGCTCCACGCCCTCTACGTTTGCCACGGGCTTCTTCGTCAAGTTCCTCCTCGATGACTTCAACATCATCTTCAATTACGTCAACATCGTCAATTAGCTCATCGACTAATTCAGCAAGCTCATCAATTTCATCTTGCAATTCTTCGGCATCTTCATCGACCATACCATCGCGTTGTTTACGTTTCGCCCGTTTCGCCCTGCGAAGAAGTTTTTTTATTTTTGCACGTGCTTCTTCATCCATATCTTCCTCGATGATTTCAACATCATCTTCCAACTCTTCAACCGCATCGATAAGCTCTTCCACTTCATCGATTAAATCGACAATTTCCTCTTCCAAATCTTCTGCTACTACCTCTTCTGTACCGTCACGTTTACTTCGTTTGCGACGTTTTGATTTTTTCGCACGACTTGCACGTTTTTTGCGTTTTGCTCGTTCTTCGTCAGTGAGTTCTTCATCAATGGCTTCAACATCGTCTTCGAGTTCTTCGATAATTTCATTGAGTTCTTGGACTTCTTCTACCAATTCATCGACTTCTTCTTGGACTTCCTCTAATTCCTCATCACGCACTTCATTTTTCTTCATTCGCGTGTTCAACTTTTGCAGACGAGTCATTTTTCTTTTAAGTAAAGCCTGTAATTTTTTCTTATTCATAATTTAATACCCTCCAAGGTTTCGTTTATTTTTTTCATGATTTTCAGTCGCTTTTCAACGTTCAATGAAATTTCTTTGCTACGCACAACCGATGCTTCAGTGTCATCGTAAGCCGGTATGGATACCACGGATATCTCAAATAGTTCCACTTCATTGAGGATTCGATGGGCAGGTTCAACGTCGTAATTCCACGTATCTACTGTCGGATAAAAACCAAATGAACATTGGTCAATATCGCCACGTTCCATACTCTCTGCCAAATCACGTGCAGTCGAGGTGTTAGGCAATTCAATTTCAAATTTCAAACCGTGATCATCCTCTGATAATTGCAACGTACCGCTTTTAGTTCGTCCTAGCACATGATCCCAGTTGTGATTGAACAAGCCGCGTATATCATTTTCGGAAATCGAACGTGAAAAAGCGCCTGGTTCAATTTCTTCTGTGAACCAATCGCTGATCGTGGTTTTGGAATTAAACACAGCAGCATATCCGCTAATTCTGACGGGTTCGTCATCCATACCGCTCCGTGTCTTCAGATTGGTGATGTTAACTACCCGCGTCTCCCTCTTTTTCGGCATTTTCATCATCACCTCCCTTCAAGGAATCGTCAGTGGCTTTCCCTAAGTCCTCACCGGAAATCAGGTCCTTTGAAATATAAAGTTTAGTAGCTTCAGGCGTGTTTAATTTTTCAAATCCAAGCATTCCTCTTGAATCATCCGGTGTCGTAATCATGGTGCGAACCATGTTATACGCAATGTTCGTCTTAGTGCTGTAAGTAACAAAATCAAGAATATTAATCTTGAATTTAATGCGCAAATCCGAGTTTGGGCCGAAAAAAAGAAGACTCAAATGGTCTTCGAAGTTTCGCATTATAGGCCTTACCGCTTTGTTGTGAAGATACATCATTGCTTCTTCCAGGTTCTTCTTCATTAAATCAATATAGGTATCAACGTTGATCCCAAGAAACTTCCCTAAATCTTTTTTATAAACATTAAGATAGGCAAGTGTCTTATCATCATCAATTGGTGATTCCATCGCATTGATTTCGTATCCTTTGCCGAGTGGGATCAATTTTATTGAACGGGATTCGTCAATCTGCTCCAACTGATCCAGTATCTTTGTAATTAATTTTGATTGAGCACCATTTGTAGGGTTAATGTGGGCGTCTAGCTTTAACAGGAACGCCATTAGACCACCTTTAGCGTATTTGTCCGTCAATACCTTCTCAGCGCTCATAACGCCTTCTAGGGTGTTCCTGCCAAGTTGCATCAATCCGACACCATTAAGATGGTTTGTCCCAATATTTTTAACATGCCGTATCATCGATCCTGGTATTTTTTCGCCGCCAAGTGTGAAATGCTCAATCAATCGGTCATCCAGTTCCGTGTATACGTTTGTGGCCAGATGTAATTGATCAAAGTCCAAAACAGGAAAAACTTCACCTTGTAACAGGTACGTGTTCGTCATTAATTTAATAAGTTCCGAACCTGTCAAATAATCATTCGGATTTTGCAATGTCCGCAAAGCAGAATGTTTCTTGACTTCATTCCCATCGCCGTCCTCCACGACTATGTCCGCTAACATTAATTGATTTGAAATGTCCTGCATCAATTCATAGACGTCCGATGATTCAAGAATATTTTCGTCATCGACATATCGACCACCATAACGGATGGAACGACTCATGGCGTCTTCAAACCAACCGCGCTTTTCCGCTTGCTTGTACAGGTAATTCGAGAATCTATCCCGCATTCTCAATAGTTATCACCTTCTTTCCCCCGTCATTACAGGACCATGACATTTAGGGCATTGCTTCACTATCAAACTTTGATGTAAATCACGGGCGTTCCACGCGCAATCCATACACTGGTAGCTCATAATGCGATCCCTCGGCTTCACTGTCACCGGACGTGGTGGCTGTGGTGCTGTCATTGATGGTTTTTCACCTGTAATATTCATTGAAGGCATAGGTGGATCAGGAAAAAATGGACGTTTATAGGCAACCTTCACTTGATTCCTAGTACCTCCCTTAGATCGAGACGTTTCATGATGTTTATATATCGCATAATAAATCGTCCCAATCGCAGATAATAATACAATCATTTCTGGTTCACTCACACCGATCACCTCACCTGTAAATAGAATCTAAGTAATCATCAAACGCTTCAGGTTCCGCGTATTCATACATCATATTTAGTGTTTCTTTATGGCCAATCAAACAGGCAACAAAACCATCAATATGTTCAACGCTGCTCCGTTTAGATGGAGCCTTTAAATTATTGATATTCGTCACGATCTTAGCGTTTTCTGTGCAAAATAAAAGCAACGGATTATCTGTAATCACCGCTGCTGTCTCTTCGCCATTCACTTTTCGATCTTGCAAGAGCAACATCTCGAAATCATCAAATGGTTCATTCATATGTGTTGGATACTGTGGGACCTCAACGCATGGTATCCCGAACATTTCCCAACCTTCTACTAATCGTTCTGCAAGCGCCTGGTCATAATTTATTTGTGCTAAATTGAAATGTTCATATACCCATTCGACATATTCGTTTACCAAGTTTTCATCAATTGTTTTACCTGGACAAATGGTGACCAATCCTTTTTCGGCTAAGGCTCTATAAGGCACGTTTCGCTGACGTTCTTTTTCTTCAATACCAAATTCGGGAACAAAGTACATTTGCTTAACTTTTAATAAAGATTGTCCATCATCATCAAAAGCTGGAATATTAACAGACACACAAGTTAAATCCGTACGTCTGGATAAGTCAACGCCAATGACGCACGTTTCACCTACAACATCCCCCAGGTCATCAACTAGCATCCTTTCAACTTGTCCTTTGTCGAAATATGCATCTGCATAGTTTACGAATACATCCAAGTGTTTACTCATGAACTCCGCCTTGTTGAAACTATTATTTTGCGCTTCTTTGAACGCACCTTCGAGAAATTCCATGTTAACGGAAACGTCCATATTTGGATTAACCATTCTCCAAACGTTACGGTCTTCCCAATCGAAACCTCTATTTGGCTCATAAATCATCGCGAACCAAGAATCGTCGTTATTCTTTTTCACGACATCTTTTGCATACGTATAGATTTGATTACCGAGGGAACCGGTGGTCTTACCCGCTGTCGTCGTAATAATATTCAACGGTTCTTCTTGGGCGATCTGCGCTGAACGCAAGTTGTCATATTGCTCACGGTCAATTTGGGCATGAACCTCGTCAAAATAGTTGATATACGGGTTCTTCCCTTCGTTACCAGCATTATCCCGTGAGAGCACGTCAATTCGATTTTCATATTTGAAATCATCCTCGACAAATTCATATACAACAGATCGTATCGTTTTTTCTTTTCCATGGTAGATTCGGGTACCTGGTCTTAACTCAGGACTGTTCTGAATGGTTAACGCCAGTGGTTTAGCTGCGTTCTGGCATTGCTCGAATGTGTTGGCACTTATATAGCAGTTGGCGCCTTTCACGCCCTCGCCATATACCCCATAAAGAACAACTGCAGCCCCCATAATGGTCTTACCGTTTTTCTTTGGCACTTGGAAATAAGATGTCCGAATGACACGTACCGCATTGCCATCATCGTTATATTTTTGCCATCCGTAAATATTGGCGAAATAAAACTTTTGCCAACTCTCCAAGTTAAGTGGTTGTCCAGCAAGTTTACCAATCGCGTGTTTAACAAACGTTTCAGTGAAATAAATCATCGCATTCGCTTTATCGTTATCCCAAAAGATATCTTTTCGCTTCTGCCATTTACGATAACGTTTGACAGTCGCCTTAATACTATCTGGATAAAACAAAGGTGCTTTTTCTACTTGTTCCGCGAACTGATCCGCATAATTAATATCACTAATCATTTTGTCACCCGCTGTCTAAACTGAAGCAACTTATTAGTTGGCGCCTCTTTCTTTTCTTTTTCTTCCGCTTGCTTATCTAGCAACACGCCATTTTGTTTAGTCAAGTTCCGATTCTTCCCGTCTAACCCGAGTTGACCAAGAAGACGGGCGAGTTCGCGCCTACTTTTTTCATCTGCAATACCTTCGCCCTTCAATCTTTCATATTCTTCATACGCATCCAGGTAGATATCAATGAGCAAGTCAAGAGCGGGCGAATAAGAACCGGCTTCGACCAATGCGCTTTCCACTTGTCCTTTTTTCTCTGAACGAAAGTCATTCGATTGAGAAGTTTTACCGCGAGGACTTTTCTTTGTACTTCTCACTTTATTAATTCCTAGTTGCTCATTCCATTTATCTTGACTCTTCCATCTTGATAATGTTTTTTCGTTAATCCCTAACTGTTGAGCGATATCACGGTTTGTAATATCTCCCCGATGTTTCTTAAACAATTCAAACGCTTTATCTCGATTTGGATTTTTCGGCTTCGCCAATTCTTATTCACCTCTCTTCATGAGAACTTTTTTTGAAAAAAATCTTGGTGAGGTGCGCGTTTACATCCCCTAACCGGTCTGGGGTAAAAAGAGAAAAAATAATTTTGGTAGGGGGGCTTACTCGGAATAATTCTCGAAAACATTCCCCTTCTCATCCATGTTCTCCTCAATGCTATGGCACGCAGGACACAACAGACGCAGGTTATTAGGTTCTAATTTGAGTAATGGATTCTTCTTCACCGGCACGATGTGATGGACCTGAGCCTGTTTACCAAAGACGAAACGTCCACATCGTTGACAACAGCCTTGCTGCTGTTCATAGATATACGATCGCATTGCTTTCCATTCTGATCCGTTATAGAAAGACTTGTTACTGTTTCGATTGTTCCTGGACTTTTTACGTCCGTGATCATCACAATATCTACCACGTTCTATCATGTTGCGGCAGCCTTGTTCCCCACAGTATTTCATTCTTTATCAGCTGCAGTTAATAATGAAATGATGTCGTCCTTCTTCTTTATGCCTTCTGGTATTTCAATTCCAGCTTTTTCAGCAAATGCTCGTAATTCCTTAACTGACATGTCTTCAAGCATTTTCGGCGTTTCAACTACCTTGCCATTGACCGCTGTCATATCAGGTCCTTTAGCAAGATCCACACCGATTAGCATAGATGGTGGATTTACAGTTACCTCAAAGTTTGGATCTTTACCTACAGGTACAAATCGTACACGCTTTTCAATTGTGTCCCAGTACTCAGTACCAGCTGCAGTCTTACGTGATTCAACAATCATTACCTACAACTCCTTTCAATTTTTCTTTGAGATCTGAAACAAGACGTTCTATAGCCGTTTCAATCCTAATGTCTACGTATTGACGAGTGTTACTTTTAGCACTAATAAGTAAGTCACCTAATTTGTTAACCTCTGATAAATATTCTGGCGTAACATTCCCTCCCGTTTTAACAAATCGTTTACACGCAACTTCGAATGCCTCTTCTAACTTTTCGATTACCTGTTCTTTTTCCATCGGTTATCCTCTCCTTTTATGGTTTATATAAGGGTATATCCCCATATCAAATACCGGAATACTGTCTGCATCAATATCAAATGATAGTGAAGATACTGGGCGCCAATCGAGATTAAATTCTTTCAGTAATGCAATAACAAAAGCACTCGACTCTTCTAAAGGAATAGCAATACCTTCTTGGGCATTCACTCTCTCGATATTCAAGTAATGATAATCCTCACTCTTTTTCGCTTTGTAACTGAATGAAATTTTAACAACATCATCATACGGAATATCGAAATACCTTTTAATGAATCGCCACACATCTTGCATCAACGGAATGTGATCTACATTGAATGGAGTTCGTTTCATTCTCTTCACCACCTTTTATGCATAATAAAAAGCCACACCCGTAATGGATGTGACCTTTATGAAGTAATTATTTTTTAATCACGTAATCTGGCACAACAAATACTTCTAATTTACATTTGTTACAAACGTACTTAGATTGTCTATCTTCTTTGTAAATACGATTGTAAATTAAATCAAAGGAAGGTGTGTTACTATCATAACTATCAAATAGTCTGTTCCATTTATCTTGGTAAATTAAAGAACCCCCGCAATCACAAGGCGCTTTTCCTTTATCATCTGTCATACTAATAACTTTTGACATAATCTCACCTCCCTCCACACTAATCATAATGTGAATGGAAATGCTTGTCACTATTAGAATATTAAATACTTAATTGGATGCATACTTCATAACCCTTGATAAAGATTCAACCATTAGTTTCGTATCGTCAGTTAGATAATACTTGTGTACGTAACCCTCTTTATCAGTCGGTGGATCTAATATATCTTCAATTATTTCCATAGGAACATCAAACAACGTTGTCTCAGGATCTGTAATAAGGTCCTTTACTTCCTTCATAAGTTTTGTTAGTTGATACTTGTCCATATCGTTTATTTTCATAATGGTTCACACTCCAAATCTTCGTATTTCATTTTAACGACATGATCTAAAGTGATTAAATGATCCTCAAGATATAAATATTTCATTCTATTTTTGGTTGCAAGTAGCATATTAGCCCAAAAGGCAATCGATACATTAAAATCATCCTTATCACCTGTTGAATAGGTGATAGTCACCTTAAGTGTTTTGGCTAATTTCTTCCCCTTCATTTCTTTTGATAGACCTTCCAACTTATAAAAGAATTCATCATTATCCAATGCTATCCCTCCATCAAGTTCTATTGGAGGTTATTATAGCACATAAAGGGAACGTTTGTTTCTATTTATTAAAAGATTCTTCCCTAGCAAAGTATTTGCTAGTAAGTTTTCTTTAATATCTTTCTTTAAGTTCTTTCTTTAGAAAGCACGCTCTAATGAAGGAACTTTTTCAACTGTACTCGTAGACGATAACAGTACCGTGCTCATCTACGATAACAGTACTGTACTCGTAGATGATAACAGTTAGACTTGTCTCTAATTAGAGTACACCTTAGTGAATAGGCTTGAAACGTTGTTGTATAAAGGTTTTCTTCCCTATAACCTACAACGTGCTCTAATTAGAGTACACCTTCATATATAGGATTCGGAAAACTGATAACCAATGGGTTTGAGTGCTATATAAGACCGGCACCTTATTAACTAACACCGTACTCTAATTGGATACCACTCTAGTTAATAATTTTTGTGTTGAACTTCAATGACCTGTCTTGCCCTTCGTATTTCTCTATCAACATTCCATCGTTAATTAACTTTTTCACATCACGAGCAAGCTGCGCTCTACTACAACCCGTTATTTTCTCAAAGTCCTTTAACGACAACTGACAGTACTCTCGTCCCCAACCATATGTATTGCGAATAACAGTATAGACAATACTCGATTGAGTTCCTGTTAATTTGGAGCCTAATATAAAATCAAATATTTCGTTAGGGAATCTTGTAAACTTACCTTCATCTTTAATCATCTGGATGCACTTCACGGTCATTCACTCTGTACAATTGACCTTGAACAATTAACAATCCCTTCTGTAGAAGGCTATTCAAAGTAGTATTGATTGTTTTTTTGTCCCAAAAGATAAAGATTTCTTCCCATTGATCTGGTTCGATTGAAACGTAATGTTCTCCCTCAACATTATTCCAATTGACAGCTTTGTAATTACTTTGCCACATCGTCAAAAAACTTAAAAC
>ENA-UOOR01003917-UOOR01003917.1-fermentation-metagenome-genome-assembly--contig:-NODE-3917-length-12391-cov-61.404588_pt1 | contig 12391 bp, 10 predicted proteins | sample MGYA00245780_ERZ724029 | MGnify/ENA primary metagenome ERZ724029 (study PRJEB28704, sample SAMN03018315) | fermentation metagenome | biome: anthropogenic terrestrial biome; feature: soil... | reverse complement strand
AGCCCCAAAAACCGTCAGTTCTTGGGCCGGGAGGGGGATTAAAACAAATAACATTGTTACCCTCATTGATTTATCCCGGGGTTCCGCTCCTTATACCCCACAAAATCGCTGCGCAATTTTGTGGGGTTTCCGGGCTTCACCCCGCGCTATCAACTGTCGTGCCTCCGGCACTTATCGGCATTTGGACTATCCTACTACTATCTAAACTGTCGTGCCTCCGGCACTTATCGGCATTTTCAATTTCCATCGCGCGAAGCGCTTAATTTGTGTTAATTAGTGAAAATTCGTGGACAGATAAATCTGCGGAATCAGCGTGCCAATCAACATCCTGAACGAGCCCGTAAGACAACCAGTAGCTCTTCGTAACGATCTTCAACTAAGAACTACGAACTACGAACTCATTGGTAACTATCTGAACTGTCGCAGTTACGGCAATTAAGGGATTATTCCCAAATCCGATATTGATCTTCAATGAAATGCATCGGGGGCAAAATCCGCTAACTTCAACCCCAATTCCTCGCCCAAAGCTTGCGCTCGCGCCCAAGTCTTTGCGTCCGGAATCTTATCCAATTCCTTTTTGAGAGATCCGGCACTCAAGCGTTTGATCCCGGGGAGGCTTTCGCGGATGGCATCCTTGCAGCGGGCATCGATCTCAAAGCCCAAAACTGCAGAAAAGCGCAGAGCGCGTAATATGCGCAGCACGTCTTCTTTGAATACTATTTCCGGTTCCCGAATGGTATTTATCACCCTCTGTTGCAGCTCTTCTTTTCCCTTGCCGCATGGGTCCAGGAGCTCTTCGTTAAATATCTCCAGATATAGCGCGTTGATGCTGAAATCCCGCCGGTACACGTCGTCTTGGATGCTGCCAAAGGATATCCGGGGATAGCGTCGACCCCTATGGTATACTTCCTTGCGAGTTTCCACAAAGTCCAGCTTGATATCCCAAATCTCCATCCTGGCAGTACCGAATTTGGGGAATGTCTGGTATGATTCCGGTTTTATACGATGGCTGAGGAATGCCCCCAGTTTCAGCCCGCCATAAGGGGATTCTACCACCAGGTCAAAATCGTTAAAATCCTGCCTGCCCAGCAGATGATCGCGCGGTACTCCGCCCACGATGTAGCATTTGCCTTCAAAAGTGCTGCCCTTTAGCAACCCACGCATGTGGTCCAGAAATTCACTAAGCTTCACAATAGCTCCGCGATCACGGCATTGGAGATGAAGTAAGCACGGGGATCCAGACGCAATCCCGCAGCATCGCCGGTGATGAAAGCCATCTGTTTCAGCTTTCGGATCCGGGCTTGCCTGCCTTGGCTGAAGTCTCTGCCAAAGCGCGCTTTATACTCTTCAAAATCCAGCCCTTTCACCAAACGCAGGCGCATCATTATATAATCCTGTTCGTCCTGAGCGTCTTCATCGATGATCCCGCCCTTGGTTCCAGCAAGAACGGCAGCGCGATAGCGCGCGATATCGGCGGCATTCTGATAGCGTCTGCCCCGAAAGTATCCCGCGGCGGCAGCGCCCCAAGCCAGATAGTCGTTACCTTCCCAATACAGGAGATTGTGGCGTGATTCACGGCCGTGTTTGGCAAAATTCGAGATCTCATATTGGTGGTAAGCCTTGCTCTTTAGCAGGCGGCATATTTGCTCGTATTGGCGGCATAACTCCTCATCATCCGGCAGCCGGCAGATGTCCTTTGCCAAAGGTCCGTCTTCGGTAAGTTCCAGCAAATAGCAAGAGATATGCTCCCAAGTCATCTCCAATAGCTTTCCAAGGCTTGCCACAGTCTCCGCACTGTGGCTTCCGGGCAATCCGTAGATGAAATCTGCGGAGATGTTTGTGAAGCCTGCCTCACGCAGGATTTGCAGTTTTTGGGAAATTTCCCCGGCTTTGTGCCGGCGTCCCAGATAGCGGAGATCCTCATCCCGCATGGATTGAACTCCCAAAGACAGCCGATTGACGGGAGTTGATGCCAGGGCTTGGGCATATTTCTCATTGATCTGGATAGGATTTAGTTCCATGGTGATCTCGGCTCCGGGCAGCAGTTCCAGATCCTGCAAAATCAATTTGATCTCTTCAGCAGACAGCAGCGAGGGCGTACCTCCGCCAAAGTAAACGGAACTTAGCGCTTGAATGCCTCCATCCATCCACAGTTGTTTTTCTTGCAGCAGCGTGTCATAGTAATCCGCGAAAGCGCTGCGACTATAGTCCAGGGCATAGAAGTTACAATAGGGACAGCGGCCCAGGCACCAGGGGATGTGGATGTAGAGCCCTAACGGGCGAGTCTGAAGATCCGGTTCCACCGTATGTGTGGCGTATCGTAAAGCTTGTTGTACTCTATGCCTTTGGACCAGAATATCAGCCAAGGCGACCCGGTGATATCCCTGCGGTCCAAAAAGCCCCAATAGCGGCTGTCTTCGCTCACGTCACGGTTGTCTCCCATCACGAAATATTTACCTTCCGGTACTTTTATGGGACCAAACCAATCGCGATTGAAACGATGAGTGGCGGCGCTGGAATCCGGATCCGCGCGATAGGCATCGTACCAATCCGAATAACTGACGGGATCCATCAAGCCCGGCTTGAAAGTGCGTTCGGTAACTACCCGGGGCGATTGAGGCGGACTGGGATAGGCTTCGCCATAGCATTCATAGCCGCGGTTGAACTCTTCACCGTTTATATAAACTATCTTATCCCGAATCTCGATGATATCTCCGGGCATGCCGATCACGCGTTTCACCACGTTCTTCCGGGCATAATAGCTGATATGAAAAGCAGTGAGGGGAAAGCGCGCAAAGGACTGAGCTTTATTAATATAGATGGGGTGGAAGATCTTGATGAATTGATCCTTGTAATCGGGATGTTCAGGTGTGTTTTCTTCGATCTTGGGGTAGCGGAAGGTTACGATGTCTTCCCGCTTGGGATCCGTGAAATAGTATTTCAACTTGTTAGCCACCAAAAAATCCCCGGTTAAAAGGGTCTTTTCCATCGATGAAGAGGGGATCATGAAGTTCTGGAAAGTATAATTTCGGATGATCATTGCCACCACGAAGGCAAAAAGTATGGCTTCTGCCCAATCCTGTAGCTGGGGTTTGCGTCTATGAAATTTCCTGTCGGTAGGCAGCGGACTGCGGCTGGGCATTTTGCCGGGGGCATTGTTTTTGTTTTTTACAATTTTCATGCGTTCTTTCATGCTCTGTTAATCCTTAATTGATGTAGCTGTTCACGCTTGTTGTCCGGTTGTTTCTCTTCTTAAAGTGAAAATAAGCGCCGATAAATACTGCCAGAATGGTTATCAAAATACCCGCCAGACTCAGCTTGGTGCCAATGGCATAGCTATCCGGCTTCATCACCAGCTCCAGCTTATGCTCTCCTGCCGGAACTTTGAGTGCGCGCAGGATGTGATTTGCGGGGTAGATGGGAATCTCGATGCCGTCCACAAAAGCCTTCCAGCCCGCGGGATAATAGATCTCGCTGAGTATCAGCAATGCGTCTGTATCGGAGTGGTATTCATAGGCCAATTCGTGCAATCCTGCCTTGATCTGGGTTACTGAGGCGCTATCTGGGGCGGAGATCCCGGTGATCTCTTCTTCCAAAATGGCACTAAAAGCAGGATCAAAATCCGCACTGCGCAAGATTCGGATCCTCTTTGCGGGATCTGAAACCACGAGTGTATCCTGCACAAACCATGCTCTGGGCAAGGCTTTCAGATTCCGGTAGATGGACACTTTGCCATTGTTGAACACCGGACGGATGTTTTGCAGCAATGAGGCATTTGGCAAAGAATCCGCTACGATCACATATTTGGTGGAAAGCATATCCAAAACCGGCGTGGATAGTTCCATCGGATTTTCCTGATATACACCCTTCAGATAGCGTAAAAACTCTCCGTCGCCTTCCCGATTGCCGTTGATCAGCGGCAGGATATCGTCGTAGCGTTTCAGCTTGGCAGCGGAATAACCATCAACGGTCTGGTGGTAATATGCCCATTCTCCGGCGCTGCGCAACTGGCCGGTGCTAAAGGGGTAGATACGGTAGTTTTCTTGATCCTGTTTCAGGTAGGCATCAAAATCCTGCATCCTGAAAGTGCTTTTGCGCATCTCGACGGGATAGAGGTCTTTCAGATGCTTGCCGGTATATACCCAGAGGTCGATGAAAGTGATGATGGTGATCAGCAGGATAAAAGGTAAGGCTTTCAAGCGATTGATGCTCTTCAGATACGCCAATCCCATGCTAACGGAAGCCAGCATCAATGCCAGAATGCCGCTCTTTACCAGGATTGCATGTCGGGTTTCCATCAGCGTCATCAACTGCGATTGAGCGTTTGCCTCTGCATAGCGCAGTTTCTCCACCGCGGTAGTATAGGGCAGATTCGCAAAAATGTTTTTGGCAAAGATCAACCATAACAGGAAGATGCCTCCCGATATCATAAACAGCCGCAAATAACGCTTTTGCCACACAGAATTGCCGCTGTGTTCCAACACATCTTTCAAGCCCAATCCCGCCAGGATTACGGCGTTGAATTGCACGATAGTAAGTGTCATGGAGGGTACACGGAATTTATTGAAATAGGGCAAATAGTTCAAAAAGAGATCGGAGAGAGCGGGAGTGGCACTGCCAAAGCTCATCAAGGTGAAAATCGCGGAGGATATCCACAAAAAGAGCGCCAAAGCTCTGCGTTTGCCCCATAAAGCAAGGATGCCAAAGGCCAGGACCACGATGCCAAAGTAGTTGTATACCTGGGTAAAGGGCATATAACCCCAATAATTCTGATTGATGCCGCCCCAAAAATCCGGGATGATGAAGCCGATGATTTCCTTGGGATGAAAGCTCCAGCCTTGCGCGTAGGCTTTATCCAATCCACCGGCGCCTCCTCTCTGGGTGAAAGCACTGTATTCCATCGTGCTCAGATAGGGATTCATCACCGCCAAAGCCGTGAGCCCGAAAGCCAGCACCAATAGCAGGGTCCAGATGCCAAAGCGTTTCATATCTTTTTTGAGCAGGGCCATAATGCCTTGATATACCCAATACATAGCGATCAGAAGATAGAGGTAATAGGTGATCTGCGGATGGTTTTCGCGCAATTGGGTAATCAGGAATGTGGCGCTCAGTCCCACCGAGAGAATGCCGGGCTTGGCGCGCAGATACATGATTGCCCACATCACCCATGGTACATACATCATAGCGCGGAATTTGGTATTGTGCCCGATCTCCAAAAGCCCTGCCCAATGACAACTGAAAATAAAGGCAATGGCAGCAAAGAAGGCGATCATGGGATCCAGCTTCAGATGCAAAAGCAGCACAAAGATGCCCAATCCGCCCACAATCAGCAGCAAGATGCGCCAATTGATTACTTTATCCGTTAGTCTGGTAATGCTCTCCAAAAAGGGATAACGGTTTGGAAAAGAGATCATATAGGATGGCATACCGGAAAACATTGCTTGAGTCCACAATGCCTTATCTTTGTGTTCGGCGTTGTATTCCACAATGCTTTGCGCCGCGCCGCGCCACTGCGTGATGTCGCCGGCATGTGGCTCCAGATGCCGGTAGGAGATCGGGAAGTAGAGCAGGCTTACAAAGATGAAGATAAGCGCAGCCAGGATCCAGGAGAGATATCGGGTCTTCAAAAGGGGTGGCTCGCTGTTCTGTTCTGTGTTGCCGGCAGCTTTATGTGTGTTTACAGCCTTTTGGTACTTGATTTTTGGGTTGACTTTTTTCTGGCTCATGAAATCCTCTGTTCAAACCGATTTTATTATCCAGATTATTTTGGATGCCTTTATCGGTCAAGCAAAAACAAAAGGACATGCCATGATCTTCAGTTACAGCAAAAAAATCTACGGCTATGAATGCGACATCTATGGACATCTAAACAACGCGAACTACCTGATGCTGTTGGAAGCCGCCCGCAGCGATGCCCTGGTGGAGATGGACCTTCCCATCGCCAAGCTCCTTGGCATGGGCATTCAGTTTTTTGTCTTGCGTTATGAATTGGATTACCTGAAAGCGCTGGAGCTGGAGGATACTGTTTCGGTAAAGAGTTGGTTCTACAGCACAAACCGGATCAAGGGCCTATGGAAACAAGAAATATACAATTCTCGCGGGGAATTGTGTTTTGTGGCGCATCTCACTGTGGTGTATGCAGCTGAAGGCAAGGCAAAACGCCTGCCCCCGGAGATCTCGGATTACTTTCTCAAATTTATCCACTTGGGATAGCTAAACGCTGCCAAAGACCATCCCAAAAACTGCCGCTAATATCAGCATAGTAAAGGGATTCAGCTTATAACGCCAAGTTGCCGCAAAACACACTGCAAAGATAGCTACCGAATACCAATCCTGCACGGCATTGCCCATTATCATGATTAGTGCCGCCGCGATCAAGCCCACCGACAGCAGCCGCAGTCGCTTGAAGATCTGTTGAAACCAAGGCAGTTTCTTCAGTTTCAGATAGCTCATCGTGATGATAAGCATGATGATCAGCGAGGGTAATATCACTCCGAAAGTGCAGATCAGGGAACCTAACACCCCTGCTTTTTGATAGCCGATAAAGGTGGCCGCGTTGATTGCGATCGGCCCCGGGGTCATCTGCGAAATAGCCACCACCTGCACAAACTCCGATTCCGTAATCCAGGCGTGGTGAATCACTACTTCCTGGCGGATCATCGCCAAAATCGCATAGCCCCCGCCAAAGCTGAACAGCCCGATCTTGAAGAACGTAAACAGCATTGTAAGCAGAATCATCGGCGCGTCTCATACACTGCAAACGCGATGGTGAGCAGGATCAGATAAACCGGGGATACATTCAGCAGTCCCACAGCAAGGGCGATGGCGAGGGGGAACCAGGCGTTCTTCGCGTTAAGCCCGCTTTTCTTTGCCATCTGGATCAGGGGAACAGCTATAAGTGCCACCACCGCCGGGTTGAGTGCGGTGAAAGCCCGCTTTACCAACGTCTGTTCTGCGTATTGCCGGAAGAGTATGGCAATTATAATGATGGACACGGTGGAAGGCAGAATAGTGCCAAACAGTGCCAATAGCATCCCGGCTTTTCCCCGTACATGATATCCCGTGTAAATGCTGATATTTACGGCAATGGGGCCCGGACAGCTTTGCGCTGCCGCCAAGCCGTCCAAAAATTCTTCTTCGGTGATCCAGCCATGGCGAGTGCACACTTCCCGCTTGATGAGCGGGATCATGGCATAGCCTCCGCCGATGGTGAACGCACCGATCTTCAAAAAAGTGAGAAAGATCCTTATGAGCATCTACAGGCTTTCCCGAATCACTTCTACAAGGGCGGAGAGTAATTTGTCTTCAGGAACTTTGCGGATGATCTCGCCGCGGGCAAAGATCAGCCCTTCTTTGTTGCCTCCGGCAATGCCAAAATCCGCCTCTTTGGCTTCTCCCGGACCGTTTACCGCGCAGCCCATCACAGCTATGCATAATTCTTGATCTTTAAATTCCTGAAGGGCTTGTTCTACTTTCTGTGCCAGACCAATGAGGTCGATGCGGGTGCGTCCGCAAGTGGGGCAGGATACTATCTGCAAACCTTTGCGTATACCCAAAGCGATGAGAATCTGACGTGCCACATACACTTCCTGCACGGGATCGTCCGTCAGCGACACCCTCAGAGTGTCTCCGATACCTTCTTCCAGCAGGATGCCCAGTCCGATGGCGCTCTTGATGCTGCCCGAAAGCATGGTGCCCGCTTCGGTAACCCCCAAATGCAGGGGGTAATCGCAACGCTGGCTCAATTCGCGATAACTTTCCAGCATCAAGGGGATACTGGAAGCTTTTGCCGAGATTTTGATATCGTAAAAGCCCAGATCTTCCAATATCTTCACATGCGAGAGTGCGGCTTCCACCATAGCTTTACTGCCATGCCCATACCTGGCAAGAAGCTCCTTGGGCAGGGATCCGCTGTTTACCCCGATGCGAATGGGAATACGCTGTGCTTTGGCGGCATCGCTCAGGCTTTCTACCCCTTTGCGGGAGCCGATGTTACCGGGATTGATGCGCAGTCCGTCAATCCCGTTTTCGATGGCGGCGAGTGCCAGACGGTAATCGAAATGAATATCTGCTACCAGAGCTGTGTTCATTCCCCGCTTTAGTTCCGGGATCGCCAAAGCATCGTCCATGTCCATCACGGAAAAGCGGATGATCTCGCATCCGGCAGAGATCAGTCGTTTCATCTGTTCCCGCGCCGCTTGTACATTGGCAGTCTTCACGTTCAGCATGCTTTGGATCGAGATCGGGGCGTCTCCGCCGATCTGTATGTTGCCCAGCATGATAGGGCGTGTTTTTCGTCTTAATATCTGTGTCATCTTGCCCGGCTCAATCGATGATAATCAGGGTGCTATCCGGAGTGGATATTATATTTACGTTTTCTTCCTGAATGTTTTGCGATGCTTCTATATGATGGGGAGTCTTTGGAGTATAGAGCGCTTCAATTTTTGGGGAATAGGCTACCACAAAGCCGCCAAAGACGATGGAGACCATGCTCATCAGCTTTATCAGGATATTGATGCAGGGACCGGCGGTATCCTTGAAAGGATCACCCACCGTATCGCCCACGATCGTGGCTTTGTGCACAGCTGACCCGCTGCCGCCCCCGGCTCCCGTTTCCACATACTTTTTGGCATTGTCCCAGGCACCTCCGGAATTGTTCATCATTACCGCAGTTACAAATCCGGTGGTGAGTCCACCGATCAACAGACCCAAAACTCCTGCTACTCCCAGGATGAGACCTATGATGATGGGGGTCAAAATACCGATGATGGCGGGCAGAATCATCTGTTGCTGCGCGCCGATCGTGGATATTCGCACACATTGCGCATAATCCGGCTTGGTCTTTCCTTGCAGGATGCCCGGGATAGTGGTAAACTGTCTGCGTACTTCTTTTACCATCAGCCCCGCAGCTTTGCCCACTGCTTTGATGGTGAGCGCGCTGAACACATACACCACCATGGCACCGATGAAGATACCCAGCAGGAATTTGGGATTGAGGGGATTCACCTGATAGTATTCGATGAATTGGTTCAAACTGGCCAGAGGAGCTTCCACATTATACATATGAGCGCCGCTCCCAAGGTTCAATATCTGCACTTCACCCAGTTTATCGCCCAGCATCACAAAGCCGTCTCTCACTTTTTCCAGATATGCCGCCAACAGTGCCATGGCAGTGAGTGCGGCACTACCGATAGCAAATCCTTTGCCGATCGCGGCAGTGGTGTTTCCCACGGAATCCAGGCTATCGGTACGTTCGCGCACTTCTTTGGGCAGATACGCCATTTGTGCGTTTCCCCCGGCATTATCAGCGATGGGTCCAAAGGCGTCCATAGCCAGAGTAACTCCCAATGTAGCCAGCATACCCACGGCGCCGAAACCGATGCCGTAGAGCCCCAATTCAATGTGCTCAAACCCACCGGAGAGCACAAAAGAGATCATGATGGCAGCGGAGATGATGATTACAGGCATGGCAGTAGATAGCATACCCACGCTGAACCCCTCCAATATAACCGTCGCCGAGCCGTATTCCCCCTGTTTCACAATGTTGCGTGTGGCCTTATAGGAATGGGATGTCCACAATTCCGTAGTGTGACCGATCAGAATTCCTGCCAGCAATCCCATCACCGAAGATAAAAATATGCCCAGATAATACTCTTCGGGAAGCAGGATTTTGCACACAAAGAAAGAAGCGACCGCGATCAAGACAGAACTAAGATAAACGCTTTTGTTCAGCGCTGCCATCAGTTCCTTCATGCCGGAGTTTTCCTTTGTAGACACCGCGAAGATGCCGAAGATGGAGAGTAAGGCTCCAAAACCGGCCAAAACCAGCGGTGCAGAGATGAAATTGACCATAAAATCCTTCATGGCAGGATTGGTGGCGGAAAGCCTTAGCACCACGCTCATGCCCAAGGCCGCAGTGGCAAGGATGCTGCCGGCATAGGATTCATATAGGTCTGCGCCCATTCCGGCTACATCGCCCACGTTGTCACCCACGTTGTCGGCGATGGTGGCAGGGTTGCGGGGATCGTCTTCCGGGATGTCCGCTTCCACTTTGCCCACCAGATCAGCGCCCACGTCCGCCGCTTTGGTATAGATACCCCCGCCCAGACGGGCAAAAAGAGCCTGAGTACTGGCGCCCATACCGAAAGAGAGCATCACGACCGCTGTTTTTTCCAGTGAATAACCAATGTTATTGAGCAGGAAAAACCAAAATGAGATATCCCACAAAGCTAATCCCACCACAGTCAATCCCATCACGCCACCGGCACGATAAGCGACTTTCAGCCCTCGATTCAAACTCTCAGAGCAGGCTTGAGCGGTGCGGCTGGATGCCATCGTGGCGGTATTCATTCCGATGAAGCCGGCCAATCCGCTCATGATGCCTCCGCTCAGAAAGCCCCAGGGAATCATGGGATCCAATACTTTCAAGCCATAGGCGAAAATCAAAAAGAGAATCAGGGCCACCAGAAAGAATATGCCCACGCCCTTGTACTGTTGCAACAGATAAGCATAGGCTCCTTCACGTACATAGCCGGCGATCTCTTGCATGCGGGCATTGCCGGGATTATGTGCCCGGACATTACGATAGAAAAAATAGGCAAATAAAAGCGCAGAGATGGCACCAAACGGGGCCAAATACCATATCAGCGGTAGCTGCGGCATATATACCTCCATAATATTAGGGGGATAAATCACGTGTTTACATGAAAACCCATGTACTTTCATATATTATAAGGACTTTTTTTTGTCAATTTCTTTTTTGAAGGGGGCTGAACAGACACCACGCGCTACGAGGCGTTTTCACCCAAATTGCCATAGAGAATATGCGCTCGCAGTAGCGTTTTTCCCTGTCCACAGATTTCCACATTTCTGTGGGAGCGACATCCTGTTGCCCAAAAAGGGCGAAGCCTATTCAACAGACCGAAGGGCAATCAACAGTGGAGCGTTGTGGAACATTCAACCCACCGCAGACCTCTTAAGCTTCCCCCAGCCAAATCTTCTGATAAAACCCCGGCCTCTCCCAATAACGATCCACCAATCGATAGATACCATCCGAGCGCTGTAACACGCCTTCCTCCACCAATTCACGGCGGATGAGGCAGTAATCCTGGTGAATCCCGGTGATCACGGCGTTAAGCTCCTTCTCGGCATACTCGCGACCCGGTTCAATGAGCCGGATGATCTCTTCATATACGATCCAGCGTTTCTTGTTCTGCACGGGCAAACGAACGCAGACGCCATCCCGGAAATAGGCCTTCATCACCTTATCGCGCAGAATCGCATGAGTGTCCTTGGGCGCTGCTTGCGCTAAGGGGATCAGATCGTCCAGTTTCTGCTGCAGCGCTTCTTCCTTCAGGTAATATACGCTGTAGTACTGCTGTTTACGATTATAAACCAAGCCCGCGGCCTGGAGCTTTTTCAAATGCGCAGATACGGTAGATTCTGCCAGCGCAAGGCTTTCCGCCAAGTCTTCCACGCAATGAGCTTTTTGTTTGAGCAATGCCAAAATCTGCAATCGAGATTCATCGGCGAGTCCCTTAAATACTTGCAAGGCTTTCATATCTCAATTCCTTTTCGTTATTTAGCGAAGTATTTGTAGACAGCAGTATTCTGTCAATCTATTTTTACATCTATCGAAATGATATTAAGCACGATGCGTAGGGGCGCTCGCTGAAGCGGGAACGTCATCCTGACTCCCAATGGGAAAGAGTCTTGTAGCCGCTTATCCCATCAACAGCGAAGGCAAAGCCTGAGCATTCCCCCTATACTTTAAGCCTTGCCGAACACGTTATCATCGCATTATCATCCCATGAGCATGGCTTGATAACGGCTTTAAATCAAGATCGGCACAGCTTAATCTTTAGGGCAAGCGAGGAACGATAGAACGCGGATCTACACTGATTTACAATTTACTGATGTACTATGCACGAGGTAGGTTTTTAGGTTTTAGGGGTTTAGGGGTTTAGAGTAGAATAGAACGCAGATTTCACGGATTTATGATTTTTCAATGTACGATGTACAATTTGGATGTACGATATCCGTTAGAGTCCCATCGGGACGACAGTTTAGATAGTATTTGAATGTTTAAAATATGCTAAATCTTTCAGTTCATTTTATTGTGTATATGGCGCAAGAATCCGGATAATCATAGGGAATGTCCAAATCCAACAAAGCAGATGTATCTAATCATATCGTATTTGTCAACAATATGATAGCATCAATTGTCCATTGAGTGCAATTTGAAGTATTAAGGTCAGGTTTTGCAATATCTGCGGGAAACAAAAATACGGATGCCAAGCCCTGATGTTAAAGCAGGGGGAATGCCGGATAATTTTGCAGGCATTCCCCCAAAAAATCGGATGTGGATAACTATAAAGCATTGCGCTGCATA
>ENA-UOOR01003916-UOOR01003916.1-fermentation-metagenome-genome-assembly--contig:-NODE-3916-length-12394-cov-4.548667_pt1 | contig 12394 bp, 10 predicted proteins | sample MGYA00245780_ERZ724029 | MGnify/ENA primary metagenome ERZ724029 (study PRJEB28704, sample SAMN03018315) | fermentation metagenome | biome: anthropogenic terrestrial biome; feature: soil; material... | reverse complement strand
TCAACCGTAAAAAATAAGCTAATACATACGTATTAGCTAAGTCGTAATTATTTTGTACTAACGATCGCACCAGGAGTTGTAGTAAACTCCCCACTGGCCGAGGGGTTTCTGATCGCTGCATCAGAAGCCTCTCATCTATTATTATACATAAATGTTCGGTTGATTCAAAGAAATATAGCTGAGGGTTAAAAGAAAGGGGATGTGCGTATGCGGCGTTATATGGTTTTAGCTGTTGTCGGCCTGCTGCTGGCGATTGGTTTTAACGGCGGCAATGTTGTTGCTCCGGCTTATGCGGCTCCGGATGTCAGTGTTAAGGTGGATGGTAAGCTGGTGGGGTTTCCCGATCAGCTGCCCTATATTGATTCCAACGACCGCACTATGGTTCCTGTCCGCTCGCCTATGGAGGCTATGGGCTGTCATGTGGACTGGAACGATCAGGCCCGGCAGGCCACGATCACCAAAGGCGGAACTACTGCCGTATTCACTATCGGCAGCAATACTTATACCGTAAACGGCCAGAACAAGACCATGGACACCCAGGCGGTGATAACGGGAGACAGGACCGCATTTCCTATACGTTTTGCGGCGGAGGCCATGGGGGCCAGGGTGGAATGGGACGCTAGTACTTATACGGTCAACATTTATACCCAGGATACTGGGGTTAAGCAGGTGACTATTGACTGCTATAAACTGCCAGATAGTATAAGCGGGACACTAATTAAAGATTACCCGGAGTTTAAAATATATGCATGGCCTTCGGCGGTTCAGTTTGTTAGTACAGATGAGAAAAAGTATCGCTTTGTCTGCATCAGCCACGAAGGACTGAACACTGCTCTGGTAGCGCCTTTCGGGCAAAAGGAAAAAGTGGAGATGAAAACTGACGGTGGATATAGTGGTGATCATTTGATAGCCAACGGGTTAGGGTATTTGACTGAGATTAAACCCGGCATGGCGATTAAATATGATATATACAACGAAGCCGGCGATAAGCTCTATGAAATGACTTTCCAGATGTAGCTTTGATACTTATTATACCGGGCAAGGCTCAAGCAGCCTTGCTTTTTATTATTATTCGGGTTAAGTTGAATGGTGCCGGGACCTGACATATAATTTAAATATGGAGGTGAGGCCATATGTCAACTCTGGAAAAAGCAATGGTACTTTTAAAGAGCTTATCCCCTGAGAAACTGGACATAGTGATTTACCTTATGGAATCTTTAATGGTAAAACAACAATTAGAAACCATGGATATCGAAGAAATAACTCCCGAAGACGCTATCATAATTGACGCCGCCCTGGCCGAATTAGAAAGCGGTTTAGGAGTTGATGCGGAAAGTGTCTGGAAAGAAGCCGGAATATAAGCAAATTGTCTTTTCTCCGACAGCTAAAAAACAATTTCTAAACCTTGATAAATCGGTACAGATAAGAATCAAAACCGGCATTCAGAAATTAGCTATAGTTCCGCCCCAGGGCGATATATCAAAACTAAAAGGCCGGAACAACCAATATAGGTTGCGAGTCGGGGACTGGCGTATAATCTTTAGATTAAAAGGCGTAGTAGAAATTGCCGCCATTCTGCCGCGAGGGCAAGCATACAAATAAAAAGTACCCCCTTAATTGCACTGAACCCCAAATGTTGGACAGATAATTAAGCAACTCTGGAGGACTGAATCCTGTATTGAACAGGACTTAGTCCTTTCAGTTTGCGCTTAATCCTTTGATTATTATAGTAATCTATGTAATCTTCGAGGTGTTCTAATGTAGCTGTTATACCGAGCCTTGAAAAATGTATGCTTATCCTGAAGGATAGAGGATTCCCTGGTCAGCATTGGCCGGGGAATTTTTTATACCGGCATTTTGATGTCTTTCAGCTGCGCCTATTATCCGATCTACAGTGGCCGCTTATGTCGGCAATGCAAATATCGTCTGCTGGGAAAGTGTTTGCGGGGAAGCGAAGCGGCTTAAAATAAACTGCATTATGGCGCTCCGGCCGGCAAACTTTGGTATATAACTATTCATTTTAGCATATAGCTATTATAGCTATATATATGTTAAAATGGAGGTAAGAAATATGTGCCAAGGGGGTCGGGTTATGCCTGTTCTGGCTGTCAGTGAAGCTAAAAACAAATTAACCAGCATACGGCGGGAAGCTTTGACCGGGAAAGAATTTTTATTATCCGATGCCAAACGGAAAGAGGATCAGCCGGTATCGTTAATAGCCACTTCTTTACTGGACGAATTATGCGATGAAAATAAGACTTTTACCTATGAATGGACCGATATTCCGGTCAGCGGTCAAGAATATTATACTTTATGGAATCATGAAACCGGGGTATATGGAGCGGGAAAAACAAAAACGGAAGCGGTGGAAGATTATATAGGCAATATTGAGGAATACACCGACGTTTATTTTAATGACCTGCCTTATTATCTGAGCCCGTCCGGAAACACCAGAAGTCATTACTGGTATCTTAGACGGGTGGCCCGGTGCCGCGGCGACAAAGATGCTTTGTATAAAGCGTTGGCTTTAGAGGAGATTGCCGACTGATGGGTTGTACCTTTTCTAGCCGGACAGTTCTGAATTTGATTCCTCAAAAAGATTCCCGACTGTAAAAGCTGGGAATCTGCGGAAATTCAAAATAAATGAAATTGACGAATGGGTACGCAATGGCGGCGCATGAAATCAATAAGCGTTAATTTTTGTTTGGAAGGAGAAGTTATGCCGGACAATCATTCAAAAGAAGTCAGAAGCTATAATATGTCGAAAATCAGGAGCAAAAATAGCAAACCCGAAGTTATAGTGCGGAGATATCTGTTTTCGCAGGGACTTCGATATAGAAAAAATGATAAACGCTATCCAGGGCATCCTGATATTGTTCTTCCCCAATATAAAACAGTGGTATTTGTTAACGGTTGCTTTTGGCATATGCATGAGGGCTGCAAGCGATCTGTTCTGCCGCAGAGCAATTCCGAATACTGGATACCAAAACTGCAGAAGAATCGCCAGCGTGATAAATTTAATATTTCTTTTCTTGAACAAGCCGGATGGAAGGTTATAACAGTTTGGGAATGTGAGCTTCGCAATGATTCATTGCAGCAAAGATTAAGCCGGTTATATAAAGAAATAACACAAGGGTCAGGGGACAAAGGGTATGCTGAAAATACTTGATTTGTTTGCCGGAGCAGGCGGATTAAGCTTGGGCTTTGTCCAAACCGGCAAATTTCAAATAATCGCTGCGGCAGAAAATAACCTGCATGCTCAAACAACATATTTGAGGAATCATGGCGATGTTCATATGATTCAGAATGTCGTTGGCTGTAATTTCGCTAAGCTGAACGCCGATCTCGGCGGGTTTGATGTTGTTATCGGAGGACCGCCGTGCCAAGGCTTTTCAAATGCCAACCGACAGAAAAATACGATTGTATGCATGAACAACTCGTTAGTAAAAGAATATTTCCGAGCAGTAAGGGAAATCCGTCCTATGGCTTTTGTAATGGAAAATGTAAGTATGCTCCAATCTGGCATACATCGTTTTTACGATACTTCGGACGATCATGATGAAATTGAAAGGCTTGGGATTGAATTAAGAGATGATGTAATTGTTCTTTCAAAGCAGGAAATAAAAGAAATTGATATACTGCCGATTGTTCAGGACCGGGCGCAGCTGGAAAGCGCTATTCTTCCTGAAAAATTGTATACTGCGCTGCATTTATTGTATAAAAGCAGAGGAACAAAAAAGCGTCTGACAAATTACATTGCCAAAAATGATATTTCCATTGTAAATCAAATTGAGTCTTATTTATCAAATGTCCGATTCACAGATTATATCCAGTTTTCTGCCGACTTGCTGAGAAAAATTCAAGATGGACTGGCTCGGTCGCAGAATATTTCTTTTTTTTCAGAGCAGTTAGCTTCTTTAATGAACTATCAAAAAGCTCTGAAAGCCGCGCAGGAGATTTACAGCAATAAAATTGTCTGTTCATTTGCCTATAAGGCCGGGACGCATCATACGATAGCTCATGTCAGGTCATATTCTGTAATTGATTATATAAACGCTGTTCTGGGTGACGATTACAAGCAGAAAGGAGCTGCTGTTAATGCGCGCTGGTATGGCGTCCCGCAGGAGAGATGGCGCTATATTATCATTGGGGTCAGAGCGGATATTATTGGCGAGAGGGATATATGTCTGCCGAAAGAACCTGATGTTATTCCTTTCGTAACGGTGGGAGAAGCGATTTCAGATCTGCAGAATTGTGATGTTTCATACAGCAGAGATGCCCAGGGCGCAGTTATACCAGAATCAGACACACCAATATCAGATTATGCCCGTTCGTTAAGATATGATGGCCTGCTTTTCAATCATATAACAACAGAAACAACGCCGGAGGCACTGCAGAGATTCAAGGCGCTGAAGGAGGGCGATAATTTTCATAAGCTGCCCAAAAATTTAGTTGAATCATACGAAAAGCCTGAGCGTACGCAGAAAACAATCTATCTGCGCTTAGACAGCAATAAATATTCGGGCACGGTTGTAAATGTACGGAAATCAATGTGGATTCATCCTAAGCTTGACAGAGCCATAACAGTGAGAGAAGCTGCGCGCCTGCAGTCTTTTCCTGACAGTTTTGTATTTGAAGGAACAAAAGATGCTCAGTATCAGCAAGTTGGCAATGCAGTTCCGCCTCTTATGGCAAAAGTTATTGCCGAAAAGGTTCTGGAATATATACCGCACGATTAATATTTGCTCCGTCCGCAGATAAAAGATAAATGACTGCATGGACGGATGTCTGATGCAGTTCGGGAATATCTGCATATGAATACATACCTGCAGACATAAATAATATTAATTCAGCATTATTATATAAAGCAGAAAGGCACCATTTTGACTTGGATAGGAGGATGCGTGATGAAGTGGTCATTTCCTTCGAATAATAACAGCGATATTAATGGCATCAGCAACTCGGGTGTTGAAACATTTCAGGGCACTCCGCTGAAATCTCTGGCGCGTGAAATCTGTCAGAATTCCCTTGATGCTGCATTGAATGGGAAAACGGCTGAAGTGGAGTTTATGCCGTTCGCGCTTGATGTGGACGAATTTCCGGATACTGATTCCCTCAATAAGGCGTTTGCCGCATCACTTGATTTTTGGAATCAGCAGTCCTCAAGAAAAACAGCCGATTTTTTTGAACGTGCAATTAAAATGATGGAATCAGGAAGTATTCCTTTCCTGAGAATCAGCGATTTCAATACCACAGGACTGCTGGGATCCGAAGGGGAATATAATACGCCGTGGTGCAACTTAACTAAGTCGTCCGGCACCTCGGACAAAGCCGGTACCTCCGGAGGTTCATTCGGCATCGGAAAATTCGCTCCGTTTGCTTGTTCCGAGTTTCGGACTGTATTTTACAGTACTCTTGATACAGAAAATGTTACAGCGTTTCAGGGCATTTCGCGAATAACCAGCTTCCGCCGTAAAGACGACAATAAGATTACGATAGGGATTGGCTATTATGGGGCGCCAAATAATAAGCCGGTGCATTCGCAGCTGAACCTTGATCCGAGTTTTAAGCGCAGCAGCGGACAGACAGGCACCGACATCTATATTTCTGGTTTCAGATTTTATTCTATTGATTGGAAATCAGATATAATTGCGTCAGTATTAGACGGATTTTTATATGCAGTATATACGGGAAAACTTGTTGTGCGTGTGGCTGACATTATAATCAACAAAGAAGCACTGCCGCTGCTGCTTGCCGAATACCGTACGTCATTAACCGAGAATGCAGACAAATATTATACTGTTCTGACCTCTGCTGATACAGTTTGGTATAAGACTAATTTCAAAAATCACGGAGTTGTCAGGCTTGGGCTGATTATTCAGCCAGAGATGCACCGCAGGGTGGCTATGATAAGAAAAACAGGAATGAAGATTATGGACCGCGGCAGCATTTCAGGCGTTATATCTTTCGCTGGCGTTATGCTGATTGAAGGTGATAAGGTCAACGATTTTCTGAGAAGTCTCGAAAATCCGCAGCATACGAAATGGGAACCGGAGAGAATAGAGCCTAAAAAGATGGTGCCTGCCGCAAAAGCGTATATTAAGGACTTAATTGATTATATAAAAGAATGCTTAGAAAAACTGAAACAAGAAGACGCTTCTGATGAAATAGATCCTGATGTCGGCGAATACCTCCCTGATGAGACTGATGACGAGATAAATGCAGAGGAGCACAAAGCGGAATCCCTGTCAGATACAATAAAGTCATTTGAAAAAACAATACCACCTAAAAAAAAGAGCAGCACCGATTTCCCAGCGGAAGGGGACAATGCAGAGATCCGCGACGAGAGCGGAACAATAGCCGCAGAAGAAAATGATTCTGGTGCAGGCCATGAAGATGGCAGAAACAGTTCCGGCGGTGCCGGGAGCGGAGCCCAGGAAGGTGAAGGAGGCGGAACAAATCCCAGAAACCGAACAAAGTCCTTATCGGGCATAACTGCTGCAAAAGTGAGAGCGGTATGTCTCGACAAAGATTCCGGCGAATACTCCATTACATTTGTGCCGACAGAATCTGCTGCTGACGGATGTCTTGATTTGTTTCTGTCTGCAGAGTCACAGAATTATGAGGCTCCTGTCGTTTCAGCAATAAGCTTAGAGCAATCAGGTATTCAAGCTGAGGGAAATCGAATATCCGGTCTGACATTTACTGCCAATGCTCCTGTCAGACTGAAAGTAGTATTAGATTATTATGACTATTGTTCAATGGAGGTTAAGGCGTATGGAAATAAGATATAAGCTTTATCCTTATCCTGTTCTGTCATATTATACCGATGACTATGAAAACAGCCGCTTTGATGCCGTGATATCGCCTAAAAAGGACGGCTTTAACATCCGCATTGATTTTCTTGCGGAATTGGACAACAGGGGATTAACCGAAATGCTGGCAGACGGCAAGGTGAAATTCGTATACCACCTTGAATGCGCACAGACGGGATACCGCGTTGCTCTGTCAGCGTCACAGATTAAAACCACGCATCTTATCTCAAACAGGCAAATATGCGGACGTCTGCAGATCTGCCCGTTTATTGTTGCAGCAGAGGATATTCCTGCATATGTAAACAGCAGCTTTCATGAGGATTACCGCGGCTTCAAATTCGCTATTGAAGCCGGATGCGTTATGGCTGTTGGAAAACAGGTAAACATTGATGTGGATAAAGATATTAACGATCTCTCGAATACTCCGTCAATATTCAGCATAGTAAGAAACGATGATGAATGTGCGCTGGGAATGATTGCTGATATGGAGCATAGAAAAATTGTTATTAAACTGCCGGAGCAGGAATTTTATAACTATAAAAGCCTAAGGAGTGAAGCTGTTATTCAGCCTGTTTTAAATTCGCTGGTTGTCGTCCCGGCTCTGACATATGTTCTTGAAGAAATAGTAAAGCGCGATATCGACGAACGATACGAATACAGCTCATATGCATGGTACCGCGCAATAAAAAAAGCTCTGGCTGCAAAATTCAACTGTGATATTGACAGCGAGCAGCTGTCTGAACAAAATATGCTGGAATTCGCTCAGAAACTGATAAACATTCCTCTGTCAGACGCGCTGCAGACGTTATCAAACGGATATGGGAATATGAATGAGGAGGAAGACGAATGAGGTTAACCTTTATGGAGGAGGATAGTCTGCTCGCTCTGAAAAGCAATCTGCCGCAGATTGTTCATCAGTTTGCGCTTCCAGATTCAGAATGGATAAAGCAGTATTTCGGCCATTCTCCTTTTATTGAAACGAAATATGCTGTTGACGGCTTTTCTCTCGACATGTCACAGGACAAGCCTTTCCTTACAGAATTTGAAAACGTTAAGCGCGTTTATAATCGTCTGAATTTTCTATCTGACTCCCAGGCGGCAGATGAACGCTTGTGGGCCGGACTCTGCATAAACCATTTTTGGAAATATGTTCAGTACAGATGGGATATAGTCAATAAATGCACAGTGGATAACGTTAAGCAGCATTTCTTTTTCGGATTCGGGGCACGGCGTTCTCTTACAAGAAATGCTATTGCCCGTTTATGGTGGATAGGCCGATTAACCTATGATTCATCGCGAAAGGATCCGTACGAACTGACTCAATTTGTATGTGAGAATGCTGATTATATAATGCATATTTTAGAGCGAAACACTTCAAACAGCCCTATGCTTACAAAATCATTCATTTCCGCAATATTAACCGCACGAAAAGAGGGTTGCCCAATTAATACTAATAAGGTGGGGGATCTTTCCAAATATCTTAATTTACTTGGAGGAACGTACATCCTGGACTGTTTGCCGGAAGAAAAAATATACAATAAAATATTAGATAAGGCAAGAAATTATGGGTAATTCTTATTGGAAGGATAAAGATGCGCAGTGCCGGAGACTGTTTTCACTCTTTACGCTGAGGAAAAGTTTGAAAGAATACGATATTATCTGCAAGAGCGCGGTATTCTTGATCTTGCTGACCTGGCCGGCTTTAATTTTACTGAACTCATGTTTGTCCCCGGCGTATCAGAAGACATGATAGCAGATGCTGAAAATAGGTTTTTGGCTGCAGCAGATAAAGCTTCTTCTGATGCGGCGCCTGAAGATAATATATCCTCAGTCTGTGATAAAGCAGAGAATTATCATACCGCAGAAGAGATTCTGCCGGAAGAGTCTGCGGCGGATATACCTGTTTCTGACATGCCGATTATTTATGACGCTCTGATAGCAGACGTTTTTTCCAAAGTGCCGCGGAGCGCCCCATTTATTAAAAAATGTACAGCTGACGGGAAAAAATTGATGAGTCAGCTTTCAAATGCAGATTTTGATGAGGCTGTAAAGTTAAAAGGTCTTGGTACAGCATCCGCTGAAAACCTCAAACGGGTTTTTGCCGCTTTTTATGAGCTGTCTGCACCTCTCGCTTATACTTCTGAAAAGTGCGCTCAGGATATGAATACTGACATAATATCATCTCTTCCGCTTTCAGTAAGAGCAGTAAATTGTCTGAAGAAAGCAGGCGTATCTTCGGTTGAAAAATTAATGTCTTTAACAGAAGACGATTTAATGAGCATAAAAAACATGGGTGAAAAAACCTGCAGAGAAATACTGACTTTCTGCGAAAATATCCCGTGTGCTGCATTAGATTCTGATAAAGTTTATTATCTGCAGAATATTGCTGCAGACAATAAATGTATTCCCGTTACGCTTCTCCGCAACCTCGGCGTTAATGAACACAGCATTGATTTACTGCTGAAGAATGGCTATGCTGCTGTTAGGGACTTATGCGGGCACGGTCTGTCTCTGCGCGAGTACTCGTCTCTTCGGGCTGCAGCTGAATATCTGTCTATCTCGGCTGCAGAGCATTTTCTGACAGATATTGAGACCCTAAAAGACAGGGAAAAAGTGAGCATTTTGGAACGCTGCAGCGGAGCAACGTTTCAGGAAATAGGAAATAAAATAGGAGTAACGCGTGAAAGAGTGCGCCAGATCCTTGCCCAAACATGCGGCAGACTTAAAAAATCGGCTGAATTAGCGGCCGGAATACTGCTTTCAAAATATAACGGTGCGTTTTCATTTTCTGCGCTGCAGCAGATATTTCCTGCGGAGCAAGCTGCGCTGTGCTGCAAGTTGGTTCTTAAGGAATCTGACTATGTAAGATATCTCAAGTTTTCTGATAAATTTATCTGTGCTGATAACTGCCCCGAGGATATTGATCAGAAGCTGAAAGATTTTTCAGACGAAATCATCGGCGAAGGGACGAATTTTTATGATAATCTTGAGCTGATTGAGTCAGAGCTTCAAAAACGGGAATTAGCCTATTTTGATTTTGAAGACATTATGAATTATCTTGTGCAGAATGGATACCATTTTTACGGAGATTATGTTATAAAGGGCAGACAGTCTTATGCGAACGTATGCTGCGATGCAGTCCGCAGGTTTTTTGAATTTGATATTAAGCTGGACTCTGATGATGCTAATGAAGATATGCATAAGCTTCGCCAGATTATTTCCAAACGCTATCAAGGACTGTCTATTCCGCCTGCTAACCGAGCTCTGACCGCTGCGATGACGCGTGATGCCGCAAGAATGGTGCTTTCCGGCCGAGGGAGATACTGTCCAATCGAAAAAGTGATATACAGCGTTTCTTTGCTTGACGAAGTACGTGATTTTGTCCAGAACAGCGCTCAGACATCATTTTACTACAGTGAACTGTATTCTCAGTTTCAGGGGCGCTTTTTAGCCGAAACAAATATAAACAACCACCATTTCCTGCATGGAATGCTGAAATGCCTGTATCCGAATGAATTCACATATGAAAGAGATCTGCTGGTAAAGAACGGCGCCCTCCGCCAGGATGTTAACGATCGGTTAAAAAAGCTGCTGCTTGAGCAGGGCCGGGCTATGACCAAAGCAGAGATTAAGAAGGCCATTCCCGGAATCAATGATTTTGTTGTTGCTTTTTCTGTTATGCGTCTGCCTGAAGTTATTCAATGGGAATATAATGAATATAACCATATCGGCAATATTCATTCAACCTCTGAGGATGTGAACATGCTGAGAGGGATTATTAATTCTCTGATAGATTCTCATAGCGGATATGCCAGCGATGTACTTTTATATAATGCAGCACAGGTATCATGCAGAGAGTTCTTAAACAGAAATTGCATTCAAAATGCCCAAAATCTATATTATGTGACCGCCTGTTTATTGGGAGAAGAATACCGCTTCAGACGACCTCATATCGCAGCAGAAGATTTTCCCGTACAGGAATTAACCGTTGCCAATATTGCGCGAACTATGCTGCAATGTGAAACCGCTCTAAACTATGAACAGTACTCTAATCTTGCAGAAAGGCTGGGATGGGCTGAAGGCACGCTGTATGCTGTTTTTTACGAACTTGAAAAAGACTATATCCGCATTTCTGAAAATGACTATATTCGAAAAGAATACTTTGATATATCACAGGATTTCATTAATTCTCTGACAGAACTGCTCCGCAGCATGGTCAGTAGTTCTGGATATTATGCATTCAGCAGCCTTTTTGATTATGATGAATTCCCGAAATGCAGATACAAATGGAACGGCTTTCTTTTAGAGTCTTTGATAACTGAATATGATACGGGCTTTCGCATCATCACTCCGCAGGTGCGGGACCGCCGGTACCAGCGAGGAATCATCGTACCCGAGGACAGCCCTTACGCTAAATTTGAAGATCTGATTATTGGGGTGCTAAAAGATAATGGAATCAGCGCCATCTCCGAAACAAGACTGCAGCTGTTCTTAAAAACGCGCGGAATTATTACTACAGTATTACCGCAGGAAATATATGAATGCCTCCATTTTATATATAAAAATGAAGTTTTCACTCTCCGTTTTTCCCAATGAAAAGTTAATAAATGCTTCGTCAGACAGCATGCAATAAATCCAAGCAGGTCTTTCCTTATGCTTCCCTTTTTAGGGGGCTTTTTTATTTTCTGATCCATCAAGTCAGGGAAGGAGGCAAACGAAGTGAACACGGATATTTATGAAAGGGGGAAGCCGGGCTGAATTTAAAAATTACTGCGTTATTCACCATACTGCTGGCGCTGGCAATGGTTTTTCCGGGCAAGGCCCAGGCGGCCCTGCCTCCTGTTTATCAGTTGGGATTATCGCAATCTGAGGTCGATGAACTTACGAATCGTAGGGCACCTGATATTACCGGGGAAAAATATGCGGTGGATTACAGGAGAATTCCAGCACCCAGTAGAGCAACTAAAGAAGAAAAGCCAACCTCCCAGTTTGAAGTCCTGGCAAATGGCCAAGTAGTAGGGCAGAGCGATCCCGGCCGCGACCTGGACGCTCCCACTGCCGTAATAGACGTTAATCTGAGCGATACAATCACTCTCCGCGATATCAGCCGGGCTTATCCGGGCAATAAGCTGTGCACCTGGGACCTGCAGTACAGGATCCTGCCGGCGCCGGAAGAAGATGTCACCGACATTGACGCTTACCGCAGCCGGTTCCCGATCAAGGCTCTGGTGGACTTACGCAATGAGCTGTCCGTTTCCGGGGAGGGGATAAACACCTACTTCCAGGAGGCCCTGCAGGAAATGAAAGATACCTATCCGGAGCAGGACTGCTATATCGAATTATATTTGGAGGTAGCCGATAAGGATAAGACCACCGGGCAGGAAGGCTGGAGCGATAACGGAACCTACGCCTATCATAAAACTAAAGCTATGGGCAGCCCTTATACCAAGGGCCATATATGGTACTTCTCCGCGGCTTTGCTGAAAGTGAATGCCAAGGGGGTACCCGATTTCTTTCCGACCCCGGAAGGCTCCGATCGGTGGCAGGAATCATTTAAGACCTGCGCTAAAACCTATATC
>ENA-UOOR01003915-UOOR01003915.1-fermentation-metagenome-genome-assembly--contig:-NODE-3915-length-12394-cov-14.006240_pt1 | contig 12394 bp, 9 predicted proteins | sample MGYA00245780_ERZ724029 | MGnify/ENA primary metagenome ERZ724029 (study PRJEB28704, sample SAMN03018315) | fermentation metagenome | biome: anthropogenic terrestrial biome; feature: soil; material... | reverse complement strand
TAGCATACTATTTAAATTATTGCAAATAAAAACTTCTAAATTTCTAAATATTCTTAAAAAAGGTTTGACATAAATTAAAATCCATGTTATTTTAATTAAGTATTACAGATGTATTTATATATTTCACATGTTTTTAGAGATTATATAACCTGTTTATATGATTTGTAAAAACGTGTGAATTTTTATGTACAATGCAGTATAAAATAAAATTAGGAGGTACCTCATGAATAAAGGTACAGTAAAATGGTTTAACGCAGAAAAAGGATTTGGATTTATAACAGTTGATGATGGAGATGACGTATTTGTTCATTTTTCAGCTATCCAAGGAGATGGATTCAAATCATTAGAAGAAGGCCAAAAAGTAAGCTTTGATATAACTCAAGGTAACAGAGGCCAACAAGCATCAAACGTTAATAGAATATAATTAATTTATTAATATATATATGATGAACGTTAAAAATCGGGAAATTCCCGATTTTTTATTTTCCTACAAATAAATCCTTGCTAACAATTCAACATCTTTATCTTTTTTTCTTTTTGAGTTTTCTAATGCTGATACAATGGCATATCCCGTTCTTTTATCATTAATATTAATATTTTTTAAAATATTTTTGGTAGCCATTTTTACCATCTCCTAAATTTTATTTCTTTTCGTTATTGTTTGTGTTCATATTATATGCTATTTTCGCAAAAAAGACGGTACTGTTTTTCTTTTTTTATTCCAAGCTTGTAATAATTCCATGTTCAGCTGCTTTGGCATGCATTTCACCAAAAAGAGCCTTTGCACCCTTTGCATATCCTATTGGGAATGTTCCAATATAGCTGTCATAGATAATCTTACCCTTGAACGGAATCAAAACAGTTTCAATCATCACGGGCAAATCTTGTCGCAAAATATTTGCTAATGAATTACTCATCCCTTTTATACCGTAAAGCCTATCCTCTCCCTGCTCGTTTGGAGCTATTACAACGGCATATTCCGGTTGATATTCTAAAACTAAAAACATTCCCTTTTTATGTTTCATTCTCCACAACTTTAAAATGTCAATTTTCTCTTGCGAAAGCTCGGCTTTATTGATATATTCATCTATCAACTCCGGCTTTTCCCACAACACTTCTCTGACTTTGTGTATGATTACATCGCTGACATCATTAGGATATTCAGGCTTAATCTTAGCTTTAATTATTCTTTTTTGCTCATTGACAAAGCCCATCAGCCCATACCATGTTTCATAAAAAAGTCTGCACTCTTCAGAATTTAATTGTGCAGTCTTGGCATCATCAACCATTGCACAACATTTCTTATATTTCTTGCCGCTTCCGCAGGGGCATGGGTCGTTACGTCCTATTTTTGGTTTTTTCACTGTTGGGAATTTAATAATATTATTACTTTTATTGCGTTCGGCAAAAATTTCAGAAAGCTCAGAAGGTGTGTATCCGTTGTTTTCCCAAATGCGTGTGTTGTTTTTTGCAAACATAATAAGATTAATAAACTCCTCAAACTGATCTTCACTTCTAAAAATAAGATTATGCCTATCTAAAATAGACCCTAATTCGCTTATTCCACTGTCATAAGTAATATAATCCTTTATTTCCTCATACCCTTTTGAAGCATTTTTGAAATTATCGAATGTATCCCACATAAAGCGACGTACATTCATCCAGCCCTCATTGTCATTATAGTATTCATTGACATATTTAAGAAACTCATCTTTTTCAGGAATATAGCGAGGTTTATCCTCCTGATGTTTTAACAAATAATCAGCTAGCTCAATATCCTCAAAAACCCAATAATGCACAATATATTCTTTGTAAAAACCATACCAACCCTCTTTTAGTACAAGCGGCAGGAGAAGAATATAAACCTCCTCTTCCGTTGTTTGGTCAACGTTTTGTTCATTGAAAATATTAACAAAATCACTGCAGCTGATAATGCCATATAAGTTTACTGCAGCCTGTGCATAAGAATCAAGTTTTTCACGGACAATTGCCCTCCCGTATGGGCAACGTACAACATCAGACTTTCTGTTGTATAGCTCAAAAATTTTATTATTTTTTTCTTCAATCATAATATTTCACTCTCCCAAAGCATAATGTGGTATTACTTTAACTTATAAACTGAATAGCGGCAATTTATTAAATTTCATATTGTCTCCTTTATAAAGAATTTGTCTGTCATGTATCTAAAATAACCTCAATTGCTCAACTTCTTCTGTTCTCACTTGTGAAGAAATCATTATTTCTATATCCTCGCCTTTTGTGTGGTGGCTTTTCAGATATTGAGTTCCCTTTCGAAGATTTGAAGGAACTAAATTCAAAACGTATATATTTTCAAAGGAATTATATATTGATTCCCCGCTAAGACCTGTAAAGCAAATTAATTGAGTGTTGCTCTTCTTTGCAACGTCCATTAGAGGGTTCAATAGATGAGCAGCATTTGCTTGAGCAAAAGGATTATCCATTATGATGGCTTTGCCCTCTTCTGATTCAGCAAATATATCCGTATCATCCCTTCTCATAAAAGAAAGTAAGCTTGATAATATTACAAATGCCGACAAAAACCCTTCTCCCCCTGAATTCATTGATACCTCAGCCCAATTAATTTGATATTGTCTTTCAGCCTCAATTTTATATAATTTAATTCCAATATTGTTAATTCCCACAACTTCATTGTATAAATTTTTAGTAGTTATTATGGGACTTATTACTTCTTCTATATTTTCATTGTTTTCCAAACGATTAATGCCACTTTGAGTCAGGTCTTCAATCAAACCTTTTAATCTGTTCTTATACTGATTTTCTTCCGTATCCCAATCAGGCAAATCCATACGAAGCATCTTTACGGATTTTTCTCTGATTTTTATGGTGGAGTTTTTATCTATTTTTCCTAAATTTTTATGGATATCACTTATATATTCAAGTAATATCTGCATTATTCTTTCTTTCTCCTTATCAACTAATGCTATATCTACCTCTAACTTAGCCATTAAATCATCGTAGGCTTTAATAGTAGTCATTAATTGCTCAATGAATTCTACAGGCTCCTCTATCAGTGAGTACAATGTATTTAAAGGTCTACTGAAAAAGTCTTCTTTGAAAGCTTCATTTCTTAATTGTTTATCAATTGAAGCAGATAATTTGTTTTTAAGCTCATTGATATCTTCGCTTATTTGCCTGTAATCCCTTACCATCATTCCTCTGAACCTATCTAATGAATCCTTATCCATTAGTGTAATGTCCTGAGAAAATTTTATTTCTTCCGTTAAAGGCAATTCATAATATTCCGCTAATGCAGAAAAATTATTATCGCAATGTCCTATCCTTTTGATAATATTACTCAAATTAATCTTTAATTTTTTAATTTCATCATTTTTTTCTAAAATTCGTTTTTTAAACTCGGTTAATACTATTTCATTCTTGGGTACTAAATCATCTTTATTAAGCCTTTCCTTCAACCGTTTGTATTCCGTATGAATTTGGTTTTCCTTTACTGCAATTTTACTTTTTAAATCCGAGGAATTATTCCCTAATTCCTTGATTTCAGCTTCAAGCTTTGAAATATCAATTTCTATTGAATCTAAAACTAAGTTATCGTATACTTCATCTTTGAATTCTTCTTCTTGAATTTTCAGCCTTGTATATGTCCCGATTAAATCTTTTTCAAGAACATTAAACTTTTTATTAGCATTAGCTAATGATTCCTCAACATCTTTTAACTCACCGGTTATTTCTTTTGTTAATGCTACATATCTTGCTACAACATCTTCTATATCTTTCCGGATTAATTCTCTTTCCTCATATCTTAAATATTCCGCAAGTTTTTCTTCCATCGAATAAAGCTTACTTGAATATTCTCGCCTTGAATCTGATTTATCATCACGAGTTTGTTTTAAATTATTAATTTCCTCCTTAATATGCCGGCTGTTTGATTTAATTTTCGAAATATTCTCCCTAATTTTAACTCTGTCCTTTAGCAAAATTAAATACTCTTTATATTCTTTGCTTAATTCAAACAAATCTTTGTCTTTTCGTTTTAATTCATCTGATTTTCTTTCACTTAGGTTAATTGTTTCTAAAAGTTTTCCCTGCTCATCACTTAAATTCTTTTCATTTTTTCTAAGAGAATTTAGTGTACTTTCAAGAGAATCTTTAAGTTTAAGATTAGAGTACAGGCTGTTTTTTACATCTCTGTAAGCTTTCTCCGTTAAATTCTGATGAAATATTTTATTGTATTTTTCATTATATTCGTCAAAATCAGCTGTTCGTCTCTCTAAAATCCTTTCAATATTTTGTATTTCGGTTTCTTTAACCGATAAAATCTTAGCTAACTCCTCCTCATTTAATAGGTTGTTATTAAACAGGACATAAAAGTTTACTTTTCCTCCTGAATATATGGGAGATTCATTATCTTCAAATTTCTTTTCAAGATTCTCCCTTATAACTATCGGTATGGGAAATGATGTATATATACCTAAATTATTTTCCTTCAGCCGCTCAATATCTCTTAACGTCAATATTAATCCATATGGTATAAAGGGGTTGTTTTTTACTATTTTATTGTTTTCACTAAAGCTTTTATTGTTCCGTTTAAGCCATTCCATGCCGTATACATAGTTTATGCCTTCTGTTTCCAATGCCTCCTTAATATTTTCCGGAAGCTCTAAAACCTTGCCTGACTTTAACTTATTGTACTCTTTTTCTAAATCCCTAAGATTAATTTCAATTTGCTTTACGGAATCTTGAACTTCATCTTTTCTTCTTTGAAATTCTTTTAATATTTCTTCAGTATCGAAAATCCTGTCTTCACTAAAACCAATATGCTTTATTATAGATTTCCTGACTTCAATTTTTTGATTTATCTCTTCTAACTTTTCCTCTATCCCCGTAATTTTCTCGCAAATTTTAGCCCATTCAGCATTCTTGTCCTGTATTTGCCTCCTGTATATTTTTAATTTTTCATCATTCTCAAGACTAATTTTCTTTAACCTGACAATCTCTAAGCTTAATTTCTCAATTGATTCCTTCAGGTTTTTAATCCTTATTTCTAAGCTGCCCTCTTCATATTCATTAATGATATTTCTTCTTAAATCTTCTTTATATAAATCATTAAAATTAGCTTCTAATTTATCATAGCTTGAAATATTAGCATCAATTTTAGATAAACGTGAATTTTCTTGCATTTCCTTATTCTTAAGATTTTCTGATTTCTTGTCAAGATACTCATCTTTTTCTTCAAGTGCCTTTAGCTCTTCTTTTATTCTTAATAACTGTTTTTCAATTGTTTTAACTTCATTTTCATAATGATGCTTTAAAGTATATCCCAAAGACTCCCTTTCAGGCGCCCTGTCCCTTTCCTTATCCTTAATTAATTCAAGTTTATTCTCATATACTTGAACATCTTTAGAGGCCTCTTTATACTGCTCATTTATCTTCGCACATTGCTGGATATCTCTTCGTTTTAAAAGGGCTTTTCTATCTTCTTCTCTTTTCTCAATTAAGCTATTGACTTCTGAAAACTCACCCTTTAACCTTTCACCTTCATCCTTTAAACCATATATTTCAAAAGAAATTTCCTCATATTCAATACGGTTGATTTCATCATTTAAAATAGCATCTTTCTCTTCTAAACTGATTCTGTCTGAAACCAATTTATCCCAAAGAATTCTCAGTTTTTTAATTAAATTTGCAATTTTATTTTCAAAGCTATGTTTTTCTTCTGTGGAGGTTTTAAGGCTTTCAGCTATTTCAAAAACCACAGAAGTTTCCTCTTTAAATAATAAAATTGTATTTTTTTGGTCTATTTTTGATTTATTATCCTTATACTGTCTTATGTATTTACTTAAAATATCTCTGAACTCTTCAATTCTATTTTTATCCTTATTTAATTTATCCTCAACTGTAGGTATAAACCAGGTCTCAATTAATCCTGCTTCGTCTTTCGCATTTGTAAAAAGTTCTGACAGGCCTGACTCTTTGAGGTTTATCTTTTTAATTATTGATTCCCATTCCTTGTAGTAAATTTGATATTCTTCCAACTTTCTATAATAATTTCTTGATTGAGTACTGTTATTCATGTCATATAAGGAAAGACTATATTCACCGGATATTTTAAGTGTTTCTAAAAGATTCTTACAATCACTATATTTCATAAGGGTTTTATTGTCATCATCAATCCTTACAAATGGGATATTATAAATATCATATGGATTTTGTTCTTTATATTCATGGGTAAATTGGATTATATCTAACTCACTTTGACTTTGTTCGTCACTGACTTCCTGACTTTTTCTTACCATCATACCTGTCAGTACATATCCTGAATTTCCATCTAATTTCCATTCTATTAAGATAAAACTTGGCTTATTTGTAGAAAAATAGCCGGAAAATTTCCTCTTATTGCAATCTCTATACCTTTTATGTACAAATGGGGCTATAAGCATCTGCACAAGTACAGACTTTCCACCTCCGTTTCTAAGAGAAAGAAGGGTACTTTCCCCATTTAGATGGAAGGTTTCATCATCTACACGAATACCGCTGTAATTGTAGTTAAGATTTATAAGTCTAATAGCGTTTATCTTACTCATTTTCTACCACTCCTAAAACTCTAAGAACCCTTCTGTAGTTCTTTTTATTTAACAGATTATAGTCCATAAATTGATCTAACTTCTTTGTAGTCTTTATCATTTCATCTTCTTCTATAAAATCAATAAGATTTTGATTTTGTAAAAATTTTAGTATATTGTAAATAAATCCTTCCTTTGTAGTCCTTGCTCTGGAACCTTTTTCTTCACTTCTTAATGCTTCAAAAGCTTCCAACATATTAGAAAAAGCTAATCCATCAATATCTTCCGATTCTTCGTCAGAGCTTTCAATACCTTCTTTTAATCTTTCTGATACGCTGTTTAAAAGATCTCCAACTCTTAAATAATCTCTTGCTTTGCTGCTGCTTCCCTGTCCATCATAAAATTCCACTAATAATGTTAATATTACAAACTGGGACAAATAATAGTCTTTATCAGTAGCTGTAGATTTACACAAGATCGCTTTTAAATTCTGCTTTGAAAATCCTAAATAAGTATTGTCTTCATCGGGAATTAAGTAAATTATATTTCCATATCGCTCAATTAAGCTCTCTGCTATAGTTCCTTGTCTTTTTACCAAATCCATTACATTTCCATTTTCCGTATATGCTTTATATAAAGTAATATTATCTTCTTCCTTTAACTCACGATGCTCAATTAAGTAATAAAATATACTTTGGCTTAAAGTTATTTCCTCTAATTCGTAACCCATAATCCCCTCCTGTTTTTAATTTAAATCAAAATAGATATTCGAACAATAAATGCGTTTTATTTTTCCTGTACTGCTATTTACATTTTCAAATATAACCGGTTCTTCACTATCAATTCTAAATGTATTTATCTTTTTTATATTTTCTAAATCAGGATTGATATCTATTAAATCTAAAATGCTTTCATTTAATTGAAAGTCCAAAGTACCGGTTTCCGCTATATGCTCAGAGCGTTCTTTTTTTAATTCCTGTATATCAATATCCGCATTTCTAAGGAGTTCAATTACAATTTCTTTAAATATTTCAACATTTGGAATTAATTCGGAATAATCTTCATTCAGGTTTTCTTTTAAATCTTTAAGACTTATTCCGTTGTTTTCACAAGCGTGAGTAAGTATTACCATGAGGGAGCGGTTGTATTGCTTTAGCTTTTCTCTTTGCCTTGCTATTTGCTCCTCCTTCCACTGCTCATCATCAATTTCCAATATTTCTTCATCTTCGTCTTTAAGCTTTGCTCTAATTGGTTTTTGTATTTCTACAGATTTATTAATATTATAGGTCTTATCCATTTCTTGATTTAATAATGGCCTTAAAAAATATTCAATATTTCGTAAGTTATTGGGATTTTCCAATAATTTATCGTACAGCTCATTTCTTAAATTAAATCTTTTTATTAAGGTCATTTGAGATAAGTCTTCTAATTCTTTAGTATATAGTGACTTTAATTCAAAATGTGTTTTCAATATTTGTTGATGCTCATCTATTGCACGGCTTAAATAATTTTCAATTATTTTTAAATTTACAAGATTTTTAGTATCATCATTGTCCAATTTTTGAATATTAATATCTTTTTCTTCTAATTCTCTTACCCTCTCCCTAATATTATCTCTATATCTTGAAAACTTCTTGCTTGTATCTCCTATTGTTTCAAGGTTTTCTTCCAATAATAATTTATAATCCAAAACAGAATAACTCAATGCATTTTGCCTTATCTTTCTCATTGCTTCCCTAATACGCTGATATTGAATACGCAATTGATTAAATATATTTTTAATATCATCTACAGCCTTATCGTAAGAAGCCTTTTCTATATGAAGCTTGAAAATCATTTCATGAATGGTTAACAACATATTGCTTTCCATTTCTAAAGTGGACAACATTAAATTGTACCCGTCATCAGTTAAATAATATGATGTCCTTCTAACCTCATCATCAATATATACAGGTTTATTATTAATAAAGCTAATATGAATGTTTTTGTACTCTTCCTCTTGAAAATCATATCCCCTAAAATACATAACCTTTCCTTGATTTCCCAAGATTACATTAATAATGAAATCACCTAATTCCTTGCACTCCTCATAAGAAATAGGTTTCTTAAAGCTACTCATATTTACCATATCTATAAAGCCGCCGATATCATCCATGGTGCAGGGTTCATCCTTTAACGATTGCTCCATAATAAAAAGCAATACTATAAATATCATATTGATTTGTTCATAAAGCTCCTCAAAACCAAATTGTTTCCATGTAGTCTTAGACATACTGTTTTTAAATAAAAAAGCATAGGAACCCACACTTTTCATTCGTTTTGGGAAGTTGTTCAAAAAAGAAATCATGCATCCTCCTAAAAGTCTCTGCTGCTTAAAATTTCTTGCGGTATATACTTATTATTCCTTAATATATTCAATATTTCAACCCTGTCATTATCATTGAATGAGTCTAAAAAGTAATTGCTGATATTTTTGTTTTGACCTTCCTTGGTTTCGGGTAAAATAATATTCTTTGCCTTTTTTAACATATATACATATGCTTCATTAAACGGCTTAATAGGTATCCTGTCCATAAAAACCGCAGCTAACTGTTCATATATCAATATCCCTTCATAGTCTAAATCACCTAAATAAAGTATTTGATTTGATTCATCACTTAAATACGGTTCAACGCAGAATGTAAAATCTTTAAAAGACTTAATTATTCCTTTTCCTTTACCGTAAATTAAAGTACCTATGGGTAATCCGAGTATGTTTTCATTTCCTTTTATTAAGTGCCTTCTCATGCTATAGAATGTATCCTTATTTTCTAAAATTAATACATTTTGCAAAATATTTTTATGATGTGAATAATATGACAGAGGCTCTGTAGTATCATAGATATTTAAGTCCTGTGGCTCAAGACCTAAGTTTTTAAGGATTCTGAAACCGCCTTCTTTTTGCAAGAATTTTTCTCTGCTCCAAATTTCAAAACTTCTTTCGTTCATTGATACAGGTTCATTTAATAATTCTTTTTGATTAGATATATAATTGCTGAGTTGTAAAATATATTTTCTATCTTCTTTGTATTTATTAATATTTTTTAAGTAATAGTCTATTTTCAAAGAAGAGTGGAGGTTAAAGAGTAGCTCATTTTCATACTTCCTGTTATCAACCCTTAAATCTATAATTCTATATCTGTTATACAATGCCGGGGTCTTGCCATTGGTGCCGGAGCTTCTTATGGGCTCTATAAGACCGGCATCTATTTTATCCATTATAACGTTTACCAAGGAATGGTAGTCATTTAATTTGTAAACCTTTGAAATTTCATCAAGGGTTATTTTCTTCTTTCCTATGTTTCTTATGGATTTCATAAGTCCATCTCCAATTTTTTTCATTTTATAAAATTTCATCTTATTTTAATAGTCTTCATTATTATACACCAGAATAATCAACTTCTCAAGTTTGAGACCAATACGGATAAGAAAAACATCCCCTAAGCGAACGAACTGTAATTATACGTTGGCTAATTACTATAAAAATAAAACTACAAAACTCGATTTTTGTCTAAAGACATGCCTCCATCTGTTATTTTCACACTGACTCTGATTGATGAATGTATTTCGACACCGTCAAAGCCTGTTATATTATCAAGAGTTTTCTTGAGATATTTAGTAAATTAACGATATATTTTACATTATATTCCATTATATCGCTTTAATCTCCATTTATCAACATACCCTTTCATATCGTCGTATCGAATTAGTAGACCGCCAATTTTAATGGACAAGTTTTTATAATAGATTTTAATAGAATCATGTGATATTATTATTCATATCAAGTGGAATCTAAGTCAAATGAGAATTTAATGATGAAATTATTAGATTGAATTTTCAATCTTACATAATAGTCCTTCTTTAACTATTATAATACTACCAAGAATTACAAGTTTTCAAGAAATGTTTTCAGGTTAATATCTCTTATACTACATTATTCGTCGTAATAAGTGTAAATATGCAATTAATTTTCGTTGTAAAAAGTGTAAAGATGGGATATACTATGTGTATGAGGTGATGTGTATGTACAGAGATGCAATGAATGATCTGCATAAATGGAAAAGCAAAAAGAATAAAAAGCCATTGATTATCAGGGGAGCACGCCAGGTGGGTAAAACATGGCTCATGCGTGAGTTTGGAAATTCTTCTTATGATGAGATGGTATATATAAACTTTGATAACAATACTCAAATGAAAGAACTTTTCTCTGTTGATATGAATATTGAGCGTATTATTACAGGGTTGGAGCTTTATACGGGACATAAAATTAATCCTTTAAACACAGTGCTTATATTTGATGAGATACAAGAGGTACCACAAGCTTTATCGGCACTGAAATATTTTAATGAAATTGCACCTGAATATCAAATTATCTGCGCGGGCTCCCTGCTTGGTGTGGCACTGCATAGCGGTACATCTTTTCCTGTTGGGAAGGTAGAGTTTCTGGATTTATATCCATTATCCTTTAGCGAATTTATGAGGGCAATGGGTAGAAATCAGTTTATTGAGCTGCTTGAAAAACAGGACTTCGGCATGGCTACCACCTTTAGGCAGGAATATATTAATTTGCTTAAACACTATTACTATGTTGGCGGCATGCCCGAGGCAGTAAAAGCTTTTGCAGATAACAGGGATTTTAATGAAGCACGCGTGATTCAACAAAGGATACTGGACGCATATGAGCAGGATTTTTCCAAACATGCTCCAAATGAAACAGTTCCACGCATTCGTATGCTTTGGAACAGTATTCCCGGACAGCTTACTAAAGAAAACAAGAAATTTGTCTATGGCATCATTAAGGAGGGTGCAAGGGCTAAGGATTACGAAATGGCTCTTATGTGGCTTGCTGATTGCGGACTTGTTCATAAGGTTCATCGGGCAACATCACCAAATATCCCATTAAAGGCATATGAGGATTTTAAAGCTTTTAAGCTCTTTTTAGTTGATGTGGGTCTTCTTTCATGTATGGTTCGACTCAATCAGAGAGTCTTGATTGATGGGAGCAGGCTATTCCAAGAATTTAAGGGTTCCCTTACGGAACAATATGTACTGCAGCAGCTTAAAACCATTAAAGGTATAGAAACCTATTATTGGACAAATGACCGGGGAGGTGCTGAAATAGACTTCCTTATTGATAACGGAATAGACGTTATTCCTATTGAGGTAAAAGCAGAAACAAACCTGAAATCGAAAAGCCTAAAAACATTTTGCGAAAAATTTAAACCTAAAATATCCATACGTACAAGTATGTCAGATTACAAGCAGGAAGATTGGCTATTGAATTTGCCATTGTGGGCAGTGGAGAGTATACGGGAAATAAGATAATAATAGTTGGCGGCAAAATCCTTTGCAAAATCAACTCCTGATACAACTTCTCCAAATACTATGCCTTTGTATTGAATAATTTTCTTACCTTCTAATGTTGTAAGTTTGTAATAATTCCGTGTTTAACTGCTTTGACATACATATCACGGAAACAGCATACTATTAAATTTAATGAAAATTTACCTTTAACTACTATAAAAATAAGACTATAAAGCTCGATTTTTGTCAACACTAACCATCATTTTTATTCTCCCAATGTTTCTTTGCATTATCATATATCTCGTCTAAAGACATACCTTCAAAAATTTCATCTTTAATTATTAAATAATCATTCTTACTTATATCTCCAGATTGTCGTATAAATCTTAAAAAGCCGGTCATAAGGGAATAAAATTTGACAATAATAGAATAATAAGTTATAATATGATTACACTAAAGAAGCAGTAAGTTATCTGAGGTCGGAACAG
>ENA-UOOR01003913-UOOR01003913.1-fermentation-metagenome-genome-assembly--contig:-NODE-3913-length-12408-cov-5.053105_pt1 | contig 12408 bp, 12 predicted proteins | sample MGYA00245780_ERZ724029 | MGnify/ENA primary metagenome ERZ724029 (study PRJEB28704, sample SAMN03018315) | fermentation metagenome | biome: anthropogenic terrestrial biome; feature: soil; material... | reverse complement strand
GGGGAAAAACGACGATGATAAACAAAGTAGTTATATGTGGCGTTAATACTTCTCAACTGCCTACAATCAAACCATCTGAAATGAGAGGTATGATTAAGAAAATCCAAGAAGGCGATACTGAGCTTAGAGAAGAGTTTATTCAAGGTAATCTCAGACTTGTACTAAGTGTAATTCAAAGATTTAATTCTAAAAATGAGCCTGTTGACGATTTGTTTCAAATCGGATGTGTGGGCCTGATAAAGGCCATTGATAATTTTGACCTTTCTCTTGACGTGAAATTTTCCACATATGCGGTTCCTATGATAATAGGAGAAATCAGAAGATATTTGAGAGACAACAACTCCATAAGAGTGTCCAGGTCAATGAAAGATACGGCATATAAGGCTTTGCAGGTAAAAGAAAGGCTTGCATCCAGCAGCTCACAGGAACCTACAATTGCGGAAATTGCCCGGGAAATCGGCGTAGATAAGGAAGATATCATATTTGCGTTAGAATCAATACAAGAGCCCATATCGCTGTTTGAACCAATTTACAATGATGGAGGGGATGCTCTTTACGTTGTTGATCAGGTCAAGGACGAGAAAAATATTGATGAAAAATGGATTGAAAAAATAACATTGGAAGACAGCATAAATAATTTATCTGAAAGAGAAAGACAGATAGTTGATATGCGATTTTATAAGGGAAAAACTCAAATGGAGGTAGCTGAGGAAATTGGCATATCACAGGCGCAGGTTTCACGTCTGGAAAAATCTGCACTTGCACAGCTGAAAAAGGGATTCAAGTAAGCAAACAGCCCAATATTTTGTGTCATATAAAACATAAGTTGTACATACCTTATAGTATAAAAGCGTAAGGGGTGATGCTATGACTAATTACTGGGATTTAATCGAGAAGGATGTTGTGAACATTAAAAACGGGGAAATAATGGGAAGGTTTGACGATGTAGAGATAGATACCAAGGCGGGGAAAGTCCAGGCGTTTTACATAGAGGAGACCGGAAGGTTAATGGGGATGCTTGGCAAATCAAGGGAAAGAAGAGTAAATTGGGAGGAAATATTAAAGATAGGCATGGATGTAATTATTGTCAATGTTGATGACAATATTAACAACGGATTAGCAATGGGGTGATGTACATTGCTGAATGTGAAATTATGGCTGAACAGTTGAAGGGTGACATATCCGAAGTCATTGTTCAGCCATTGTTCAGCTATAGTTCAGCAATGTTGAGCCATTGTTTAAGCATACTTTTTGTCCACGATTCAGCTTCAAGTATTGCTTCAACAGAATTCGGCTTCCATGGAGTATGTGCAAGCATTATTTTTTCGTTTATGTCTCCTATATCAAGGAAGCTTATTTTTTTGTTTAAGTATAAGTTTACGCATACTTCATTGGACGCGTTCAGCACCGCAGGCATAGTATCTCCTGCTTTTAGCGCAGCAAATGCCAGACTCAGACATTTGAAGGTTTCAGTATCAGGTTTTTCAAAGGTCAGCTTGCCTATTTCTGTAAGGCAAAGGCTTTTGTAGCCGTTATAAACACGTTCCGGATAAAAAAGGGCAAATTGAATTGGTATGCGCATGTCCGGAAGTCCAAGCTGAGCAATTGTTGAATGATCTTCAAATTCAACTCCTGAATGAATAATGCTTTGCGGATGTACAACAACTTCTATTTGTTCCGGATTAACATCGAATAAGAATTTTGCCTCGATAACTTCCAGCCCCTTGTTCATCAATGTTGCCGAATCAACAGTTATTTTTTTGCCCATGGACCAGTTTGGATGCTTAAGTGCGTCTTCGATTGTTACATTTTTTAAAAATTCAGTGGTTTTTCCTCGGAAGGGTCCTCCCGATGCCGTAAGAACTATTTTATTTACAGTTTTTTTATCGTTAGCCATCAGGCATTGAAAAATGGCGCTATGTTCACTGTCAACCGGAAGTATTTCAGCATTGTATTGTTTTGCCAGATTCATTATATAGCTGCCGCCTGTAACGAGGGTTTCTTTATTTGCCAGGGCTATTTTTTTATGTTTTTTTATGGCTGCAACTGTAGGCTTGAGTCCAATCATTCCTGATATGGCGGTTACAATTATCTCGCCTTTTTCATATTCTGCCGCTGCAATCAGCCCTTCCATGCCCGGTATTATTTCTGTTTTAATATTGGAGGGAAGCATTGTTTTTAGCTGTGATGCTTTTTCTTCATTCATGACACAGGCAAGTATCGGATTGAATTCTAAAATCTGATTTTTTAGAAGCTCTATGTTGTTGTTTCCGGTAATTGCACATACTTTTATTTCACTTGGGTGATCTCTTACAACACTTAGTGTCTGTGTACCTATTGAACCGGTAGAGCCAAGTATACTTATATATTTCATAACCGCTCCTTTTATATATAATTTCAATACTGATATTTTATCATACTTGCTCACTTGTGCATAGTAATTAAAATTATTTAAACTGTTGGAAAGATGTTTTAATTTAAAAACACTTGTAATAATTATAGGAACAGTGTATTATAAAATATCATTATATACTGCGGAGGGAAAGATGTTTCAATGTTATGAAAGCACCAGAAATTCAAAGATAAAAACTACAGCCTCAGGTGCTGTTCTTAAAGGCATTGCTGACGATGGCGGTTTGTACGTTATGAGAGATCTGGAGTATAAAAATGTCAGCATAGAAAATCTGAAGGGCAAAAACTATATGGAGATTGCCGAAACAATTTTAAAAGAAATGCTTGAAGATTTTTCTGAATCAAAAATAAGGGAATGTGTTGTTAAAGCATACTCGGATAAGTTCAGCGATGCTCAGGTTACACCGGTGGTAAAGGCAGGAGACTTTTACATAACAGAGCTTTTTCATGGACCTACATCTGCCTTTAAAGATGTGGCACTTTCCATACTACCTCATTTAATGAAAGCTTCATATGTAATGAACGATATAAAAGGAGAAATAATAATTCTTGTGGCAACCTCCGGAGATACGGGTAAGGCTGCCCTGGAAGGATTTAAAAATATTAAGGGAACAAAAATTGTTGTTTTTTATCCTGAAGATGGGGTCAGTCAGGTTCAAAAATACCAGATGATAACTCAGGAGGGCACTAACACATATGTTTGTGGGATAAAAGGAAATTTTGATGATGCTCAGAGAGGAGTAAAAAAAATATTTACAAATGAAGGGCTTGTTAATGATTTTAAGGCTCGAAATAAAATATTCTCTTCAGCAAACTCAATTAATGTTGGCAGACTGGTTCCTCAAATAGTATATTATTTTTATTCCTATATAAGGCTTGTGGACTCAGGGGTAATAAAAATGTGGGACAAGGTGAACTTTTCGGTGCCTACCGGAAATTTTGGGAATATATTGGCAGGCTATTATGCAAAACTGCTTGGTCTTCCTGTGAACAAATTTTTATGCGGCTCTAATGAAAACAACGTACTGTACGATTTTATCAGAACCGGAGTTTATGACAGGAACAGGAAATTTTACAAGACAATATCCCCTTCAATGGATATTTTAGTTTCAAGTAATCTTGAAAGATTTCTGTACTATATGAGTGGGAAAAACAATGAGGAAGTAAAAGATCTGATGGGAAAATTAAATTCAACAGGCAGGTATGAAATTAGCACGGAAATGAAAACAAAAATTAATTCGGAATTTTATGCAGGGTGTGTATTCAAAAAAGACACGGAAAGAACCATAAAGGAAGTCTTTGAAAAATACGGGTATCTTTTGGATACTCATACTGCTGTTGCATATAAGACTTTAAAAGAATACAGGAAGGAAACGGGAGATGAAACTGTAAGCATTATTATGTCAACAGCAAGCCCCTATAAATTTTCAAGGAGTGTTTATGAGTCTTTGTACGGAGCAACAGATAAAAAGGAATTTGAAGTAATGGAGGAGCTTTCCAAAAAAACCGGAGTACCAATACCTGAAAATTTAAAAGAGCTTAATAAAAAGAAAATTTTACACACAAAAGTGTGCGAAATAAATGAAATGGAAGACTACATTAAAACATTTGACAAGGAGGTTTTATGGTAAAGGTAACGGTTCCGGCAACAACGGCAAATATAGGTCCCGGCTTTGATACACTGGGACTTGCACTTAATATATACAATGTTTATGAATTTGAAGAAATAGATGAAGGTCTTGTAATTAATGGCTGTCCTGATAAATATAGAAACGAAAACAATTTAATATATAAATCATTTCAGGCAACAGCCGATATAATAGGCAGAAAAGTTAATGGGCTGAAAATATCAATAATTGCAGATATACCAATATCAAGAGGATTGGGGAGCAGCTCTGCATGTATTGTGGGAGGAGTTTTTGGTGCAAATTCTCTGCTAAGTGGAAACTTATCGAAGGATGAACTTTTTCAAATAGCGGTTGGTATAGAGGGACATCCGGACAACATAGCTCCTGCAGTCTATGGTGGATTGACGGCATCAATTATAGAGGACAACATTCCATACTGCGTAAGCTATAATATAAGTAATAAACTGAAGCTTTGCGCATTGATTCCGGATTTTGAAACGTCAACAGCTGAGGCAAGGAAGCTACTGCCGGAGGAAGTATCTTTCAGGGATGCGGTTTTCAATGTATCACGAACAGCAGTACTTTTAAAAGCATTAGAAGAGGGAAGTTTTGATATAATAAATATTGCGCTAAGGGATAAACTACATGAAAAATACAGAAGAAGTCTGATTCATAATTATGATGACATTAAGGAAATCTGCTGTGATAACGGGTCAAAGGCAATGTTCATAAGCGGTTCAGGACCCACATTGATGAATATTATTGAAAATTCTGATTTTACAAACAGGGTAAAAAATAGTATAATGAATATGGAATATAAATGGGAAGTAAAATCTCTATCATCAGACAAAGGTGGGGTGATTGTTGATATATAAATACTTTCAGGAACAGTTTCCATAAGAATCATCCTGAAGGAGCCAAAATATAATTCAAGAGGTGGACACATGATAAATAAGTATTTGATTGTCAGTAAAAAAATATTGCCGGATGTTTATGAAAAGGTTATTGAAGCCAGGAATTTAATTAACAACGGCAGTGTAAAAGGTATCAGTGAAGCTGTTAAGATAGTGGGAATCAGCAGAAGCACTTATTATAAGTATAAAGATTATGTTTTTTCCCCTTCGGAAAATTCAATTGGAAGAAAGGCTGTTATATCCATGATGCTGAGACATGAAAAGGGAGTACTTTCAAACGTGCTTAACTATATGTCTTCAGCAAATGTTAATATACTGACGATTAATCAGAGTATTCCCATTAATGGCAAGGCATCTGTTAATTTATCCCTTGATATATCTGACATAAATAAATCCATCGATGATATTATTGCAGAACTTAAACAGTTTAAGGGTGTAAGCAGCGTTAAATTATTATCTATAGAGTAGGTGAAGAGAATGTATGGATTAGTTTTAGAGGGCGGAGGTGCCAAGGGTGCTTACCATGTGGGAGCTTTTAAAGCGCTTAGGGAGCTTGGAATTGAAATCCGGGGAATAGCCGGGACATCCATAGGAGCTATAAATGCAGCGTTGATGGTTCAGGGAGACTATGAATTGCTGGAAAAGGTATGGAACGGTCTGGATTCCTATGAGCTTTTTGATTTGGATGAAAAGGCAGTTGTTGATTTGAGAAACATGAACCTACAGGAGATAAATTTTTCATATCTTTTGCACCAGTCTAAGGAAATACTTAACAACAGAGGGTTAGACACTTCAAGAATCAGAGAATTGTTTGATAACTATGTTGATGAAGATAAAATACGCAGCTCTCACATAGACTTTGGGATTGTAACTGTGGATATAACCGACAAAAAGCCTCTTGAACTCTACATAGAAGATATTCCAAGAGGAAAACTGAATGATTTCCTGATTGCAAGTGCAAATCTTCCTGCTTTCAGAATTGATGAAATGGATGGCAAAAAGTATCTTGACGGTGGGTTTTACAACAATTTGCCTATTGACCTTCTTTGCAAAAAAGGTTACAAGGATATTATTGCAGTACGCACAATGGGGGTTGGAATAGTTCGAAGGGTTAAGGAAAAAGATGTAAGGATTACATATATTCAGCCTGTGGAAGGCGGCCTGGGAGGTATAACAGGAGGACTGGATTTTAACAGGGAAAAAGCCAAGCATGATATAAAGCTTGGTTACTTTGATACCATGAAGGTGTTTAAAAAGCTTAAGGGTTACAATTATTACTGCATACCTTACGAGGGAGATATTATTGAGCTGATTACCCGGTACCTGGTGGAAAACAGAGATAAAATAGAAAATGTTGCAGCACTTTTGGGATTTGATGGTATTAACACAGACAGGGCACTTTTTGAAAGAATTATGCCACGGCTGGAAAATATACTTGATATGAAGGAGAGTGCTGATTATGAGGATATATGTATACGTATGACTGAGAGAATCGCTGAAAGATTAAATATCGAAAGGTTTAAAATATATACCACAATTGAATTTTTAAAGTTAACCATTGAAACATTCCGACAAAATCCAATAACATTTACCAAAAATGTGCCTACCTTCATAAAGCGCAACAAAATATTGTCTCTTGCGGTGAAAGAAGATTTGATTACAGAAATTTTCACAGAACTATTTTCAAGTACGATTAAATAGAATAACAGGGACGCATAAGCGTCCCTTAACAATTATTTACCAACTGCTTAGCTATTGATTACCTATCATCCATCTATCCATCCATCTATCCATCTATCCATTCATCCATCCATCACTTACTTATTGTTAAAATAATCTACTATTCCGTCAGCTATTTTTTCAGCCATTATATTCTGGAAACTTTCATTGTGTATAGTAAGCTCTTCCACAGGGTTAGACATAAAGCCAATTTCAATCAGTGCAGCAGGAGTGTTTGTTTCCCTTAAAACTTCATAGTTTCGGTCTAAAATACCATCTCTGTAAACACCCTTTACAGTTGTGGCATTTAAATAAATTGCCTCTGCCAAATTATATCCGTAGTCCGGATTTTTGTAATGAATAGTGTTGTAATATGTTGAAAGGCCAAAGTAGTCTTTGTTTTCCAGGGAATTGTGGTGTATGGACAGCAATATGTCCGCATTCAGGTTGTCTGCCATCCTTCCTCTTTCCTTGTTGGTTATGTAATAATCTCCTGTTCTTGTCAAGGCAACCTCTGCTCCCATGGATTCAAGCTTGGCCTTTACCTTTAACGCAACTTCCATATTAACATATTTCTCATATTTGCCGGAATAGCTTATGGAGCCCGGATCCTTGCCGCCATGACCGGGGTCAAGCAAAATAAGTTTTCCTGACAAGGGATAAGCTTCAGACAAATAATCGCCCGAGCACCAGCCTACCACACCGGTTGAGGAAATGACTTTATCCCATCCATTGTCTGAAGATAATACCCTCACGTCAGAGCCTTCAGCTAATGTCTGAATCTTATCATACATTTCTGAGGGACCGGAGCGTATGTTTAAATTGGCAGCAGTTTTCCCGTAGCTCAACTCTCCTTCAGAAGAATAATTCTGATTATAGGTTGTTAGCCATCCTGCTACATATCCGGTTTGTCCATAAGGAAGTGCTACCTGAAGCCAGCCGTTTTTTTCGCTTACCACGTCGTAGCACTCGTGTCTGTTTCCTTCTGATAACACATCACTGTCAAGCGACGGCTGTTCCCTTATGTACGTGTTGTCATATAGAAGATAAACCTTCTGGGCTTCTCCATATTCCAGATCCGTCAGCCAGCTTGCCACATAATACTCATTATTTTCATATTCAATTATGTGCCAGCTGTGAAAAGTGTCAACATATTTCGCCTTTTCTCCCGGATTGAGCTGTCCGACGATTTTTGACTGTGTAGTTGGGGAAGTGCGGATGTTAATAAGGCTCTCCGAAGGGTTTATGACATATTTCTCAGCTGGGACGGTCACAAAGTATTTATCTATCCATCCATTCAACCCGTCCTGAGTAACTACATTGTACCAGTCATCATTTTCCGACTTGATAGTCAATCTTGTATTTAGACTTAACTTTACGGCAACATCCGAAGTATAATCTGCATCGCTGTATAACGCAATTCCGGAAATGTTTGTATATCCGGCAGTATCAGCATATGCTGTTGTGATTGACATGCTTAAAACAGCAGTGATTAATAAAATTAATTTTTTCATATTACCCCCTTTAGGATTAAATTATTCTGATAACGATATTCTAACATTTTTCGACAAAGCAACCATTACATTATTGTTACATTGAGGAAACTATTAGTAAAAAATAGCTTGATACAATCACTTGTGTATTATATAATAATTTTAAAGTACGGAAGGAGATTCTTATGAAACTTTATAATACGCTATCAAGATCGATTGAAGATTTTAAACCTATAGATAGAAACCTTGTAAAAATGTACACCTGTGGACCAACTGTATACAACTATGCGCATATAGGAAATTTAAGGACATATATTCATGAGGATATACTTGAGAAAACCTTAAGATATGTAGGGTACAATGTCAAAAGAGTTATGAATATTACCGATGTGGGACATCTTGAATCCGATGCCGATGAGGGCGAGGATAAGATGCTTAAAGGAGCAAAAAGGGAAAACAAAACTGTTTGGGAAATTGCCCAACACTACACGGATGCTTTTTTTGAGGACATTGAAAAATTAAATATAAAAAAACCGGATGTAGTGGCAAAAGCAACGGATTATATAAATGATTACATAGAATTCATAAAGGTACTGGAGCAAAAGGGATATACCTATATGGCCAATGGCAATGTGTATTTTGATATTACTAAGGTTGAAAATTATACAAAGCTGTCAGGTATGGATCTGGATCAGCTTAAGACTGCATCAAGGGATGATGTGTCCGTGGATATTCACAAAAAAAATCCACAGGACTTTGTACTTTGGTTTACAAAATCCAAATTTGAAAATCAGGCAATGAAATGGGAATCTCCATGGGGTGTGGGGTATCCCGGATGGCATATTGAATGCTCGGTTATAAGCCTGAAGAATCTGGGAGAACAAATGGATATTCACTGCGGAGGTGTTGATCATATTCCTGTTCACCATACAAATGAAATTGCTCAGACTGAAAGCTATACGGGAAAACCCTGGGTTAAGTATTGGTGGCACAGTGAATTTTTAATTGACCAGCGAGGTAAAATGAGCAAGTCCGGCGGTGAATTTTTAACGCTATCATTACTTGAAAAAAAAGGTTTTAATCCATTATCATACAGATACTTTGTTTTAAATTCACATTATAGAAAGCAGCTTGCATTTTCTTTTGATTCTCTTTCTTCTGCGGAAAATGCCTATAATAAATTAAAGAGCAGGGTTAAAAGCATAAAGGAAAGCGTGGATAGTTTTCCGGATACCTCAGAATTATCTGAATCCGCAATAAAATACAAGGAAGAATTTAAGAGCTGTCTTGAAGATGATTTAAACACAGCTAATGCAATAACAGTATTATTTAACCTTCTTAAGACGGAAACTATGGGCAGCGGCGAAAAACTAAGGCTCATTGAAGATTTTGAACAGGTTCTTTCTCTGGATTTATTAAAAGAAGAAGATAGGGACGAGGTTCACGATGAAATGTCTGAATATATAGAAGAAATGATTCAAAAAAGACAGGAAGCAAAGAAAAATAAAAATTATCAGATGGCCGATGCAATCAGAGCTGAGCTTCTAAAAAAAGGTATTGCATTGGAAGATACAAGACAGGGTGTAAATTGGAAGAGAATAAATTAAATAATAACGAGTTAATAAAAGTAATAAGTGAACAGACTTCAGACAGTCAAAAACACAAGATTATGTATTCACCTTCACAGCTTGCCTATGTAGGTGATGCTGTGTACGAACTGCTGGTGAGAAGCCACGTAATTCAAAATCATGATATAAATGTTAACAAGATGCATAGGCTTTCAATAAGATTTGTTAAAGCAAATGCTCAGGCATATTTTGTCGATAAGCTTGAAGAAGAGCTAAGCGAGGAAGAAAAGAAAATAGTCAAAAGAGGCAGAAATGCCAAGATAACTTCTTCACCTAAAAATGCTGAACTGATGGACTACAGATACGCAACAGGTTTTGAAGCATTATTTGGATACCTGTATTTAAATAATGAAATCAAAAGACTTATGCAGCTGTTTAGCAGAGTTGTAGAAATACTTGATGAAAAGGATGAAAAAAAATGAGGATAATTGAGGGTAGAAATCCTGTTATTGAAGCATTGCGAAGCGACGCGAAGATAGATACTATTTTAGTCAGCAGGGAAGCTAATCAGGGTTCGTTGAACAAAATAATCGAGCTTGCCAAAGCTAAAAATGTCCGCATTAAAAACGTGGATAAGACAACTCTGGATAGGTTAAGTGAAAATAAAAGACATCAGGGTGTAATTGCCGAAGCAATGGAATATGAATACAAGGAAATTGGCGATATATTGGATTATGCAAAAAATAGAGGTGAAATGCCCTTCGTTATTATACTTGATGAAATAACTGATGTGCACAATTTAGGAGCGATAATCCGTTCTGCAGAATGTCTTGGAGCCCATGGCGTGATTATTCCCAAAAGAAGAGCAGCCCAGGTTAATGGTGTTGTTGCAAAGTCATCTGCCGGAGCTGTTGAATACCTTCCGGTTGTCAGGGTTACGAACATTAGTCAAGCAATTGAAGAATTGAAGGAAAAAGGCTTGTGGATATACGGAGCGGACATGGGCGGAAAAAATGTCAATGAGGAAAAATTTGATGTTCCCATGGCTCTTGTTATTGGAAGTGAAGGATCCGGTATAGGAAGACTTGTAAAGGAAAAATGCGATAATCTTGTTAAAATCCCCATGAAAGGTAATGTAGGCTCTTTGAATGCATCCTGCGCCGCATCGATAATCATATACGAAATAATGAAGCAAAGGGGCATTTGAAATGCCCAGAACTAAGAAGGAATATCTGTTCATAGATGGATACAATATAATTAATCAATGGAATTACTATAGGGATGTATCCAAAAATATTGAAAACAGCCGTAATAAGCTTATTGAACTTTTAATTGAATACCAGGCATACAGGGGAATTAATGTAATTGTTGTTTTTGATGCTCACCTTGTAAAAGGGAGCGTTGAAAAAAAAGAAACAATTGCCGGCATTGAAGTTGTTTATACCAAGGAACATGAAACTGCCGACAGTTACATCGAAAAACAATTGGACAAGATAGGAAGATATGAGCTTGTGCAGGTTGCTACCTCCGACAGCGCCATACAGCAAATTGTAATATCCAGGGGAGGAACAAGGATATCCGCACAAGAAATGCTATTGGAGCTTGAGAATACAAAAAAAGATATCCGGACAAAAACTGACAAGTTTCGACAAAAGGGTACAAATATAGACCAAGTATTGGACCAGGAAACCTTAAATAAGCTTGAAAAAATTCGTAGAAATATTTAGTACCTTGACATTAATTGTAAACATTAATATAATTTTCTTATGTATTATTTATAGTAAGAAAATTTTATGTTACCGGAGATGCCGATGATAGGTTCTATAAGTATATATAACAGCTTAAATTTTTATAAACAGGAATATGATACCTTTTCTGACGAAGAGCTCATTAAAAAAATAAGAGATGGAAATGAACATGCGGAAAGATGCTTGTATAAAAGGTATATTTATATTATAAAAAGAATTTCCAGCTCTTTTTTTATAATAGGAGGAAGCATTGATGATTTGCTTCAGGAAGCCATGATTGGACTCATTAAGGCAGTTAACAGTTTTGATGAAGATCATGAAACCAGTTTCAGAACCTATGCTGAGGTCTGTATCAGGCGGCAGATTATTTCTGCCATAAGGAAAACAAAGCCATATGAAGTATTGAACATGAGTACATGTTTATATGACCCTGCAAATGAGAGCCAGGAGATGTCTATTTTAGATGAGTATGCGGATTTAGACAGTCTTAATCCGGAAAACTTGTTTATTTGTAAAGAAGAAAAAATGCAATACTATGCTAAAGCTGCTGAATTATTAAGCAGCTATGAAAGGGCTGTCCTGACTGAATATGGCAAGGGTAAGTCCTACGAAGAAATTTCACAGGAACTTAATAAAAGTATTAAATCCGTTGACAATGCTCTTCAAAGAGTTAAAAAGAAAATAGAAAGCAACAAAGAAAAATTATTGGGCTGAAAGAACGGCTAAATGTGTTTATTTAGCTGCTTTTAAAATTATTTATCTTTTATTTTGCACTTAATAGATGTTTTTAATAATTTTTCTATTGATTTATTTAATTTTTGTTGGTATAATTTACATTGACAAATTTACACGAGACATAATGCTTGCGTAGCTCAGGAGGTAGAGCACTTCATTGGTAATGAAGAGGTCAGCAGTTCGAGTCTGCT
>ENA-UOOR01003912-UOOR01003912.1-fermentation-metagenome-genome-assembly--contig:-NODE-3912-length-12409-cov-3.170228_pt1 | contig 12409 bp, 6 predicted proteins | sample MGYA00245780_ERZ724029 | MGnify/ENA primary metagenome ERZ724029 (study PRJEB28704, sample SAMN03018315) | fermentation metagenome | biome: anthropogenic terrestrial biome; feature: soil; material... | reverse complement strand
TATAGAGCAACGTCATCAACGAGAGGTTCTTTTCCAGTGGCTCTACTACCTCGGTTAACTCCTCATCCCAGAATAACAAGGTCAACTCATTTCCAACAAAAAGGGTGTCCATCCGGGCGCGGAATTCCGGCAGTTCGCGGTTCCGGGCTGGATCAAAGACGAACTCGGCTACTGCATACTGCAGTTGATCTTTCTCCAGTTGCTGCAGTGCAGAAGTGGGCAGAAGAATAGGAGCGATACCATCGCCCTCAATTGTCCCTGCGTAATAACCGGCAACGACAAAATCACCTGTTACGCGCCCATTGCTACTGTTGATCGAGACATGATCACCTGACCTAAGCCGCAGACGCGGTAGCGAATATACTGGCAATAGCACAGGTTTCAACTCCTCTTTACTCCAGTCTTGGCTGAAAAGCGTTTCATCCCAGCCATCAGCATATCGTACTATGGCATTTGTTCCCTTTTTAGCGAAGAATTGCTTCGGCTGATCAAACGAACGTAACAAGATATCTCTGATTGTGCGGTCAGCATCTTCCACTCCATCCGTGGTTGCAGCTACCGATGGCACTAGCGCGGCTCCCTCCACATAGGATTCTTGCACAAAGCCGCTTGCCATGATTTCGTCCACAACTCGATGCCCGATGTATCCGCCATAGGCGATACGTGAAGCGTCACCCTTCATAATCTCAGCCTCCACTTGCGTGGCACGATAGAGCTGATCAAGCTCGGCCTCATTAAGCTCTATGGTCCAGTTCATCCAGCCCAAGGCAAAAGTGAAACACAAAGCCACCGTTACCGTCAAGATGGATTTCAGAGGAGCGCGGCGGATATGCCGTAACACATAGCGCGCTGCCTGAGGGAAACCAGGGGGACTGGAAGAACCCGGGGTCTCGCTTACACTGGGTGTTTGCGCTGCGAAGGGGGGCTGCAGTACATGACTGGCTTCCTCTGCATGCTCCAGCATGAGACCCGCATTCACTTGCCTCCTGCCGCCTGCCTGTCTGGCTACACCCTGTAATAACTCCAAAACGGGACGGCGGGCAATCACAGACAATCCCGCATGGACAAAGGCCATGAGCAAGGCAAAAGATAGGATGCAGAGGATGACAAACCAGATAAAAGACAGTAAGGCTGAAGGGCCAATGCCCTGCACTCCGTGAAAAGAAGCTAAAGTGCTGATGGCCTTTACCAAAGCATAGGCCCAGCCGGCAGCCCCGCCCAATAGAACGCCGCTCCCGCCGACCCGGGCTATAGGCTGCAGTGTCTGCCTAATGGCGATGCGCTCAGGTACCCCCAGAGAGCGTAAGATAGCGAAATCCCGTTGTCGCTGCCGCAGGTAGAGGAAAGCAACCAGCGCCATAGCCAGCACCAGCACCAATGTAAAAATCACGGTACCAGTGGCCGCTGCCTGTCTCATGGGGACAACGGCAGCATAGAACTTCTCCCAGCCCGTGTCTACAAGAGTGGCTCGTAGCCCCAGCTCGGCTAGTGCCTCTCGGTTTTCCGATAAGAAAGCATCCCCATCCTCGGGGGAACGAAGAATGAAGCTGTAAGCAGTTGTCCCGCCCTTCGTCGAATCTCCATACTGAGGAGGCATGCATGAGTTGGGGACATAGATACAGTTAATGTCATTGATGCTGTACACAGACCTGGTGGGGAATCTACCATATATGCACACGATCTCAAACTCCTCGGTGTGGGTCTCGTAATCTTGCCAAGCACCCCAGTCCTCCCCGGGAACGATATAGCAGAGATGAGGAGCCTTCAGGTCTCTAAGCTTGAGTGTGATGGTATCGCCAACAGCTAGGCCACGTATGTCGGCAAAGTCCCGATGCACGACGCAGACACGGCTACCGTTAATATCATCTTGTCTGTCCAGCCACCGCCCCTCAGCTAGGTAGTACTCCCGGGCGACCTCTTGCATGTGTGGTATGGCGCTCATGTCTCTTGTGCCAAATACTCTCATTGTATGTCGATTTTCTTCTGTTACTCGCTGCAACTTCTCTAATTCAGCTAGGGCCGGGTCGGAAAAATCCACAGCTTCTCCCTGTTGTACAGGCAAAAACCACAACCCGCTCTCGTTCAACGGCCTGAGGGCAAGATGCTCAGAAGCATTCTCCCACCGAATTTTTCTGCCAATAGTCTTGTTGAAAGTAGGGTTATAGTAGGCCCTGAGGAAATAACGCTTGCCCACCTGCAGCGAATCGTAGATCGCTGCCATTTCTTTGGGATCATCGACCAACCAGCGCACACGAATTCTACTGTTTTCTTGGACATACTCGGGGTAACCGGCCACCACCTGGTCAACCTGCAGAACGAGATGATACTCGTCGGGCCGGGTCGCTATCTGAGGTACATAGGCCTTGGACAGCAACTCCCCGTAGACCAGAACGTCACTAATGTAGAGGCCACGAGGGGGATATGCAGGGAGACTACGATCAACCCGATGGGAATCGTAAGCATGATCGCTCATAAAACCGTCTAGGTCAGCATTGTAAATCCCTTGCAGTACTCCAGAACAAAACCGACGGTAATCATCGAAAGCTACGTACTTGCTCTTGGGAACTAGAGCAACCCCCTCAGATACGTCATAGCTATCCGTCTCCATCCTCTCCAGACTACCGATAGCACGATAATACCCCGCCAGCCTATCCGTCTCCCGGTTTACCACCAGGTATTCCACGGCCCGTGAGATAAAGGCAAAAGAAATAAGTCCTACCAGCAGCAACAAAAACAGTGTGTGCGCCGGCTGGCGCAGGGTGGATAGCCAGCAAACGTTTCTCTTCATTCCGATATTCGCCTCCTTTTACACCTGTTCTAGGCTCCTAACCCGAAAAAGCGGCGACGCCCTATAGCCTAGGGCGCCACCTTGTTAGGGTGCTGCGTTACCCATTAAGCCCTACTATTCGGCGGCTACTTCTATGCGGGTGGTGTGTACTGCATACTTGACACTTCAGCAACATTTAGCCGCCTGCTGTCAATAACACCCTGGCCGTATTCTCTACCTTTTTCCTCCCCTTCCGCTTGATCTTCTTCAATCGTACACTTGCAGGCGCAACCACAGTGGCAAACACACGGCGACCATATGCAAACGCAAGCATACGCTTCTACAGAATCTATGTGGAGTTTCTTCTTTCTCAGACGTGCCATCATATCACCTCCCTCGTTTTAGGATAGGCCGCAGCACCTCAACCAAACTGAAACAACATACCCAGCGCATTACACAGGCTAGTGTGACTTCACTAATTCGCCACATCTGTGAATGGTTTCTGCAATCCTGTTTATGGAACAAAAGCCGTAGTCATCGAGATATTGACTGGAAACCCTTATCCCAAAAGCTAGTTCCAACTCAAAAAACAGATATGCAAGATCTACGCCGGAAAAACGGAACAAGTTTCCAGTCAGTGGCTCATCATAGTTTTCTGCGACCAAGAGAGCATCACAAACGCGTAGTTTTTCACGCAATACCGTAGCTATTTGGCACTGAAACAAAGCAGATCCCCACCTTTCTCTGGTCTTTCCAGCCTCATAATGCTGTTCAGATGGGTATACAAACCTTCCACCCCATTACTGACAACATCAAACAGTGGAATCGGCGAGCCTTGACCGTAGACATCGATTTGCTCCCGTACCGCCGCCAACTCAGCATGGGTATAGGAGATGCTACGCGTCTGCACGATATCCATAGCGTGTACAATTAAGTTGCTCACATGGGTAGCATGAACAGGCATACCCAGGCGATGTGCAAAATCTGAACTGATGGCTTCCAAAAACGGGCCAACGGCCATTTCACATGGTACGCAACAGACAAAGTGGTCAGGCCGAACCGCTTGGCAAAGCATATAGGTGTAGATCCCAAAACCATTTGGTGCAAAATCGTTGTAACGGAGCACTGCATCTGGAGCTTCAATCAGAACTACCTGAGGCCGTTCTATAGCCTCTAGCTTTCTCACAAATTGATTGAGCTCCGATATTTTTCGCGCCTCAGCTAGGTCTTTTCTGTTGGTAATATGACTCAGTGTATGGAGTCCGAATAGCTGACCTACTGGGTTATTAGTTATTGTGGTAACCTGGAAACCATCTGCGCGCAACAGAGCTGTTAGTCGTAATACCACCTCAAGAGTATCTGCTTCCTCTACTAGCCCACCCACAAGCACAATCGGTACACTAACATCCTTATATGCATCATTACTTGCCTCCGGGCTCCTATGTGACGCCATGCTCCCGTTATGAATAACCATACCAGAATACACTTCTGCTAATGCCGAAATACCATCCGGCACTTCTGTGCTACCGTCCGCAAGATAGCGAACAGATTTACCTAACTGCAGCGCACGTTCAGCGGCAGTCTCCAGCTTGCTGCTATTTTCAGCCTCCGCGCCAAGCGTCTGGATAAGCAGAAGCAGATCCCAACCTGGATCAGCCAAGTCTAGTTCATCTGTGACAATAATCCCGACATGTGGGTGGTTACGCGAATAGCCAGCGTCCTGTCCGGTCAGGCCAAAACCAGGGTGCGAAACCAGTCTCTGCAGCGTATACTTGTCCTGCAATTGCTCAAATGCCTTTACAGCAGGCAAAAGCTGTGCACTGAAAGGATACAAAGCGACTGGGATTCTCATAGATTCTTACCTCCTTCCGCCTCCATGCTCCTTACCTGTACGGCATAAAACATGGGGACCTCCTTGAAAAAAAGGTATTGCTTAAGCTTCCCATAAGCGCCAGCCCTAGTCTCGTCACAGAAGGAGATTTTGGCATCTGCAGACAGCCCATTGGAACCGTCATCGGCCCTTTTGGCACATATAGTGCAGTATCTGAAACACCAGCACTGCTTGCAGGCTGCTTCTGTTAAGCGACCTACATTTAGGAGATGACTGGCCTTTTCCACATCAACCCCCTTGTCCAGTGTTCCGATGCACATAGCTAGAGAGCTTTCGCTCACACGTTCACAGGGAAATAACCTTCCATTTACATCTACAAGCAAGCGCATTTGACCGGGAACACAGGGGCCTGAGGGTGAATCAATACTACGCAGTCCCGTTGATGTGCCAATAAGGCGATCATCATCAAGAGCTGCAGCTAGCGAGTATTGCGCAATAGGTGAAACCTTCTCCTCTGGGAAACGGCCCCAATGAGCCAAAACAGCCAAAAATCGCTGGTACTCATACTTCCATGTGTATTCCTCAGAAAACGCAACCTCGTCCCCATCATAATCTCGATCAACAATTGAAGGCATGATGCCCATTCTATCTAGTGTATCACCCTCTAAATAGATAGCATTGATACAGTCAAAATCATTCTCTGGGTCCATCACCATGCTGATCTGGAGTCTTTTTGCGTACTCGGGGGCGATTACCTTCAACCGAGCTATGCGCTCCATAACCACGTCGTAAGTGCCTCGTCCGTCGGCATAAACACGGTTTTTGTCATTGATCTCCTTCGGGCCATCCAGGCTGATCATTAACGATATATCATGCGCTTCAAAATAATGGATAATCTCATCACTCAAGAGCGTGCCATTAGTAGTGATAGTAAAGGTCAGATCTTTCCCATAAAAGCGTTCCTCGCAGTACTCAACCACTCGCCGAATGAGCGGGAACTCTAACAAAGGCTCGCCACCGTAGAAGCCGACATTTACACTTTTGCTGTCCACAGAGTGGCTCCAGAGAAAATCTACTGCCTTTTTTGCCACTTCCCAACTCATGTGCTCAGTGGAGTGGGAGCGTTGTCGAACATTGTGCTCCTCCGAATAAATACAGTATTTGCAGCGAAAATTGCAGTTCTGCGTCAGCTGAAGCGTGATCTTGGCCAGCTTTCTATCAAGAAATGTTCCAATGAACTTGGTATAAGGATGGCGCACCTCCTTTACCGCGCTCTCAGAGGCAAGGTAGCCTTGGGCGTGAAGTTCGTGCAACTCTTGCGGTACGGGTTCTTCACCATCATCCTTGCCGGATAGTAGTGCGCATAGATAGTGAAAAGAAGCCCTACTGACAGGAACAAGCTCATTCTTGTTTACATCTAGAAAGTAGCAACTGTTAGGCGTGCGAAAAACCTGAATGAAAGGGGTTTCCATTATGGCGTTTCCTCCTCCTTTAGTCTTAGAGTTTCAAAATAAAAGGTGATGCTCTCACCGCTTGAGGCGCCACCTTCTTGTGCAATAATTTCTCTGATTTCTGTGGCTAGAACGAATACTCCTATCCCTGCCAAGGCAATTTTGTCCTATCCCTTGTTTCTACACTAGTCTCTGATGTCCTTCTTTACTATGCGATATTTCTGATCTATGCTACTGATCCCCTTGCCCGGCATGGTAACTAATCCTCCTACTCCTTTACCTGCAACAGTTCCAATGGCATCCGGTTAGTAACAGCGATTGCGCTATACAGAGCACCGCCTGAGGCTCCTGCAAAATAGAGCCCTGCGCAAACTAGGGCGGGACCCTGTAGGACTGCAACTACATCCTGCCGTAACGCGACTAGTATACTCAGTCCAACTACCAGCCCCACCAGGCACAACAGAAGGTACTCACCGCAGAGCATAGCTCGCGCTCTGCTCTTGGTGGTGCCCAGCACGCGCATGATGGCAGCGTCCCTTGCCGACTGGAATAGCAGTAGCGTGGCTAGCCCGGCCGCAATCAGCACTGAGACAATTACGGTCACCGTATATAGTAGCGTTATTAAGGAGAGGTTCTTCTCCAATGGCTCGACTACTTGGGTTAGTTCCTCATCCCAGAGAATAAGGGTCATCTTCACTTTGCCGGCAATCCCCTCCCTAAAGAGCTGCTCCATCTGCGCCCTGAACTCTGGCAACTCTCGATTCTTTTCCCTGTCAAAAACGAATCTCGCTACGTCATAATACAGCTCATCCTTTTCCAGCTGTTCCAGTGCAGAGAGAGGAAGCAAAACTGGCTCAGGATCTGATTTTTTCACTATTCCTGTGTAGTATCCGGCAACAATAAAGCTACTTACTCTACCGGTAAAGCTATTGGCGATCACGAAAGTGTCCTCAGGCTTTAGTTGCATCCTAGCCAACAGAGATACCGGAAGCACCGCAGGCCGCACTTGTGCCCTACTCCAGTCTTTGGCAAATAGACTTTCGTCCCAGTCACCGGCATACTGTACTTGGATATCACTGCCTTTAGTGGTAACAAACCAATCCAGCTGCGGCAATCCGCGTAGAAAAACGCCTCTAGCCGCGCGGACCATGTCCTGCTCACCCTCCTCGTCCGTTGGAGCCATCAGTGGTGTGAGCGCCACTGCCTCCAAATAGGCGCTCTCTACAAAACCGCTCCTGAGAATGGTATCCACCGTCCGCTTGCGAATAAACCCAGCTGAGAATAGAGCATGTATAGAACTAGGCACAATCTCAGCTTCCACTTGCGTAGAAACATACAGACGATCAAGTTCGGCCTCATTACGCTCCATAGTCAAGTTCAGCCAGCCCAGGGCAAAAACAAAACAGATTGCTAAAGCGATTGTCAAGATGGACCTCAAAGGAGCGCGCCAGATATGGCGCAGCACAAAGCGGACTGCATGACTAATATCAGCCTTACCTGACGGAGACTCACCCAAGGGTAGCACGGTTGCTACTGATGATGCTTGTCTCCCCAGTGCCCCTGTTTCCACGCTCCCTCCCATACTCCCTGTGACCTTCTTTCGGTTTCCCGCCTGCTGCGCTGCTCCTTGCAGCAGCTCCAGAACAGGCCGCCGTGCCAGAGAGGATAACCCGGCACCAGTAAAAGCCAGCAATAGAGAGAAGGCCATTGTGCAAAGCCCTAGTAACCAGAACGGAGAGAGGGCAATAGCAGGTTCGGCCACCCGTGGGCCCTGCAGGGTTGCTAATGCCTTTCCTGCCTTGCTTAATGCGTAGAACCAGGCCGGCAGACCACCCAATAGCATGGCCACAGCCCCGATTATGGCTATAGGCAGCAACGTCTGCTTCACAGCAATACGTCGGGGTACACCTAGCGAGCGCAAAATGGCGAAATCGCGACGTCGCTGCCACAGATACAGAAAAGACGTCAGTGCTAGAGTTAACACCAACAACAAGGCGAAGAAAGCGGCACTGTGAGCGGTCGAATGCCTAATGGCAGTCGCTGACACCCGAAAATTCTCCCACCCGTTCTCCAAAATAGTAACCTGGAAACCCATCTTCGCTAGCCGCTCCTGGTTTTCAGCCAAAAAGGCAGCCTCGTCTTCAAGTGAACGCAGAACAAAGCTGTAGTAGGATTGGTGTACTCCCGACTCTAGTGGTGACCGACCGAACCCGGCTGGCATACAGGAATCAGGAATATACATGTCGTTGAAATCGCTACTGACCGCATACTCCAAAAGTTGGCCGTATAGCCCCACAATCTCAAACTCTACGGTGTAGGTCTCATACTCTTGCCAGGAATCCCAATCTTCACCGAGAACGATGTAACCAAAATGAGGGTTTTGCAGGTCTCTGAGTGTAAGCGAGATAGCATCGCCTACACTTAAGCCGCGTATCTCGGCGAAACTCTGATGCACAACGCAGACCCGGTTGCCGTTAATGTAGTCTTGTCTATCCAGCCACCGCCCTTCGGCCAAATAATGTAGCCGGGCACTCTCCTGCATGCTCGGCATAGCGCTCATATCCTGTGTACCTAGTACTCTCATAGCATGCCGGTTTTCTTCGGTTACTCGCTGTAGCTGTACCAATTCTGCTAAGGACGGGTCAGAAAAATCCACATCCGCTCCCGTGGTTACAGGTAGAAACCACCGCCCGCTATCGTTCAGCGGCCTGAGGGCAAGATGTTGGGAAGCGTTATCCCACAAGACTTTTCTGCCGATGGTTTCGTTGAAAGTAGGGTTATAGTAGGCCCTTAAGAAATAGCGCTCACCCACCTGTAGCCCAGCATAGAGCTCTTCCATTTGCTTCGGGTCGTCGATTAACCAACGCACCCGGATGCTGTTGCCCGGCTGCACATACTCGGGATAACCGGCCACCACCCGGTCCACTTGTAGAACAAGATGATACTCATCGGGCCGAGTCGATATCTGAGGCGCATAGGCTTTAGAGCGCAACTCCCCGTAGACCAGCACGTCGCTAGTATAAAGACCGTAAGAGTATACGGCGTATCTAGGGTTGACTCTATGAGAATCGTAAGCATGGTCGCTAGTAGCACCAGATAGATCTGCATTGTAAATCCCCTGCAATACTCCAGAACAGAACCGGCGGTGGTCCTCGAAGGCCACATATTTGCTTTGGGACACCAATGCAGTCCCTTCGGAAACATCGTAGTTTCTCCCCCGCACTGTCTCTATTGCTTTCAGCGTGCCAATAGCCCGGTAGTAGCCAGCCAATCTGTCTGTCTCTCGGTTCACAACCAGGTATTCCACAGCCCTTGAAATAGAAGAGAAGGAGATAAGCCCTACCAATAACAGCAAGAACAAGGTATGCGCCGGCTGGCGCAGGGTAGATAGCCAGCAAACGTTTCTTTTCATTGAGACCTTTCACCTCCTGTTTTATCTACCTCCTAAGCTAGCTAAAGAGGGTGGCGACGCCCCATACTAACTTGAGGCGCCACCCTGCTAGAATGCCACGCCACCAGATGAGATATGCCCGCAGTCGCATCACTCGTGAAAGTGAATGCTCTTACGTAGACGGTTGATACTGCATGCCTGAGACCTCTGTCGCGTACAATGTCGAATGATCTGTAGCCTGGGAAACCGAGGCATCAGTATCTATTGAGCGGTTATTGCTAGCTATGTCTACATTACAGCCACAGTCACAGACACAGTTGCAGACGCACGCAGCCCATATGCACGCGCAAGCGTATGCCTCAACGGAATCCATGTGGAGCTTCTTCTTCCTTAGTCGTACCATGATATCACCTCCCTCTTGCTTAATAAGCGGCGGCACGTAGCATCATAACCAAAACCAAACAGCAGATCCGGGACCCTGCAAATCTAGCATGATTGAGGATACGTAATGCACCTACGGATGATCTCCGCAATGCTATTAATGGAACAAAAACCATAGGAGTCGAGGTAATGACTGGTAATTCGCATCTCAAACACTAGCTCAAGCTCAAAAAACAAATAGGCTAGATCTACCCCAGAAAAACGAAACAAATTTCCAGTCAATGGCTCGTCCCAATTTCTTGCGATAAGAAGCTTATCAGAAACGCCAAACTTCTTATGCAAAATCTCAGTAATATGGCACTGAATCAAAGCAGATCCACACCTTTCTCTGGTCTTTCTAGCATCATAATGGCGCTGAGATAAGCGTAGAGTTCTTCCGCCCCAGCACTAGCAACGTTAAACAGTGGAGTTGACGAGCTTTGACCATAAATAGCGATTTGCTCTCGTACCGCCGCCAAATCAGCATGAGCATATGAGACTTTACCTGTCTGCACAATATCCATAGAATCAACGATCAGGTTGCTCACGTGAACAGCAAGGACAGGCGCACCTAGGCGATGTTCAAAATCTGAACTTATAGCATCCAAGAATGGACCAACAGCCATTTCACAGGGCACACAGCAGACAAAGTAGTCGGGCCGAACTGCTTGGCAAAGCATATAGGTGTAAATTCCAAAACCATTTGGGGCAAAATCATTGTAACGGATTACTGCATCGGGAGCCTCAATCAGAATCACGTGAGGCCGTTCTGCGGCCTCTAGCTTCCTGACAAGTCGGTTAAGTGCCAGTATCTTGCCGGCTTCAGCTAGATCCTTTCCGTAAATTATGTGATTCAAAGTGTGGAACCCAAAGAGCTGATCTAGTTGGTGCTTAGTGATCGTCGTAACTTGAAATCCATCTGCACGCAACAGAGCCGTTAATCTCAGAACCACCTCATATGTGTCCGCTTCTTCTATTAGCCCACCCACAAGCACAATTGGTACACTGACATCCTTATATACGTCATCTCTGGAGCCAGGACTTCCATGTGGCCTTAAGCTACCATTTTGAATAAGGAGGCTAGGATACGTGTCCGCTAATGCCGAAATACCATCTGGCACTTCTGTGCTACCAGCAGCAAAATAGCGAACGGATTTGCCCGACTGCAGAGTATACCCAGCTGCAATCTCCAGTCTGCTGTTATTTATAGCCTCAGAGCCAGGTGCTTGAACAAGCAGAAGCACGTCCCAAGCTGGATCTGTCGGATCCAGTTCATCCTCAACAGTAATCCCGATATGGGGGTGGTTGCGCGCATAGCCAGCGTCTTGTCCCGTCAGGCCGTAACCAGGATGGGAAATCAGTCTCTGCAGTGTATACTTGTCTTGCAGCCGCTCAAATAACTTTACTGTAGGCAAAAGCTGTGCGCTGAACGGATACAAAGCAACTGGGATTCTCAAATGGAAACACTCCTTTCCACATTCGTACTCCTTACTTGTGTTGCATAGAATAGAGGAACCTCTTTGAGGAAAAGATGCTGCCTAATTTTACTATAGGCACTAGCTCTAACCTCCTCGCAAAAGGAGAGCTTGGCGTCTGTCGATAGTACATCAGAGCCAGCATCGGCTCCCCTTGCGCACATGGTACAGTACCTAAAACACCAGCACTGTTTGCAGGCAGCTTCGGTCAAACGACCCACGTTCAAGAGACGACTGGCGTTTTCTACATCAAATCCCTTGTCCAAGGTTCCAATACACATAGCGGCCGATCTTTCGCTTACGCGCTCGCATGGAAACAACCGTCCTACTACATCCACGAGTAAGCGCATCTGGCCAGGAACGCACGGACCCGAGGGCGAGTCAACACCTCGCAATCCCCTTGACGCGCCAATCAAAAGCTCGTCATACCTAGCAGCATCTACCGCATACTGCACGATAGGTGACACCTTTTCTTCCGGGAAACGCGCCCAATATGACAAGACGGCCAGAAACCGCTGGTACTCATACTTCCAGGTGTAAGCTTCGGAAAAATCGACTTTAGCTCCGTCATATTCACGATCAACTATAGAGGGCATAAGACCCAGATTATCTAGCGTATCACCCTCTAGGTAGATAGCATTGATACAGTCGAAATCATTCTGCGGATCCATAACCATGCTAATCTGAAGTTTATCTGCATACTCTGGGGCAATCTCCCTCAGGCGGGCGATACGCTTCATAACAACATCGTAAGTTCCGCGTCCATCGGCGAAAATACGGTTTTGATCATTGATCTCTTTCGGGCCATCAAGGCTAATCATTAGGGCTACATCATGGGCGCGAAAATAGTGGATCATCTCATCGCTCAGTAGCGTCCCATTAGTAGTAATGCTAAAGGTAAGTTCTTTCCCTAAAAAAAGTTCCTCGCAATACTCAACTACTCGCTGAATGAGCGGAAACTCTAGCAGAGGCTCCCCACCATAGAAGCCAATATTTGCGCTTTTGCTGTCCACAGAATGGCTCCAGAGAAAATCTACTGCCTTTTTTGCCACTTCCCAACTCATGTGCTCGGTG
>ENA-UOOR01003911-UOOR01003911.1-fermentation-metagenome-genome-assembly--contig:-NODE-3911-length-12414-cov-10.736386_pt1 | contig 12414 bp, 9 predicted proteins | sample MGYA00245780_ERZ724029 | MGnify/ENA primary metagenome ERZ724029 (study PRJEB28704, sample SAMN03018315) | fermentation metagenome | biome: anthropogenic terrestrial biome; feature: soil; material... | reverse complement strand
CCCGCGCGGCTTCCCGGGCTTTTCATGCGCCTCATATGCGCCTCTTATGCGCCCCGCCGGGGCGCTTTTCCTTATAAAGAACCGCACCCGCAGACATGCCTTTTCATCAGCCGGATGCCGGGGACGGCCTTGCGGATTTCCCGTGCATTGCAGACCGGTTCGCCATAGGTCAGGACCCGGTTGGCGGTCGGTTGCTCCCTGAGCCGAACGCGCTGCTTTTCACGCCGGCGCCGCCTTCTTTGTGCCCGGCCGGGCCGAAAATCCGCTCGGCGTACCGCACCGCGTCCATCGCGGTTTTGCCGTAGCAGTCCGCGCCGATTTGGTCGGCGTATTCCTGCGTCAGCACCGCGCCGCCCACCATGACCCGGCAGTCCGGCTTTTTTTCGTGCAGCAGCGCGACGGTTTCGGCCATCGCCGGAACGGTGGTGGTCATGAGCGCGCTGAGCCCCACCAGCCGGACGTCGTTCCGGACTGCCGCGTCCGCGACGGCTTCCGGCGGGACGTCCCGCCCGAGGTCGATCACCTGGTAGCCGTAATTTTCCATGATTGCTCTGACGATGTTCTTGCCGATGTCGTGGATGTCGCCTTTGACCGTGGCAAGGACGACGGCCGGCCCCGTCCGCTGGGCGGCGGGCATCCTGCGCCGCGCCTGCTCGAACGCCGCGCTGGCCGCCTCCGCGCTCATCAGAAGCTGGGGAAGGAAAGTCGTCTTGTTTTCAAACCCCCTGCCCACGGTGTCGAGGGCGGGCACAATCTGCCCCCTGATCAGGGAAAGGGGAGATTCCGTCTCGAGCGCTTCCCGCGCGAGGTTTGCGGATTCCTCCTTCAGCCCGTGGACGATGGCGCGCTGAAGCCCCCCGGCCGGCTCCCCGGCGGACGGACGAGCCGGGCCGGCGGGCGCCGGCGCCGGGCGGGCGCCCGCTTCCGCCTGCACGCTCTGCGCATAGCGGATATACCGCCGGCAGTCCGGGTCAAGCCCGGCCAGCACCAGATAGCTGTGGTACGCTTTCCGGATTTCGGCGGAGAGGGGGTTGACGATTGCCGCGTTCAGCCCGCGGGTCAGAGCCATCGTCAGGAAAGCGGCGGTGATGAAGTCGCGCTTCGGCAGGCCGAACGAGATGTTTGAAACGCCGAGCGAGCAGCAGACGCCCAGCCGGCCGCGGATCATCGGGATGGCGTCGAGCGCGGTCCGCGCGGCTTTCCGGTCGGAGGAGACGGCCATCGCCAGCGGGTCGAAAATCAGGTCGCAGGGGCTGATTCCGTATTCCGCCGCGCGGCGAACGATCCGCTCCGCGACGGCGAAGCGGCCCTCGGCGTCCGGCGGGATGCCGTGCTCGTCCAGCGTCAGGCAGACGACGAGCCCGCCGTATTTTTTCACCAGCGGAAAAACGGCGTCCATGCTCTCGGCACGGCCGCTGACCGAGTTGACCATCGGCTTGCCGTTGTAGACGCGCATCGCGCGCGCCATTGCGGCGGGGTTGGACGTGTCGAGCTGCAGCGGAAGGCCGGTCACGCCCTGCAGCTGCCGGACGCAGTCGGTGAGAAGCGACGCCTCATCGAGCCCCGGCAGGCCCACGTTGACGTCCAGCACGTCGGCGCCCTTTTCCTCCTGCGCGATGCCCACCCGCAGGATATAGCCGATGTCGCGGCGGCGCAGGGCCTCCTTGAACCGTTTTTTCCCGGTCGGGTTGATTCGCTCGCCGATCAGCACCGGCGCGCCGCCGAACTCCACCGCGTGCGTATGGGAGCTGACGACGCAGCGGCGCTTCGGCGTGACCGGCACGGGCGCGACGTCCCGCGTTTTTGCCACCGTCGCCCGGATATACTCCGGCGTCGTTCCGCAGCAGCCGCCCACAATCCGCGCGCCGCCCGCGGCGATTTTGCCCATGACATCGGAGAATTCCTCAGCCCCCACGCTGTAGACCGCGCGGCCGTCCGCCGGCTTCGGCAGGCCGGCGTTGGGCTTGACCAGCACGGGGACCGACGCGCAGGCGAGAAACCGGGGCAGCAGCTCCAGCATCTGTCGGGGCCCCAGCGAGCAGTTGATTCCGACGGCGTCCGCGCCCAAGCCCTCCAGCATGGCCACCATCGCCTCCGGCGTGGCGCCGGTCATCAGTTTGCCGCTTTCGTCGTACACGTTGCTGACGAAAACCGGCAGCGAACAGTTTTCTTTAGCCGCCAGCACCGCCGCTTTCGTTTCATAGCTGTCGCTCATCGTTTCGATTAGAATCAGATCGACCCCGGCCTCCGCGCCGGCCCGCACCTGGCGGGCAAACAGCCCGACGGCCCGCTCGAACGGGATATCCCCAAGCGGGGCCAGCAGCCGGCCCAGCGGGCCGATGTCCAGCGCCACAAAGCGGTCGCGCTGCCCGCCGCGCGCGGTCGCCCTCGCCTTTTTCGCGCAGCCGACCGCGGCGCGGATGATTTCTTCCACCGAAGGGGTGCCGGCGCCGTCGAATTTCAGCTCGTTCGCGCCGAACGTGTTGGTGCAGACGACATGGCTGCCCGCCTCGTAATAGGCGCGCTGAAGGGAGACGATTTCCTGCGGGCGGCTGAGGTTCCAGAGCTCCGGCAGCTCGCCGGGTCCCAATCCCCGCGCCTGCAGCCAAGATCCTGTTCCGCCGTCCAGATAAAGCAGTCCATGGCGGATGTGTTCCAAAAGATTCATAAATCCTCCTGTCGCCGGAACGCGCAGTCCTGCCGGCCGCAGCCCTCGCAGCCGCGGAGCGGGGCGCCGCCCTCCGGCCCGATCCCGACGATCGCGGAAACGGATTTCTGCGGGACCATCAGCAGCGAGTCCGTCAGCGTGATGCCGGCTTTCCGCCCGCTGTCCAGGCATCCGAGCAGGGGCTTCTGAACAGCCAGCGGCAGGTCCCCGTAGCCGGGGCTGAACCGCGTGCGCATCGGGCAGCCCGCAAATTCCTTTTCCCAGCGCCTGCACAGCTCGTCGCAGAAGCCCTCCACGGCAGCGGTGCCGACGGCTTCCAGCACCAGCGCCCGCGCGGGAGAAACGACGGCGGCCCGCCGGCGCTGGAGCTCCGCCGCCATGCCGGTGGTCGCGGCGAACACGACCGCCCGGCCGCAGCCTTCAAGGTGGCGCGAAAGGCTCTGTCCCGCGGCGAAAAACGCGCCGAAATCCACACCGCCTCCGGTGCGGCGGACGGGCAGCACCAGATAGCACGCCCGGTACCGCACCACCCGGCCGAAGGCGGAAAGGCAGCTTTCCGTCAGCGCCGCAAGCGCGCCGTCCGGCTTCTGCCCCCTCAGGCCCATATACCGGAAGACCTCCGTCCGGGGAACCCGCAGACTCTCCGCCGGGACCTCCACCGTCCCGACCTGTTCCCGCACGCTCATTTCAGAATCTCCGAAAGGTTCTGCCGGATTTTCCCGGCCACCGACGGATTGTTCATCGAGTAGACGTGGACGGCCGGCACGCCGTTCGCAAACAGGTCGACAATCTGCCCGGTGGCGTAGGCGATGCCCGCCTGCTTCATCGCGGCGGGGTTGTCCCCGAAACGGTCGAGGATATACCGGAAGCGCTGCGGCAGCGCGGTTCCGGTCAGCGCCAGGATCCGGCGGATCTGTTTGAGGTTGGTGACCGGCATGATGCCCGCCACCACCGGGACGGAAATCCCCGCCTCGCGGAGTTTGTAGACGAAATTGTAGTAGATATTATTGTCAAAAAACATCTGGGTCGTCAGAAAATCGCAGCCGGCTTCCACTTTCTCTTTCAGATGCGCGATGTCCTCCATCTGCGTGCGGGATTCCGGGTGCCCCTCCGGGTAGCAGGCGCCGCCGACGCAGAAGCCGCCGTAGCGGCGGATTTCGCGCACGAGTTCGCTTGCAAAGCGGTAATACCAGCCCGCCTGCGGCTCCGAGCCCGGCGGCAGGTCGCCGCGCAGCGCGAGGATGTTCTCAATCCCGGCGGCCCGCAGCGCATCGAGCTGGCTGCGGACCCCTTCCCTTGTCGACTGGATGCAGCTCAGGTGGGCCAGCACCGGCACATGGTAGCTTTTCTGCAGCGCGGCCGCGATGGATACCGTGGTCGAACTGGTTCCGCCGCCGGAGCCGTAGGTGACGCTCATGTAACTCGGCGAGAGCTCCGCAATTCTGGCGATGGCGGATCGCAGGTTCTCGTACCGCCCGTTGTTTTTAGGGGGAAAAACCTCAAAAGAGAGGCTCGGCTTTTTCTGCGAAATAATCTGTATGAGTTTCACGGCTGTGCTTCCTTTCCGCCGGGCGGCGGGACTGATTTCTGCGGCCCCGGTAAAACCGGGGTTCTTGTCAGGCTGAAGCGACGACAAAAATGCCCGGGGCGACGGCCGCTCCGGGCATGATGCGGTACGGTGTGACGCCGCAACGGAAACCTGAAAGCCGCGGGGCTAACAGGCACGACGAGGACACCCCCGGAGGCAGCATACCCGGGAGCGCAGCATTCGTCCAAACCGGAAATTGCTTTTCAGAAGCCGACGGAACAGCAGCCCCAATTTTACCGCCCTCCGAAGCGCGCGGATGCGTCCGTGCGCTTTGTTTTGATACAAGTATATCGTGGGGCCATGGGGAAAGTCAAGACCAATCTTTAGCGGGGGCGCCTGGAACGGCGGGCAGGGGGCTGCAGGGGGCGTCGCAGCGCGTCTTCCAGAAGCAGACGAACGACCGGCACCGGCTGTATTTCCGGCTGACGCCGAATTTCTCCACGTGGCGCAAGGGGAGCTTGCTTGTACCGCATGTCTTGTGTGATGCCGTTCATGCGGGAACGGGCCCTTTCTTTCGGCCAGATTCGGTGCGGCAGCTCGATTTTAACCGCTGTGTCCCCTTCCCGCCCGCCTTTTCTTCATTTGTCAAGATGTATCGTAGTCCCACAGCCCCTGCCAGATTATTTTTCAAAAGGCCTTGACAAATGCAAAAAGCGCTTCTATAATAAATAAAATTTATAAATGAAATCCAACGAGCAAAGGCAAGTAGCGGGCATAACGGTGGCACAGAGAGCACGGCGCTGATGAGAGCCGGCACATACGATACCCGTGAATGGATTTGTGAGGAGCACGGAGAAAGAGGATTTTCCTCCTGTACCTGTCGCCGCGTCCGCGCGTTAGAGCGGAAGGGTATTCATGCGCGAGCGCTGCGTACCTGTTTTATCGGTCGGCGCTGCAGTGTACCTGTTTGAGGGGAACTTTATCGTTCCTGAAGTAGGGTGGCACCACGAGTCCATCGTCCCTGTACTGGGGACGGTGGGCTTTTTTATTTGCCCGTAAAACGATGTTCACGCCCGCAAAATACCGGAAAAGATTTTGCCTGAAAGCCTTCCCTCCCGGATGGCCGGCTTAAATGAACCGAAGGAGAGTGTATTCACGATGTATCCTCCAATCGAGACGGCAGAGACCTTACTGAAAACCTACCGCACCGTGCCTTTGTTTTTCTCTTCCCTGATGGACTGCCGCACGCCCGTGGAAATTTTCTCGGCACTGAAAGGCGGCTCGGACAACTGCTTTCTCCTTGAAAGTGTGGAGAGGTCCAAGCGATGGGGGCGCTACTCGTTTATCGGCGTAAACCCGCAGGAGGAAATCGCCGTCCGGGACGGGACGGTCACGGTTGCGTCAGACGGCGTTTCCCGAACGGAGCCCCTCTCCGACCCCGCCGCGTTCCTAAACTCCTACCTGTCGAATTACCGATCGCCATGCTTCCCCGGATATCCCCGGTTTACAGGGGGCCTCGTTGGATATTTCGGGTACGACATGCTTCGCTTTCTGGAGAAAAAGCTCGGGGCACCTCCGCGCGACGACCTCGGGATGCCGGACTGCGTACTGCACAGGTATGACGAAGTTATCGCCTTCGACCATCTGAGCGCAAAAATCCATGTAATCCTGCATGTCGACCGCAAATCGGATCTCGGGCAGCAGTACAGGGCCTGCGGGCGGCGCGCGCGGGAACTGATCCGGCGGATCTGCCGGGAGGCCCCGGCATCCCGGCCCGAAAAAACCGGCGGCAGACCCGTCATCCGTTCCAACGTCTCCAAGCCGGAGTTTGTCCGGCGAATCGAAAAAGCAAAGCGGTATATCCGCGCGGGCGCCATCTTTCAGGTTGTCCCGTCCCAGCGGTTTGAGGTGGAAAATCCGCCCGACGCATTTTCGGTTTACCGGCTGCTCCGCTCGGAGAATCCCTCGCCTTATCTCTATTATTTTCAGGCGCCGGACTACCGGATTGCCGGCGCCTCTCCGGAGATGCTCATCCGCGTCGAGGGCGGCGCAGTCACCAACAAACCAATCGCAGGGACGGCGCCGCGCGGGAAGGATGAAGCGGAAGACAAAAGGCTGGAGCGGAATCTCCTCCGCGACGGAAAGGAGCGCGCCGAGCACACCATGCTGGTCGACCTCGGGCGAAACGACGTGGGGCGCGTCTGCAAATTCGGGACGGTGGAAGTGCGTGATTTGATGCATGTGGAGCGCGCTTCCAAGGTGATGCACCTGGTAAGCGAGGTGCGGGGACGGCTGCGAAACGACAAAACCGCCGTTGACGCCCTGTTCTCCGCGCTGCCGGCGGGCACGCTTTCCGGGGCTCCCAAAATCCGCGCCATGCAGATCATCGACGAGCTTGAAACCGTCAAGCGCGGCTTATACGGCGGGGCCATCGGATACCTCGGATTCGATGGAAACATCGACACCTGCATTGCCATCCGCACGGCGCTGTTCCGCGGCGGAAAAGCCTATGTGCAGGCGGGCATGGGCATTGTGGCGGACAGCGACCCTGAAAGGGAATATGCCGAGTCGGCAAATAAGGCGAGCGCCGTGCTCAACGCAATCCGGGAGGCGGCGAAATTATGATTTTGCTTCTTGACAACTACGACAGCTTCACTTACAACCTGTACCACCGGGTCGGGGTTTTCCATCCGGATATCCGCGTGGTGCGCAGCGACAAAATCACCCTTGACGAAATTGCGGCGATGCATCCCGAGGCTATTTTAATTTCCCCGGGGCCGGGGTACCCGAAAGACGCGGGGGTTTCGGTGGAAGCCGTCCGGCGTTTCAGCGGAACAGTCCCCATTCTGGGCGTATGCCTCGGGCACCAGTCTGTTGGAGAGGCGTTCGGCGGCAAAACGGTCCCGGCAGTCCATCTGATGCACGGCAAGGCGAGCGAAATCACGCTCGATCGGGAATGCCCTCTATTCCGCGGTCTGCCGGCCAAAATCCGGGCGGGCAGATACCATTCGCTTATCCTTGACCGCAGCTCCCTGCCCGATTGCCTTAAAATCACCGCGCTCGATTCAGACGGGCAGATCATGGCAGTCCAGCACCGAACGGATCCCACGTTCGGCGTGCAGTTTCACCCGGAGTCCATCTTAACGGCAGCGGGAAGCCGTATCCTCTATAATTTTTTGAAAGAAGTGTGTCAAATGAGCGTGAAAACATCCGCCCCGGCAGTCCCGGTGGAAAAGCGGGTCGGCTTGAAGCCCTTCCTTGCAAAAGTAGTGGACGGGAACAATCTGACGGAAAAAGAAGCCCGTGACGCCATGGACTTCATCATGAGCGGCGAGGCAACGGACGCGCAGATTGCGGCGTTTCTCACAGCCCTGCGCATGAAGGGCGAAACGATCGACGAAATCACCGGATTTGCCAAAGTGATGCGTGAAAAAGCCGTCCCGGTCCCCATGTCCCCAGCCGCGGTGGACATCGTCGGAACGGGCGGCGACCTGTCGAACAGCTTCAATATCTCGACCACCTCCGCCTTCGTTGCGGCGGGCGCCGGCCTGCGCGTGGCGAAACACGGGAACCGGAGCGTCTCCAGCAAAAGCGGGGCGGCCGACGTGCTGGAAGCGCTCGGGGTCAAAATCTCGCTGGAACCGGAGCAGGCCGCCCAGTGCATGAAAGAATGCGGCATCACATTCCTGTTCGCGCAACGCTACCACGGCTCCATGCGGTTTGCGGCCGGGCCGCGCCGTGAAACCGGAATCCGCACGGTGTTTAACATCCTCGGGCCCCTCGCCAACCCGGCCCATGCGGAAGGAATGCTTCTGGGCGTCTACGACGAGGCGCTTCTCGAGCCGCTCGCAAAAGTCCTCTTAAACCTCGGCGTAAAAAGCGCCATGCTGGTGCATGGCAACGACGGGCTGGATGAAATCAGCATCTCCGATAAAACCGCCGTCTGTGAAATCCGGGACAGCAAGTTCATCCGGTATGAGCTGAACCCGTGCGACTACGGATTCCCGCTCGCCAAAAAGTCGGCCGTCGTCGGCGGAACGGCGGAAGACAACGCAAAAATCACGCTGGACGTTCTGAACGGAAAAAAGGGCCCGGCCCGCGACATCGTGCTGCTCAACGCGGGCTGCGCGCTTTATGTGGGCCGGCTTGCCGAAAGCATCCAGCGCGGCGTCAGTCTGGCGGAACATGCCATCGACAGCGGCGCCGCACTGGAAAAGCTGAAGGAGCTGAAAAGCCTGACCAACAGTTTCGCGGTGAAAACGGCATGATTCTGGATGAGATTGCGGCGAACCGGAAGATCCAGCTGAGACGCGAGATGGACGGATCGCCGTTCTGGAAAGTCAAAAAAGCGGCGGAACGGGCGGATGCGCCGAAGAATTTCAAAGCGGCGCTCCAGAAGCGCGGCCTTTCAGTGATTGCCGAGGTGAAAAAGGCCTCGCCGTCCAAAGGGCTTATCTGCCGGGATTTTCATCCGGGCGAAATTGCTTCCCGCTACGAAAGCGCGGGTGCGGATGCGCTTTCCGTCCTCACCGAGGAAACATATTTTCAGGGCTCCTCAAAAGTCTTGCGGGAAGTCCGTGAAACAGTCCCGCTGCCGATCCTGCGCAAGGATTTCATCCTTTCCCCCTACCAGATCTACGAGGCGCGGGCCATCGGCGCGGACGCGATCCTGTTGATTGCGGCCATGCTGGAGACGAAAACGCTGAAAGAATATAAAAAGATTGCGGATTCTCTCGGCCTCGCAAGTCTGATGGAGGCCCATAACGAAGAAGAGCTTGAAAAAGTGCTGGCCGCCGGGGCGGAGATTGTCGGCATCAATAACCGCGACCTGAGAACTTTCCGGGTGGATATCGGGACTTTCACGCGGCTGGCGAAGCTCGTCCCGCGCCGGTGTATCCTCGTTTCGGAAAGCGGCGTCAAATCCCGGGGCGATATGGAAACCGCCGCCCGTTCCGGTGCGGACGCCGTTCTGATTGGGGAAACGCTGATGCGCAGCGGCAATCCGTCCGCGACGCTGCGGGAACTGCGGGGCGAATCATGAAGGTGAAGCTGTGCGGAATCAGGCGGCCGGAAGACGTCGCGTATTTGAACGAATTCCGACCGGATTACGCCGGGTTCGTGTTCGCGGGAACCCGGCGCCGTATCGCGCCGGAAACGGCTGCAGCTTTGGTGCGGAAACTGGACGCGCATATTCGGAAAGTCGGCGTGTTTGTCGACGAGCCCGCCGCCTCCATCGCCCGGACAGTCCGGCTCGCGGGGCTGGACGTCGTCCAGCTCCACGGCGACGAATCGGCGGAAGCCATCGCAAAGCTGCGGCTTCTCGTGCCCGGGGTGGAAATCTGGAAAGCCGTGAGAGTGCGGGACCGGCTCAGCATCCCGCGCGCGCTTAAACTTGGCGCCGACAAGCTCCTGCTGGACGGATATTCCGGGTCGGAGCACGGCGGAACCGGTAAAAAAGCGGACTGGAATCTCATCCGGGAAGCGAACCTCTCTGTTCCATACTTTCTTGCGGGCGGACTGAACAGCGGAAACATTTCGGCAGCCGTTGAGGAACTGTCCCCTTACGGAGTGGATATTTCCAGCGGAATCGAAACAGGCGGTGTAAAAGACCGCGCGAAAATAGAACAGATCATGAAAATCCTACGAAAGGCGGAAGATTAAAATGCAAAGGGCGGGAAGATACGGCGAATTTGGCGGTCAATACGTCCCGGAAACACTGATGAACGCCATCCATGAGCTGGAAGCAGCGTATCATAAATACAGCGGGGACCCGGATTTTATCGCAGAGCTGCACCGGCTGTACCGCGAGTACGCCAACCGGCCGTCCATGCTCTACTATGCGGAGCGGATGACCAGGGACCTCGGCGGTGCAAAAATTTACCTGAAGCGCGAGGACCTGAACCACACCGGCGCCCACAAAATCAACAATGCGCTGGGGCAGATTCTGCTTGCAAAGCGCATGGGCAAAAAGCGGATCATCGCCGAAACGGGAGCGGGCCAGCACGGTGTGGCGGCAGCTACCGTTGCGGCCGTGTTCGGCATGAAATGCGAGATTTTCATGGGCGTTAAGGATATGGAGCGCCAGTCGCTGAACGTGTACCGAATGAAACTGCTGGGCGCAAAGGTGACGGGGGTCGAGTCCGGCACCGGCACGCTGAAGGACGCCATAAACGAGGCCATGCGGGACTGGGCGTCCAACGTGGAAAATACCTATTATCTGATCGGTTCCACAATGGGCCCGCACCCGTATCCCATGATCGTACGCGATTTTCAGAAGGTGATCGGGCAGGAAATCCGGAGCCAGCTTCAAGAGCGCGAGGGAAAACTGCCGGACTGCATCGTCGCCTGTGTGGGAGGCGGGTCCAACGCGATGGGCGCATTCTACGACTTTATCCCCGAAACGAGCGTGCGCCTTGTCGGTGCGGAAGCGGCGGGAAAAGGCGTCGATACGGCGCTTCACGCCGCGACAGTCACAAAGGGTTCCACGGGCATTTTTCACGGCATGAAATCCCTGTTCCTCCAAAACGACGAAGGGCAGATTATGCCGGTCTACTCCATTTCCGCGGGCCTCGACTACCCCGGCGTCGGGCCAGAGCACGCCCAGCTGGCCAAGACCGGGCGCGCTCAATACGTCCCGATTACAGATGAGGAAGCCGTCCGTGCGTTCGAGTACCTTTCCCGCATGGAGGGCATTATCCCTGCAATCGAGTCCGCGCACGCCGTCGCCGCCGCCATGAGAATCGCTCCGGAAATGCACCCGGACCAGATTCTCGTGATCAATCTCTCCGGCCGCGGCGACAAGGACGTCGCGTCCATCGCAAAGTACAGAGGGGTGAAGCTGAATGAATCGGATTGACCACAAATTTGCCGATTTAAAGAAAAATGGAGAAAAGGCATTGATTCCGTTTGTAACGGCCGGTGACCCCGACCTTGCGACGACGGAAAAACTAATACCCGCCATGCTGCGTGCGGGAGCCGACCTGGTTGAGATCGGGGTCCCCTTTTCCGACCCGATTGCGGAAGGTCCGGTGATCCAGAAAGCCAGCAGACGGGCGCTTGATTCCGGTACGACTCTGGCTGAAATTTTCAAGATGGTCGGGCGCCTGCGCAGAAAGACAGACGAACCGCTTCTTCTGATGATGTATTTAAACAGCATCTTCCGCTTTGGGACGGAGCGCTTTTGTTCGCTCTGCGAGGAAACGGGGATCGACGGCGTAATAGTCCCCGACATGCCCTATGAGGAGCGGGATGAAATCCAGGGCGCGGCGGACCGGCACGGGGTCATCCCCATCCGCATGGTTGCCCCGACGTCGCACGACCGCATCAAGACGATTGCGTCTTCCGCAAAAGGCTTTTTGTACTGCGTATCCTCGACCGGGGTCACCGGGACGCGAAGCCAGTTCAGCACGGATTTCAGGAAGTTCTTCGGCACCATAAAGAAATACGCGAAAGTGCCCTGCGCGGTGGGATTCGGCATCTCCAACCCCGAGCAGGCCGGGCGGATGGCGGCATACTGCGACGGCGCAATCGTGGGAAGCGCCATCGTAAAAATTGTGGAGCGTGAAAGACAGGGCGCCGTCCCCGACGTCGCATCTTTTGTGAAGTCGCTTAAGGCGGGCGTAACGCACCGGACTGCATCTCACAAAGGGCAGACAGAAAAATAACAGCCCTGCCGCGGAATCTCAGCGGATAAAACGGCCATGCTCCAAATTCCAAACGGAGCATGGCCGCTTTTATATCGATACAGTCACAATTGTAAAGCTGCACACAGCCTTTAAAAATACCCGTTGTTACGGCGATTCCCTACCTGAATGGCAAAGTAAAAGCCCATGTTTTTCCATAAAAGAAGGATACGGTTGCGGCAGGCTTCCCCTGCGAAAAGACAGGGAGTTACAGCTTGCGAGAAAGCTGCGCCGCCATGGCCGCCAGCACGGGAAACGGAGAGGCTGCAAAGCCGGAGTCCTCGTCCCCGCGGTTTTACGAGAAGCATCAAGGACGAAGGGCACCAGATACTGAAGCTGGCCGGCAACGGAGACGGCACCGATGCTCTGCCTGTCAGAAAGGTCGGGGAATAGGCGGCCGTGTTACCGGTGCGTGTTCCGGGAGCCGCGTCCGGTTTTTCCGCTGCCCGGAAAGACTTGTTGCAAATCCATGAAGCCCATAAAAAAATCAGCCCGGAATTCATTGGTGCTGCGGCTCTTCCCTGCAATTGGATGGA
>ENA-UOOR01003908-UOOR01003908.1-fermentation-metagenome-genome-assembly--contig:-NODE-3908-length-12426-cov-17.836068_pt1 | contig 12426 bp, 9 predicted proteins | sample MGYA00245780_ERZ724029 | MGnify/ENA primary metagenome ERZ724029 (study PRJEB28704, sample SAMN03018315) | fermentation metagenome | biome: anthropogenic terrestrial biome; feature: soil; material... | reverse complement strand
ATAGTTTAGCTTATTTTTGGCTTCTGTGTGTCTCAGTCCTTGGGAGCAGTATAGGCCAGCGACAAAAGTTTCAATCCACGCATCCGTGAGGGATGCGACGTTACATCTTCATATATTTTTACTGCTCCTTCTGGTTTCAATCCACGCATCCGTGAGGGATGCGACTATTTCGTTATCCATAAACACACCATTTTCAAATGTTTCAATCCACGCATCCGTGAGGGATGCGACACATTCTTTTAATCCGCATCTTTTCGTAAAACAAGTTTCAATCCACGCATCCGTGAGGGATGCGACGAAATTGAAGTTAAATTATTAGGAGAGATAAAAGTAGTTTCAATCCACGCATCCGTGAGGGATGCGACTTGCCATCCTCTTTTTATAAATTTTCTAGTTCTAACTGTTTCAATCCACGCATCCGTGAGGGATGCGACCTTGGGATTTGAAGAGATCATTTCAGCAATTAGTCACGTTTCAATCCACGCATCCGTGAGGGATGCGACAAATGCAAGAATCACAGTGTTTAGTGGTAATTGATGTTTCAATCCACGCATCCGTGAGGGATGCGACCCGTAAGAGTGTTGCAAATCGCTATGATTCCATGAGTTTCAATCCACGCATCCGTGAGGGATGCGACGCGCTGGATAAGGCCATCTTGTTTGGTACCGGTACGTTTCAATCCACGCATCCGTGAGGGATGCGACTATCAGATCCTTTATGAAATCTAAAAGGAGGTATGTTTCAATCCACGCATCCGTGAGGGATGCGACGGTCAAGTAGTAGAGTGACGCCGGCAAGCCCGGCGTTTCAATCCACGCATCCGTGAGGGATGCGACCTAGATGTAGTTAGTCTGGAGCAGATATCCGGCTACGTTTCAATCCACGCATCCGTGAGGGATGCGACCAGGGAGTGAGCCGAGCATCCCGGTTCCGGCCTCAGGTTTCAATCCACGCATCCGTGAGGGATGCGACCAAGTATATGGGGAAGGCGAGGATATTAGGGTTATTGTTTCAATCCACGCATCCGTGAGGGATGCGACCAATCATTCCAAATGTCAGATTCTCAAAATCAGCCAGTTTCAATCCACGCATCCGTGAGGGATGCGACCCTCCAATTTAATGGGATTCTGGCTAAACGGGGCAGTTTCAATCCACGCATCCGTGAGGGATGCGACGGTTATCCTCCAACTCTTCCAGATCCACCGCAAATGTTTCAATCCACGCATCCGTGAGGGATGCGACCCTTCCCCTTTTACCTTGTTCCATGTATAGGCACTGTTTCAATCCACGCATCCGTGAGGGATGCGACTTCCTCCCTTCGCCGGGCGTGTGGCCCGGCTACCGTTTCAATCCACGCATCCGTGAGGGATGCGACGAGGTAGTTAGAGAAGGCCATACGCTGGGACTCATTGTTTCAATCCACGCATCCGTGAGGGATGCGACGGCAGGTATTAGTTCCGAAACAGGCCATGAGGGCGTTTCAATCCACGCATCCGTGAGGGATGCGACCAGAAGGTTGATGACGAGTTTAGCGCGCATTTGGCTGTTTCAATCCACGCATCCGTGAGGGATGCGACTGTGCGCTGATGCTGTCGTCTGTGCAGCTGGCCGGGTGGTTTCAATCCACGCATCCGTGAGGGATGCGACGGTGACGAATATGGGTATGATGACTTTTGGATAAGTTTCAATCCACGCATCCGTGAGGGATGCGACACACAATTGATTAATTATGACGCACATTAGATTAGTTTCAATCCACGCATCCGTGAGGGATGCGACCCGGCGATTCCGGAAGGTTGGAGCCGGGTTACCCCGTTTCAATCCACGCATCCGTGAGGGATGCGACCCTTGCTAATATCAATCAAATGCAGGAAAAATGGGGGTTTCAATCCACGCATCCGTGAGGGATGCGACCTGGAGCAGGAAGAAATACCAGTGCTGGGTACTGTGTTTCAATCCACGCATCCGTGAGGGATGCGACCAACTGCTGCAGTTCGTCCCGCATCTGATTAAAGTTGTTTCAATCCACGCATCCGTGAGGGATGCGACCCGGCCGTAAAAGTTATGGTTAATTTCTCATCTTTGTTTCAATCCACGCATCCGTGAGGGATGCGACCAGTATAAGGGCTTCCCGGAACCATATGACTGCGTGTTTCAATCCACGCATCCGTGAGGGATGCGACCATCTTTGGGACATCGTTTATTTCTGTAAGCACCCGGTTTCAATCCACGCATCCGTGAGGGATGCGACTAGGATGCGTTTGGCAGTTGCCTTGGTCCATTGAGTTTCAATCCACGCATCCGTGAGGGATGCGACTAGCGAATTGGCCGAACTGGATAAATCCGCCGATGTTTCAATCCACGCATCCGTGAGGGATGCGACGCTTTAAAGCCAGACTGGAGACAGCAGAAAATAAAGTTTCAATCCACGCATCCGTGAGGGATGCGACCTGTCATTAATAAATAAGAGATTTAACGGACTCTACTTTTGTAGTTTCCGCGAAACTCAATTTATCTTTCAATACTGCATACAACAAAGATAATCAAGCAATCCTGGTTCTTGATTCCTGGCTATCGCGAACCTCCCATAGTTTATCCAACCATTACAGGTTCGCGCTATAAAACCATTGTTCCCTCAGGATCGTAAGTTGCTTTTGCACCTACATGCTCTACTCGCCTTTTCCAGTTCGAACCTAAGAGATAGTAACGAAGGCTATCCTGATTGATATCTATTATCTGCTCCAAATCGCTCTTCAATTTAACAAACTGAGCCGGATCAATCAAACATTCAAATACTGAATTTTGGACCCGTTGACCGTAATCCACACATTTTTTAGCCACTTTTCTTAATCTTTTTTGTCCGGCCTTATCAATTGTACTTACATCGTACGTGATTAAAACCATCATGAGTACCACTCTCCTTATTTCCAAATGAAGGCTGGATATGCATCCAAATCTCCACGTATGAATCGGGCAAGAAGTAATGCTTGTACATATGGCAGTAATCCTATATGTATTTTCTCTTCCAAATACGGATGAATAATTTCCTCCTGTTTTCTTTTTTGCCAGATAGTTAATAATTCCTTCCTTGCATTAGATGTAAGATATACTGCTCCATTTTCATTTTTCACAAAATCACTATTACTAATTTGCTTACGATTAATTACTGACAGAACCATTCTATCTCCTAGATATGGGCGCAGTTCTTCCATCAAATCCAAAGCAAGGCTGGGACGGCCAGGTCGGTCTCTATGTAAGAAGCCAACGGCAGGATCCAAGCCCACGGTTTCTAATGCAGCTCGACACTCATGTACCAAAAGCGTATAAAAGAGGGAAAGCAGGGCATTAAAATTATCTAACGGAGGTCGGCGATTTCTACTTTTCATAAAGAAATCCTGCTTTTGCTCCAAAATCAAATGGTCAAGCTCTGAAAAATATCTTTGTGCAGCATCTCCTTCCAATCCACGCAGGTCATCCAAGCTTTGACTTTCAAATACCTTTCTGGCTGTGCCTGCGAGTAATGCGATACTTCTTTCAATATCAGCCCCTACTTTATCGGGATGATCACGGCGTCCTCGTTGTAATACTGCCCTGCAGTTCAATATTTTTGCACTAATAAAATACTTTGCTAATACAGGTGTATAATTCTCAGCATCAGCCAAACGATATTGCCGACGACGTAACAAAACGTTTCCGCTTTGTGGACCTTCAACCCGCGCTAAAAACTTCCCATGCTCGGTTAAAAAACTGACTGTTATGCCACGTTCGGCACATAAACCTAATAATGAGGGACTAGCTCCCGGATAACCGAAATAAACAATGGCTTCTATGTTATGAACCGGTACACGGAAAACGATCTCTTCATCCCGGCGAATCAGAATATTTTCTCCTTCACGAGCAAGATAAGAGTCTGGTGTGGTTACATAGAGAGTATTTAATAATTTGCGCAAATACCCACCTCACTTTTATTATGTATCAGCATTTAATATTTCGCTCCAGTACGACTTTACGCTACGTTTCGTACGAATCCGGGGCAGACATACATTTTCCATTGAGCAGTTCTTACAAACACTAAGCTTCATATCCGGTAGAGGTGTAATTCCTTCCCGGTAAAGTCTATGCATATGTTCTGACAAGTTACAGACATGCTCTCGAAGTTCATGTCCTAGCTTTACAACCTCTCTCCTGCGTGTTTCCGCATAAAACAAATCCGCCTCTTGAATGTTGCAACCAAGCATTTCTTCCAAACATAGAGCCTGTGCACACAATTGCAGCCGATCATAATCTCCCTTTTTGGACTTTCCCCTTTTGTACTCTACCGGACGCGGCAGATATAGTCCCTCTTTCTTTGGTAAACGAATACCCTTGTCGTCAGACTGCGGAATAAATTCGACTACATCTGCTTCCCCATATAATCCAAGTGTAAATGACCTCAGTGGCATACTGCGCACAACCAAAACGCCCGGTTTATGGGCCTTATAATCTGGATCATGTACACGCTCATGTATGACCCTGCCTTCAGCTGTCCGGACATTTTCGTTCCATTGTTGTTCAATATGGATTAATGCCCACTGACGTTCGCAAAAAGCAATATGCTGCAAACCGGAAATAGCTAAGAGTTCGTCTTCCTTGTAATTTTTAGAGTAATTCACGGATGACAACACCTTGCGGTATTTCACTTTTAGCTATCGAAATTTGATAATCACTAAAATCTCGCGCCGGTTTGTCTTCATTTATTCTCTTTACCGAAATCGTGTCAAAGAGTTTTTGAACTGGAGCATTTCCCATTTTGGAGGAATGCTCAAAAACAATAAGTTTTCTTGTTCCCATCAATCCGCGAGCTGCTGAACGATCATGTTCGAACATATTCATAAGAGCTTCCCAAAGAAGCTCCAAATCATCAGTTGAGAATCCGGTTTGGTTTGCCAGGGGAGCTGAAATAAAGCCATGGGCACGATATAATCCGTAGGGAATTGTAAACTTTCTTCCCATCGTACGATTATCTCCGCCCTGTTTTTCTGCTTCAGCTTCAGTGGCAACAGCCATTCTAGTAATACTGTGCTCAAGAGTAACAATTGGATCTAACGACCTTGCAAATGTAAACTGTACCGGACCACGAACCTGTCCAGCATTAGGGCCAATCGACAACACTGCACCAAATGTTCTTATATCAAAAAAGTTCTGGCACATAAATTGCTTTACACGGTCAATTTCTTTGCCCTGACCTTTCCCTGACTTATTACGTTTTTTGCCATCCATCTCATCAGTTGGTGGCTCATTTAAATCAATGTCCAATTTAAGGTAGGCCTGTTCAAGAGTATTGTTCAATATTGCTTTTTCTTTAATAAAAATAGAATAAGGAGGCTGTTCACCCATTTTCAATCCAACATAATTTCTAACTTTTCTTTTTAAACAAACATCCGTTATTAATCCATTACCTGTTTCGGCGTCTATCCGGGGTAAATTACCTGCGTCGGGGTCCCCATTGGGATTACCATCTTTAACATCAAAAAACAATACAAAATCATAGCGATTCGCCAGTGTATTCTCACTCATTATATTTATACCTTCCTCTCTAATTGAATTTCTTATTATTACTGAATATTCGAATCAACTTTTGCTGTAAAAAAGGCCTGCCTTTGATGATAGTAACCTATGGCAAAGCGGCCTTGTTCATGTAAATCAAGATGTGCCGGGAAATCCATTAGATTTCCCATAATTTCACCCAATAATCGTTCAAAGTATATAATTCTCCCTTTATTTTCTAGTTTGGCAAGATGATGATTTTTTAAACGAAGGAGATTGGTAAATACAGTTACCGGTGTTGCGCAAGCTGCTCCGTAAAAACGTTCCCTAATCGTAGCATTAATACCCGGACTAGCTTCTTCCTGAATCTTTTCAAGAGTAGCAAATAATCTCCCTAACTGGTAACCGATTGACGGTTGATTAATATCCAATTTCATATTAACCTCCTTATGATTTTGATTGGGATGAAAACGATAATAACGATTTAAATAAGCTTTAATTAATGCAGCCCTAACTGGTTTAACTCTATTTTCGGTATCACTGTGAATCCTTCGGAGACAAGCTTGCAGTAATGTAGCTGGATAAGGTGTTCCGTTCAAAATGGAACGCATTAAATCACCGGCAATATTAGGAGGGATATTTTCGCTTTTGTCCTGTGTGGCTACATTCACTAAAATGCGCCAAATCGAATAGTACTCCGGCTCTTTAGGCGGTTTAATTATAGCAAAATCCTCAAAATATTCTTTGATTCTTAATGCAAACTCGGAAATGGTCCCTACCTGCCAAAATCGGACTGCAATTCTAGCTGCATTTGGGGCAAGTCCCAGGATATAAAAACGGTCCGTTCCATTATCCTCCATATAAGTCCCACTATTTATAGATTCAAATAATGCTTTCACTCTTTGCGTTCCTGCATCAGGATCGTCTTTTTCAGGCTCTTTGAAAAAATAAGAAAAATCGGATTCAAAGGAGGAACGTTTTTCTGACCAGAAAACAGTAGTGGCATCTCCAATATGAATACACTGCTTTGAAGAATTAAGTAACGTATTCAGTGCTTTGCCATACTGTGAAACAACTAATTTGCTGACAGGGGCATTTAAACTTTGGGATTTCCCATATGAGTTAAAGCTATCCTTATTAAAGCTAACAATACACGCTCCCGAAGACTGTGCTCCCCATACTCCCTTTGTTACAGGATGTGTCAGTTCTATCGCAACATTACTTTTTCCAGTAACCAGACATGTACCAACTGTTATATTAGCTTCATCTTGATTACTTACTTTGGTTAGTGCATTTGCAACAACAGGAGAATTAAAAACCACTTTATAATCTGTATCACTTACATGGAAGCTGATTTTTACATTTCCTTCTTTTATTGTCCCGCCAAATTCAGGATGGTTTAGAGCAAAATCAAAATGGACTCGGTCATTTAAACCTTTTATAAAGAAACTTCGAACTGCATTGACCCCAGAATCATCTGTTTCACCAATCCAGTTGTCAATTACCTCAATCATACTTTGAAGACGTGTATCTCCTTTATCACCTAATCCAAAAACGAATGATGCATTGTCCCAAAGCAAATTAGCATCCTTACCGCTGTTGGTGTGTTTCAATGCTTGTTTTCCTATGTTTGGGACATCAAAAGGATGAGGAATTTTCTTCTTTCCCTCCAATTCTCTTAGATCTTCTATACTGTGTATATTTCCATCCATATCTATATCAACAAGAAAATCTATCCCCCCTGCTATCCAGCCATCGCGGGCTATCGATCCTTCGCTGGCCTTTCGATCATAGTACTCTTTTAACGCTTGCAGTATCATCCTCTAATATCCACCTCCCTCCGGTCAGTGTTGATTATCCCTCTATCAATTTTTGCCCTAAAAAATAGCGGCATTGGATTGATTGGGTCCTTTTCAAAGTCCATATCGTAAAGCATAAAACCTAAATCTCTTGTTTCGTCAATTAATTTAGCTGGTTCCGCCTGGGGATCAATCAGTCTGAAATCACAGGCGAACTCTCTGCAGCCTAAATATGGTCTGTGAAAACACTGACCTTTTTTTGCTCTCCGTTCAAACATTGCTGCATATTTTGCTGGAGTTTCATCCATTCTGACCGCTTCCGCCTGCTCCTGGTCATCTGCCCACAATTCAGGCAAAACTGAACGGTTGGACTTTCTTTTTTCCGGTGGAAGGAAATCAAAATAACCATGAATCCGATATTTTACATCCCTCAAAAAAAGTCCGGCGCGTTGCTGGCGTTCGTCTTCAATAAAAATGCCCATAGGAGAACCGAGCACGCCCGCCATCTGTTTTGCGGTTGGAGCAGGCACCACCTTGCCCACTTCATTGCGACGAACGGAAATCCACTTAATTAAATTAAGTACTTCAATTCTGGTTACATTCCATCGAATAGCAGGTTTCCACAAAATGGCTTCAAAAATTGCGCGTGCTGCAGATGGAGTCATCACGTCATAACTTACCCGTTCCACCTTCATTTCAGGGCGGGTGAAACATGCATAATCACCCCATACCTCTAAACACCAATTGTGCAACATTACCAACTCCTTTCTACATAATAAAACTTTCGGGGTCAAAATAGGTTTCAACCAAAAGTCCGATTTCCTTTGAATATTCGCTACTAGATGTAATAGCAAACATATTCGAATATATTTCTTCCACAGAACCTCTTTTTAACATTTCGGCAAATTCATTATTATAGACATTTACCGTATATCTTTGAAGTTTGCGTAACAACCAACGGTCAGGTCCTGTCGATTTCAATAAATCAATTAGTTTCTCACCTTCTCCGTATCGAATGAGAATCGTTTTTTGAAGAGAATCGTCGATGATGCGAAATCTTTCTGCCGCTGTGCGAAAAGAAATACTGCATTCCTGCAAATCGGGATTTAGCAAAGATATGATATCCTTTGCATCCAATGAATTAGCTTTCCAATATAATTCAGAAAAGTACTCCTCGAACACATCATGATTTAAAGGATCACTATTGGTTAACAGAATACTATGAGTGGTATCTGCTGCTTTGCGAAGAATACCCATTGGAGCTTTTCTTGGCGGCACGAAAACAACTACTTTTCCTGGATCGCTTAATTTACCTTCCCTATTACAACGGCCCGCTGCCTGTATAATAGAATCCAAACCGGCAAAGGCCCTGTAAACTACCGGAAAATCCAAATCCACACCTGCCTCCACAAGTTGAGTACTGATTACCCTAACCGGTTCCTTGTTTTTAATTTTTTGTTTGATCATTTCAATCATTTCACTCCGGTGCTGTCCACACATCAAGGCTGATAAATGGAATGTTTCTTTGGGCATCAGATTATGTAGTTCACGGCAGCTCTTACGATCGGAAACAATACATAAAACCTGGTCATACTGTTTTAACTCTTCAGCAATTTCTTCCCAACTTGATATAGAATTAAGATTATCGGGGAAATCTACCTGATACCTTTTTAGCGATTGGTACAATTCCTTTACCTCTTGGTCGCTGCCCATTATCTCTTTTGTATTCTTTAATCCCGGAAAGCGTTTCTTATCAATAAAACGCTCTTTAAATGCCGGCTGGGTAGCTGTTGAAATAACCAAACTAACCTGATAATGATCAACAAGCAACTGCATTGTTTCAAGAATAGGGGTTAAATAATCAACCGGTACCAATTGAGCTTCATCCAAGATAACTACAGATCTTGTTATATTATGAAGCTTTCGGCAACGACTGGATTTGGCTGCAAATAATGATTCAAAAAATTGTACAGAAGTAGTTACAATAATTGGTGCATCCCAATTTTCTGCAGCTAGCCTGGATTTTAGAGTTGAATCTTCTTCATTCAAACTGGAATGATGCTCCACGACTTGGTCATAGCCAACTGCAGATCGAAATACATCGGCGTTCTGTTCAATAATGCTTGTATAGGGAATCACGTAAATAATACGATCTAAATTGTGTTTTATAGCGTGTTCCAGAGCAAATGCAAGACTTGACAAGGTTTTGCCTCCACCAGTCGGCACCGACAGTGAAAAAACTCCTTGCGTTTCGCTAGCCATTTGTACACATTTTGTTCTTATATTTCTTCTGATTTTGTTTACTTTTGTATTGGGAGCATTTTTATCCAATTGTTTAATATAATTGTTAAAACGAGTTAAAAGCTCAGACATCGAACAATAGTTTCCCCGATTGCCTGACTTGTCCTGGTCCATGTAAGACTCTGTATCTAAAAAGTCAGCATCCACCAGAGTTGAAAACAGCATTCTTATCCACAAAGATAAATCCAAACCTTTAGCAAATTTCCAGGGAGGAGATGTTGGTTTTGCTGAACGGACCAGATTAATACAAAATTCATCAATATCTTTAAGCCCTTTTACCTGAGTCTGGCGAAACTTAAGCGAAGACTGTCCAGTTCCTTCCGCACTTGACCAATCCGGCAATCCTGCGTGATGTCCGGCGATACAATAAGCTAAAAATCTACCGGGACCATCAAATAGATCTTCAACCAGCTTAGCCCCGTGAATAGCATGAGGAATTTTTCCTGGTTTTCCTTCTAAATGAGCTTCTTCATCATACCCGCTTTTAATTTCAAGATATTTCTGCCAGGCATTTCTACTTTTCCCGGCATCATGGCCTAATCCAGCTGCTCTTCCCCATTCCCCAGAATTGAACTTGTCAGCATAAAGCTCTGCTAGCCGTGCTGTATTTATTAAATGGTCTGACAATCTATGAGGAGGTGCCCACGTGCCATCGTCATTCTTTCGAACATGTGCAATTATATTTTCTTTCATTATTTAAAGACCACCTTTCGGAAATTTCTATTACCCCCTCCATAATATCGGCATTTCTTACATATTCATCTAATAAATTATAATAATTATTAATATTTTCTATATAGAACATTGTTCTACCTCTTTAATTATGCAACATTGCTACGACAACAGAATGTCGCTGTTTTAATCATTAGCAAAAACGACAGCATCCTGCTTTTTCCCCACGTAAATGAAGATTATGAAAATTTCCGTTTGAATAAATATCTGCTATGGAATGCCCATAGGTGCAGAAGTTTCCGTTTCAATCCACGCACCTGTGAGGGGTGCGACGGTACGTATGGCCGTTATCGGAGCGTATTGTGGAAATGTTTCAATCCACGCACCCATGAGAGGTGCGACAGTGCGTTTTCTCGGCAGGCATATTCGGACTTCTGGTTTCAATCCACGCACCCATGAGAGGTGCGACTGCTTGGCAGGGTTGCATAAAAGGTTATGACACTGTTTCAATCCACGCACCCATGAGAGGTGCGACTTTATGGAAAATTAGTAGATAAAACTTTACAAGATGTTTCAATCCACGCACCCATGAGAGGTGCGACATTTTCCCTACTCCCTTCGCGCCCCGTCCCCCTCCGTGGTTTCAATCCACGCACCCATGAGAGGTGCGACGGGGCGGTGGTTCACAAAAGATAGACCAATAAATAGTTTCAATCCACGCACCCATGAGAGGTGCGACTAGGCACTACTTCTACACTCCAATTATCCATAAACTGTTTCAATCCACGCACCCATGAGAGGTGCGACAATTATAATGGCAAACCAAAACACAAAATATCAAGGTTTCAATCCACGCACCCATGAGAGGTGCGACCTTTATTATATGATAACAAATAAGATTGCTATTGGTTTCAATCCACGCACCCATGAGAGGTGCGACGATTTTCTTCTTTAAATGACGCCATAAAGGCAAGGTTTCAATCCACGCACCCATGAGAGGTGCGACAGGTAAAACATTTTACAAGCAATACACCAAAGACGTTTCAATCCACGCACCCATGAGAGGTGCGACGAAAAGCTCCAGCCTGCCAGCCAGAGCTAATCCTCAGTTTCAATCCACGCACCCATGAGAGGTGCGACAGCCGGGAACTGTCAAAAAGTTGCTGGAGAAAGGTGTTTCAATCCACGCACCCATGAGAGGTGCGACCAGTCTGTAATTTCAACATCTGCCCCGGACCGATGTTTCAATCCACGCACCCATGAGAGGTGCGACTCTCTAGTAGTCGGATCAGAAATTTCCACTATAGTTTCAATCCACGCACCCATGAGAGGTGCGACCCGAGGCCAAGCAGACATCCTATAACCCCGGTAAGGTTTCAATCCACGCACCCATGAGAGGTGCGACCTAACCGTTACTTTCCCTGTTCTACCGACTTTATTGTTTCAATCCACGCACCCATGAGAGGTGCGACCGCGGGATCCGGTACGGAGGATTAAACCACCAAAGTTTCAATCCACGCACCCATGAGAGGTGCGACTCACAAACCCTAATCCCTCGACCGCCATAATTTTGGTTTCAATCCACGCACCCATGAGAGGTGCGACTTGGTGGTACTCAGTTAACAGGCGTTTACGTTCTTGTTTCAATCCACGCACCCATGAGAGGTGCGACTTGGCGAGATGGCAGATGGATTATCCAGAGAGGAGTTTCAATCCACGCACCCATGAGAGGTGCGACATATACTTGCGTGAGTATATAATATCATCAAGATGTTTCAATCCACGCACCCATGAGAGGTGCGACAAATCTCTCAATGCCGGAACACCGCACCAATTTAGTTTCAATCCACGCACCCATGAGAGGTGCGACAGGATTAACGCAGTCACATTTGAAATATCCTGGGGGTTTCAATCCACGCACCCATGAGAGGTGCGACCTCAACTGCACAGCCTGAATCTCTCTATCACAGAGTTTCAATCCACGCACCCATGAGAGGTGCGACTTTATTGTTTATTTTATTTATGTGTACATAGACCGTTTCAATCCACGCACCCATGAGAGGTGCGACTGGCTTGTTTGTTGTAAGATAAAAATACCGAAGGTTGCAAGTTAAAAATCCATAATGTT